>Ga0185299_10007230_pt1 | contig 11465 bp, 10 predicted proteins | sample PaiPotPPA55metaG_FD_128002 | JGI IMG/M metagenome (GOLD analysis project Ga0185299, IMG submission 128002) | Iron sulfur acid spring bacterial and archeal communities from Banff, Canada, to study Microbial Dark Matter (Phase II) - Paint Pots PPA... ...
GTGTTCATAATACCGAACAGCAATTCATAATACTGGCGGATCGTATGACGCCCCTTTTCCCGGGTCAAGCCCGTTGTTCAATAGGTAGAACATACATTCATTTTGTCGGCCCCCTAAGGTTTTGCTACCATAACGATTTGGCGCAGCTTCTCGCGGCTGTAAGAATGGCTTCTAAAGACGAATCCCCGTCGGTTGCGGTGGAACGCGCGCTCTCCATGCTGGAGGCCATTGCCCAGGAGCCCGAAGGCTTGAGCAATGCGGACATCAGCCGCAAGCTTCAGATTCCAAAGAGTTCCGCCAGCTATATCCTGCGCACGCTCGAAAAGCAGGCTTATCTAAATCGCGATGGCAACAGCGGCAAATACCGCGTCGGGCTGAAGATCCTCAGCTTGAGCCGCGGCGCGCTCAGCGGAATCGACGTTCGTGAAGTAGCTTTGCCCATCATGCGCCATCTGGTGGAAAAGACTAGCCTCACCTGCCACCTGGCGATTCTGGATGGGCCCGAAGCTGTCTACATTGAGAAAGTCGAACCGCCGGGATTCATCCGCATGGACACCTGGGTCGGTCGCCGTATGCGCGTTCATGCCACCAGCGTGGGCAAAGCCCTCGTGGCTTTTATTCCGCAAGAGCGTCTGGAAAAGATTGTGGCCGAGCGCGCCATGGAGAAGCGTACTCCCAAAACCATCACAACTCTGCCGCGGCTGTTGAAGGAACTGGAGAAAGTGCGCACCCAGGGTTACGCCGTCGACGACGAGGAGAATAATCTGGGAGCCCGCTGCGTCGGAGCTCCAGTGTTCAACCAGCAGGGTGCGATCGAGGCCAGCGTGGGCCTGAGCGGAACGATTGGCCAGGTCAATGCCCAAACCATGCCGCGGATTGTGGAAGCATTGAAAGATGCGGCGCGGCACGTCTCCATGCAACTCGGCTATCGTGCTCCGCACCGTCGTGTCGGAGCATAAGGCAACCTAATCCCACGCGCCATCCCGCATGAGCCAGAACGGTTCCGTTAGAGAAGTGGTTCGTGATTTTGCCGAAGCTGACGAATCCTTCCGACTTCGGGCTGGCTGGTTTCACCTTGAAGAGGCGAAGTAACTTTCCTAATATTTCACAATCGCCGCGAACGACTTCGGATCCAGCGACGCTCCGCCGACCAGCGCGCCATCAATTTCTTCCTGCGACATGAGCGACGACACATTGTCCGGCTTCACCGATCCCCCATAAAGAATGCGCAGCTTCCCGGCAAACTCTTCGCCGAAAATCTCAGTTGCTTCGCGCCGGATTACCGCATGAGCTTCGGCCGCCAGTTCCGGGGTCGCAGTCTTGCCCGTGCCAATCGCCCACACTGGCTCGTAGGCGACGATCAGGTTCGCTGCCTTCTTCGCTGAGACCGCATGAAACGCGCGCACGCATTGGCGGCGTAAGACGTCGTCGGTCAATCCGGCCTCGCGCTCTTCCAGCACCTCGCCCACACAGCAAATAGGGATCAGGCCCGCTTCCAATGCCATTTTCAAGCGAAGATTCACCGTGTCATCGGTCTCGCCAAAATATTGCCGCCTCTCCGAGTGGCCAATGATCACATGCGTCGCGCCCACCGCCAACAACTGTGCGGCGGACGTTTCTCCAGTGAACGCACCCTCTTCCTTCCAATGCACATTCTGTCCCCCAATCGCAACATTCGACCCTTTGGCCTCCTCAATCGCCGCAGGCAAGTCCAGAAACGGCGGACACACCACGATTTCATCCCGAGTATGTCCGGAAACTAGCGGCACAAAGTTGCGAAAGAAATCGGAAGTTTGGCCAGGAGTCTTATACATCTTCCAGTTGGCGGCCATTACCTTGATTCTCATGAGCGAGCCTTTTCAATTCGGAATGGAGAAGCGGTGTTCAAACGATAAAGTGTTTCGGCAGCGCGCTGGTACGCACGAACCGTTGAAATATCAAACAGTACGAAGCGGCAAAGCCTCACATGCCCTGCGGTGGCGAGGCTCTCTAGGGTTGAAGAGATGGCAATCGGCGCAGCGTCGCTCACTGGGTATCCGTAAGCGCCTGTCGAGATCGCAGGAAATGCTACGGAAGTTAGACCATGCTCGTCTGCCAGGCGCACTGATTCCCGGTGGCAGCTTGCTAGCGTCTCCGCTTCGGCACTTTCACCACCCCGATAAATTGGACCGACCGTATGTATTACGCGCTTTGCGGCCAGCTGTCCGCCCGTGGTGATCACAGCCTTTCCGGCTGCCAACCTTCCGATCTTACTCGCGATTTGCCGGCACTCAGTAAGGATGGCGGGACCGCCTGCGCGGTGAATTGCACCGTCCACCCCGCCACCGCCCAGAAGGTGTGAATTGGCCGCGTTCACAATCGCGTCGGTAGATTCCTCGGTGACGTCGGCCGGGCCGTAAATTTCAATTGCCTTGCCGCTATCGAGTAGAAGTCGAATGGTGAAATTATTCACAGCGTGACCGGGAAGGTGTCTTCGTGTTCGGGTTTAGCCGCGAGGGCTCCGATGTAAGGTCCGATGTCCGACGCCCGAGGCCGACTCTGCTTCTTTCTTCTTTTCGGTGAGCGCCTCGACTCCGGGCAATTTCTTTCCTTCCAGGAATTCCAGCGAGGCGCCGCCGCCGGTAGAGATGTGCGTGATCTTATCCGCCACGTTGGCCGCATGCACCGCCGCTACCGAATCGCCACCGCCCACAATCGAAATAGCGCCCGCGTTTTCGGCTACGGCATGGGCGATCTTGAATGTCCCGCGCGAGAATCCCGGAACCTCGAACACCCCCATCGGCCCGTTCCACACAATAGTCCGCGCCGTAGAAATCTCCTCGGAGAACAACTCAATCGTCTTCGGCCCAATATCGAGCGCCATCTTGTCGGCCGGAATCGGCTGGCCTTCCCCGATCTGCTGCACCACCGCATTGGCCTCAGGCTTTATGGCGACGACATGATCCACCGGCAACAGTAATCTCAAATTCCGCTTCTTAGCCTCGGCCAGCAGTTGCTTCGCGAGATCAATTTTGTCGGCTTCCAAAAGCGACTTGCCAATCTCTTGTCCCTGGGCCTTCAGGAACGTGTAAGCCATGCCTCCGCCGATGATCAGCGAATTCACTTTGTCCATCAGATGGCGAATGACGGCGATCTTGTCGCTTACCTTCGCGCCGCCGAGAATTGCGACGAACGGTTCCTCGGGATGCTCCAGCGCTTTGCCCAAATATTTCAGTTCTTTCTCCATGAGCAAACCTGCGGCCGATTGCTTGACGAACTTTGTGATTCCCACGGTGGACGCGTGCGCTCGATGCGCCGCTCCAAAGGCGTCGTTGACGTAGTACTCCGCCAGGTTCGCCAGTTGCCGGGCGAACTTCTCGTCGTTGGCTTCTTCCTCCGCGTGGAAGCGCAGATTCTCCAGCAGCAGCGTCTGGCCCTTTTCGAGCTGAGTTGAAACTTCTTCAGCTTCCGGCCCTACGCACTCGGGACAGAATCCGACGTTTTCGCCGCGCGCTAATTCCTTGTCGAGCAACATTCGTAGCCGCTCCGCCACTGGTTTAAGGCTCAACTTCGGATTCGGCTTGCCTTTCGGCCGTCCCAAGTGTGAAGCCAGGATCAGCCGCGCACCATGGCGCAGCGCGTACTCGATGCTGGGCAAAGTTTCGCGGATGCGAGTGTCATCCATCACGCGCCCGTCTTCCAGCGGCACGTTGAAATCGACGCGCATAAATATCCGGTTGCAACTGAGCGGAAGGTCACGAATGGAAAGTTTGGACATGACTGGTCGTCCTTCTTACTGGTGAACTAAAAAGTAGCGCCGGCATCTTGCCGGCTGTCACGAGGGCGTCTCGCCCTCGCAGATGGCGGCGAGTCGCCGCCACGACAGCCGCCGGGACGCCGGCGCTACGCAAACCTTTACAGGCCTTTGCCGGCGATGTAGTTAATCAGGTCGCGAACGCGGCAGGAGTATCCCCACTCATTGTCGTACCAGGAGATCACCTTCACGCAATTTCCTCCAACAACCAGAGTCATGAGCGAGTCCACAATGGAAGAGCGCGAGTCGCCTTTGAAGTCCGACGACACCAATTCATGATCTTCGTAGCCCAGATACCCCTTCAACGGACCGGACTCGGATGCCTTCCTCAGCGCCGCATTCACTTCTTCCTTGCTCGTTTTCTTCTCCACCCACGCTACCAGGTCAACCACCGAAACGTTGGGCGTCGGCACCCGCATGGAGAAGCCGTCCAGCTTGCCCGCCAATTCTGGAATCACCAGCTTGAGCGCCTTCGCCGCGCCCGTGGAGGTGGGAATCATGTTAATCGCCGCCGCCCGCGCGCGCCGCAGATCTTTATGTGGGAAGTCGAGGATCACTTGGTCGTTGGTGTAAGAATGAATCGTCGTCATCGTGCCGCTGACGATCTTGAACACGTCATTCAACACCTTCGCGACCGGCGCCAGGCAGTTCGTGGTGCACGAAGCATTCGAAATAATATTGTGTTTCGCTCCATCGTATTTCTCATGGTTCACGCCCAGCACCAGCGTGATGTCCTCATTCTTCGCCGGAGCGGAAATGATGACTTTCTTCACCGGTCCGCGCATGTGCTTCTTGGCGTCGGCGGCATCGGTGAAGCGGCCGGTCGACTCAATCACGACCTGCGCTCCCACGGATTCCCATGGCAACGCGCCCGGATCTTTTTCTTTGAACACCTTGATCGTCTTGCCGTCGACCATGATGCTATCGGACCCGGCAGAAACTTCGTTCGGAAGGTTGCCCAGAACCGAGTCGTACTTCAGAAGATGCGCCAGCGTATTGGGGTCCGTCAGATCGTTGACCGCAACAAAATCCAGATTGGAATCCTTCAGCGAAGCCCGCAGTACGTTCCGGCCAATCCTCCCAAAGCCATTAATGCCAACCTTAATTGCCATGTTTCCTCCGCAAGATTTTATGAAGGCGTAATCAGATTTGCTTGACGATCAAGTTGTAACCAATGATGTTAGCAGGGAACCGGAAGCAACGTAAATGACGAGAATTGGTCGTAGCGCCGACAACCTGCCGGCTGTCGTGCAGGCGTCCCCGCCCGCACACCAATTCGCCATTCCGCCTCGGATCGATCCTCACAAAACTCTCGCCCGGAGTTTTTTACACTGCTATGGCGTCGCGACGGCCGGTTCAATCTTGGGCTTTTTCGCCAGCTTGCGGTGAATGTCCGGCCAGAATTCCTTCACCACGATCGTGATGGTGTCGTAAGCGACCTGCGAGCCCCACACGTCGGCGGTGTTCACTAACGTTCGATCCGAACCCACAAACTTGTGCGGATTTGTAGGCGTGCTGATGTAAGTACTCTTCGGGTGGTAGCTGTACGTCGAAATGCTAGCCGAGAGCGCGCTCCCAACAATCTCCGAGTAGTTGAATTGCGTGCCACCGGAATCCGTACGCGTCACAAAGATTCGGCTCACTGCATACTCACTCCGGCGCAAGAATCCGCCCTTGCTGGACTGGAAGAAGCGCGGGTCCTGATGCAAAAGGGACGGCAGAACAGCAGCTGTCATGAAATTCTCTATGACGCCGTCAGCGGCGGCCGTTACGAAGCGTTTTCCGTACGCTCCCCAACCTTGCCCGTAGCCGGGCTCACTATCGTCTGCCTGGCTGATGGCCGACAGGAAAGCCCACCACGGATATTGCACGGGATCGAAAGTACCGCGTGCCACGACCGCAAATTTTTGCTTCGTAGTCAGAGGTGGAAGCTGTGCGGTATTCTCGATGCTCAAAAAATTAGGCAGCGTATAGAAGAGCCGGTCGTTGGAAGTGCCCACAACCTTCCCCTGGCTATTCGGGTCCGTACTCTTTCTGTCCTTGTCCTTATCCGTGGGCGTCTGCGCAGGCGCAGCCTGATCCTTGGTAGGAGTCTGGGGCTGTGTTTGCGTCGACGGATCAGGGCTCGCCGGTGGCGTCGTCTGCTGCGCGGCACTCAGCAATGGAAAGAGGATGGCGAGCGAAAAGCAGGCCATAAATTTTGCCGCGGACTGATTAGACAAATAATTCCCCCAAAGCAACAGATGCGCAGTTTTGAATGGCGATTGTTTTTATTCTACCAATCAGGATGCGTTCTTCCCCCCTTTCACCCCATCTTTTACACGGATTTACAAACCTCAATCCCCCCAAAATGGAAACAGGCGGCCCAGACAGCGCCGCCTGTTTTGTTGAGAGCAAACCACACCAGCTAAAAGTGGAACCCAAGTTCCGCCGTCAGCGTTCGAGGCGTGACGTAGTGCGTCCCGCTGAAGGTGGAAAGAAAGTTGTAGAGCGCATACTTGTTGGTTACGTTGATGGCCGTGAGCCGTAAGCTCACTTTGTATTTGTCTCCTTTGAAAATGTTGTCATGCCCGATGGCCATATCGAACAAACTCCGCGCCGCGATCCGCGGAGGATTCTTATCGTCGTTCTCGGAGTTGGGAGCCGGCACCTGCAACAACGTGGATCCAAATTGCGACACCGGGCAAGGATTGGGCAAAGCTCGTGTCGGAGTCGCACGTACCGATCCGCAGAACAGACCGGCCTCGAATTCCTGGTCTGCTGTAAGCGGGGCTCCGAACGAGTCGGTCATCGCGATCGCAGGAGCACCAGTTGAATCGGTCATTGTCTGCGCACAGTTTCCGCCAAAACATGGAGTTTGTCCGGCCACCAACCCACTGTCATATCGCCAGTTAAAGCCAAACCAGGGCCCGGTTTTCCACGGCTGATATTGGATATGCGTCGTCAGATTGAATTTCTCGTCGTGATCAATCCGGAACGGCGTCGAACCGGCAGCCAAGACTGCGGATGGAACCGCGCCCGCTCCCCCGATCTGCGGCGTGAAAAAGCGCGCCGCCACACTGGAGAACACCGCCAGCGCCGAAAATCCGTGCAGGTTCGGCACACTGACTCGCCCCGCGTATCCCGGAATCTTCGACCGCTCCCACTCCACCGGAAAAGTGATCGGAGTGTTGCCCAGAATGCTGAAGTCATAGCCGTTGTGGGTGTACTTCCAGATGTATTCGCCGGAGAACACCACATAACGACCAAACGCCTGCTGGATTCCCGCATGAAATTCGTTGCGCCAGCCGGGAGCCAGCGGAGTTGGTTGACCCGCCTCAAAGCACCCCAGAAGCGGATTCAGAACAGCGTTATTACACCCTACGCTGGAAAGAATCAGATTCTCATTGAAGGGCGTCTCCAGCACGCGCGCATAAGAAACGCGCAGGACGGTGTTCGTCCTTTTGATGTTGTAGGCGACACCCAGGCGTGGTTCGCCTTCTTTGTGGGTGGAAAGGCCATTGTAGAAATCACCACGCAATCCCAGGTTGAACGCCCAGGGCCCCTTGGTGATATTGTCCTCCACATAGAGAGCCAGTTCCTTCACGTCGGTGTGGCCCTTGAAGTTAAAGAGACTGCCTCCGCCGGGCTGCGTTAAATCGAACGGCAACAGGTCCGTACACGGTGCGTCGATGGCCTGATGAGTGGTCGGGTTGTAACAGGGGTTTCCATTTGCATCGGAAAGCGACGGCAGCAACGTCGGATCGACGATGCCAAGCTGATCGTTTTCGTTCAGAAACGTCTGTTGATAAACCGCTCCCGCCTTCATATTGTGAATCCCTTTAACGTATGACAATTGAGAGCGCAGGCCGGTGTTGGTTAATGTACGATCCTGCCCCACCGCCTCCCTCTGCAGGTTCGTCGGGCCCAGGTCGGCGAACGGGTTGCCGCTGGGATAGTAATTAAAATGATCGCGCCGGACGAAAGCGCCCATCGTGAACACGGTCGCGTTATTGATCAGCCGCGTCCAGGATGGCGCTATGTTGAACGTCTGAATCTGCGAGCGCTGATCAGATGCCCCCACAACGTTTCCTCTGGGATCCAACCCGCCGTTGTTTACCACAACGCCGTTCCAGGGAGTAGCCTTCTGCGTGTCGAAAGTGTTCGGTGTCTGAAACCATGAACGTGTGTATTCGAAGTTGACGTGGATCGAATCCGCAGTTGTAAGCTGATAGTCCACGCGGTCGAACAGATTTTCCTCGTTCCCCTTGTCGTGCATGACGGCAAATTCCGGAGGATCAAGGAATCGCCCGCTATTCAGTCCACTCGCCGAAATGAAGTTGCCCCACTTCTGCCCGCCATAAGCGAGATTGAAATCCACATTCGACGTACCGAACGAACCATACGAAGCCGTCAGGCTGCCGTGCGGAGTCGTAACGCCCTGTCCAGACTGCGTCGTCACGTTGATGACGATGCTGGTCTTGTCGCCATATTCCGCCGGCGGTGCACCCGAGATCACCTCCATCGACTGGATCGCATCGAGCGGAATCTGGTTGGAGAAAACTTTGCTCTGCTGATCCGTGATGGGCTGGCCATCCACCGAAAAAGAGTTCTCGGCGTGATCTCCCAACCCGTGGAACAGGCCATTCGAGTCAGCGGAAATTCCCGGAGTGGCAAGCGTAACCAGCGAACTCACCGACGAAGACTGGCTTTCCAGAGGCAACTTATCGAACAGGTTCCTGTCCACGTCGGTGTGGAAAGTTGGATCGTTTTCGATCAAGTCTCCGCCTTCCGCCTCCACCGTTACTAGTTCTGTAGAACCCGCCACTTGCATTTTGATGGCAACGCTAACTGGCACCGAAGATCGCGGTTCCACGTCCTGAACGTAGGCCGCGAATCCCGGAGCCGTAACCGTTAGGTGATAGGGATTAAAAGGAATGTTCGTAAACTGGAATTTTCCAGAACTGTCGGTCATTGCAGACCGATCGAATCCGCTCACCGGATTCCGAATCTCAACTCGGGCCTTGGAGACGACTGCTCCGGTGGGGTCGGTCACGGTGCCGTCAATGGAGCCGGAATTTCCGGCAGATTGCGCGCCCGCGGTGGCGGCAAGCGACAGCGCAAGTGCCGCCAATGCAGCGAGACGCGCTCGATAGAACGTACGCATATACCCTCCTGGGGTGAACAGCAATGGTGAAGATCAATAGGAAATCCGGCCGGCCTGGTCGTTGGATCGTCAAGCGGCAACGTCAAGCCGGAACTATCAATGGGGAATTCCTAAAGCACAGGAGGGCCGCGAATGCCCCGCTCCGAGAACTCGAAGCGGGCCTTCGCGAGGACGTCGTCTTCTCGCAAGAGACCGATCGCCGCAAACACCGGAGCGGTCTGGCTGCAATTTACCGTGGGACTGGCGCTGTGCGCCACCACGCAAATCGAGCAGGAAGCGGATTCTGTCGCCGTGGGGTGAATATGGGTCGACTCGGCCGCCGCCGCCCACAACATCAGCGCGACGCAAAACCATGCCGACCATCTCGTCCACAAACGCATCAATTACCTGATCTGGCTTTCCTGTTTCGGGTTAGACTCTCAACAGCATATAGGGGTTATCCACTCCAAAGCAATGCCGCACAAGTTACTATTAGGACAGTATGTATGATTCGCCCGCGTTTGTGCGCCAACCATTGGAATCGTTCGTAAAATAAAGGGATTGGGAAAAGCAGCCGCGAAGCGGCGAAAGAATACAGCCCACGGCGCAAGCCGTGGGTAATCCAGATTAAAATCAATCAGCCCCGCAGGGGCGAAAGAAACGACCCGCACTAATCATCCGACCGCGAGGAAATCATGGCAGAACCAACCTACGAAGAACTGAAAGCCAAACTCTCCCAACTTGAAAAAGAAGTCGAAACCAAGAAACGCAGCGGCGACCTGATCTTCAAAGTCGGCGAAAAAGGCGGCGTTAGCGTCTACGGCCTGGGCCGTTTCCCAGTCACACTGTACTACGAACAATGGAACCGCCTGCTGGGCGCCGCCAACGAAATCAAATCCTTCCTGGAAGAAAACAAGTCCAAGCTAAAGCTCAAAGATCAGGCCTAAGAGTCGGAATTGAGGGTCGTAATGAGAGCCAAAACAGTGCGGCCGCCAGACAAACGCGGGCCTCGAGACAGTGCGGCCTGAGCGTGGAAGCCTTCTAGGGCCGCGTAACGCATGAAATGAGAGCGGGCTTCAGCCCCCGGGGACCGTTTTGCCATGAGACCGCTTCAGGTCAAATGCCAGTGGCAAGCAGTTTCCCAACAACTAACAGGTACGCGGCAATCGCTACGATGCCGTTTACCCGGATCGACCGATAGCTTGCGGGCCACGGAAACATCAAAAGGCCAAACAGCGGCATTAACTTCTCCGGCCAGATGAGCCCAGCTACACCCAATGCCAAATTCAACTGTGCAATAAGGCAAAACACCAAATTGTCCATGTCAATGATTCCAGCGCGAAAGCGTGATTTTATTAGAACCGCAAGTGGAATTTGAAGGAAAATTACGAAAGTCACTGCCCCGGAAGTTCACCTTGCGAATGACACGCGCTAACCCACCTCAGATGCCTGATTTTCCCGGGCGCGGAACTGACTACTGAAGTTCACTCTGTCGTCGTCTACGCACCCCCCCAAAGTGTTACCCTCTATCGTTGAATGGACCATCATACCGTTGCGGCCATCAGCATTACAGGCACGTGTCTTGATGTCCTTGGCAGTCTCTATCTCGCCTACGACCTGTTAGGTGGACAACATGGTCCATTGCGATTGCTTACCCGCGCGGTAACCTACTCGCTCGTCTTCGGCATCGGTTACGGCATCGGCCTGGGTTTCTTCTTTGGACTGGCTTCTGGCATTGCGACCGGCATCACGCTGTCAATCGAGTTCAATCGAACAGCTCGCGGGTTGGATCACTACTCTTTGCCCTGGGAAGGACTGTTTTCCGCCATTCGCGGCCTCGGTTTCGCGGCTGGACTCTACAGGATTCTGGGCTCGGGATTCGCCATCGCATTCGCTATTCTGATCACCATCGGCCAAATATTGGCCTACTCTCGCGGCATGCGTCCCGCCATGGACTACTCATCGGCTCGCAGCCCACGCCTTACGCGGCGTCAGTTTTGGGGAACGGTCGTCCGTACCATCGGCTACATCGCGACTGCGCTTATTTGCAGTGCCTTTATCCATCACGTGGACCATGCCTGGGCTTTTGCGATTCGCGTAGGCTTGGTCACCGGAATCGTCACCGGCGTCGGGGCGACGGTCAATCCTTACATCGAGTACTACGCCGACAATCTCCCCGAGCGCCGCCTCGGAGTATTCGGCATCGGACTCATCCTTTGCGGCTTTGCGCTGCAATCGCTTCAGTATTGGTTTGCTCTATTGGATGTGCGTCTAACCTAGGCCGATGTGCGAAACCACGGTGCAGGGTGCCCCAGGTCTCGCCTCTTTTGCGAGACCTGGGAGCAGCTGCCCACCGCCGCACATTCGTCCCAAACCAAAAGTACCCAACTGAAAACTCAGAACTGGCCACTCGGAACAGTTTTTCAGTCTATAATCAAAACACCGTGCCCAAGTATTCCATCGTAGTCCCGCTTCACAATGAGCAGGAGAATGTCACCGACCTCTACGACCGCCTCAAAGCGGTCATGGAAGCCCACGGCGAAACCT
>Ga0185299_10007233_pt1 | contig 11463 bp, 11 predicted proteins | sample PaiPotPPA55metaG_FD_128002 | JGI IMG/M metagenome (GOLD analysis project Ga0185299, IMG submission 128002) | Iron sulfur acid spring bacterial and archeal communities from Banff, Canada, to study Microbial Dark Matter (Phase II) - Paint Pots PPA... ...
CTGCTCTCCTCAATTGCGGCTCTGAGCCTTCGGTTCTTCGGAGCCTCAAGCTTAACCCGCGTCGCTTGAGGTACAGCAGGTCCAATACATTGTGTCTAGCCCGCATTTTCGTCGAGCCGCCGCACAGATAGACGTTGCGGGGCTTCGCCACGGGCCGAGGGCGGCACGCAAGCAACCACAGGGCGAATTTCGACCTCGTTGCGGGGCGGCGCCAGCCTTGCGCGCGACCATCTGCACCGGCATCAATTCCTCGCGCGGCTTCGCTCAGATTCATTTTTCCCATGCACCTTTAGCATCTGTGCAATTTCATTGGTTCAATCGACTAAACAGGTGAAAACCTCCGCGGGTCCAAGAGATTTGCACTGAAATCGCAGCAACTCTGCGCCAGTTGCGCGACGTGGTTGCTGAGCGAATAGGCGTGCTCGGCTCGATGAAGCGCCACGTAGCGGACCGGTGGAAGAGCGGGTTTCGTTTTAATAATTCTCAGGGCACCTGCCGTGACCATGTAGTTGAGACAGGTCTTCGGCAGATAGCTCACGCCCATGCCTGAAACAGTCAACCCGATTTGAGCAACAAGATTATTGGCAACCAGTATCTTCGCGGTGTTCACGCCGTTCTCGGACAAAAACTGCGAGTAGGTGAGCCCGGTTCCGGAAAGGTTGCCCTGCAGGAGCAAGGGAAGCTCGGCAATGTCCGCGATCGGAATAGTCGCTTTGCCGGAATACAGCGAAGGCGCACACATCCATGCGTTCTCCACGGTTCCCACCGGCATGCTGGTGAAGCGCTCGCTTACGGGCGCCTCGGGAACAACGATCAGGTCGACGGTATCGGCCGCGAGCCGGTCCCTCAGCGTGGCGCTCAACTCGACCTCGGCCTCGACGATCACCTTCGGATAGGTTTCTTTGATCATCGCTATCAGGCGGGGCAACCACGTCAGCGCCGTCAATTCGGTGACCCCTATTCGGACGCGCCGAACGAGCACTTCCCTGGCGCTGACCCGCTCGACAATTTCGTCGCGCCGCTCCAGCAACTCCTTCGCATACTCGAATAACTCGTTCCCCTTGTCAGTCAGCCGGGCGTTACGGGAGGTTCGATCAAATACGGGAAAGTCGAATGTAGACTCGAGTTCGTGTATGCGTTTCGATATCGCCGACTGGCTCGTATTCAACTTCCCGGCAGCGGCCTCGAACGAGCCCAGCTGGACAATCCAGTACAACGCTTCCATTTGCTTGAACGTCAGCATTTCGGCCCGAATGAATGTGAGAAAGAGATGTTATGAGTAACAATAACATCTCTTTTCAGACTCATATCAGCGTTCGCGTTTTTACCGGTCCGGCTGGCCCGCAGCGTCGCGTTCAGCGGCTCTCGCGGCCGCGCTTTCGGCGATATCGGCTGTCACCTTCAAGAAGGTATCGATGTCTTCAGGTGAATTGCAGTGCAAGGGTGAAATGCGGACCGCCCCCGTCAAGCCAAACGATTCGAGCATGCGTCGCGAATAAAGACTGGTCGACACCCGCTCATAGACAATGACGCCCCGGCGCTCATACTCTCTGACCGCATCGACCTCGGCAAGGTCATCGAACGCGATAGCGAGGATCAAGTCGCGACGCGTCAGGTCGCCATGGTCCAGCAACACCTGGACGCGTGGCAGCTCGCGAAGCCCTTGCAGCTCGCCCTGTCCGTTGAGCATTCTCGACAGCAGCGCTCGCTCGTGAAGCCCGATCGCCTTGATGCCTGCCACATACTGCGACCTGCGATCGGCCGAGTCGTCGAATTGACCGCCAAGCCAGCAGACGTAGTCGACAATCTCGGTGACTACGGCGAATTGCGCCGGCGCCGCACTGCCCAGATCCCAGAAGTCCACGGGTTTAGCCGCGAGTTTGTGATGCGGCAATCTCGCCGCCCGGGGAGAGAGCCATGAGATGCCGGACCCCCTGCATCCAAAGAATTTGTAGGGCGCGAAATTGATGCCGTCAACGGGCGTCTTCTGCAGGTCGATCAATCCGTGAGGCGCATGCTGTACTGCATCGACAACGATGTACAAGTCCGGCTTGATCGCTCGCGCTTCGCGGACAATCCGCTCGAGGTCGAGCTTCGCCCCGGTGATGTTCGACGCGTAGATAAGACTCAGCAGGCAAGTCTGCGAATCAATCAAGCCCAGGATTTCCTCGACGTCGATGCCACCCGTGACCCGGTTGCTCTTCGCGACGCGCAGTGACTTGCCCAGCTTTTCGGCGTAGAGGGCCATCGCGTCAAAGGAAGACGGGTGTTCCAATACGGTTGTCACGAGGTTCGTGCCGGGAACAGCTTCCGCAATCGCCTCGACCATCTGGAACATGGCGCCGGACGCCGTCAATGACGCATAGATCGTCCCCTCCGATGCGTTCAGAATGAGCCGTGCATCGTCCACGCCACGCTGTTGGATTGCCCGCAACGCCCGGGCGACTTCGTGTATGCGTTCGGGGTTATCCGGAATCAGATCGACTTCCGAGTATCGCTCGACGGCCTTCTTCAGGCGGAACGATCCGCCCGCATTGTCGAAGTAGAGCCGCTTGCGTCCCGTAAAGTCCGAATCCACGTAGTGAAACTTCTCTTTGACAGCGCGCATCAGCGCGTCGCTGAAAAGTTGCCCGTCGGCGCTTTCCATCATTGACCCCTTTGTCGTCGTCATTCGCAAGACACTCTCGCGACATTTCGGGTCCACGATAAGTCCCGCAAAACTAGACGAAAAGCGATTTTTTTTGATGAAATTTCATCGCTTTAATTCAGGTTTGTCAGCGGCGCCTGGGCATCATGCCCATGCGAACATCGTGAAAAAAAGAGATGCAACGCTATCGAAAAATATCACTTTTTAACCAATTTTTTGCGTGAAAGAATGGTTTCCGATAAGGCCGGTCTTCGCCAGGACATAACCCTGGAAGCTATGCGCCGGCTTCATTCATTCCCCTTTGGAGAGCGTAAGTGAACCGTTACACAACAAGCATCGCGGTGGCCGCGTTCCTGGCCTTGACGACCGGCGCAAGCGTTGCGAACGCCGACCAGCTTGCCGACATCAAGACGCGCGGCACACTGGTGTGCGGGGTGCTCAGCAACGGCGCGCCCTTTGGCTTTCAAGACCCCGACAGCCGCGAAATAGTCGGCTATGACGTGGATTTCTGCAAAGGGGTGGCGAAGGAGTTAGGCGTGAAACCCGAGCTCAAAGTGCTGTCGCTTGATGCCCGCATTCCGGAACTGACACAAGGACGCGTGGATATTCTTGCGGCTGTTCTAGGATACAACCCGCAGCGCGCGCAACAGATTACATTCTCGGACACCTACTTCGTCAGCAACCAGGTAATCGCAACCTCTTCAGGCGGCGCAAACAAGACGCTTAACGACATGGCCGGAAAACGGGTAAGCACCATCAAGGGCTCAAGCAATATCCCCATGGTGCAGCGCGTCTTGCCGACCGTGCAAATTGTCAGCTATGACGATGCCCCCTCGGCATTCATGGCCTTGGTCCAGAAAAAAGTGGATGGCTACGTTCTTTCCGAAAGCCTCATGCATCGATTCATCGACAAGCTTGGTGCTAACGCCAACACGATTACCATCCTGACACCGCCGGTCGGTCGCGAATATTGGGGGCTCGGCATGAAGAAAGACGAACCCAAACTCGCCGAAGCGGTGAACAACGCACTGGTGAAAATGCAAGCGTCCGGTGAATCGCAGCAGATTTTCGATAAATGGCTGGGGACCGCTTCGCCTTTCAAGATGAAGCGCGATTTCACCACTGCACCCATTCCCGGCTAATCAGAAGGTTGGCGCGACGTTGACGGAAGGAGTGAAGCATGTTTGGACGTCTTGATTTCAGCGCAGTCTTTGCCGGACCCTTTGCGCACCTGCTCTTGTCCGGTGTCATCAAAACATGTGAGCTGACGGCAGCGAGCTGGATGCTTGCCGTGGGACTGGGGGTCATGTTGGCGGTTTTGCGCGCATCGGGCATTCCCGTGGCGACGAAAGTCGTTGCTGCATTCGTCGCCTATCACCAAAACGTTCCCATGCTCGTGCAGATCCTGCTTTGGTATTTTGGGGTCCCGACACTGCTGCCGGATGCTGCGCAATCCTGGGTGAACGCACACGACGGCGAGTTGATTTTCGCATCGATCGCGATCGGGCTGTGCATGTCGGCTTACTTCTCCGAAGACCTTCGCAGTGGTCTACGGTCGGTGCACTACGGTCAACAGGAGGCAGCAAGGTCTTTGGGCCTTGGCTTCTTCGCCACCCTGCGTTATGTGACCCTTCCACAGGCCATCCGAAATGCGTTGCCGCCGTTTGTCAATCACACGGTCCTGCTGTTCAAGAACACGAGCCTTGCCATGACGATCGGTGCAGCGGAAATGACGTATGTCGTGCGCGAGATCGAGAATGAAACGTTCAAGACGTTCGAAGCGTACGCCGTTGCGACGTTGTTCTATCTCGCCGTGTCGCTAGGCTTGATGGGACTCGGGGCCTTGGCCGGCAAGCGCATTCAGAACCAGGCGAGGTAATCCATGCTCGGCATCATTCAAGACAACTGGTTGCTTCTGCTGGTCGGACAGTACCCGAAGGGGCCGCTTGGGGGTCTTGCCCTGACGCTCATTCTTTCCGTCATGGGGCTTGTCCTGTCGTTCCCGATCAGCATTGGCATCGCGCTATGCAGGACCTCGCCCATCAGAATGCTTTACGTCGGGTCTACCGTACTGGTCTATATCGTTCGAGGCATTCCGCTGGTGATGTTCGTCTTCTGGGGATACTTCCTTGTACCCATCCTGGTGGGTCATAGCGTCACCGCCTTCACGACGCTTATCTGTACGCTCATTGTCTATGAGGCGGCCTATCTCTCGGAAGTGGTGCGCGCGGGAATCCAGGCGCTTCCCAAGGGACAGGTCGAGGCTTCGCGCGCGTTGGGGCTCGGATACTGGAAGACGAACCTGTGGGTCATCATGCCCCAGGCGCTCTACAACATGGTGCCGAGTCTCATCAGTCAGTTCGTCTCGATCATCAAGGAGACATCGATCGGGTACGTCATCAGCGTGCAGGAACTGACCTTTGCGGCAAACCAGATCAACAGCAATCTGTTGACGAGGCCATTCCCCGTCTTTCTTATTTTGGCGATCACCTATTTCGCCGTGTGCTTTGTGCTCACACAATGCGCCCAGCACCTGGAGCGCACCATCACGCGCAAGCGTTCGCCCAAGATGGCACACCCAAGGAGCATGTCGAATGATTCGGTTCTCGAAGGTCAGTAAGTGGTATGGGGACTATCAAGCGCTCACGGACGTTACGGCGGAAGTGAAAGCAGGCGAGGTCGTGGTCATTTGCGGCCCTTCCGGCTCGGGCAAATCCACCCTGATTCGCACCGTGAATCGCCTGGAGGAAATCAAGTCTGGCGCTATCTATGTCAACGGCCAGGATATTCATGCACCCGGCCTGAAGATCAATGACTTTCGCAGCGGCATCGGCTTCGTCTTTCAATCGTTCAATCTCTTTCCTCACCTGTCGGTGACCGAGAATGTCTGCCTTGCGCCCGTGCGGGTATCGGGAAGAAGCAAAGGTGAGGCTCGGGACCACGCCATGGCGTTGCTCGAGCGCGTGGGACTCGCGCACAAGGCGAACGCCTACCCGGCGCAGTTGTCCGGCGGACAGCAGCAACGAGTCGCGATTGCACGAGCACTCGCAATGAACCCGCCGGTGATGCTCTTTGACGAGCCGACGAGTGCCTTGGACCCGGAAATGGTTGGAGAGGTCTTAAGCGTCATGAAGTCGCTGGCTCGAGACGGAATGACAATGGTCTGCGTGACGCACGAAATGGGATTCGCGCGCGAAGTAAGCGACCGCATCTGGTTCATGGATAGAGGCGTTATTCTCGAAGAGAACTCACCATACGAGTTTTTCACGGCGCCACAGCATGCGCGTTCAAAGGCTTTTTTGTCAGACCTTCGATCACACTGAGCACTCAAATCATAAGGGCCGCCACCCTATAAAACGCATCCGCAAGCCTTATTACTGAACAGATCGATTATCGTAGTCGGAGATGGTCAATGAACTGGATTCGTCGCACATCATTTGACCGATGAGTCGCTGGTCCCGGTCGTGAGTCGGGACGTCCTGCGTGAAAGGAACATCAAGGGGCCGGAGGACCTGCTGACATGCCAACTTCTGCAGGTCGCGAGCCGGCCAAACGCCTGACAGTTCGGGTACCGCGAAATATTGCACGACTGGCTGTGCATCCTCTGCCGTCTCATTGAGTCGCGCCAGTAGCGTGTTGCTTGCGCGATAGCCCAGACGAGGTCGGACCGAACGACCGGGAATTTGATGATTCTGTCGACGGGTCATGATCCTCCTGGACTCAGTGACCCAGGCCGCTGTTGGCAATCTGCTGCTCCACGAACTGGGCGAAGAGCGCATGCAGATGCGTCGTCGGATGAAGGTCGTCTGCGAACATGTACGTCTGGTCCGCGTTGGCGCTCACGTAGGTTGGCGGCGAGCATAGCAATGCCGTGGCATGGGGCGTTTTCGTAGGGTCACAGGCGACGCTGGTGTTCGACACGGCGAAGCCATTGGCTTGAAAGTTCGTGATGATCTGGTTCAACCACGTATAGGAATCAATCTGCATAACCTTGGCTTGCAGGCCATCGGTCTGCAAGGCGGCGTTCAGGCTATCGTTGAATAGTTGCGATAACTGGGTCAAGTTTGCCCCGCCATCGGACGAAGCGATGCCGTCGGGCGATAGTCCGACGTTCGGAAGATTGACCACCACGACATGAGTGGCGCCGTTCTGCACGATCTGCCCAACAAGCTGAGCGAGAGTGGTAGCCGCCGTCTTCACTGTCTGCGCTGCGGCCGGCAGCGCCCCGGCCCGAAGCACATCGTTCGCGCCAGCCCACACGAGCACCAGTTGATTGGAGTTAAACCTCCCGTGAGCGCCCAGATAGCTTGAAACCTGCTGATTGACAGGCATTTCGATGTCGCCGATCACGCCGGTGAGGAAATCGTACAAGTTTGCCGGCGTCGCCACTGTCGCACCACCTTCCGCATAGCCGAGGCCGCCCTGCGCACTAAGTTTATGCGTGAAGTCGATCGTGTACGCAGCGCTTAGCGTATCGCCGTAGTATTGCGCGACATCCTGAGTCCACACTTGTCCGGGATTGGTCGTGAAACGCCCCCCGCCAACCGCGCTTGCGATCGGTGCGTAGGTCCCGACGTCCGAAAGGCTGTCGCCGAATGAGACAATTTGCAGATTGATTCCGCCTGCCGGCGTGGCTGCGCTGCCATTACTCGAGCTGCCTCCGTGCCCGCCGCATGCCGAAAGCAGCGAGATCGTCACGGAAAAAATTGCAGCACGTACGTTGTCATTTATTGCTCGCATAGATACTTTTCCCTGACCGGCCGGGGAGCTGCCGCCACGTCGCGGCCTAATCTCGCGCGTCGTCCTCCCAATGATCTCTATCTCCAAGCAAAAAGTGTGCGCTATCGCGGCTGGGGCTGCCGGCATGATCACCAAGGCATGACTCTGTTCCCGTTGAACGACGAGTCGGATCGCCTCGGCCTTCGACATGAACGTTCGAGTGGAATTTCTCTCGCAGGTCAAGACTGGCGTGCCAGACCCCCTTGTCACGCAAACGGTTTACGCGCTTCTTATTGAGCGGACGGCGTTTCCGGGTTGCCAGCCTCGATGACGCCCGGTTTCCTCCCGCCTGTATTCGACCTCGCTCTCGCCTTCGACACTATCCCGCATGTCGTCGTAGTTCCAGGACAACCAGCAGGCTGCTGCAGTTTGGCGTTGATCCTTTGCGGCAGCGGCGCTTACATCCGCGCTGCGCCTTTCAACCAGACGCATTTCTGCGCGCTGTCGCTAAACGCGGGAAAATAACAGCCTCTCGATCACTTGTGCAGAGCCTCCAATGTCGGATTTCGCCTCCCCGGTCCCACGCCGTTCCAGCGTCGACTCCAAGCCGTTAGGCGTCGCCGCGCTCCTTATCGTCGCCGGTGCGCTGTATCTGGCGCAAACCGTCAGTGGCCGCCAGGCCGCGCTTTACGCGGTCGGCACATTGCTCGGTGTCACCCTTTATCACGCCGCGTTCGGCTTCACATCGGCATGGCGTGTGTTTATCGCCGACGGTCGCGGCGCCGGACTGCGCGCCCAAATGGTCATGCTCGCCGTCGGAGTCGCGCTGTTCTTTCCCGCGCTCGCGGCCGGCTCGCTCTTCGGCATGCCGGTCACCGGGCTGGTGTCACCGGCGGGCACCTCGGTCATTGTCGGCGCGTTCCTGTTCGGTATCGGCATGCAGCTCGGCGGCGGTTGCGCCTCCGGCACGCTGTACACCGTGGGCGGCGGCAGCACACGCATGATCGTGACGCTCGCCGCGTTTATCGTCGGCTCGGTCGTGGCGACTGCCCACCTGCCGTTCTGGACCGCGCTGCCCTCCTTGCAGCCGATCTCGCTCGTCAAGACGCTCGGCGCCGGGCCCGCGCTCGCGCTCAACTGGATAGTGTTCGCAGCCATCGCGGCGCTGACGGTCGTCATCGAAAAGCGCCGCCACGGACGGCTCGTCGCAGCGCATACGCAGCCGCCGCACGCGTCACCATGGCTGCATGGGCCCTGGCCGCTCATGGCCGGGGCGATTGCGCTCGCCCTCCTCAACTTCGTCACGCTCGCGCTGTCCGGGCGGCCCTGGGGCATCACGTCGGCGTTCGCGCTGTGGGGAGCGAAGGCAGCCTCGATCGCGGGATTCGATGTAGCGAGCTGGCCGTATTGGGCCAGCAAGGCCAACGCCGCGGCACTCGCGGCGCCGGTTTCGCGCGACGTGACCTCGGTGATGGACATCGGCATCGTGCTCGGCGCCATGCTCGCCGCGGCGCTGGCCGGCCGCTACGCGCCGGTATGGCGAGTACCGTTGCGCTCGCTCATCGCAGCCATCGTGGGTGGGCTGCTACTCGGCTACGGTGCGCGGCTCGCCTATGGCTGCAATATCGGGGCGTATTTCAGCGGCATCGTCTCGGGCAGCCTTCACGGCTGGCTATGGCTCGTGGCAGCGTTTTTTGGGAACGTGGTCGGCACGCGGCTGCGCCCGACGTTCGGGCTGGATGTGGAGCGGCTCAAGCCTACGGGCTGTTAGCATTCGCCGCTTTCCAGACCGGGTCGGGAGGTGAAATCCAGCGCAACACTACGAAGCCGCCGATCCGCCTCGCATCAGCCGGGTTCCTTTGGTTCCAGCACATAACCGAACCCGCGCACCGTGCGGATCAGTTTGACAGGAAACTCGTCGTCAATCTTGGCGCGCAGGCGGCGAATGGCGACCTCCACAACATTGGTGTCACTGTTGAAATTCGTGTCCCACACGTGGGACGCGATCTGCGTGCGGCTCAGTACCTCTCCATGGCGACGTGCGAGCAGTTGAAGCAGCGCAAACTCGCGCGGCGTAAGATCGACGCGCGCGGTACCGCGCCGTACACGATGCCGGCTGACGTCCATTTCGAGGTCACCGACGGTGATCAATTCGCTCTCGCGCGGCGGTCCTCGCCGCGACAGCGCCCGCACATGCGCCAGCAACTCAACGAACGCAAACGGATTGACGAGGCAACCGTCGGCACCGAGTTCGAGAGCGCGCACCTTATCGCTTACGTCATCGCGCGCCGTCAGGAACAGCACGGGCGTCGAGTTGGTCACCCGCAGCGCCTTCAGCACGGTCCAGCCGTCCATGCCCGGCAACATGACGTTAATCACGATGACGTCGTAGTTTTCTTTTTGCGCGAGGAAGAGGCCATTGGCGCCATCCATCGCAATATCGACGCGACAGCCAGACTCCTCCAAACCACTCCTGAGAAACAATTAGGATAACCCCATGTTTCAAGGGGTTTGCGCGGCTGGGGTAATCTGGAAGCCGAGCGCAGTCGCGCGGCGCCTGAGGGCATCGATGCTGCGTTGACGCTGCTGTTCTTCGTAATGCTGCTGGCCCTGGTCGACGAAGGCTTCGCCCCGCGTGAGCATGAAGTACACCATGCGGGCGAGCTTATGGGCGACGGCGGTATTCGCACGCGGCTTGTCCATGCGTGAGCACAACCGCCGATAAAACGCGCCCAGCGCCGAGTCGTTGCGCGACAGGCTCATGGCGGCCAGCTTGAGCGCCTGGCGCACCCGGTTGGTGGAACGCCGGGTGCGCGCACTAAGCACCTTGCCGCCGCTGACCTTGGTGCCAGGACACAGTCCCAGCCACGAACAGAAGTGCTTGACGTTGGCAAAGCGACTCAGGTCCGGGCCGATCTCCGAGAGTATCGTCATTACCGTGGTGACCGCCAGGCCGTTGATGCGCGTCAGGTCCACTCCCGCCCAGCGCGCCAGGGCCGTGCGTGCATCAAACTGCGGGGTGTTCTTGCCGCGCCGCTTGCCCGGCCCGCTGAGTTCGACCTCGTGGCAGCCCAGTGGCACCAGTAACGCCTCGATCTTCGCGTCGCACTCGAGCACCCGCTGGGCCAGGCTGTCGACCATCGCCAGGGCCTGCCCGAGCACGAACAGGTGCTCCTCGCGCCAGTTGCCTGTCAGCGCCCGCTCGATGTCGGCCGCGCTGGCCTTGACGCGGCCGTTGCGATGCCGCGCCAGCACTTTGGGGTCACGCTCGCCGGCCACAATCGCCCGCACGATCGCCTGCCCGGTCATGCCCATCACGTCGGTGAGCACCTCGGTAAGCTGCAGGTTCATCTGCACCAGCGCCTTCTGCATGCGCTGCACCCAGTCGGCCTGTTCGGTGAGCAGCACCTCGCGCTGACGCACCACCGCGCGCACCACGCAGACCTCGTCGCCCGGGCGCCAGGCCGCGCGCAGCAGTCCCAGGCTCATCAGCTTCTGCAGCCATTGGCAGTCCTGGACGTCGCTCTTGCGTCCCGGCACGTATTTCATCTGCCGTGCATCGACCAGCCACACCACCAGTCCGCGCCGCTCCAGCACTTCGTAGACCGGGATCCAGTACACCCCGGTGGACTCCAGTGCGACGGTATCCACGCCACACGCGAGCAGCCAGTCGGCCATCGCGTTCAGGTCATCGGTCATCGCCCCGAATTCACGCACCGGCTCGTCATCGGCCTGTCGGGGCACCGCTACCCAGTGGCTCGAGCCGCCCACATCGATCCCCGCTGCGTTCGGGAACACCTCGTCTTCTGCTCGCTTGCGCATCGCCATGGCTTGCTCCAGACTCGTTAGTGAACGGCAGCGCCATGGGAATCGTCGAAATTGACTCGATCTCCTGAACGGGATGCGGCTTGCGCCGCTCACCACTGTCGCCGACGAATCCCGGACCATGCTCTTAAGCGGGCTCACTCCACGGCGTGCATGCCGCGAGCGCGCACCATTGGTCTGCCGGTCATCGCAGCGCTGCCGTTCACCGGTATACCTCATCTCCGTTTCTCCGCCAACGCCGAGCCCGGCACGGGTTTGAAATGCTCTTAAGA
>Ga0185299_10007236_pt1 | contig 11459 bp, 13 predicted proteins | sample PaiPotPPA55metaG_FD_128002 | JGI IMG/M metagenome (GOLD analysis project Ga0185299, IMG submission 128002) | Iron sulfur acid spring bacterial and archeal communities from Banff, Canada, to study Microbial Dark Matter (Phase II) - Paint Pots PPA... ...
GCGTAGAACATTCAGTTTTGAAAAGCCACTTCAATCGGATATTCGATATAGAGTTCGTGCACCGCGGCATGCAGTTCGCGACATTGCTCAATGATGGTCGCGAGGTATTTGTGCAATCCAGTGATGATTTCGCCGATTTGAACGTAGGTAACCATCGATCGCATACGCCCGACTAACCGTTCTACGTTTTCGGTGCGGCGGCTTAAGGAAAGATTGCCGATCGCAGTCAAGGCATCGTGCATGCGATCCATGGAATAACGGACTGAATACGGGAACTCTGGCTTCAGGAGAAGGAAATTCGCGATTCGTTCTGGTTTGAGTTCAGCGGTGCAGGCCTTGCAATAAGCTTCGAAGGCAGCACAACTGCTTAACAGTCCTACCCAATCCAGATCGTCGGCATGCTTGCCGACTACAAAATAGGCGTCCAGCAAAACGCACAGATTGCAGGCTCGCTCCATATACTTGCCGAGCTGGATAAAGTGCCAGGCCTCGTCATGATTCATGGTCGCGGCGGTGATTCCATTAAACCGGTAGGAGCCTTCGCGAACTGTGGTTACCACTCGCATAGCGCCGGCATCATCATCCGGTTGCAGTTCGGACCCAGTCACGTCGTGGAAAAGGCGATTCAGATGTTCCCACATCTCCGAGCTGATTTCCTCGCGAACTTGCCGAGCGTTTTCGCGAGCCCCGCTGATGCATTTCACGATCGAAAACGATCCTTCCGGATCCGCTACCAAGGAAAACAGAATCCGTTGTAGGTCGACATTGTTAGCAGCCGCACCAGGAGCTAACGAAGACACGGCGCGGAACCATCGCTCTTCCGTGGAAAACTTGGCGGGATTCAAAATCAGACCGTAGGTCGCCTTGAGCACACGCGAGGCATTGTCCGCCCGCTCAAAATAGCGGCTCATCCAGTACAGACTGTCGGCAACGCGAGAAAGCATGATGTCTTATACCCAATTCTTGCAACCCTCAACTCTGCAAGACCCATGTATCTTTCGAACCTCCACCTTGAGACGAATTCACCACCAGCGACCCTTTTCGCAAGGCCACTCGGGTCAGCCCACCGGGGACAATCGTGATTTTTTCGCCGTAAAGAATATAAGGACGGAGATCGACGTGACGGGGCTCGATGATGCCATCTACAAAACAGGGCGCGGTGGAGAGATTGATGGTGGGTTGCGCAATATAGTTTCGCGGTTGGGCATAAATCTTTTGTCGAAACTCGGAGCGTTCTTGCTCGGTGCTATGCGGTCCGATCAGCATTCCGTAGCCCCCGGACTCGCCCACTGCTTTCACCACGTACTCATCCAGCTTTTGGCAGACGTGATCACGTTGCCCCGGATCGGACATCAAGAACGTTTCAACGCCTTCCAGAATCGGATCCTGATCGAGATAGTAGCGAATGATCTTTGGCACAAAGGCATAGATAGCTTTGTCGTCAGCGACTCCCGTGCCGAGCGCATTTGCGAAAGCTACATTTCCAGCGCGATAGGCGTTAAAAAGGCCCACCGCACCCAGTGCCGAACCGTTTTCAAAAACCAGCGGATCGAGATAATCGTCGTCAATTCGGCGATAGATCACATCCACACGCTGCAAGCCGAAGGTGGTTCGCATGTAGACGATATTGTCGTGGACAACCAAATCGCGCCCCTCGACGAGTTCAATACCCATCTGGCGGGCCAGATAGGTATGCTCAAAGTAAGCGGAGTTGTAAGAGCCGGGCGTCAGTAAAACCACGGTCGGCTCGGAGCGGCCCTCGGGAGCGAGAGACCGCAGTGTCGAGAGCAGCACCTGGCTGTATTGCTCAATGGGGCGCACGCGGCATTTTTGAAACAGTCCGGGGAATATCTGCTTCATTACCCGGCGGCTAGTGAGCATGTACGAAACCCCGCTGGGGACGCGGAGATTGTCCTCCAGGACCACAAAGTTTCCGTCTGGGTTTCGTATCAGGTCGGTCCCGACAACCGTGATATACACGTCGTTAGGCACTTTGACGCCGCGCATTTCCCGGCGGTAGTGTTTGCAGGTGTAGACGATGCTGCCGGGCACAACGCCATCTTCAATGATTTTGCCCTCGTGGTAGACATCTTTGAGGAAGAGATTCAGCGCCGTAATCCGTTGCGTCAGCCCGCGCTCAATTTTTTCCCATTCCGCCGCGGTGATGATCCGGGGCAGTAGATCGTGGGGAAAAATTCGCTCCGTCCCCTTATCGTTCCCATAAACCGTGAAAGTGATGCCTTGGTTAAAAAAGGATTGGTCAGCCTCGTTCTTGCTGCGCCGTAACTCGTCCGGCCCCAGATTCAGAAGCAAGTTGTGCAGCGGACGATATTGTTTTCGGGGATGGTCCGGAGCGCTGAACATCTCGTCGTAGGCCCCATTGAGTTCGTACCGGGGAAGCACTTTCGCGACGCTACGATCGGACATATCCGTTTCTGTAATCATGATTGCGGCGCCGTTTTCCCCGCCAGAATAGCGTACCGGCGGCGAATCGGGGATCGGGAAAACCGATTCGCATTATTGAAGAAACTGCTCGGAGCGCCTACACCCTGGATCGGGCGACTTCTCTGATGCTTTGGGCCGGGTTTTCGCTGCCGGAAGACTGGAATTCAATGTCAGGCAACTGTTCCACGGCCCGCCGAAGGGACTGCTCCCAGCTGGAGTGGATCAAGTTCAGGTCCCTGTCTCCGGCCGAGACCCGGCGGTAACGGGTAATTTCCAGGCTATCTTTCTTGTACAGCAACAGATCAAAGGGTGGGCCAACGGTCACATTCGAGCGCATGGTTGCATCGAGTGAAAGAAGCGCATACTTGGCCGCTACCTCAAGAGAGGTGGTGGATTGGATGCCGCGATCGAGGATGGGTCGACCGTATTTGCACTCGCCCAGTTGCAAATAAAGGGAGTCTTCCGTGGCCGCCAGAGGATTTCCCTGGGGATAGATCAAGTACAGATTAGGCTCCTGTCCCCGAACCTGCCCCCCCAGCAGCAGGTGCACGTTGAAGCTAAAGGAATCCCGTTCCAGAGAAGCCCGGTCAATATCGGAGATCTTGCGGACGCAGTCGCCCACGATGCGAGCGGCGTCATAAAGCGAATTGGCCTGAGCCAGCCCTCGGCCGGAATCAAAATCATCTCCCAGCAAGGTGATTACCGATTGGCTGATGGAGAGGCTGCCGCTGGTCAAAATTACAAAAACTCTCTCTCCCGGCTGAACGAAGCGATACATTTTGCGGCATACGTTGACCTGATCGAAGCCTGCATTGGTCCTGGAGTCCGAAGCCAACACGAGACCTTCTCTGGTAGCGATTCCCAAACAATATGTCAATTTATCCTCTGCGGTGAATCTACCGCATCATACACCGATTGCTGCAGCCGAATTTGCGATTCAGGGCAGCAAGAAAAAATGTGCACGAAACCCGATGAACGTGATAGTTTCTGCATCTCAAGTGCGCCGGCATCCCGCTGGCAAGGAAAACCGCACTTTTATGCTGATCCGCCTTGGCTACGACATTCAATTCGAGACGGTCGGTGAAGTACCTATCGTGACCCTGTTGAATGTGCACCCGTCTCGAAAAAAGGACTTACGCGAACTTGACGAGCTACACACCGATCCGCTGGTTCAGGTGGAGAACTATGAGGACAGCTTTGGCAATCACAGTTGCCGATTGGTGGCCCCAGCGGGCAAGATTCGATTCCAGAATTCCACGCTCATTGAAGACTCAGGCAAACCCGACCTCGAGGATCCGGATGCGGCTGAGATTCCCATCCATCAACTGCCCACGGATGTCTTACCCTACCTCGTAAGCAGCCGCTATTGTGAAGTTGATCTTTTGTCGAACACCGCGGCGGAACTCTTTTGGAACGCTCCCCGTGGGTGGGGCCGCGTTCAAGCGGTGTGCGACTGGGTGCACAACAAAATTACTTTCGGATACGAGTTTGCCAATCCAATTCGGACGGCGCTGGGAGTGTACACCGAGCGAGTCGGGGTCTGCAGAGACTTTCAGCATCTGGCCATCACCTTCTGTCGCGCCCTCAACATTCCCGCACGCTATGCCACGGGATACCTGGGCGACATTGGAGTGGTCGTGGCTCCAAGCCCGATGGACTTCAGCGCGTGGTTTGAAGTTTACCTGGGGAACCGCTGGTGGACCTTCGATGCCAGACACAACATTCGCCGCATTGGACGCGTGTTGATGGCGACCGGCCGTGACGCGACTGACTGTGCGATTACAACGTCATTCGGAAGAGCACGGTTGATTAACTTCCAGGTCACCACCGACGAGGTGATGGAGGCATAATCGACAGGCCGGTGCTGATTGAAAGAGGCCGGTGAAAGAGGTCTGTTGCCCAACGCAATATGATCTGCGTAGCGGTGCCAACCTTCCCTGGTTTGTTCTTAGGCGACGAGTCTCTCCAGGCGAAAGATTATCGGGGCGCGCGGCGGTAATTACAGGATTACGCTTGCGTTACATTCGCTTTCGGATATGCCAAAGCAGTAAAGAAAGGGCCAGCCAAAGTCCTGTGGAACCAGTGAGGACTAACCAGGCACTGTGGTCGGGTAAGAATCGCTTGACCAGCAAGGCGAAGGCCACCAGGGCGAGGCTTCCGATCGCGGCGCCGGCTGCGTCCACACTCGCTGCTTTTCTTCCCCGGGCGGATCCATGAAGTCCGGCGCGTTCTTTGTTCTGCTTTTCGTGCTTCTCGATAAGGGTCGCACTCGCGGGAAAGATTGCGGGGAAAGCTAGGAAGAGGCCGCCGACACCCGGACCAAATTTTTTGGCGATGATGCCCGCGACGGCTGTGATTAATCCACCAAAAAGGAAACGGACCGCGAACTCATACCAGCGAGTTTTTCCCAGGGCTGAGGGATCGATTTCAATTCGCATGGGCTACCTTATCCACGCGTACCAAATTCCGAATGCCAGCAGGACCCAAACTGGCAGGGAGAAAATAGTCACCCAGAGAGCGCTGACTTTGCCGTGCATCAGGATCCAACTCACGCAGGAAGAATAGGCGAAGAATGCCACGGCAGCGGCAATCATGGAATTTGCTTCAGTGGCTGCATACTGCTTGCCGTCAGTGGCAACCGTGAGCCCCAAAGTAGCCAGTGCGACGGACGGAGCTGCTCCAAAGAGTCCAGCGAAGCTTTTTGGTTTGAACAGGTCGCCCAGGACTGCAAACAAGGAAACCGCGACTCCACCGATCAAGAACCGAATGAGAATCACTTTCATGCGACGCAGCCGTGAGCGCAACTTTTTAATTCTTTAAAGCGCCCAGGGGCCTAACTCCTAAAGAAGATTTTTCTTGATCATTTTCAGAGCCTGCCCCGGTCCCCGCATGCGAAGAACCTTGAACTTCTTGCCTCTTTCTTTGTTGTAGGTGACGAAGAACTGCTCGATTTCTTTGAGCATATTGCTATTCAGATCGTTAAGGCCCTTCACTTCGGAGTAATCCCGGCTGTGGTCGGCGACGGCAATCAGCCGGTCGTTGCGCTCGGTTTTTCCCTTTTCGGTCTGCTCCGCTTCCATCACTCCGATTAATCGGCAGGGGACGACGCATCCCGTGAATGTGGGTTCGTCCATGATGATAAGAATGTCTACGGGATCGCCATCCGCTGCCTTGGTCCTGGGCACAAATCCGAAGGCATGCGGAAACACCATGCCTTCAGGGAGCACGCCGGAAAGAGCGTAAAATCCAAATCTCTCGTCGAACTTGAATTTATTCCGGCTGCCGCCAGGGGTTTCTATGACGGCAATTACCACGCCGGGATTCTGTTTGTCGAACGGATTTAAGCGAGTTGGATCCGACGGATTTCTCTTCTTCGATTTCGCCACGATTTCTTTCCTTACTTAGGAGGTGAATAGGGTGGAAAGAGTTGTTAACAATCTGTTAACAATCGGGAGCGCACTCGTGCAATGCAGGTCCCGACGGACGCCTCGGCTCTGGCTGGTAGGAATACAGCGAAAACCCGATGATACCGGGCTAGGCCCGGAAGGTATAACGCTTCAGGTAATTGGGAGAATCTATGAACGCCGATCGTGAAGGGTCGAATTACGGGTCGAACTATAAAGATGAACGCGCCCCGGAGCTGAAAGGCGACCTTGAGGCACAGCTGGACGAGCTTGGTACGGACCCAGGACAAGTGGGCGAGACCAGCGCAGGCCAGAGCGGAGATACGCAGACCCTTTCCCCGATTGAAGATGCCAACGACGAGTCGGTGGAACAGTTGGCCGAGACCGAACAGGCGCTCGAAGCGGCGGCCGTGGAAGGGGTGGAAGATGCCGCTGATCATCCGGAACGTCCGGTTCATACCCACGAAGAATACGGCCGTCCCGATGACGTGCCTCCGCGAAGGAAAGAAGAGGCCGCTTAAAAAATTAGGCGCTGATTTCACCGGGCCCGGTTGCGATCAGGTTTTCAAGCAATCTTGAGCACAACCTTCCCATAATTCTTGCCATCCTGCAGGAGCTTGTAAGCTTCCACCGCCCGCTCCAGCGGAAACACGTGGCCAACCTGCGGAATGAGCTTGCCTTGCCCAATCCATGCGGAAAGCTGCTGCCAGGCAGGTTCCATGATCTCGCGCTTCTGTGACAGGTAGCTCAGCCAGAGACCTTGCACGCTGGCCGACTTTGCGTACATTGCGCGCAGATCGATTTGCGGCTGCTTTCCGGTTGCGGTCCCGTACTGGATTACCCGGCCAAAATCACGCAGGCAGCGCAGGCTCTTCGCGGTATGCTCTCCGCCCAGCATTTCGAAAACGGCATCCACGCCTTCGCCATGGGTGAGATTCTTGACCGTCTCTTCGTAATCGTGCTGCTTGTAGTTGATCCCGTGCTGCAGTCCCAGTTTTTTCACGCGCGTGAGTTTCTCTTCGGAGGACGAGGTGCCGTACATATCCACGCCGAGCAAGTGTCCGATCTGCACCGCCGCCGTTCCCACGCCTCCCGCGACGGCATGAATCAATATGCGATGCTTCTTTCCGCCGGACGCAGCTTGAGTCATTCCCGCCTGCCAATATCCGAGGTACGCGGTGAAGTAGTTCACCGGAAAGGCGGCAGCCTGTTCGTCCGTCCACTGATCGGGAACAGTCCAGATCATGTTGGGGAATGCGGCAATCTTCTCGGCGAAAGCACCCCACTGCGCGTATCCCATCACGCGTCGTCCCCCGCTGTCTTCGACTCCGGCGAACTCGCGTCCCACCACCAGCGGCGGCGCCGGAGTTCCGGGGTAACCGCCCCTGGTCGTCATAAAGTCGGCGAAGTTCAACCCTCCGACGGTGACGCGAACCAGCGTCTGCCCGGCTTTCATCTCCGGTTCGGGAACATCCTGGACGGCGAGCGCCTCGGGTCCGGACAGCTTGGCGAGTACTAACGCTTTCATGGGGAAAGTCTAGCAGGGAGGAGGAGGATTCACGCGTTCAGCATTGTGTGTTGGGGCCCGGGTCTTAGGGTTTGATCTGCTCAGCCGGTTAGCCGAAGACCAAGTCCTAAGACCCAAGACCTACCAACGCGTGCTACATCACTACCGTCAGAGCGAGTCGCATTCCGGGATGTCGCAAGTCAAACAGGAAATATTCACCGTCGACGTAGTCAACGTAGCAATCGTCGCTGTAAGCCCAGGCCGGTGGCCAGGCATCGACGAGCACAAATGTGTATCCGCCGAATTGGAATTGCGGCCGCCCGCTCACAACTTCTGGACGGGGCATGGCAAAATGATGCTCTCGTCCGAACTGGGCGCGGAAGCGGTCGTCTGGAATGCGGCCGCCGTTACCTTCCGGGCGAGCATGATCGTCGGGCCGAGCCGCCTGTTGCCGTGCAGGCTCTTGGCGAGCCGGTTCTTGCTGGGCGGGTCGGGCCTCTTCACGAGGCTGCTTGTCGTCTTGCTTTTGTTCCTGCTGGTCGGGCCGCGCAGGCTTCGCTTCATCCTGCTTTGGGGCTTTCATTTCATCTTGTCTGGCTGCAGGCTTGGCTTCATCCTGTTTAGCTGCCGGCCGGGCCTCGTCCTGCTGCTTTGGCTCCTCCTGCTTCGGTTTGTCTTCCTGTGGTTTTTCGTCCTGTGCGTAAAGAACTGCAGAACTCGCGATCAATGTCGCGAGTATTCCTAAACTCAGAAATCTGAAAGCTCGCATCATATCCTCCAAGAAGTTGTGAAGGGCCTTACGGGCCTGGGCGAGCGACTTCATGCAGCAGCTCGCGAATGTCAGATGCCGCACGGCCTCGCTGCCGTTCTCAGGTGTTCGCTGTACGTCTTGGAAAGTTGGCCATCAGGACCTAAACGTTTGGCACAAGGCATGCGTCGGCAGTCACTACTGCTTGACTTCACCGGGACGTCACCGACAGGTATATACTCTTGGCGTTGGTTTACTGATCCCCCGGTCGAAGCCCCACCGGCCGGGACGGGGCGTACATTCATCCCCTAATTCATGCGCGCCCCGCATGCGCAAGGAAAGGCCGATTCCCGTCCGGGGCGACGAGGAACTGGCACGCGGTGCATCGCCTAGTTGTATGGGCATATGGGCAAGCGCATCCGCGGGGAGGTTTACCGTGGATCTCATTGTTGTACGTCTTCTTTTTGTCGTCGTTGTAGCCATTACCTGCTTCATCATCGAGCCCTTCGGCCAGCCCCGCAACATCGACGCGGGTATTGGCGCACTGATCGGCGCCGCAATCGTGCTGTTCGAATGGAAGCTGCGCACCGTCAGCCTGAAGCGGTTGATCGGTGCCGCCCTCGGGAGCTTCCTCGGCATCTGTGGCGCCTATCTGTTCGCACTGGTCATCCGCAACAGCATTCCCGCGGGACAAACGCAGAGTTTCCTGCAGATCCTGGTCATGCTGCTGATGGCCTATGTTGGCCTGATCGTCGGCGCCAACAAGGGCGATCTGCTGAACCTGGCGGCGCTAGGCGGGGTCTTCGGCGGCGAAAAGACAGGCAAGAAAAGCTATAAGATTCTCGATACCAGCGTCATCATCGACGGCCGCATCGCCGACATTGCCGAGACCGGCTTCCTTGAGGGAATCATCGTGACGCCGCAGTTCGTGCTGCGGGAACTACAGCTCGTGGCCGATTCCGCCGATTCGCTCAAGCGTAACCGGGGACGCCGCGGCCTCGACATCCTGCAGCGCCTGCAGAAAGTGGCCAACCTGCAGATCCAGATCGTGGAAGACGATTTCCCCGCCGTCCGGGAGGTCGATCTGAAGCTGATTGAACTGGCCAAGGTTTACGAAGGCAAGATCATCACCAACGACTTCAATCTGAACAAGGTCGCACAACTCCAGGGGGTCGAGGTGCTGAACATCAACGAGCTGGCCAACTCGCTGAAGCCCATTGTGCTTCCGGGCGAGACCATGCGCGTCTTCATCCTGAAAGAAGGCAAGGAATACAACCAGGGGGTGGCTTATCTTGACGACGGCACCATGGTGGTTGTCGATAATGCCAGGAAGATGATCGGCAAGACGATCGACGTTTCCGTTACCTCAGTGCTGCAGACCACGGCAGGGAAAATGATCTTCGGCAAGTGGGACGAGCGCACGACTTACAGCCGACAGGCATCGCCCCTGCCGGTGAGTCCTCCGCCCGTCCCAGTTCCCGGACCATCAGCAATCCCGGCTGCCACCAATTTGGAGCCGAAACAAGGGACGCCTTAACCCAAGCGCAGGATCGAACTTACTTCGCGGAAGTCTTCGCCGCCGACCGAACAGTTCCAGAGCGGCGGGGGATTCGCCGGCGCGAGTACCGGCCATTTCTGAGCGGCTGCGCATCTTTCATGTTTCCGTTATAAACGTACACCCAGCATCGCAGGCGCTTGCCGTCATCCATGGTTACAGGCCATGCCCGGCGAAGAAACAGGCTGGAACTCCGTTTGTTCGGTTCAAAACCTTCATAGTCGTCGAGAGAAGTCAAAGTACTCCGGTCGCCCGGAAGTTCAAAAACTTCTCCGCGAATCACCGAGCGCGATTTCTCACTCAAGACCGCCCCAGGATACTCACCCAGATCGTACAAGCGGCCGCGCACCGACGCCTGCCCTACTGGCCGAAGCCGACGGACGGTGGCGGCGATCTCCGGCGGCGCGTGCCGCGGAGAAAGCGTGCCGTACACGAAAAGATGATGAGTCATTGTCTGATCCTAGTCGTCAGCCGGAAAACGCGCCATCAGGATCTTCAGATAGCCGTATCCATTTCTGTCGTCCAGTACATATTTTCGCACGTCTTTGTGTTTGGACAGAAGCCGGAGATAGTAATCGAACAGGGCTGCCACATCTTTTTTGCTGAGTTGGTGGCGGTCTTTGAGATAAGCCATGAATTCGAAGAAATTCAGGTAATCCGTTAGATCGGAGTCTTCGCTTCGTACCAATTCCTCAACAGCCGGAGCGTCGGCAGAATTATCGTCCAGAACCTTGCGAATTCGCTTCAGATCGGGAGCCTCGTAAAACTTTGAATAGAGGCATGACAGCCAGGTCGCTCTCTCCAGAGCCACTTTTCTGTGGTACGTGCGCGCCGCTCCCAACACTGCCGCGGCCGCCAACAAGCTGGAGATCCGTTCGGCATTGAGAAATATCCACTGAAACAGTCGAACGGCGAAGTGCATGGGAAAGTCTCCCGGAAGGAAAGGATTTCGATATTGTATGTCGAGACTAGTACTGCCGTTCATCCTCGGAACGCACATTTGAACTCCGGGGCTCGGCACTCGTATACTTACACCCCGCCATGAAGGTGATCGTCATCATTCCCGCTGCCGGCCTGGGAACCCGCATGGCACCGATGCCCAGCGCCCTTGACGCGAAAACGAAAAAGCCCCATCCCTCGAAACAGTTCACCGACCTGGCAGGAACCCCGATTCTCATTCATACTCTTCGTAAATTCGCTGCCGTCGACGCGGTCAGCGAAATCTGGATTGCCCTGCGCGAAAACGAAATCGAAGGATTTCGCGAACGTTTGGCCAAGGAAGCGAAGGATGTGTCAAAGAAGAAAGTCGAGCTGGTGTCCGGCGGTGAGCACCGCCAGCAGTCGGTCGAGCAGGCGCTCAATAGCATTTCAGCCGCGGCCGACGATATAGTTCTCGTGCACGACGCAGTCCGCCCGCTGGTAACGCCCGATATCATTGAAGAAGTCATCGGCGCTGCCAAGAAATATGGCGCCGCTATCGCCGGCCTTCCCGCCGTCGATACGATTAAGCAGGTAGAACGCACCGCCGACGGCGCCATCGTCAAGTCCACCATCCCCCGCGCCAGCATTGTCCTTGCCCAGACCCCGCAGGGGTTTCACTATAGCGTGATCAAAAAGGCCTTTGACGAGGCCGCTGCCGACGGGTTCCTGGGCACCGACGAAGCCTCGCTGGTCGAGCGTTCAGGAAAAGAAGTCGCAGTAGTAATGGGTTCGCCGAGAAACATAAAAATCACCACTCCCGCCGACATGCAACTGGCGGAGTTCTATCTGAAGGCCTCGTCCGCATCAACGCAACGCCGA
>Ga0185299_10007237_pt1 | contig 11458 bp, 13 predicted proteins | sample PaiPotPPA55metaG_FD_128002 | JGI IMG/M metagenome (GOLD analysis project Ga0185299, IMG submission 128002) | Iron sulfur acid spring bacterial and archeal communities from Banff, Canada, to study Microbial Dark Matter (Phase II) - Paint Pots PPA... ...
TTTACTGCTGACGATTATCCCAAGCTTGTTGCATTGATTTCTCTAAGCCCTCAGGATCCTTGCGAACAGAATCCCAGGTTTCTTCGGATCGCTTGTCCGCGCGCACGTGGTGGACGCCCTCTCTGATCCCCTGTAGCGTTCGCTCAGCAACCTGGCGGGGAGACGTCTTCGGTTCATCGGCACCTGCCAGTTCGGAGGCCATATTCGTATCGATGAAGCCTGCATACACGGCCAGAACTTGTGTGCCTTGCGCCTTGAGTTGAATGCGGGCAGCATCGGTAACCGCCAGGCCGGCGTGTTTAGAGGCACAGTAAGTGGCGTTGAATGGGTATGTGAACCAACTTACGACTGAGAGCATATTTGCAATCGCGCCTCCTCCGTTTTTTGCAAGGATGGGAGCAAACGCCAGGATCATTGCAAGCGTTCCGAATACGTTGACGTTCATTTCACGGCGCATGGATTCGGCCGATTGTTCGGAGAGCATCGTTGTTTTCAACATCATGCCGGCATTATTGATGAGGATGTTGACGTCGCCACACCCTTGCCTCGCTGCTTCGATATCTGCGGACAACGTGACATCGAGTTTCAGAGGTATCACACGAGAGTCGGCCGCACCCGGCGGTTGTCGAGCTCCTGCGTATATTTTCTTAGCCCCTGCTGCAAGCAAGGCATCGACATAGGCCTTTCCAAGTCCACGGTTAGCCCCAGTCACAAGAGCAACGCTGCCCTCAATGTGCATAGGCACCTCCTGACTCTTTGATGTCAATCCAGTATCAGAGATTACAGGTCGCCTGAAGTTTTGATCGAAGAGATGTTTGGGTCGGACTGAAACCGACCGCTAGATTACGAACGAACCGTACTTGTCAGGGCCGATCGGAAAGACACGGAAGGAAGCGGAAGAAAAAACTCTTTTAAGTGGTTGGAGAAGTGTGCCCAAAAAGTGTTTGACAGGGCCGACATTGTTAGAGATGTCCGGTAATCGCTTATCAGGATTTGGGTACGCACAGCGGCGGCGAGTGTTGAATTTAGTGACCAAATCTACCAGCAATCCAACCGATAACCAGCCCTCCAACCGCACCTGACGCGAGAATTGGGGCCATAGCTTTCGTGATGATAGCGTCCGGGAGGCTTAACAGGACGCCGAGGAACAATCCGGTGACCCATCCCGGCCACGGGAGTTTTATGTTGCGGATCACGAATCCAAGAGCGAAGCGTGCGATGAATGCCCCCAACATAGCCGCTCGCTTATCGGGAAGCTGAGAGGAATCATCAGCGCAGTATCTAAGCTCCAAATATCAGCCCGCAAAGAACACCCAGAGAAATTCTTGGCATTTTGTCTTCCTCAGCTGATTTTCTAACAGTGCCCTCGGTAACCTACACCTAGGCCGGCTCGTCCGCAATTGTTCAGGGTTTGGGCGGTTCACGAACGAACCGCTTAGCCGCTTAACTTCCGATAAGTCGTGCCGGCTCAGACGGTCGATGCAACACTCTGTTGCAGTTTACTGGCGGGAGTTTGAAATCCTAATGTTTTTCTTGGACGCTGATTTAACCGCAGCGCCACTTGGTCCAGCTGCGCTTGCGAGTAGCCGGACAGGTCCGTGCCGCGGGGGAAGTATTGCCGTAACAGCAGATTGGTGTTTTCGTTCGACCCGCGCTGCCAGGGACTTTGCGGATCGCAGAAGTAGACCTGCACATCCGTGGCTACCGTGAAGGCTTTGTGCTGGGCCATCTCCAGACCGCGATCCCAGGTCAGCGAGCGTCGCAGCGTCGCCGGAAGTTTACGGACACGCCGACTCAGGGCAGCAACGACAGCTTCCGTTTCCTTGCTCGGCACTTTGATCAGCATGGCAAAGCGCGAATGGCGCTCCACCAGAGTGGCCATGTAACTGTTCTTGGCTCCGCTCAGCAGATCCCCTTCCCAATGACCAGGAATCGCTCGGTCTTCCGCCTCCGCGGGTCTTTCCCGGATCGAGATGGCATCGACGATCTGTCCTCGGGACTGTCCGCTGGGACTGGCATGTCGCGAGCGACGCATGCGTCGCTTCGAGCGCAGGTGGTCGAGCAGCTCTTTTTTCAGCACTCCGCGGGCTTGAATGAACAGGCTGCGGTAAATGGTCTCGTGGGACACGCGCATGCTCCCGTCGTCGGGGTAGTAAGTCTTCAGCCATCCGGAAATCTGTTCGGGCGACCAGTCCAGGATCAGTCTACTCGCAACGACCTCACGTAACTTGCGATTGCGGGCCAGCAGACACTTCTTCGGGCGCAAGGCCGCGTCCCAGGCTTGCTCCTCCGCTTCATGAGCGCGGTAGGCAGGACGGCCGCCATGACGGGCGACCTCCCGACTCACAGTGGAAACGGCTCGCTCCAGATGTCCCGCGATTTCACGGAGCGACGAACCGGAAGCCATCCCTCGCGAGATGTCTTCTCGTTCCGCTAGGGTCAGTGCCAACCGCGAGCGGCGGCGCAGGGCGGGAGCTATGCCGCCACGTGGCAACAACAGCTTGCGAATGGTGGGATGTGGCCTGCCATAAGCGCGCCCAATCGCATGCAAGGACTGCCCGGCCTTCCATCGACTCCAAATGTCCTTCTTCTCCGTGACCGAAAGTCTCGATCGCTTCACGTGGATCATACACACCACCCTTAAACAGATCAGTTCTTAGATGGTGTTGCCTCGACACATCGAATGCACCCGGGTAGTCGGAAACTGACCGACTACCGAGATTCGTCGGCGAAGGAAAAACCGAGGTGGTGGTTGCCCGAGAGCGGAGCTAGCCTGACGGAAGCTAAGTCATTGACGATCCAATCGGCGCCGGCCGCGGACAATAAAGGATCGACTTCGGTGGTGCGCAAGGCCAGGACGGAGGCGCCGGAGGCTTTGCCGGAGCGAATGCCGGCTGGCGCGTCTTCGACGACGAGGCAATCGGCGGGCGCGAGTTTCAGCAGCTCCGCCCCTTTCAGGTAAGGATCGGGGTCGGGCTTGAAGCGCTGAACGTCGTCGGAGGTGACGAGGTATTTAGGTATGGGCAAACCGGCGACACGGATGCGGACCTCGGCCAGGGGGCGGGTGCAGGAGGTGACGATGGCCCAGCGGTCGGCGGGCAGGGCTTGCAATAGGTTTATAACGCCGGGGAGCGGGATGACGCCGTCGGTGTCTTCGATCTCCCAGCGCTCCATCTGGTTATTTTCGGCTTCGAGATCGGCGTTGGGAAGGAGTTCGCGGAGCGTGGTTATGCTGGGGCGACCATGAGCGCGGCGGGTGACTTCGTCAGCGACAAAGCCGTGGAGGAGTGACCATTTCGCCCAGGTGCGAGCGACTGCGGGCGTGGAATCCACCAGCACGCCGTCGAGATCGAACAGGATACCGAGAGTACGAATATTCATGCGATTACCCTAAAACTGACTCCAGGTTGACACGGTGTTAGATGTTTTCAGCATCCTCGAACGGTTCTCGCTTCTATCCGCGCGTCGTGACGCGGGCCCAGCAGACTGCGGCAAAAGCAACAAAACCAGGAAAAAGCTTCCTTCAGGCGCCCTTCGTTCCTCAGGATAAACTGAAGCCCATTGGGGGCACGCAGTTTACGTCGGCGCCCTTCGAGGCTCAGGATGAACTAAAGCACCGACCTCCTGAAGAAAAAGACTTTCCCGCACCCTGCTAGCTTTCCAATGTAGCACGCACGGAGCTTTTGAGACTTTTCACGCGCGCGCTTCGTATGCGTATGTGCGGGAGGAATCGCGATGAGAAGCTCTTTGACCTTGCTGGTGGTTGTGCTGCTGTTGCTGGGGATTCTGGCGGGATGCACGGCGGGCACAAACCAGTCCAAAGGAACGGCGAGCGAACACGGGGGAGTTGCGGGCTTCTGGATGGGTCTGTGGCAGGGGTTTATCGCGCCGTTTGTTTTTGTGGCCGCACTGTTCAAAAGCAACCTCAGTATCTACGAGGTTCACAATAACGGAGCGTGGTACAACTTCGGCTACCTGTTTGGCCTGGCCTGCTTCTTCGGCGGCGGGGGCCACGGCTCGGCGAGGCGGCGGTAAAGTAAATCAAGTCGGGTGAGCGACATTTCAATTCATCGGTTCAGAATCCAGCGGATCAATTGACCGCTGGGGTGACCGATGGGGTGACCGGTGGGGTCAGTTTCCGATTCCGCGACTCTCCAGGAGTTGATGTCGCGTTCTTGCAGGCCAGGGCAGAAAGTTATTATTTGCTGGGACGGATGTTTGTAGCCTTTATATATTGGTTGCCGAAGCTCTCGATTTGATACTCTCCCTTTTTCTTATCGAAGCGGATCCTGGCGGCGGCCATGATTTGACCAGTGCCTTGACCGTTGGCATCGAGTTTCACCTGAAGATAACCGAAAGGGTAGTCGGTGGTGCGCCCATTGTTGTATAGCTCCATGAAAGGCATAGTGCGAGCGGTAACGATGGTGACGATGGTGTCAGAGCCTTCCTGGCGTTTGCGCGCGACTGCGATCTGATTGCCGGTGGAGCCGACAGCGTTGATGCGGCCCTTATCTTCTTTTTCGAGCGCGCGGCGAAGACCGTCGGTGCCCTTGTCCTTGACGAGTTGAGCGAAGTTCTGGACCTCTTCATCGGTCGTGTACTGCGTGATGCGAAAATTAAACTGGATGGTCTTGCCGCCGACGCTCCCCCCCGTGCCGATGGCGGTACCCGAATACGCTTCCGCAGATGCTTTATCCTGAGCGGAAGAAACGAACGCGAGGGAAAGAATGAGAGATGAAACGAATCCAAGGATGCCAGACAGTTTCATTTTCACGGACGAACCTCCTCAGAACTCTGAAAAAATAATTATCTTTCTATCCCATTCTCATTTATCGGCCATTGTCTCCGGCTAACTTCCAATTAAGCCAATCTGTGGTTCGTTTCGAGCGGCGATACCCGCTAACTGACGAAGTCCACCACGCCATTCGCGACGTTGTACATCGCGCCGGTGATCTGGATCGATCCCTTCTTCTCCAGGTCTTCCAATATTGGGCTTCGCCGCCGAATGTTTTCGACTGCTAATTTGACGTTGGTTCGGGCCACGGCGTCGACGTAAGCCGGATTCTTGCTGGACTTCTCGCCTTCAAACTTGGTTCGCGAAATGGCCGGTTTGATCCTTGCCAACAATCCCGTGAGATTGCCTAGTTCCACGTCATCGATTGCGCCTTTTATCGCGCCACAAGCGGTATGTCCCAGGACTAAGACCAGCTTAGATCCGGAAACAGCACATGCAAACTCCATGCTCCCGACCTGGTCATCGTTGACCACATTGCCGGCCACCCGCCCAACGAACGTGTCGCCGATCCCAGCGTCGAAAATGATTTCCGCAGGCACCCGGGAGTCGACGCATCCAAGGATTATCGCCGCGGGATACTGGCCAGCAGCACTTGAGCGTTTTTCAGCTAAATAATCCCGAGGAGCCATCTTGCCCGCACGAAATCGCTCATTTCCCTTTTTCAACTCGTCAATAACCTGTAACGGCGTCATGCTGTCACGTTGCTCTTTTGTCAGCGACTCACTCATGTTTGGCGCAAGTTGCATAGACCAAGAGCGAAGTGGACTGATGGCGCAGGCAGCGAGAGCCGCGCCGAGAAATCTGCGACGCTCCACAGCTAGGTTATTCACCGAGTGGCGTGATGTCCTTTTCATAATCTTCCTCCAAGTCTTTGAAATGCGCGTATCGCAACTGGTGGTGATCCACGGGGGCAGTGACGCTGGTTCGGCGATTTTCCGGCACATCATAGATTGCGCTAGAAGCTGAGTCAACGCGCAAAAGCGGATGGTGGCCCAACTCCTGATTAACGACCAGTCGGGAGTTGCGGCAAACGATTGCGAACTAACGCTCAGCTGGCGCCATGTTGATTCAAGACATCGTCGAGCATCAATTTGTGCGAGTTAGTTGCCGGCGGCGGTGGAATTGGGGCGGAGGATGCCGGAAGCGCGGAGGTTGTGGGAGGCGGTTAGATCGAGCTTGAAGATACCGTTTGGGGCGGGAGAGAACGTGAAGGTGGAGGCAGGGAAAATGTCGGCAGCGAAGGTGCCATTGTTGGCGTCGGTGGAAGAGGTGGCGCCGGCGAAGGCTTGATCGAAGCAACGAGATTCGCCGCGGCAGAGACGGAGTTCGCCGTTGAGGAGTTGGCCGGAACCATCGGCTTCGAAAGTGCCTCCGATGAAGAGAGGACCTTCGGCGTCGGAGCCGGAGAGAAGAAAGGTGTAGGTGCCGCGAAGCATGGCGGAGGCAGGGGCGGGTGCGGCGATGATGGTAACGGCAGCCGCGCCGACATCTGCGGAATTAGCACTGGCTGTAGCAGCGACTGTGACGAGAGCCGGATTCGGAATGGCTGTGGGAGCGGTGTAGAGTCCGGCAGAGGAAATGGAGCCGCAATCCTGGGTGGAACAATTGGTGCCGCTGAGACTCCACGCAACGGCCATGTTCGAGGAACCAGTAACGGTGACGGTGAATTGCTGGGTCGTAGCAACGACGACGCTTTGCGTTTTGGGAGCGACGACGACGGTAACAGATTTGTTGCCACCGCCCACACCGAGGAGGTTTTCGATGCTGTTGACGCTGCAACCCGTGCAGGAAAAACAAGAGAGAACCAAGAGAACTATGGTAAGTCGTCGCATATCCACTCCGTCACAGATGCCGGATGAGTATGCTGAACGTCGGAGGAATTCAGTTTCAATCGCACACGGCAATGGTGGAGCAATTGTGGGGGATTGGATGGTTATTGGCAATCTGTAAAGAAGGCGAGCGGGTGAAAGAGATATGAGAGTTCGAGACGTGGGAGGTGTGACTCGAGTATTTTGTGCCCACCTCTATGATCTGCCTCGCAAGGAAATTCAAGAATCCTTCGGTGCCAAGTTGTGATTAGCGCGGTCACCGGAAACTGACCATCTACCGACTGACCGGCTTTGTTGCGCGAATGAAGGCGCTGAAGAACCTGCCTTCGACTTCAGCGGCGATCGAATCGGCGTCAACACCTTGAGCGGACAGGAACTGGCGGGCATCTTCGACCTTGTAGACTCGCGTTGGCTCGATGGAAACCTGCTCAAATCCCGCCGCCGTCAACTTAGAGACATATTCGGAGTCTTTCAGCGCGCCAGCCACGCAACCCACCCACAGTTCCATGTTTTTCCTAATTTCGGCAGGCACGTCGCCCTTCACAACCACGTCCGAGACTGCGAACCGGCCACCGGGCCGAAGAACGCGGAAGGTTTCCGCCAGCACTCGGTCTTTGTCAGCGGACAGATTGATGACGCAGTTTGAAATCACCACGTCCACAGAGTTTTCCGGCAATGGAATATTTTCTATTTCACCCTTCAGGAACTCCACGTTGCCAACGCCAGACTTTTGTTGGTTCGCGCGCGCAAGGCTCAGCATTTCGTCGGTCATATCCAGCCCGTAAGCCTTTCCACCGGGGCTGACTCGCTTCGCAGACAACAAGACATCAATACCGCCACCAGAACCAAGGTCCAGCACCACTTCGCCGGGCTTTAGTTGCGCAAGCGCAGTAGGGTTTCCGCAACCAAGAGACGCAAGAACTGCCTGCTGAGGCACGCCGGTGGTTTGACCGGGTTCATAGAGATTTGCGGTAATCGGGTCACCGCCGCAGCACTGCGAGGAAGGCGAAGCGCCACAAGATGCGGAACCACCGGAAGCGACTCTCTTCGCTGCTTCGCCGTACTTCTCTTTCACGGCCTGGGTGATGTTTGTTTGCTCGCTCATTTCGGCGCCCCTTGCTCTGAACGGCAGAATTAAAGTATATTCGCTTATGCGAATATAGTATTTGGGCAAAGCAACTGTCAATACGATGTTTCGGGCCTTCTCGGACTCCACGCGGCTGCGCATCCTGCATCTGCTGTTGAACGGCGAACTGTGCGTGTGCGACATCGTGAGCGTGCTGCGAGTACCGCAGCCAACGGCTTCGCGCCATCTTGCGTATCTGCGCAAGGCCGGGCTGATTGTGAAGAGAAAGCAAGGTCTGTGGGCATACTACAAGCTCACCGATGCGACATCTCCGTTTCACCGAAGCCTGATTAAGTGCCTCAGGGAGTGCTTCCGCGATGTGCCCGAAATTGCGAGCGATGCGAAGCGGGCATCGAGGCAACACATTTGCTGCCAGGCGAGTGAGGGAACAAGTGGGGGAACAAGTGGAGGAAAACGTTAATGAGCAAATACAACGTCCTGTTCCTATGCACCGGCAACTCAGCGCGCTCCATCATGGCGGAAGCGATTCTCAATCAAAAGGGAAAGCCAACCTTCCATGGGTACAGCGCGGGAAGTCAACCAGCCGGAAGAGTTCGGCCAGAGGCTCTGAAACAGTTGGAGCTTGCCAAGCTGCCCACGGATGGCCTTCGCAGTAAGAACTGGGATGAATTTGCCAAACCTGGGGCGCCGCATCTCCATTTCGTCTTCACGGTGTGCGACAACGCAGCCAAGGAAGTCTGCCCGATCTGGCCGGGTCAGCCGATGACGGCGCACTGGGGCATTCCAGACCCGGCAGCCGTGATTGGGACACCTGAAGTTGTGGAGCGTGCTTTCCGAGATGCGTTTGTGACGCTGGACCGCAGAATCAGTCTTTTTCTTTCTCTGCCAATAGAGAGCTTGGACGCGCTCGCTCTCAGAAGAGAAATCGGCCGCATCGGTCAGCAATGACGCCCACACTCTCGCGCAGGTGTGTCTCAGAGTGCCTCGGAACCGGCTTTCTAGTAGCCGCCGTTGTTGGTTCGGGCATCATGGGTGAACGGCTGGCCGGTGGGAACGTTGCGATTGCTCTGCTTGCGAACACGATTGCTACCGGCGCCGCTCTGGTCGCTTTGATTCTTACTTTCGGGCCACTCTCAGGCGCGCACTTTAACCCTGCTGTGACTTTTGTGGATTCTGTTGAAGGCGGACTGCCTTGGAGCGATGCCGCATGGTACGTGGCCGCCCAGTTTTTTGGTGGTATAGCCGGGACAATAGCTGCGCACATTATGTTCGGACTGCCGGTGATTTCTGTTTCACACCACGGACGAAGCGGGGCTTCTCAGGTCTTCAGCGAGTTCGTTGCGACATTCGGCTTGCTCTGCGTGATTTGGGGCTGTTCGCGGTTGCGGTCTGAAATGATGCCGTTCGCGGTGGGCGCGTACATTACTGCCGCCTATTGGTTCACAGCGTCAACGTCGTTCGCAAATCCGGCGGTGACGCTCGCAAGATCATTTAGCGATACCTTCGCAGGCATACGACCGCTGGACGTGGGACCGTTCGTCGCTGCGCAGATAGCAGGAGCACTGGCGGCTACCTTTTTGTTTCGTTGGCTGGTGCCAAACCTGAAGTCGGAGGCTGAATCCATAATTGTGCCGAAAGACGCGAGCTAGAGAAAGAATGAAGATGTAATTGGGGTGGGAGACGGGGATTGAACCCGCGACATTCGGTGCCACAGACCGACGCTCTACCAGCTGAGCTACTCCCACCACACTGACTAGGCAGCGTTTACCAGAACAGGCTTAGGTCCAACTAGGTCCAACTCAGGTACTTTTGCGAGTTCGACCGCGTTGTAAGAGCTGTTCAAGTGCGTGTACCGCGAGACCATCTTATCAGAACCGTGCCCGATCCAGCTACGGATCATGGGCATGGAAACGCCTGCCATCACCAGCTCTGAAACCCTATGATGGCGAAATCCATGAAGCCCGCCAAGTTCAAGTTTCAGCTCTCGCAAAATGGGATGCAGCACGTCTGCCAGGACATTGGAGTTGCGAAGTGGCCCGCCATTTCTGCACGGAAACACTAGGCCCTCTGTCCTGCCTGAAAGATGCGTCTTAATCATCGTAGCGAGTGCTTCCCCAATAGCGACCTTGCGGCGGCTATTCTTCGTTTTGGGCGATTGGTACGCGCCGTCAAACGCTGAACGCCAAACCGTGATTATTTTTCGCTCAAAGTCGATATCAGAAATGCTCAGTGCGTAAAGCTCGCCGGCCCGTAAGCCTGTTCCAGCTGCTACCGCGAATAGGACCGCATACATCTCGCGGCCCATCGCTCTAGCTTTGGAAACAATCGCAGCCACTTCAGAACGGCTGAAGCACCGCGCATCGTCGCTTTCGGCGTTTATATCGGACGGGTATGAAATTTTACCCTTGCCGAATCGAGCGCCTAGAACGAGCTGTAGAGTCGCAATGATGTGCCTGAGCGTTTGCGTTTTCAGGTGGGGCAATGTCTTGATCCATTTGCTCGCAACCTCAGCCGTCACAACTTCTACAGCCATATCGCCAAACCGTGGCACCAAATATTTATCTACGTGGTGCTCCATAGTTTTGCGAGTAGATGGTTTCTTGAAAGCCAGATATTCCCGTTTCCACTGCTCGGCACGCGACGCAACAGTTTCAACCGAAGGGATGACGTAATCAGGCTTGTTGATTCCTGTCCCGTCGATAATGCCCATCAGCTTGAACTTCGCCGCGCTTTCCTTCATGCCGTCTTTAACGAAGCCTAGTTTGACTCTCAGCCGCTTACGGGCATGTTGCCCCGCAACATCCAGGTAATAGCGACCGTACCAGACTCCGTTTTGCAGCTCGACACAACCAGATTGACCGCTTCTGCGAGACAAGCATTTACCCCGCTTTCTCGCTGAAGCCGTCGCCGGGGCGCATCCTACCACAACCTCAGACCGCTGCTTGCTGCTGTCCACGTCAAAATCCGGTTCTGGCGGTGGGTCAGCCCCACACTGCGGGTGGGACCGGTTGAAGTTGGTTGGTGGCCGCTTGTCCTCAGGCGAGGGCCGCAAGGGGTTAAAAGGCTCGTTAGGGCGACTGGGCTGCTGGAGCGGTGGACAACGAGATGCCCTGCTGCTGGGGACTGGAGGTCGGATTCGTTTCGTGTAGCGAACAAATCTGATTCGCCTATGCGTTGTGATTGGCTTTTCACGTTGATCTGTTCTGCCGCTCACGAATGCTAGAACTCATGCATCATCGTCAATCGCACGTACGAGTGACACTGTAAATCGACGACGGGATTGACGACTAGAGGACGGAAGCCGAATGAATCGGATTCTTGCGGAATAGGCTTTCTGCGGAACAGGTGAATCGGGCGGCAGTCATTTACGCCTCGTGAGGCCCACGACGTACCTGCAAATCGTCTGGTGAGGGAGCCCGGTGCGTTTCATGATGACTTGGATCGCGGCGTTGCGAACAGTCAGCTTTCGGTCACAAACGATTTTATGCTCGGATTCTCTGGCCTGCTTCAACAGCGGAATTCGCTTTTCAATCTCATCGGTCCTGGGTAATCGCCCGCGTTTCTGCTCCTCATCAAATATGCGGTGGGCGTCCCGAACCGCTTCTATCAAATAGGGGTAGAACTCCAACACCTTTCGATTGCGATCTTCCCGTCCCTCTAGGTCTTCCAACGTGTACGGGCATCGAGAGCGTGCTGACGTTCGGGCGTTCGATTCGATTGCGCGTTCGATGGCTTTCGGTTCGGTGG
>Ga0185299_10007242_pt1 | contig 11453 bp, 10 predicted proteins | sample PaiPotPPA55metaG_FD_128002 | JGI IMG/M metagenome (GOLD analysis project Ga0185299, IMG submission 128002) | Iron sulfur acid spring bacterial and archeal communities from Banff, Canada, to study Microbial Dark Matter (Phase II) - Paint Pots PPA... ...
CGGCAACCACCGCCAACGCCAGCCCTACTCCAACCAACTAAGTCGGCTACTAAGTTGAAAGAAGCGCAGGCCGGGACCGGAAGAAATTCCGGGCTCCCGGCCTGTGTCTATTGCGGGTAAACGCGCGGGCTAGAAGTGTTTGCTGAGGTCGCCGAAACGATCTACCACCAGCAACCGCTGCGACGCTGGCGCTGGCGCGACTTCCTCGTGCTCGAGAATCCAGGTGTTGCCGTGAGGAACGAAGACGGCATGCAGACCTGCGGCGAGGGCTGGATTGATATCAGACTTGGGGCTGTTGCCGACCATCCAGGTGGCGTCCGCCGCGAGGGCGTACTTGGCGATGGCGGCGCGGTAGGTCGATTCGTCCTTCTCGGCTACGATCTCTACGGCGGAAAAATATTCTTTCAATCCTGAGCGCTCGACTTTTCCGGATTGCTCGGCCGGGTTTCCTTTGGTCATCATGATGAGGTGGTGCCGCCCCCCGAGATACTGAAGGGTCTCCGGCACGCCCCGGAGAACTTCGATTGGATGATCGGCGATCTGGCGGGCAAACCTGCGAATGCGTTCGTGTAAGTCGGGCGTGACCGGGTCTACGGAAAGCTTCTCAAAAGTTTCTACCAGCGAATGTGCAAAGCTCTGTAGGCCGTAACCATGTTTGACGATGGATTCTCGCTCCACGTCGTTCAGCACCAGCCGAACCATCTCGGACGAGTGCTCACGATGATCGAGAAACGAAATGAACTCCGCGATCGCCTGTTCGAAATAAATGTTGTTTTCCCAGAGAGTGTCATCGGCATCGATGAGCAGAGTCTGGGCGCCATTCTCTCCCCGCATATATTCATGATAACGGCTCCGGGACGGATTCGTGGCTTTGATAGACTTGTGTCCGTATGAGGAACGGTCGAATCGAGAACTGGGGCATTAAAAACTGCAATTATTTCTTAGCGAATTGTGGGGTGGTTTTAGTTTTCCTCCTGCTGGTGCCGTTGTTCGGCGCGGCGCAGCAGAAGAAAAGGGTGATGACGGGTTCGGCGGCGAAGAGCGGTGCGCCGGCGAATTTGAAGGTCGCGGCTGATCTGGAGCAACGTCTGGCCAGGTTCCGGCGCGTCCAAATGCCGTTCCGGACGACTGGGCTGAGCGCTCGCGAGCAGCAACTCGTTCACAAACTGGTGGAGGCCTGCGGCTACCTCGAAAGTATTTACTGGCGGCAGAGCGATCCCGAGGGTCTGACGTTATACCAGTCGCTGGCGTCGAGCCGGAACCCGCGCGATATGCAACTGCGACGCTACCTTTGGATTAACGCTTCCCGCTTCGATCTGCTTGAACAAAACAAACCGTTCGTTGGGACGGAGACGATTCCGCCGGGGCGAGGATTTTATCCTGCGAACCTGACGCGCGATCAGGTGGAGCAATACGTCAAGGAGCGTCCGGATCAGAAGGCGGCGATCTACGATCAGTTCACAATCGTGCGGTGGCATCAGGGAAAACTGGAGGCCGTTCCCTACCGGATTGCGTTCCGTGCTTTTCTGGAGCCGGCGGCGAGATCTTTGCGGGCAGCGGCCGCGCTCAGTGACGATGCGGCTTTCGCGAAATTTCTTCGGCTGCGGGCGGATGCGCTGCTTAGCGATGATTACTTTCCGAGCGACCTGGCGTGGCTGGAGTTGAAGAATCCGAAATTCGACATCATCTTTGCGCCCTATGAAACGTATATGGATGGACTGCTGGGCGTCAAAGGTTCGTTCGGCGCGGCGGTGATGGTGCGGAATGAGAGCGAGAGCAAGAAGCTGGAGCTGTTCCAAAAATATGTGCCAGAAATCCAGGATGCGTTGCCGCTGGCGGCGGAAGATCGGCCGTCGAAACGTGGTTTGGAGACGCCGATGGAAGTGATGGACACTCCGTTTCGCGCGGGAGACCTGATTCACGGATACCAGGCGGTGGCCGACAATCTCCCGAACGATCCGCGAGTGCATGAGCAAAAAGGCAGCAAGAAGCTTTTCTTCAAGAACTTCATGGACGCGCGGGTGAACTACGTTGTATTGCCGGTCGCACGCAAGCTGATGGAGCCGGAGCAGGCCGCGAAAGTTTCAGGCGAAGGTTATCTCCTGACCACGATCATGCACGAGATTTGTCACGGACTCGGCCCTGCGTTTGCGCGCACTTCGTCGGATAAATCGGCCGACAAAGTCGATATCCGGGAAGCGATCGGCCCGGGTTTCAGCGGCCTGGAAGAAGCGAAGGCCGACGTGACCGGGATGTTCGCCTTGAAATGGCTGGTGGATCACGACGCGCTTCCGAAAGAAAAGCTGGAGGAATATTACGCGTCTTATGTGGGGGGAGTGTTTCGCACAGTGCGCTTCGGGACGGCGGAGGCGCACGGCCAAGCGGAGATGATGGAATTTAACTATCTCTCCGAGCGCGGCGCGATTGGTCGCGACGCCAGCGGCAAGTATGCGATCGACTACGAAAAGATGCCGGGCGCATTGGCCGATCTAGCCAAGGAACTGCTGGAGATCGAGGCCACCGGGGACCGCTCGCGTGCGGAAAACTGGTTCAAAAAGTACGGCACGATGCCAGAGGAATTAAAAACGTCCTTGAAAGCGGCTTCGGACGTTCCGGTGGATATTGATCCGGTGTTTTCGTTTCCGGAGAGGGTGCGGTAAGCGGCAGCTCGCGACCACCTTACACCCAATCCACGCGCGGCGTCCGAGGAATAATCCCCGCGTTGTGCCCCATCTCGAGCAGTCGTCGCACCGCTTCGCGGCCGTCGTCTCCGTAATCCAGCGTGCGTTCGTTGACGTACATTCCGACAAACTTATCGGCGAGTTGGGTATCGAGATCGCGGGCAAACTGCATGGCGTAGGCCAGCGCCTCTTCACGATGATCGATGGCGTACTGGATGCTCTCGCGCAACGCCTGTGTGACACTGGCCATCGTTTCAGGCCCGAGCGAGCGGCGGATGGCGTTTCCTCCCAGCGGCAGCGGCAGTCCGGTAACTCTCTGCCACCACCTGCCGAGATCAACCACGCGGTGGAGCCCGGACTTGTCGTAAGTAAGCTGGCCTTCGTGGATGATGAGGCCAGCTTCGTATTTACCCTCGAGAATCTGCGGGATGATTTGATCGAAGGGGACAACTTCCACTTCAATACCGGGCGCGAACAGTTCGAGCGCCAGGTAAGCGGTGGTGAGCTTGCCGGGCACCGCGATTTTCCTCCGCTTGATTTCGTCTTGCGTGAAGGGCCGCGTGGAGACGAGCATGGGACCGTAACCATCGCCCACGCTGCCGCCGCACGACATCAGCGCGTAGTCTTCCTGAATGTAGGGAAAGGCGTGAAATGAAATCGCGGTTACGTCGTAGACGCCTTCTTGCGCCTGACGGTTCAGCGTCTCGATGTCGCACAAGGTGTGGTTGAATTTCAGTCCCGGCACACGAACTTTGCTCGTCGCCAAGCCGTAAAACATGAATGCGTCGTCGGAGTCCGGGCTGTGCGCCACGGAGATTTCGCGAACTGGAGAAGATACTGTACTCATAAGATTCCTTAATCCTGTTCTATAAAACTCAGTGTTAGAAAACTTCAGACTCGCGACGTTCAGACACTACAGTAGCCTCTTAATTTCCCCTAGAGACGCGGCTTGCCGCGTCTCGCGCCAACGGGAGTTAGACGGGGCAAGCCCCGTCTCTATAGAGAAGAAGAAGCCTGTCGGTGCCAGCGAGCAGCGACGGCAGCAGCCATCAGCACCTTGATGACTTCCGCAAAAACGAACCAGTAGAGTCCATACCTGAGCGCCAGAGAAAGCGAGTGCGTGAGCACGGCAAGCCAGCTCAGTCCGCCCGCGAAGAGCACCAGTTCCGCAGCCACACATGACAGCGCTGCCCAGGCGAAACGGCGCGAGCTGTGCTCGTAGATATAGCCTGCAATGAATGCCACGAGTGGATAGGCCATGAGGAATCCACCAGTCGGACCGACGAGATGGGTAATCCCACTGCCTAAAATTGCCGGGCTAAACACGGGGAGCCCGAACGCACCCTCGACGAGGTAGAGCGTGAGCGCGGCGAAACCTCGACGCGAACCGAGCAACAAGCCTACCGTCAGAACTCCAAAGTCTTGCAGCGTCAGCGGAACTGGCGTGAAGGGCAGCGGCACGGTGACGCGCGCGCACAGGGCGACGAAGAGGCTGGCGGTGATTACGATGCCCACCTGCCTGGCCCATTCTCTTCCCCGATCCGTGGGACGGCTCTGCTGTCCGAAATCTTCGGCCGCTACTCTGCTCGCTACTCTGCTCGGTACTCTCGACATGGCTTTCCTTTCGTCACGGTGGACGTCGTGGGAGATCAGACGTCAGGCGGCGACAAGTGGTCGAGGCCGTCAATCTCCGCTCTGTGGGCCGCCGAGCGCTTCATTTGCCTCCGGACCCGCATATAGAGCGTAAGCGCAACCGACACGACGACCGCAGTACTGACTCCCAGTATTAGGAACCACCAGAGCATCCGCACAACGTATTCAGGATAGCAGATGGACGGCGACGAACATGTGCCCGGAATCCCAGACTAATGAAGAACGCCCGGCTGCGGTCAGCCCTTCTTCGCCTGCTTGGCTAGCGCTTTACGACGATTCTCAACATTCTTCAAGACGCGTTCCAGACGTTTGCGGGCGGTTTTCGATCCCGTGGCTACTTTTTCGATATTTGCGAAGGCGTCGGGATTGTTGGTTTTCGCTCGAAATTCTTTGAGGAACGGATGGACCTTGGCGAAAATGAAGAACATTTCTCCGCAACAGCCCGGCTGCAGAAAGAGTTCTTCATTGAGCGCGCCGTGTACCACGAGGGACGCAGCCATATCCCAATAGCCGCCCACTTGGCGAAGCCAGGCATTTTCCTGGCTAGGAAACGAATTCACAACTTTGATGAACTCGTCGGCGCTTTGCGGCCAGAATTCTGCCGTTAGCCAGTGCCTGGCCTTGCGCATCTCCGCTTCGCGGCGGAGGTCGTACAGTTTCAGAATCAGCTGTGCATCGTGCGCGGTCGCTTTCTTTGCCATTTTTCGCCTCGCGAGGTGTTTGAAATCGGGCATGTTTCCGAACTTTCTTTCTGAGAACCGTGCCTTTGTCAGACTTTCGCCACGTCCGCGGTTGCGCCTTCCACCGCTCGCTCGTAATCGCAGTCCTTATTCGGACAAGCGATTACCGTTCCGTCTTTGCGGAGTCGCTCCACCAGGTACTCATGTCCGCAATCCGGACACTTCTCGGGGATGGGCTTCGCCGCCGAAGTGAATTTGCACTTCGGATAATTTCCGCATCCGTAAAAAGTGTTGCCCTTGCGCGCGCGTTTTTCAACGAGTTCACCTTCTTTGCATTCGGGGCACTTCACGCCGATGAAGTTTTGCTTCACAAACTTGCACTCGGGATATCCGCTGCACGAAGTGAACTCGCCGAAACGACCGTGCCGCAGGATCAAGTTGCGTTTGCACAGCGGGCAGGTTTCATCGAGCGGAATGTCGGGCACTTTCTTGCCCTGATCGAGCCGCCGCGTCGTCTTGCAATCGGGATAGCCGGTGCAAGCCATGAATTGGCCGAAGCGCCCGCGCTTCAGGACCATGACGCGGCCGCAGTTTTCGCAGTATTCCTCTTGAGCGATTTCCTGCGTTTCGGCCGTATCGAGGTCGGGCAGATTAATGGGATTCTCTTTGGTGAACTTGCAGGTGTCCGGGTTTTCCTTATCGTAGGTGCTGCAGGCATAGAACGAACCGTGCTTGCCCCACTTGATGACCAGCGGCGCACCGCAGAGTTCGCACTTTTCGTCGGTGGGCTTCTCCATACGCTTGATGTTTTCCATGTGCTTCTCGGCATATCGGAGATCCTTGGAAAACTTCTGGTAAAACTCGGTGAGCGCATCGTGCCCGGTCTGCTTGCCGTCTTCAATCTCATCCAGCTCTTCTTCCAGACGCGCGGTGTATTGGAAGTCAAAAATGTCTTTGAAGTTCTCAACCAGTAGATCGGTGACGACAAAGCCGATCTCCGTGGGAGTGAACTTGCCTCCGATTTTCTGCGCGTACATGCGCTCCTGGATGGTGCTCAGAATCGTCGCATAGGTCGAAGGCCGGCCGATGCCGCGCTCCTCAAGCTCTTTGACCAGAGAAGCTTCATTGAAGCGTGGAGGAGGCTCGGTGAAATGCTGCTCCGGGAGAAGGGATTTAAGCGTCAGCTTCTGTCCGGCTTCGAGCGGCGGGAGTTTATGTTTCAATTCCTCGTCTTCTTCGTCTTTGCTGTCTTTCGACTCCTCATAGACCTTGAGGAAGCCGTCGAACTTCATGACCGACCCAGTTACACGGAACCAGAACACATCGCTTCCTGACTTGGCATCGATGTCAACAGAGGTCTGGTCGAATACGGCCGGGTTCATCTGCGAGGCAACGAAGCGCTGCCAGATCAGTTTGTAGACTTTGAATTCGTCTTCCTGAAGATATTGTTTGACCTGGTCGGGATGGCGCACGGCCGATGTCGGGCGAATGGCCTCGTGAGCCGCTTGCGCTTCTTTCTTCTCCTTATATGTATTGGGAGAAGCCGGGAGATAGTCGGCGCCGTACTCACTGGTGATGTATTCGCGGACTTCGGTGATCGCCTCGGCTGAAACGCGGGTCGAATCGGTTCGCATGTAGGTGATCAGACCGACCAGCCCCTCGTCGCCGAGTTCGACACCTTCATAGAGGCGTTGCGCGATCATCATGGTGCGCTTCACGCTGAAACGCAGCTTGCGCGAGGAATCCTGTTGCAGTTTGCTAGTAGTGAACGGCGGAGTGGCATTGCGCCGGCGCTCTTTCTTTTCCGCTGAGCGCACGACCCACTCGGCCTTTTCAAGTGCCAGACGGATTTGCTCCGCTTGCTCGCCGTTGGTAACTTCGATTTTCTCTTCGCCCTTGCCCAGGAAACGGGCGTCGAACGCAGGAGGCTTAGCGGCGGCGAGATTGGCGTCAATCGTCCAATATTCTTTTTTCTCGAAGGCCTTGATTTCGCGTTCGCGATCGACGATCAAGCGAAGCGCGACGGTCTGCACCCGTCCAGCGGAAAGGCCGCGGCGGACTTTGTCCCATAACAGAGGAGAGACCTGGTATCCCACGAGCCGATCGAGCACGCGTCTAGTTTGCTGCGCGTCGACCAGGTTGCGATCAATGTCGCGGGGATGCTCAAACGCGGCCTTGACGGCGCGCTGCGTGATTTCGTTGAACGTTACGCGACGAATGCGCGCACCATCGCCGATGTCGTCGGTCTTTGTTTTTGCCTTGGCGCCCTTCTTACCCTTCTTTTTTTTGCTCGAGTCTTCGCCGAGTTCGTCGGCGAGATGGGAGGCGATCGCTTCGCCTTCGCGATCCGGATCAGGCGCAAGGTAGATGTGGTCGGCCGAGAGCGCCAGTTTCTTCAGTTTCGCCAAAACCTTTTCTTTTCCGGGGATGACGACGTATTCGGTTTCGAAATCGTTTTCGACGTCGACACCGAGGCTGCTTTTGGGCAGGTCTTTCACGTGGCCGAAAGAAGCATCGACCGTGAATCCCTTGCCCAGATACTTCTGGATAGTTTTCGCCTTAGCTGGCGATTCGACAATGACTAGACCTTTGGACAATGGTTCCTCAGTTTGGCGGTATTGGAATTGAAGCTAGCACGAATTAGCGGATTGCAACAACTAGGAGGCTCTTGGCTGTTAGCTCTTGGCCTTTAGCTTGCTCGCCACTAGACCAAGCTTCTCTTCATTCACGGTGTGACTCCTGATTGTTTGTGACAGTGATGACATCATGCGCATGATTGCTCCTAAATCAGAATCTAGACCCTGATAGAGCTTGGCTTCGAGGAGACCCAAGTCCCGCGCTAATAGAAAGTGATAAGACAACTCGGCCCCCGAACCCATTGCAATCTGGATGAATCTGCCCATCTCTCCATCAGATCTTCGACCACAACCTTCAGCAAGGTTCGCAGCAATCGATGCCGACGCACGACGCATCTGACTCGTGAGCCCAAAGCGTTCGTCGTTGGGGAATGCTTTCGTATTCTTGTAAACCGCTAGCGTCAGCCGGTGCGCCTTCTCCCAAACAACAAGGTCTCTATAGTTCCTCACGAATGCCTCCGCATGGCTCAGCTAAAAGCCAAGAGCCAACAGCTAAAAGCTTTTTACAAAATTCTTCCCCGGCATCTGCCGTATCTTCCCATTCAGCTCCAACTCAAAGAGCGCCGCGAAGATTTCCGAGGAGGATATTTCGTTTTCCAGCAATTCGACCAGCTGATCAATGTGCGTGGATTCGTCGGCTTTCAGCAACTTTAGGATCTTTTTTTCGTGGGGCGAGGCCACCTCGTCCGGGAATAGAGATGCGGTTTCCGGTTCGTGGGATTCATTCTGCGTAGAACTGAGCGCGGCTTGCACATCCGCTGGAAGCTCTTCCCACACGTCTTCCCAGGTGGCAACGAGCTTCGCGCCCTGCTTGATCAGCGTGTTCGGGCCCCAGGAATTCTTGTTGGTCACGTTGCCCGGAACAGCGTAGACATCGCGGTTCTGTTCGAGGGCACAGCGGGAAGTGATGCGCGTGCCGCTGTATTCCGCGGCTTCGACCACCAGCACACCGGCGGACATTCCGCTGATGATCCGGTTGCGGATGGGAAAGTTCTGTGGCGCCGGGTAAGTTCCGACCGGGAACTCGGAGATCAACGCGCCGCCGAGAGCCACGATCTGTTCGGCGAGCCGCGTGTTTTCCTTGGGATACATGACGTCAATTCCGGTGCCGAGGACGGCGATCGTTTTTCCCTTGGCAGCAATGGCGCCGCGATGCGACGCGGTATCGATGCCCCGGGCCATGCCGCTGATAATCACGAGGCCGCGGGCGGCGAGGTCGGTCGAGAGGCGTTCGGCCATGCCGCTGCCGTAGGGCGTGGGATGCCGTGTTCCGACCATCGCGATGCCGGGCTGGGCCAGCACCTCTACGTTCCCTTTCACAAACAGGATCACGGGTGGGTCGTAAATTTCCTTCAGCCGCGACGGGTATTCAGGATCGCTGAGTGAAATAATTTTGGCGTTCGCCTCGGCCGCCTTCACGCATTCCTGCTGTGCCAGTTCGAGCGACTTTCCCGTAGCCAGCGATTGCGCGGAAACGGCGCGCATCCCCGTGGCTTCGAGTTCGGTCAGGCTGGCCTGGAAGACGCGTTCGGCCGTGCCATAGTGCTCGATCAGTTTCCTGATGCGCGTGGGGCCCAATCCCTGGGTCAGGGCCAGCGCGAGCCAGTAGATAGATTGATGAGAAGCGGGATGGGGGGCGGCAACGGCCACGTTAGAAATATCAGACATACTGCGTGACCCTAGCCTGCATCGGAAAACGCTGTCAAGGATGACGCGCACATTGCTTTTGGTAGAATTCGTAAAGTGATGAGCCGGTTAAAGATATCGTCAATTTCCTACCTGAACACGGCACCTCTAATGTGGGATTTTGAGCACGGCGAGACAGGGGCGGACGATAATTTTGACATTTCCTACACCATCCCCTCAGCCTGCGCCGAGGCTCTGCGTGCGGGGACGGCCGATATTGGCATCATTCCGGCGGCTGCCTATGCGACGGTTCCGGATCTCGTCGTCATTCCGGACGTGGCAATTGCGGCCCGACGAGCGGTGCGGTCGATCCTGCTGGTTAGCAAAAAGCCCATGGATCGTACCTCAAAGCAGCCGTTGTGGAAGCAAGTGCGCACGGTTGCGCTCGATACTGCCTCGATGACCTCGGTTGCGCTCGCCAAAATTCTGTTTGCAAAATGGCTGGGTGGGGCGCGCGATTATAAGCCGATGGCTCCGGATCTCGATGCCATGCTCGACGCCTGTGATGCGGCTTTGCTCATCGGAGACCCCGCGCTGCAAGTTGACCGCACGCGTTACTTCACGCTCGATCTGGCGGAGGAATGGGTGGCGCGCACGGGCAAGTCATTCGTCTTCGCTTTCTGGGCCATTCGCAAACAGGCGCTTGCCGGACACGCTGGGGCGGCGATCGCGGAGGTCTTCCAGAAGTCGCGCGATCATGGGCTGTCACCGAAAAATCTTGAAGCCATCGCGCAAGAGTGGGCGCCGCGCCTCGGCCTTACTGTAGAGATAGTTCGCGTCTACCTGACGCATAACATCCATTATTACCTAGATCCTCCGTGCCTGGAGGGGCTTCAGCTTTATTACCGCCTGGCCGCGGAAATCGGAGCCCTTCCGCAGGCGCCGGAGTTGCAGTTCGTTTAGTATTTGCATCTACCACCCGCAATCGTGCTCCAATAATGAAGATGCACCTGCTTGCGATCATCTTACTCATCTCGAAGAAAAGCGCCGTGCGATGGCTGGTCCATCTCGGCGGCCCCGGCCTGATTCTGCTCGGCCTCATCGACAACTCGCCGATCCCTCTGCCCGGTAGCATGGACGTCGCCACCATCCTGCTTGCGGCGCACAATCGCAATATGTGGATCTACTACGCGATAATGGCGACGGCGGGATCCGTCCTCGGTGGCTATCTTATGTACCGCATGGCCCGCAAAGGTGGGAAAGAAACTCTGGAAAAGAGGTTCTCGCAGAGGAAGACCACCAGGGTATACGCGATTTTTGAGCGCTGGGGCCTGGTGTCGGTGGCGATTCCGGCTATACTTCCGCCGCCCTTTCCCATCGTGCCCATGCTTTTGGCCGCTGGCGCGATGCAGTACCCAACCAGGAAGTTTCTGGCCGCTCTGGCTGTGGGGCGCGGCATTCGGTACACCATCCTTGCTTATCTCGGGGCGCGCTACGGGCGGCACATCGTGAGGCTTTTCGCGCTGTACTACTGGCCTATACTTATCGTCCTGATCGCTTTGTCAGTACTGGGTGGACTCTACGGCCTGTTTGAGTACAAACGCCGACAGAAAGCCAACGCGCCCAAGGCTGCGGGTCCGAAGGTGCAGCCTCGTCAGCGGACGGCTTAGTCATCTGCCCCATCCGGTCGGGCGGCAAATCCCGATCACAAAATGCTATTGCATCGCATTATGTTTGACCTCCTGATCGAGTTGGAGCAAACTGGGGGCCACTATGGGGCGCAATGGCGAAGATCGGGGCAGGGGAACCTTCAGGCTAACCGGAGCGTTACTAGCCCTAGGCCGTATCCTCGTGTGTTGTGTACTCTCGACCCCGGCGCTGGGGCATCCGCAAAGTATGGATCGCATCCCCGGCACTCTGAATGTAGAACCCTCAGTCGTCTACCGCACTGATCCGGGAACCTGCGTACTGCTCTTCAAGGTGTTCGGCGAAAAGTTGTCGGTTCCTATTGATCGGCAGGCGCTGCTCAAGTTAGTAAACCTCAAGGATCAGACGGTTGTCTGGCAGACGACTGAAGAGAACTCACAGGGAGCATTTACCAACGTTCCATTCGGAAACTACGATGTTGAAATAAGCGCGGTTGGCTATTTAAGTACGCACCAAGTAGCGCAAACATC
>Ga0185299_10007243_pt1 | contig 11453 bp, 7 predicted proteins | sample PaiPotPPA55metaG_FD_128002 | JGI IMG/M metagenome (GOLD analysis project Ga0185299, IMG submission 128002) | Iron sulfur acid spring bacterial and archeal communities from Banff, Canada, to study Microbial Dark Matter (Phase II) - Paint Pots PPA... ...
AAACGCTCGGGCTGGCGTGCGCGCTCCTGTTCTCGCTGTACATTCTGGCGGTGAATGCGGCGGTGAAACACGAAAGCCCGTGGCGGATTACCGCCGCCCAGTTCGCCATTGTCGGCTTCCTGTGTCTGGCCACATGTCTGTGGCTCCCCGGCGGGCGGGCCAACCTTTCCCCTGCCAGAGTCATTCACATCCTGGCTCTGCGAACGGTGTGGGTGAACCTGTCGCTGCTGACGGTCTTTCCCACGCTCATCGCCTTCGGCTTATTGACTTTTTTCCAGCCGCGGATCGACCCCACCCGGGCCGCGTTGATTTACCTGGCCGAGCCGGTCTTCGCCGCGATTTATGCCGCCATCGCCGCCGGGCATCGGGTCGGCCGGCTCGGCCTGATCGGCGCCGCCCTGATCCTTGTCGCAAACGCATTGGTTGAAATCCTGGGCGCGCGGCAGCGCGACGAACCCGAGGAACGAGTGGTTCTGGTGGATTGAGTCACAGTCACGTGACGCCGCCGGCGCACCACGTCCGCCACATCCGCCGGTAGGCGGAGTCGAGATTGCGGGCGAAGCCCTCGTGGCCCATCAGCGGCGAAGCGAGCAGCCGCTTTCGCATGGACAATCGAAGCTCGCGCAATCGTTCCAGGTCCGTTGCCAGTTCGACCGCGGCTCGGACAAACGCGTCGGGCGTGTCGGTCGCCAGGTCGGGAAGATTGGCCGCGCGGAGGATACTCCGCCCGGCCCGCGACACGCTCGTGCCGCCGGCCAGACTCACGCACGGCACGCCCTGCCATAACCCGTCGCACGTGGTTGTGATCCCATTAAACGGGAACGTGTCCAATGCGATGTCGACCTGATTGAACCGCTCCAGATACTCCCGGCGGGTGGCGGTCTTTCCCAGGAGTTCCACGCGGTCGATCGGCAGCCCCAGTTCAGAGAGTCTTTGTGGCATAGTCTGTTCTGGCACAGTCCCGGCGCGCCGGGGCTGTGTTGTGCAATGTGGCACGGCCGCCCTCGGCTGTGATTCTGGTGGCACAGCCTCCTTAGGTTCTCCCTCCCCCGGTACTCCGGGGGAGGGTAGGGTGGGGGCAATGGAGGCCGGCTGTGCCACACTCAGCAGCAGTCTCGAATTCGGCACCGCCTCCAGCACCCGTGCCCACAACTCGGCGCACGGCTCGCTCACCTTCACGATCTTGTTCAATGAGCCAAAGGTGATATATCCGTTCTTCAGGGCCGGCGGCTCGGTCACGTCCGGCGCGTCTTTGTCGGCCGTGTAGCACCAGCAGGTGTGCGGCAGCCGCACGAGCCGCTCGGTGTGATACTGCTCCGTTATTCCCGGCGGGTCCTGGTGCTCGTCGGTGATCCGATAGTCAATCGTCGCCAGACCGGTCGTATTGAAATACCCGACCATGTTCAACTGGATCGGGGCCGGTTTGCGGGCGAAGAGCGTGAGCCGGTTGGCCGCGGCATGACCGCGAAGGTCTACGAGGATGTCGATCCGGTCGTGACGGATGAGGCGTTCCAGGTCCACGTCCTTCATACTGCGGGTCTCCCGCCAATTCTCGACGATGGCGCTGAGTCGGGCAGTCAGATGGTCCGGCTTCTCAGCGTCGCTATAGCAGAACAGCTCGAAGCGTTCGCGATCGTGGTGCTGAAGGGCGGCGGCAATGAACTTCGTGACCGTATGCTCGCGCAAGTCCGGGGAGACGTACCCGACCCGAAGCTTGCGCTCGGGCCTGCGTTCGTTCTCGTGCGGCTTGATCTGCTCGCGCAGCGGATCGCAGAACAGCCTTCCCCACTCGCGGTGCTCCTGCCAAAGCGCCTCGGCATCGTACTGCGGCGAATAGTGCAGCGTATAGAGCAGCGAGCTTCGGGCGGCGGGATTGCGCGGCATGAGGGCGACGATCCGCCGGCAGGCGTCGATCGTGCCGTCGATGTCGGCCATCTCCGAGAGGGCCGAGGAGAGCCCGGCCAACGATTCGCCGTCGTCGGCGCGAAGCGCCAAGGCGGCCCGGTAGTGGTCCGCCGCCTCAGCCATGCGGTCCATCTTCTTCAGTACGTTTCCCCTGTTTCGGTGGGCCTCCAGGTAATCCGGCTTCATTCCCAGCGCGTTGTTGAGCGCCGACGCCGCTTCAGGGAGCCGGCCAAGCTTCTCCAGGGCTGCCCCAAGGTTGTTGTGCAATTCCGGGATGTCCCCCTTGATCAGCATCGCCCGCCCGAGCTGTCCGACCGCCTCGTCGGCGTTATCCAGTTGGCCCAACACCGCGGCCAGGTTGATGCGGTAATACACTTCACCCGGCGCGAGGCGCACCGCCTGGCGGAGTGCTTCGACGGCATCTTCCAGCCGCCCGGCCTGGCGCAGCACCAGCGCCAGCAGGTGATGGGCCTCGGCGTCGCCGGCGTCAACGAAGATCGCCTCCCGGCAGGCCGCCTCCGCCTCGTGGAGCCTGCCCGCCTCGAACAGCCGCGCCGCGTCGGCCACATTCATGTGGCTCAATATAGACATGCGGCCCGTGCTCCGCCAAACGGGGCCGCGCCCGTGTCAGGAGGCCGATTTCGACGCCCAAGGCCCCTCGCCGGAATTTTCTGCATTTTCCTCTTGCATTCCCGCGCCCCCCCCCGTGTACCATATCTCCGACAAGTAACGGGAGCTCACGCCACCGCAGTTGTTCCCGATGGCATGTCCGCCCGCGGCGGTTCACGGAGGTTGCTCATGCAGCCGGTTTGTGAGCAAATGCCGTTGGGAATTGCACGCGAAAACGTGACCCGTGGGCCACACACGTCGCCGCGCCGAACCTCTTCGGCGGCGTTTACCCTCGCCGAGCTGCTGGTCGTTATCGGCATCATCGCCGTGCTGATCTCGATCCTTCTGCCCGTGCTCCGCAAGATCCGCGAGCAGGCACGGACGGTGGTCTGCGCGAGCAACCAAAGGCAAATTCTCCACAGCATGCTCCTTTACAGCGCCGAGAATAGGGGATGGCTCCCCGTGCCGCTGGGCGATGACAAGATCGGCAAAGAATTCTATAAGCGCTACTCATATTGCGCGATCCTGATGGATGATGTCTCGCATTACGATTACGCGATTCCCGGGCAGTTACTCCGGTATGTCTCCCACGACGTTCAGATTCGGGAGAGAGTTTTCAGTTGCCCGTCCGACGGACCGGGCCAGTATGGACCCATCGGGATGCCTCCCGGCCCAGACCTCAAAAGGCCGCGGAACTTCAGCTACAACTTCAACGACGCCTTTGCCAAGGCGTGGCCGAAGATAAGCCAAATCCGTAGGCCGGCGAGCAAAGTCCTTGTCGTTGAGGAGGAGTTCCCGTATGGCTCCTCGGCAACCGTTTCCACCATCGGGCTCTCGGACGCTGCTGGCCGCTACCTGTACGTGCTACTATCGACGCGGCACAACGGCTTTTGTAACGAAGGGTTCGCCGATGGGCACGTGGAGCTTTTCGACAAGAGGGCGATCGATACTCCCTCGGCAGATGGAAGAACTAACGGGGTCGCAACGGATGGATTTGTACATTACTTTATGCTGGACATAGACCAGTAGAACAATGTTGGGGGGGCTCCTGCGGAACGGAGAACGGCGCGGCGCGTTAGCGTCCGCGATGCGGACAAGAAAACGAGAGTGGGACGGGCGAAAGTGCATTTCCTGGGGTGGTTGTCGTAACCCGGCGGGCTGACCAGCGGGCTGGTGGCCGCCGGGGGTCCGGTTGTGCAACTTGAAATCTGTTTGGATCCCGAGTTTTCGGGGCGCGCCGGTGTACGCGCTCATCTGACTCTTAGGGTAAAGGAGTTCGTATGCGTATCTTTCATCGCCGTGCGGGAACGAAACCCGCGTCACACTCTTCTTCGAGTCGTGGTCATGACTCGCAGCTCCGGACCGCGTCCGGTGTGGTCGTCGAGGCGCTGGAAAGACGATGGCTCATGTCGACGTTCAACGCGTACTTCAGCATCCCGGCCGGGACGCAGCAGGCCTCGACGTCGGGGTGCTGCATCATCGCCCAGTTCACTACTGCGGGCGGGACCGCCTACAAGTGGGACGTCGACTGGAACGATAACTCGGCCCACTCGATCTTCTATCCGAACGGCAGCCAGACCGTCTTTTACGACCACACTTACTCGGATGTGAGCCACGCGCCGTACAATATCGTCGCCACTGCCTATCCGTCGTCTACGGGTGGGGGGATCCAGGCGGTCCAGGCCCTCACCAACAGCTTCGGCACCCTCGGGACGGGCTCCCATACCGGCATGACCACGGACTCCCCCAGCGGCGGGTCCGGAGACCTGAGCGGAAAGTCGATGGTCCTGGACGACTCTGGGAGGGCGTATGTCTGTACCCCCTATTCAGGGCAGATCGCAGTAACGCGATTTACCAGTGCAGGCGCCGTGGATAATTCGTGGGGCCCCAACGGCAACGGCACTTGGGCTATTCCGTCCTTCGATGGCGGGAGCGATTCTCCTGCGTCTCTATATTTCGCCGCGGTAACCATCAACGGTACGACTACAAAGTGGCTCGCCGTGGCCGGGAAAGGGGCCAACGGGTTCGCCGTCGCACTTTTCGACCTCACAAACCCCACACCATCGTTGGCTTGGTCAGTGCCCCTCACCGGAAACCCGGCCTTGGAAGGCGGGCAAGCGAACGGAGTTTATATAGATCGAAATGGCGATGTGATCGCAGTCGGCAAAAACGGCGGGAAGATGGTGGCCGTCAAGCTGGTCGGCGGCTACAGCAACGGCGCGCTGGCCAGTTGGGGCGACAACAGCAGCGGCATCGTGACCGTTCCACACTTTCCCAACGGCGGCAATTCCACCTACGGCGAGTCAGCCAACGCCCTCATCGAGTTCCCCAGCGCCAGCGGGGTCGACGACCTGGTGGTGGGCGGGTGGACGAGCTACAACTACGGCAACTGCGGCACCGCCTGCGACTGGGCCATGATCGTGCTCACCGACAGCGGCGGCGTGAAGGACAGCACCAACTCCTTTGGCTGCTGCCAGGTGAACTTCGCCGTCTTCGCGCAGACCAACGCCATCAGCGGGTGCAGCAGCCACGCCGGGTTCCGCTCGCAGGATGGCATCAACGCATTTACCATCGTGTACGACAGTTTTGGTCTGAAAATTCTCCCGGTGGGAAGCACCACCTATACAACTTCGTACGCCGAGGTCGCGGTGGGGTGCCTGTGGGGCATCGGTGGCAGCGCAGGCCAGTGGGACACCAACTACGGGTCTCCCGGTTACAGTGTGGGACTGCTCGCGGGCAGCGTGGGCATCGGCTACGCGGCCACCCTGGACTCCGGCAATGGCACGACGGTCGCCGGAATTACGTTGGGCGGCACGCCCAACGACTTCCTGGTGGATGCCTTCACAAGCTCAGGCGACTGGAAGAAAGGCAGCCCGCCAGTCAGCCCGGGCTTCGGAAACAACGGCGTGTTCACGACGGATTTCGGCGACGCAAGCACGAACTCCACGGACGGCGCCAACGGCATCGCCTTCACGCCCGACGGCAACGCGATCGTCGTCGGTGGCTACACGAAACCCAGCGGCAGCAGCTACGGCCAGATCGCATTGGCCGAGTACGATGCGACCACAACTGGCTTCAGATCAGCGGCACCTTGGGGCCGGCTCCCCGGGCACTGCAGCCCAGCCTCGGTGGATCGCCGATTGACCCGACTGTGCTGCTGCTCAAGCGGCGGCCGCGCCATCCCCCGCTACGGAGCGGTTAATCGCGGGTTGGGCGGCGGCGCGGACCTCTCCGTAGTGGAGTGGCCCGCGCCGCACCACGGATGAGGCGCGGTGCCGGCGTTTCAGCAACTTGGGGCCCGGCGAATTCGCGACGAACCTGAGCATTCGAGCTCGCCCTCGGTCGAGGACCGGGCCGGAGGACCATCGCATGAGCAATGATGAAAAAGACCCGTCTTCGGGCAGTGGCGAGATGGCCGGCGTCGCCGCGCCGCCGAGCGCGCGGCTTGCTACAGCGTTCACGGTGCCCAGTTCTATTGCCGCGCTCTTGGCCGGCGCCTCGACGTGGTGCGTCGACTGGGGCGATGGGGCGCGTGCATGCTGCGGAGCGGACCGGCAGGATTGTCCATGGCGAGCGAGCCGGGGATGCAGCCGAAACCTGAATTACTGGTCGCGCTGACGCTGCACCGCTCCGGAGCACTGCCGGAGGCGGAGGCGATGTATCGACAGGTCCTCCTCACGGACCCGAACGATGAGCAGGCGCACCATTTACTGGGGGTCATCGCTCATCAGGGAGGCCGGGACGAGGAAGCGGCGCGGCTGATGCGGCGCGCGGTCGAGTTGGCGCCGCGCCTGGCCGCCTTCCGCCGTCACCTTGCCAGCGTCCTCGGGGCCATCGGATGCCACCGGGAGGCGGAACGAGAGCTGCGTGAGTCACTGCGCTTGAAGCCGGACTGGCCCGAGGCCCTCAACACCCTCGGGTCCTGCCTCGAGCGCCTGGATTGCTTCGACGAGGCGATCGCGGCATTACAGCGGGCGGTGGCGCTCCAGCCGGGCTATGTCGACGCATGGGTGAATCTCAGCAACGTCCTGCGGAAAGGCGGCCGGGACGACGACTCACTGACCGCCGCCCGGCGGGCGACGGTACTGGCAGACGATTGCACCGCGGCCCACCTGGCGGTTGGGGAGGCGCTACGTGAGCTGTGCCGGCCGCGGGAAGCAATCGAGGCGTTCGACGCCGCATTACGCGCCGGGCCTGGCAATCGCGAGGCGGAACGCGCCCGGGCCGAGGCGCTGCTGTCCATGGGCGACCTGCCCGGCGGGTTCCGCGCCTTCGAGTCTCGGCGCTGGCACCCGGCGTGGCAGCGCGACTTGGCCGCCCCGCTCTGGGACGGATCAGAAGCGAACGGCAGGACGATCCTGCTGTACGCCGAGGGAGGACTTGGCGACACGATCCAATTCGTCCGCTACGCGCCCCTTCTCGCGGGGCGAGGAGCGCGGGTGATATTTGAGTGCCAGCCGGCGCTGATGGAGTTGCTGCGGAGCGTGAAGGGGATCGACAAACTGGTTGCCATAGGCGAAGAGCTGCCGCGGTACGATGCCTATGCGCCGCTGATGGGCCTTCCGTATCTCTTCGGCACGACACTTGAGAGCGTCCCGGCGGCCGTACCGTATCTCTCGTCGGATCCCGCGCAGGTGGAGAAGTGGAGGGGATACTTCGGACGGCCAGACGCGAGAGCCCTCACCCTGCCCTCTCCCAGCGGGAGAGGGTGGGCAAGCGGAGAGGGACAGTCTGACATGACGGTCGGCGTCTGTTGGCGGGGGGAGCAGGTTCAGGGTGGCCGCGAGCGCTCGATCCCGCTTACGGAGTTCGCGCCGCTGGGTGCGATTCCCGGCGTGCGGCTCATCGGGCTTCAGACGACACCCGAGACACAGTCCCGGCGCGCCGGGACTGTGCCACATTCCTTCATTGCCGTGCCGGGCGGTCTGAACGATTGCAAAGCGCTTGTCGAGGTAGCGGCGGTGATGCATCGGATGGACTTGATCATCGCCTGTGACTGTCCTCTGGCGCACCTGGCCGGGGCGATGGGCGTGCCGGTGTGGATGGCGCTGGACCACGCGCCTTGCTGGCGGTGGATGCTCGATCGCGAGGACAGCCCGTGGTATCCGACCATGCGGCTGTTTCGCCAGACGCGCCGCGGCGACTGGGCGGGCGTGTTTGAGCGAATGGCCGAGGAGCTGAGGAGATTGCAGCAGACAGGAATGTCTGCTGCACCACAGCAGACAAGAATGTCCGCTCCACCAGAACCAAGGGTGGCTCCCAGGCAGACAAGAATGTCTGCTCCGCCACAGAGAGGAACGTCTGCCCCGCCGGTCTTGGATTATTTCGATCGCGCGTACGTGCTGAATCTGGACGCGGACGCCGATCGGATGGGCAGGGCAGCCGCGCGGCTTGCCCGGCTCGGCATCACATACGAGCGCTTCGCGGCGATCGTCCCGGCGCCGGGGTTGAAGTCCAAGGACCCTCGCTTCACCGCGGCATACTACGCCTGCGGGCTGTCGCACCGGACCGTCCTCCAATTGGCCTACGACCGGGGCGAGGAGCGCATACTGATTTTCGAGGACGACGTGGTTCTGCGCGATGATGCGGCGCAATGGATGCAACGGATCGTGCCGCAGCTTCGGGAGGTGTCGTGGGACGTGTTTTATCTGGGGCTGCGCCTGGAAAAGGGGAGCGAGCGATGCGGGCCGAACCTCTTGCGCGTAGAGCGGGGCTTTCACGCGCACGCCTACGCAATCGCCCGGCGGGCGATCCCCAAGCTCGTCGCCATCATCGACGGCGTCCTGACCCGCATGACCGGCACGTTCGACGGCTTCGAGGACCCGAGTCTTCTGAAGGTCTGTGCCGATCCGATCCTGGCAATCCAGGAGCCGAACCACAGCCACACGCACGGCCGATGGATCGACCGGGTTGGCGAGCACCTGGCGGCGTTCGACGCCGACGAGTTCCTGTCACACCGCCGCGAGCCAGGCGATTTGTCACGGAATATTTCCGGGGGACGGCGGTCCGAAGGGTTAGGAATATGTTCGGACAGAGGAGTCATTTCGGGTCTTTGCCTTGGCCGCCTCGGCACGGTTTCCTCCAAGCAAACTGCCCGCGCAACACCATGCGACGGCCAGGAGCGTGTCGCACGATTCTGAGCCGCGCAGAAATCCATAAGTAATTATGGATACTTGGCTTACCTGCATATTGTATGTGTTACCATGCAGAAAATGCGACAGATTTCGATTTTGTCGGCCTTTATCCAAGGGCTGTCGGGCGAGAGGCGCGCGCTCAAACCAGAGCGGTCCCGACATGCCAAGCGCCGGGGCTGCTGCCGGTGAAGGCCTCAGCTTGGTGGCCGGTTTGGCGCTTGTATTCGGCCAAGACCTGGGCGATAGCGGCATCGGCGCGGTCGGTGGCGTCACAGAGGACGGCGACCGTGCCGCCGCTGCCGCCTCCCGTGATCTTGGCGCCGTAAAGGCCCGCCGATTCGCGGCGGCGCACAAGGTGCACCAGCAGATCGCACTCGTCGGCGCCGAGCATCGCGTCCATCGTGTATGACTGGTGAGACGCGTACATCAGGTGGCCCGCGCTGTCGATCGCCAGCTTCCGACGCGGACCAGTCTGCTCCCGCGCCTGCCCCAGGAATTCCACGAACCTTTTGACCCGCCGGGCCTCCAGGACGTGGTGGTCGGCCGCGTGCCGCAACGGGTAGCTGAAGTCGGGCTCGATTGTGGTCACAGTGTCGATCGTCGAACCGTGCCGGTCGATGAACTCGCGCCCGGACAGGGACTCGGGAACGTGCGCGCGGAAGAAGGTCTTGTAGTCATCGGCATCAAGATTGGCGAGGTAACCGCTCGTTGGATCGGCGATCAACTCGCGGCCGACCGTGGCGCCCATCTGCCTCATTTTTTCCAGAATGAGCTTGTGCCCCATGAACGCGGCACACCGGGTGCGCGCGTAGGCGGGCCCGCCGACATCGTGCTTCACGTTGCTGTTGATCCCAACGACCCGCACCCCCTCCGGCAGAAGAACGGGCGGGAGCATCTCGTGCGGCTGGCATTTCATCCGCAGCAGCGCCCCGGCCTCGCCCAACAGGCTCGTCGCCTGGTCCATGATTCCGCACGGGGCGCCGACGATCCGGTTCTCAGCGGCTTGGCAGAGGGCGGCTAGCTTAAGGCCGTCAATCTCGCCTCGGACGCCGAAGTGATCGACCAGGTTCATCATCGTGGCCACTTCGATCGCTCCCGACGAACCAACGCCGGCGCCCAGCGGAACTGTGCTGTAGAGAGCGATGTTGATCCCGCGTCGGATGGGGTCGCCCAGATCGACGTACCCTTGCTCGTGAAGGACAAACAGACATCCGGCGAGATACGCCGCCCACTTGCGGCCCGGCTCGTCGAACTCCCTCCGAAGCACGTCTGCCGGCTGACGCGCCAGTGCATCCAGCGGTATGCGGAACGCGAAGGGCCTTTGCTCGTCGTAGAGGTTGAACGAGAAGAGCTGGAACTGGCGGTCGTCGCGTTCCTGGAGCGCAACGGCGGCGGCGCGGTCGAGCGGCCATTCGCAAACGAGCGAGCCGGTGTAATCGGCGATGCCCCCCATCACGTCGAGCCGGCCGGGGGCCCGGCTCACGCGGATGGGGCGCGATGCGAGGAAGTCGGCTGACAATTCCGCCGCCGTTCGTGCCAGCAGAGTGGGCACCGGGTCAATGTCCCGGAGCGCGGCTGGGGGCGCTGGGGTGGCGGACATGGACGCCTTCCTCGTTCTGCGGCTCGATGATGAGCTGGTCGAACAGCCGTCCCGCGGGCTTTGTCGTGCTGCCCTGCGCATTCAGGTCCATCTGCGCCGTTAGCACGTAGTAGCGATTCTTGGCGATCTGCGGGTAGTGGAGCTGGAACGTGTATGCCCTCAGGGCGGCGTTCCAGTGCTCCTGCTGCTGGGTCTTGGTATCCAGCGCCGTGATCCACGGTCCGCCGATCCGGACGCCGCGGACCTGCGGCGAGTCCTTGCGGTACTGATACAACTCGAACATCAGCCGCCCCGTCGAGCGGGTCGGCTCATCGAACTGATCCTCCACCTCCAGCGTCGCTTCGATCCCGTCCGCCTTTCCGTCGTGGCTCAGGTCCTGCACCTGTGTGAACGTCGGGTGCAGACGTATGTTGACCGGCCCGAACATCTTCTGATCGAGTTGCGACCGGGGATGCGGCGCCGGCCCCTCGCATCCGCACGACACCACGCCGCACACCAGCGCGACGGCAACAGAGCGCATGATCGAATCGTATGGGCGGTGGAATGGGTGTCAATCATCGCGCCAGCGCGGAATCTTCATCTGATTGGTTAGCGTTGGCGAAGCCCCTGCCAAACACCTCGATCATCGTGTTTAACGCGGCCATTCCGTGGCGGAAATCCTGGTTCCAAAGGAAGTCCTTGATCAAGCTCCATAGCCCCGGCTGCTCTGGTTGGCGAATCATCCTCTTCAAAGCCTGCGGACACGCCTGAGTAATCGTTTTGAGCACCTCGGGCTCGATTGTCCCGAGCATGTTGATCACGAGCAGCACATTCCGGATGGCTCGGACTGAGGCCGGAGATCCCGCGGCCCCGACGACGACGTCGAGGACTTTGTCCCTCGATCCCAGCGCGCCCCGCATGAGGTCGAACACACCACAGTCATGCAGGCCTTGAAGCACGTCGTACGCCGCCAACAGCGCCTCGGCGTGTTCCGAGGGTGCATTCCGCAGGCGCGCTTGCAGCTCGACGAGGGGGTCATGAGCGGGGACGTCAAGTGGAATAGGCTGGGCCACAGCTTTCACTCCTGTTTCCGTCGGACTCGAATTTGGACCAGTGCGCTCCCCGGTACTGAGTAATCCGCACGCCGCCACTTCCGTTCGACCTCTACGCCTCGTTGCGGCGTTGGATGGCCGAACCGATGATTGCTCCGCGGCAACGGGCTTTCG
>Ga0185299_10007245_pt1 | contig 11451 bp, 10 predicted proteins | sample PaiPotPPA55metaG_FD_128002 | JGI IMG/M metagenome (GOLD analysis project Ga0185299, IMG submission 128002) | Iron sulfur acid spring bacterial and archeal communities from Banff, Canada, to study Microbial Dark Matter (Phase II) - Paint Pots PPA... ...
CGTCCCATGTCCAGCTTCTCCAATGTCGAGAGTTGCGACCGCATCATCTACGGCGTCATCAGTCACTTAAACCGCTCCTGGGAAAGAAAACCGCTCTTCAAATTTACACAAACATGTTGACGCTACCAACCAAAAGATCCTCTTGACAACAGCTAACCAAATGGTATAATATCCCATGAAATACCCCGCCAGCCACCTAACTCCTTTCCCTCCCGCATTTCCGGGAAAAATCTCCTGCAGAAGAATCCTAAGCGCGAAAAATTCCCCAAGAGCGCCCGCAAGCCCGCTATCTACCTTTAGAATGAACACTTGTAAAAATGTGTCAAAACAAAGGACTTTAAGTCCCTTCAGAATGAACACTTATGCAAAAACCGGGGGGAGGGGGGTCTTATTGTTAACCGTCAGCGCGCAGTGTCATTGTATAGGCCGGGCTTCAGCCCGGCTAGCGAGCGCTCGTAGGGGTGTCACCCCTCCCCTGCATAGCATCCAAGGCAAACCGCCCAAGTCCTTTCCTTCTTATTACATCCCTGCAAGCCAAGCAGTTTCATGCAGTTACGCACTCTTTTGCGCAACGGGATTCCTCCATCTCTCCTGCTTTCAATACCTTGCGCACTCTTTTAATGTCGACGGGGGTGGCACCCCCTCCCATACGGACGCAGTCTCGAAGAGCCGGCGGTCTCCGCTCCGTGCTCTCCGTGTCGACCCCGGTCGGGGCGGCAATACCGCCTTGCCCCTTCCGTGCATTCGCCGCGAATTCGCCTTGCATCTCCCGCGTTTTCCGCCTTAACCTTAAAGGTCTCTGCGCGCTACGGGCTCCCTGCGCATACATCAAGGAGACGCGTCATGGCCACCTCGGTCTGGAAGGGCTATCTCACCTTCGGTCTCATCTCGATTCCCATTCGCCTTTTTTCCGCCGCGCGCGGCGAGCGCATCAGCTTGAACCAGCTCCACAGCGTTTGCCACTCGCGCATCAAGATGCCGCTGTTTTGTCCTGTGTGCGATCGCAAGGTCGAGCGCAATGAAATCGTCAAGGGCTACGAGTACGAAAAAGATCAGTACGTCCTCTTCGACGAAAAAGAGTTGGATAAGATCGAGCCGGAGTCCGCGCGCTCCATGGAGATTCTCGAATTCGTGCGGCTCGAGGAAATCGATCCGCTCTACTACGAGTCCTCCTACTACGTCACGCCGGAAGACGAAGGCCGCAAAGCCTATCAGCTTCTGCTCGACGCCATGGAAGATTCCGGTTACGCCGCCATCGCCAAAATCACCATGCACCAGCGCGAACACATCGTCGTCGTCCGACCGCGCGAGAACGGCATGACCCTGCACACGATGTTCTACGCCAACGAAATTCGCGAAGTCGCCGAGTACGGCAAGCGCACCCCCGCTGCCGAACCGAAAGAAGCGGAGAAGAAGCTAGCCACGCAACTCATCGAAAGCTTGGCCGCCAAATTCGAGCCGGAAAAATACAAAGACCAATACCAGGAAAGCATGAAAGCGCTAATCGAAGCCAAACAAGCCGGCCAGGAAGTAGCCGAAGTGCCGCGCGCCAAGATGGCCCCGGTGATCGACCTGATGGAAGCCCTGAAAAAAAGCATCGCCGAAAAGGAGAAGCCCGCAGCGTCCAAGAAGCCGCCAGTCCGCGCCGTCCCAGCAGCCTCCGCCCGCGAAGAACGCCAGACGCCAAAGCGCAAGCGCTCCGCCGGCTAGCCCGATGGTGCAAGACCTGTAGCGCAGGGCGGAGTCCCCGCAGCCCTGCGGTTTTTCTCCTACAGGGTCGCGGCGGTAAGAACTCGGATGCGTTTCATGGCCCTGTGGAAAATAAACAATTTGCCGATGGTATACTCCCTGCGATTACATGGGAGCAACTGATCGATTTACTAGGCGTGAGTTCCAGCGACTCCTGGACGTCACCGACAAGCAACTCAACTATTGGGAGCGCCTCCAACTGGTTTCGCCGCGCAAAGGCGGCGTCGAAAAATTTTACGACTTTCGCGATCTTATTTCGCTGCGCACAGCGAAACAGCTAATCGAAAAAGGCGTGTCCGCAAATCGCCTGCGCCGCTCGCTGGTCGCGCTGAACCAGAAACTCTCGGAAGTGCAAGCCCCGCTAACCGAGCTGCGAATTTTAGCCAACGGCCGCGACGTAATTGTCGAACGCGACGGCGCCCGCCTCGAGCCCATCTCCGGCCAGTTCGTGCTCAATTTCGACACCCGCGAGCTCCGCGACAAAGTCCGCGTAATGCCGGAACGCAAAGCGGAAGACTGGTTCGCGCTCGCGCTGCAATACGAAGCAGACCCGACTTCGCGCAAGGAAGCCATAGACGCGTACGAACGCGTACTGTCTGGGAATCCGCATCACGTGGATGCGCTCATCAATTTAGGAATGCTTTCCTATGACGGCGGCGATTTGGAAAAAGCCGCGGACTGTTTCCGCCACGCGATTGCGGTGGAAGAAGGAAATGCCGTTGCGCACTTTAATCTCGGCAGCGTTCTCGAAGAGATGGGGCAACTGGAGTCGGCGCGCCAGCATTTGCGTCTTGCGGTTCGCCTCGACGCGAAATACGCGGACGCGCACTACAATCTCGCGTTCGTCTGCGAAAAATTAGCCGCGCGGGCGGAAGCCCGCGAACATTGGCAGCGCTACGTTGACCTCGATCCCGGCAGTCCGTGGTGCGATTACGCCCGCCAACGCCTCGCCTCGATGAAGCCGTAGCAGAGCAAAGAATGATTCTTATTTCGGCGCGAGCGGCGATTTTATTTTGGTGCGGGTTGCGCGGTTGGCGGCAAAATTCCGTTTAGGCGGAGATAGATTGCTTCGGCTCCGTAGTGATCGTTCCAGCCATCGCTCAGACCGATCAGAGCGGCGGCGCGTGACGCTGGCCGATTTCCGAAAAGCACTAGCGACTCGCTCAATTTCGAATCATCCACATTCGCTAGCGCGGTGCTGCAAAATTCAAACGACGCCTTTAGTCCCGCGACCAGCTTATCTTTTCCATCGCTCTCCGCGAGTTTGCTCTCCGGAGCTGCGGTTCCGGAAATTTTCGAGCACAGCAAATTATTGGATTGCACGATGTGCATCACGAGGTGCCCAAACGAATTCATTTCCGGCGTCGGCTTGAATCCATATTTGTCGGCGGGCATGGATTCCGCGGCTGCGACCATATTTTTGCTGAAGCGCGTCAGTTGATTTTTCACGGTGGTGCTCACCGGATTTGCCACCGGCGCAGAACTTTCCTGCGCGTATGCCGCAACCGCGGTCACCAGGGCCAGCAAAATGAGCAATCCTGTGAGCTTCATGGCGTTCTCCTATTTGTTATTGCAAGCGCGCTATTGGTTATTGCGAGCGCGCTCGAAGCATACTCTTTCCGTTGCGGGGGAAACAAGGTGCGCTGATGTGGAAGGCGGTTCGAATCGCTTGATGGGGAAAAAGCCGCAGGGCTCCGCGGACTCCGCCCTGCGCTACAGGAAACGCTGCGCCCGAGAAAATCGTGCGCCACCGGAAGGGTTTCGAATCGGCTGCTGATCTAGGGAACCCGGTCGGGGATTCTTCGAATGGCTTGCTGGTCTAGGCGGCGCCGGTCGCTGACGCTGAGGCAATTGCTTGCCTTGGGGCGATGACTTCGATTGGCAGCGTTGCGAGGATTAGGGTGCCGTTGCCGTTCGATTGGACGTCGAGCTGGCCGCCCATTTGGCGCAGCCTTTCGTGCATTCCGCGCAAGCCGACGCCGCTGAGCTTCCCGGACGATAGGCTCGTTTGGGCCTCCGGCGGAAGACCTTTACCTGCGTCACGAACTTCGAGCCGGACTTCGTTTTGCGAGCGCGCAACACGAATCGCCGCTGTGCTGCTGCCGGAATGACGGTGAATGTTGGTGAGGCATTCCTGCACGACGCGGAACAAGGTAATTTCCAGATTGCGCGGGAGGCGCCCAAAATCATCGGGCAGCTCCAGATCCACTTGGATTTTGCTGCGGTCACTGAACCCATCGATATACCATTGCAGCGCCGATTGCAGACCCACTTCGTCCAGCAACGGGGGATGCAGCAGGTGCGAAATCGTTCGAATCTCGCTGGAAAGCTGCTCGAGAAGCTCGGCATTATCTTCCAGCGCCTTACGAGCGTCGGGACCGAGCACGGCCGCTTCGTGGTGCACGTGTGCCATGTTCATGCTCACGGCGGCAAGCATCTGTCCCACGCTGTCGTGCAGCTCGCGGGCAATGCGGCGGCGCTCTTCATCCTGGATCTGCAAGAGTCTTGCGGAGAGCTCGCGCACAACGTCCGCTTGTGTAACGAGCTCGAGGTTTTTCAACTCAAGTTCCCGGGTGCGCTCGCGGACACGGTCTTCGAGCATGCTGCGAAGCTGCCGGTGCTCGGTGATGTCCAAGCCTGAGCAGACAATCATCACCACTTCGCCGTTTTCGCTTTGCACGGGGTTCAGCGTGCGGTCCGCGAAACGAATGGTGCCGTCGCGCAGGGCATACTGGCATTCCTCGCGAACAGCCAAGCCTTTGGCGGCGGTGGCGACGCTAGTTTTTGCAATGACTTGTTCTTCGGGGAGAGAGCGCCACCAGACGTCCCACAGTTTGCTGCCGATAACGTCGCTGCGGCTGAATCCCGTCCCGTCGAGCGCGGCGCGATTAGCCTCAACAACGGTCCCATCGTTGGAGAGAATTGCCAAGAATGAATACGTTTGCGCAAAGGCCGCGCGCATGAGCTCCTGCTTTTCGCGCGGTTCCTTTTCGGTAAGCGTGCGGTCGGTGACATCGCGCGCAATTTTCGAGGCGCCAATGACTCGGCCCTGGAAATCCTTAATGGGCGAAACGGTTAGGGAGATATTGAGTAGTTTTCCGTTTTTGGCGACCCTGACAGTTTCGAAGTGCTCGATGCGTTCTCCGCTCCTGAGGCGCTTAAGGATTTGCGCTTCTTCCTCTCGCAGTTCCGGAGGAATGATGATGGTGACCGGCTGCCCGATGGCTGCCTGGGCGGAATACCCGAAGATACGTTCCGCAGCGGCGTTCCAACTGTTAATAATCCCGTTGAGGTCTTTGGAAATGATGGCATCGTCGGAGGATTCGACGATAGCCGCGAGTCTTGCCTGGGCCTGCTCGGCCTGCGCGATTTGGTTTACGTCCATTGTGTGGTTTTCGGAATTCGGTCCTTCCGTGACGAACTCTTTTCCGTAGCTTACGGTTTTCACTGCATTCTGGAGTTGCTCTCGAATGTTTGATTTTGCGACATAGCCTAAGGCGCCAGCGCGAAACGCCTCCTTAACGGTTTCCGGCGACTCGTCCTGACTTAAAATCAAAACGCCGATTTCCGGAAACGCATTGCGGATCAAGCGTGTGGCATCGAAACCGTTCAGGTTGGGCATACCGATGTCCATTACGACGACGTCGGGCTTTAGCTGCCTGGTTTTGTCCACGCCATCTCGGCCATCCACGGCTTCTCCGCACACTTCAAAATCCGAGCGTGCCGCGAGCAGCGAGCGCACACTACGACGAACGAGTTCATGATCGTCCACGATGAGAACGCGTGTCAGAAAAGCCTCCGCTGGGTTCCTACGTTAGGCACAAAGCAACAGGTCCGCGGGGACGGCGGATGCCAATTCGCGTCGTGCTACCGAGAGCTAATGGTACTTAGGGTAGAGAGGCGACAAGAATACAGTAAACACTGTAGTGACACCGGTAGGGTATCCTTCACTTTGGGTCGAATAGAACTAGGTAATCCCTGTTCGTTGGCGTGACGGCGCAGCGTTTTAGGGAGCCTATGAGGGCAGCGACTCGGCTATCCGGCTAAACCATTGCTCCAGCTTGTCCTGCTCGCCCGCTTCTAGAGAGCGAAATTCGACGCCCATTCCAAGCGGCGTCTGGGAAACTACGACAGCAGCCGTGGCGCTAAGGGTGCGCTCGGCATGGGCGATTTCCACTTGGACTGTGGTTCCGAGGGGCAACGGGTTGACCATATCTATATAGCAACCGTGCCGGCTGAGATCGCCGGTCCGCGCACTGAGGCGCACGAGCGTTTCGGTATCGATAACGTCAGCCGAAGCAATAAACGGAACGCGCGGCGAGCGCCGCAATTCGGTTTGCACAAATCCTCCGATAAGTTAATGCGAGGGGAACTTACACATACTATACCGACCTGCGGCGCTTGACAACAATCAAGCCGTAAAGCTTTATTTCTTCTCGAACAGCAGCAGGTAATCGCCGTCCGGCCAGTCATTCACGGTTCTTGTCACATTAAGTCCTGCGCTCGTCAGTTCTTGGACGGCTATTTTTGCAGGAATGCCGTGGCCGCCGCGATTTGCGGGCACTCCCTCGACGGGCTCGAGTCCGGAACGGGGAGGAAACTCGATGATGGCGAGACGGCCGCCGGGTTTCAGCGAACGTACGAGGGCCGCATCGAATTCAGTGGGCTTGGTCAGATGATGGTAAACGCGGCGCAAGAAGACTGCGTCGCAACATTCGGATGGAAGATTAGTATCCGCGTCTTTGCTCGCGAGGACGATTACGTTGGTCAGGTGGCGCTTTGCGACCTCGGCGCGCAGTTTGGCAAGTTTTTCCTGGTCGATTTCGGTGGCGAAGACTTTTCCTGAGGGGCCGACTATGTCCGCCGCGGCAAAAGCGTATCTGCCGTCGCCGGCACCGATATCGGCGACGATGGTTCCGGGTTTCCAGTCCATCAGCGCGGCGAGGCGCTTCATTTCGTCGGCGGGATCGGCATTGGCAAGGCGCAGCGAGCCGACGATGGCGAAGGTGGCGCATAGCAAAGCCGCTGGCCTGAACCGTTTTCTCCTCATTGTGCACAACTCCGGAAAAGATCTTCTTGATTAGACTCGAACTCGCAATTTTGCGCTTCTCTGTGATTCCTACCGTTGACACCCATTATGCATGTTGGCTCAGGGCAGGCGATTGGGACGATTAAGAGCTTATAACGAGACTTCGTGTTGCTTATCGTGAGAGCCTGGGGTCGGCTTACGCGGTGAAAGCGGCAGCAAGGCTGCCGCACTCCAAACCGGCATTGTTGCGTGGAGATTTGTGTTAGTTGTCTTGCCGAATGCTGCGGGCTGCGCTAGAGTGCCGGTCATTCGAATTATTTGGCGAACTATTGTGGCGAAATATTATGGCGAAATCGACGCGCTACAAACCCAAATCTAAAGGCAAGACGCAGGAAAGCGTTCGCACTCTGATCTCCTGCGAGGACATTCAACGACGCGTCGGCGAAATGGCACAGGAGATCCGGCGCGATTTTCCCACCGAAGCACTGCACCTGGTGGCAGTATTGAAAGGGTCGGTGTTTTTTCTTACCGATTTGGCGAGACAGATCAGCGGAGACATTTCTCTCGATTTCATCGCCGTCTCGAGTTACGGAAATCGCACGGAGACATCGGGCGAAGTGAAGCTTACGCGGGATCTGGACTCAAGCATCGAGGGAAAGACCGTTATCGTGGTGGAGGATATTCTCGATACAGGGATGACGCTGCAATATTTGCTGCGCGTATTCGAGCAGCGCAAGCCCAGGCGCATACGTGTGGCCGTGTTGCTGGATAAGCCCGAGCGGCGCCTTGCCAAAGTCCGCGCGGATTACGTGGGCTTTACAATTCCCAATGAGTTCGTGGTGGGATACGGGCTGGATTATGCGGAGCGTTACCGCAATCTCTGCGATGTAGGTGTCCTGAGTCTTGGAACGAAAGCGAAAAAATAAAAAGGAATTACAGCTAGTCCGAGCCGCGCCGCGCTACTGTTATAATGTCCACACCGCATGAGTCCAACTGACGAACATACGACCTTGGCCTCGTCGCCGGCTTTCGAGGTCTCCGCGGAAGTACTGGCCACGCTGACGGAAATCGGCGAAGAGGTGAACGCCTCGCTCGATCTGGATGAAGTGTTGGCGCGCACAGCAGCGCTGATCAAGCGGCACATTGATTACGAGATTTTCGGCGTGCTGATGTTTGAGGGCGATGGATCTTACCTGAAATTTCGGTTTTCAATCGGTTATCCGCGCGAGCTGGCGGAAAATTTGCGCATTCCAGTGGGGCAGGGAATTACCGGGACGGCGGCGGCGACTGGGCATTCCGTGCGTGTGGCGGATACGCTTACGGATTCCCGTTACATCAACGCTATCGAGAATGTGCGGTCAGAACTGGCCGTGCCGCTGATGCTGCGGAACCGGTGCGTTGGCGTGCTGGATATTCAAAGCCGACATCCGGATTATTTCACGGGCGAGCAGCAGAAAATCTTGACGTTGCTGGCGAGCCGCCTGGCGATTGCGGTGGAAAACGCGCGGTTATTCCAGAAGGTTAGCGCGCAGGCGGAGACGCTGCTGCTTTTGAACGAGGTGAGCCGCGAAACCGGCTCGATTCTGGATGTCGAAGAACTTCTTCGACGTGCGGCTGAGCAGACGAAGCGCGTAATCGATTATCAGATTTTGAGCATCATGCTTTACGACGAGGAGCAGAAAGTTTTTCGGCACCGCGTGGATGTGAAACATGGGCAGCGCGTGCAAGGTAAGCTGCGCGTTGCTGCGACGGAGGGCATCGTGGGGGCCGCGGCTACGCTCAAGCAACCCGTGATTGTGCCCGACGTGACCGTTGATCCGCGCTACCTGATGGTGAATCCGGAGACGCGCTCCGAACTGGCGATTCCGATGATTCATAAGGGCAAAGTGATTGGCGTGCTGGACCTGGAGAGCCCGCAGCCGAATTACTTCACGGACGATCACATACAGACGCTTTCGATTCTTGCGGGGAATCTTGCTGTTTCGTTGGAGAACGCGCGTTTGTACGAGCAAGTGGCTCGCGACGAGGCACGGCTGGAGCGCGACCTGCAGGCGGCGAAACGGATTCAGGGCGCATTGCTGCGTCCCGTGCCCACTGAGGATTATGGTGTGGACTTGGCTGCGCGCTATCTTTCCGCGCGCGAAGTGTGCGGCGATTTATACGAATTCTTGCGGTATGGACCACAGCAACTGGGGATTGCGCTTGGGGATGTGAGCGGCAAGGGGACGGCGGCGGCATTGTATGGCGCCGTATCGATAGGGATTATGCGCAGCCTTGCGCCGCAGAAGCTGCAGCCCGCGGAAATGCTGAAGCAGATGAACCAGCTTGTGGGGGAGCGGCGGATTGAAGGGCGATTTATGACGGCGTGCTTCGCGACCTGGCAAAAGGGGCGGAGCAAATTGCGGGTGGCGAATGCGGGGCAATCGCAGCCGCTGCTATATAAGGATGGGCGCTGCGGAAAGATCGAGCTGACGGGTTTTCCGCTGGGAATCTATGAGGATGTCAGCTACGACGAATGGAGCGTTACGCTGGAGCCCGGGGACATACTAGTGTTCCATTCGGACGGGATTGCGGAAACGACGAACAGGGACGGGCTGTTCTTTGGAACCGCGCGCTTGCGTAAACTCATTGAAGATAAACACGAAGTGACGGCCGCGGAATTGGCGGACATTGTTCTGCGTGACGTTGATTACTTCGCGGATAGCGTGCCACTCGCGGATGATCGTACGTTGGTTGTTTTGAAGGTGCGATGAGCGGGGGGAAGGCGCAGGGGCGAAAAAAAGTTTCGCTCGTTGATCCGGCAACATTCACGCCTCATTTTTCCTGGAAAACACCGAGCGGCAGGTCTGGCACGGGCGAATGCGTTTTTTGCGAAGGCGCTTCGCTGAGCGATATTGCGAAACACGCAGGAACGCCTGCATACGTGTATAGCCAGGCGGCGATTGGGGATGCTTACAGGGAGCTTGACGCGGGACTTGGCGCGTTGCCGCATACACTTTGTTTTGCGGTGAAGTCCAACGGCAACCTGGCGATTCTGAAATATCTCGCAGGATTAGGCAGCGGCTTCGACATTGTTTCTGGCGGGGAGTTGCAGCATTTGCAGCGGATTGGCGTGCCGGGCAAGCGCATTGTGTTTTCCGGCGTGGGCAAGACGCGCGAGGAGATGCGCGAGGCGCTTCGCTATCGTTCCGCTCGGCGTAGCGACGCGCGCGGTATTCTGCTTTTCAATATTGAGTCTGAGGCGGAGCTTGCGGCGTTGCTGGAAGAGGCCGCGCGCGAGCGAAGGCGCGGCGCCGGGGGGCCTGCCGTTTCGATTCGCGTGAATCCGGACGTGCAGGCTGGCGGGCATCCGCATATTTCGACGGGACGCTACGAACATAAATTTGGGTTGGATTGGGAGCAGGCGCGGCGGCTCTATCTAGCGCACCGCGATTCGCGGGACATTCAATGGCGGGGAATCAGCGTACACATTGGGTCGCAGATTGTGGCGCTTGATCCGTTTCAGCGGGCGCTGCGGCGTTTAGCGGCTTATGTGAGTGAGTTGCGGCGAGCTGGGATTCAGCTTGATTATCTGGATTTCGGGGGCGGGCTGGGTGTTCGCTATACGGATGAGACGATTCCGACGCGAAAAGCGTATGCGCGGATGGTGGCGCAGGCGATTCGTCCTTTGCGGTTGCATCTCTTGCTGGAGCCGGGGCGGACGATTATCGGACCGGCTGGGGTGTTGCTCACGCGAGTTTTGTATGTGAAGGAAAATCACGGGAAGAGTTTTGTGGTGGTGGATTCGGGGATGAACGATCTGATGCGGCCGGCGCTTTATGGCGCGATTCATCCGATTACGCGAATCGCGCGAGGAAGTGGATCGCAGAATTCGAAGCGAGTGGACGTGGTTGGGCCGGTGTGTGAGACGGGCGATTGTTTTTTGCATGATTGGCCGCTGGGGGAAGTCAAAGCGGGGGATGTGTTGGCGATTTGGACCGCGGGGGCGTACGGGATGTCGCAAACTTCGAATTACAATGCGCGCTGCCGGCCTGCGGAAGTGTTGGTGAACGGAAAGCGGTTTCGCACGATTCGGCGGCGGGAAACGCAGCGGGACTTGGTTCGGACACAACTGCTCTAGGGATTTCTACTTGAGGGCGTAAGACTTCTTACGCTTCTCCCCATTTCAATTTATTGCGCAAAATTTCGAAATAAGATTTCTGTGCTGGTTGGATCAGGCGCAGGCGTTCGCTGGCGCGGCGCATGCGCACGACGTCTGCGGCTTGCATGGGGATTCCCGTTTGTCCGTCGAGGGTGAGGAAGACGGATTCCGTGTCGCCGGAGAGATGCACTTCGATGAGGCTTGAATCGCGCACGACGACGGGGCGGTCGGAGAGGGTGTGCGGGCAGATGGGCGTGATGATCCAGGACTCTACGCCGGGGTGCACGATGGGGCCGCCGGCAGAGAGGGAATAGGCGGTGGAGCCTGTGGGCGTGGCGACGATCAGGCCGTCGGCGCGATAGCGGCAGACGAAGTCGGCGTCGATGGTTAGCTGCAGGTCGATCATGCGGGCGAGGGCGCCTTTGTTGATGACGGCTTCGTTGACGACGGCTTGGCGTTCGATTACTTCGGCGTCGCGGTGAAGTTCGACGTCGAGCATGACGCGCTCGCTGCAGGAGAAGCGGCCGGCGAG
>Ga0185299_10007247_pt1 | contig 11450 bp, 8 predicted proteins | sample PaiPotPPA55metaG_FD_128002 | JGI IMG/M metagenome (GOLD analysis project Ga0185299, IMG submission 128002) | Iron sulfur acid spring bacterial and archeal communities from Banff, Canada, to study Microbial Dark Matter (Phase II) - Paint Pots PPA... ...
GGCGCTCTTCACACGTGATCGCGCGCGGCGCGTCCTGGTGCAGGGCGGGCTCTGGCTCGCGGCGGCCGCGGCGCTCGGGCACGTGCTCACCAGCCACGCGGCCTCGGGTTCGCACGCGGACGTGGAACTCTTCCTGCAGTGGTTGCACGTCGCGTCGTTCGCCACGTGGATCGGCGGCCTCGCGGTCCTGCTCGCCTCGATCGGCGTCGAGGCATCACCTGCGAAAGCCGCCGTGGTGCGGCGATTCTCGCGCGTAGCAGGGTATTCACTCGCAGCCCTCTGCGTCAGCGGGGCGCTGCGCGCATTGGATGAGGTCGGCGCCTGGCGCGCACTCGTCGACACCCTCTTCGGCCGACTGGTCCTGCTGAAGATAGGTCTGGTAGGCGTGCTCGCGCTACTCGGCGCCTACAACCGATTCCGGTCCGTGCCGGCCGCTGGAACGAGCCTCAAAAAGCTGCGACGCACTGGCTCGGTGGAGCTCGGCGTGGCAGCTCTCGCACTCGTCGCCGCCGCAACACTCAGCTCCTCGCTCCCGCCTGCTCTGGCGCAGGCGGCGCCGGTCGCGGCCGTCCCGCCGCACACCGTCGTCTACGGCACCGCGGACGGCTTCCGCGCGAGCCTCGAGGTGAGTCCCGGCTATCCGGGGCCCAACCGCTTCACACTGCGGCTCTTCGACGCGACGTCGGGCAAGCCCGTCCCCGCCACCGGAAGTACGACCGCAGACCTCGTGCTGAGTCCGATTGTCCAAGCGAGTGCGGACGAGGCCGCCAACCTTGCCCTGGCCAGAGCCGTCGACGGCTCGATGACGGCTATCGGCGACGGGCTCACGTTGACCGGCCAATGGAAGATCAGCGCCGACCTGCGGATCTTCGGCCGGACCGTCGTCGTGCCGTTCGATCTCGACTGCGCACCCAGCCCGACCCAGGTATCGGAGATGACCATGGGCCGGATGACGATGGCGTACGGGATTCAGCTGGCCGGGGGCCGCCAACTCGAGGCGTACCTGACCCCCGGGCATCCGGGCGCGCTGCACCTCGATTTCACCGACCGGCGCAACTCCCCGATCGCGCTGGCCGGGCCACCAGTCGTCACATATAACGCCCAAGGATCTGCTGACAGCCAAAGCCTCGCGATGCAAGCCATGGGCACGACCGCGCTGAATCTGGGCGAGTACTTCGGCGCGCTGACGTACGGCTCAGGGCACTGGGATTTCCGGGTGACCGCCACCGCGGCCGACGGCACCAAACTGAGTACGTCTTTCGTCCTCAGTGTGAGCTGAGCGTCGGTTGCGCGACCCAGCCCGCCACGAGCACGAGCCCGCTGCCGCGATGTACGGCGGCGAAGCCGAAGGGACGGGTGTAAGAGATCGTCGTCAGTTTGGCCGTTCCTCGGGGCGGGCGCACCATCGCCGCGCGCGCCATGCTCATCGCGGTCACCGCCGCGGCCTTGAAGCCCTGCTCGGTGAACTCTGCGACGACGTTCTGTCGGGCCTGCTGAACGTAGACGGGTTTGTCGCCGACGCCGGGGAAGCGGTCACCGGGGGAAGAGCTGTGTCCGAGGCCGAATACGTCAGGCAGCGCGAGCAGGTCGTGCGCGGACGACAGGTTGAACGCGACGCACTCCAGCCGCGTCATCGGCTGTCCCGTGTTGCTGGAGATTTCCCCGACCGTCACGCCCGGCGCATTGTCCGTCCCGTCCTTCCCGGTCCATGCAGTGCACGGCACGGCATCCTGACGTAACGTCGCCAGCGCGCCGAGCCCGAGTCCGAGCACTGATGCGGCGGCCCGGTCCTCCTCGCCGAGCATGAGGTAGACGTCGATGTCGTCGGTGCCGGACACGAGTGAGAACGTGATCGGTCCGGCCGGAGTGTTCGCGAGCCACGCATCCTCCGCCGACGTCTGCACGTCGCGGGTGAGTAGCGGCAGAGTGGTGCGCGCCCACGCGCCGACGCCGCGAGCGCCGCCCCTCTTCCTCTGCAGCTTCTGACGCCACTGCGTCGTGACGGTGAGCGCGCTGGCCAGGACGAGCAGGATCGACGGTGAGAGCTGGCAGGGCATCTTGGAGATCCGGCCCGCGGTGTGCTCCAGAACCCACGCGTCGAGAGCGGCCTGATCCTGGTCGGGACGGCCGGTCAGGACGCCGCGGGTCGCGGGTGGGAGGAGCGCGAGCCAGTCCTCGTGCAGGGTGAGGGACTCGTTTCGCCAGATCCCCATCGCCAGCGAAAGGCCGGGTGCCCGATCGAAGAGGTCGACGACGCCGCGCACCGCGTCCCCCGCGTGGGCAGTGCCGGCAGGACCAGCGGCGTCAGTGCCGTCCAACCCAAAGGCGGCGCCGAGCTCGGCTCGCCCCTGCTCATCGGCGCCCGCACCGAGCAGACCGAGCAGCGGCCACACGCCGATCCCGGCGAACGCCGTCCCGTCGGCGGCCGTCGCGCCGAGCGCCAGCGCCCACCGCGAGGTCAGCTCATTCGCCGCCCGCACGGCGGTGCCGGTCAGGCCGCCCTCGGTGGACAGCGTGCTCATTTTCCGCCTCCCGAAGCCCAGTCGGCTCATGCGAGGGCCCTGCAATCCGGCCCTCGCCCGTCCCGCCCATCCTGGTCCGAATTGGGGCGTTTGTCACGCGACGTTGCGCCTCGACTCCTGTTCGACCTCGACCTCGCGGTTCCACTCGCGCTTCGAGGCCTGCCAGCCGTCCTCGTTCTGACCGAGGCGCCAGTAGCCGGAGATGGACAGCCGGTCGAGCGGCAGCGCGCGCTCCACCCGGAGCAGCCGCCTCAGTTCCTTGACGAAGCCGGCCTCGCCGTGCACGAACACGTGCGGGACGCCGTCCGGGAAATCGAAGCCGGCGACGGCCTGGACGAGCTTCTCCCCGACCGGGCGGTCGCCGCGGTGGATCCAGGAGACCGTGACCCCGTCCGGACCCTCGACCTTCTGCTCCTCGTCGGCGCTCTCGACCTCGATGAACACGTGCGCCTTGGCGCCTGCGCGCAGTTCCTCGAGCGCGGCGGCGATTGCCGGCAGAGCGCTCTCGTCCCCGGCCAGCAGGTGCCAGTCGGCGTCGGGATCCGGCGCGTAGCCGCCGCCGGGGCCGGAGAAGTAGATCACGTCTCCAGGCTTGGCATTCGCGGCCCACGGTCCGGCCAGACCCTCATCGCCGTGCAGCACGAAGTCCAGGCTGAGCTCGCGCGTCTCGGCGTCCCAGCGGCGCACCGTGTACGTGCGGGAGACCGGCCACTGCTCGCGCGGGTACTCCTCGCGGATCGTGCGCACGTCGAGCGGCTCCGGGTACGTGACGCCGGGCGTCAGGAACAGCAGCTTGACGTAGTGGTCGGTCTGGCCGCGCGTGGCGAACTCCGCGAGCCCGTCCCCGCCGAGGACGACGCGCATCATGTGCGGGGTCAGCCGCTCACTGCGCAGCACTTCGCCGCGGTGGGCGGCGCCGCCGCGCTCGCGGCCGCCGCGGGCCGGGGGATTGGAAGAGGTAGATGCGGTCGACATATGCGCCAGCGTACACCATGTAGATAGTTAGCGATATGTCGCAAGCATGGCGGCGACTCACCGTGCGGTCGCAGAGATCCCCGTTCCGCCGCGCCGTCGGTGAGAGCCTGTCGGCAGGACAGGAGGCCCGGCTTTGACTGCTAAGCAACTCGCGCGGGTGGTGACGTGCACGGCTGCGCTTGCGGCCACGCTGAGCGGCTGCCAAACGGGAGGTGCCGCTGCCTCGCCCGCGCAGCCCACCACAAATGTAGGTCTCCGGGCGGTGCCGAGCACGGGCGGAGCCAGAGCGGCGTCCACGCCTGCGCCGGCGGCCAGCCCGACCCGCTCGTGCGGCACGGCCGAACTGTCCGTCGCCCCGGCCGCTCACGAAATGAAGCAGGGGCTCGACATCGAGCGCTTCACCGTGACGACCTCGACACCGGCGGGCTGCACGCTCGCCGGCGTTCCGAACCTGATCCCCAAGGGCCCACTGTCCGCGCAGGTACCCGGTGCCGCCGTGGATCTCGCCGTCTCCCAGTGGCCGTTCCCCACCGACATCGGTGTCGACACCGGCTCAGCATCCAAAGTCGCGCTGCTGCCGGGCAAACCGGCGTCGTTCTACCTCGCCTGGTTCAGCGCGTCGACCGTCGTGTGCGTGCAGAGCAACGGTTTCGGCTTCAACGTGCCGAACGACACGACGTACGGCGACGCGAAGCTCGTGACGTATCCCGTCGGGTCCCTGTGCGACGGGATCTTCTACGCCTCCTCAGTTTTCCAGGGTTAATGCCGCTCTGCCCAGGCACAACGTGACCCTGTAGTGAGGGGGCACGGGGTTGGGCTCTCGAGGAGCGGAGCGACGAGGGTGAGGGTTGAGGTCGGGGTGGGCGGGCGGGCGCAGCGAGATGCTTTAGTGTTGAATGAAAAGGTCTGGGCATAGGCCGCGGCGTGAACCAGGCCGCGCTGGTTGCTGGCGGCATCCAGTCTGAAACTGCCGCGCGGCGAACGGTGCCGACTCCGCGAGGGGTTTGGCTTGAAAGCGGGTGTCTGTGCTCCGTGGTGGTGGTTTGGTGTTGAATTTCGCACGTACTCACTCCGCTTCGTTGCGTGCGCGCAAAATTCCACACCAACCACCACCACTTCTCACAGCCGATAACGCCGCTCCGCGACTCAAAATATTGTCGCCAGCCCCCAGTACGGTCTGGTTCACGCCGCGGCATGAGTCCAGACCCTTTTATTCAACACTCAAGCATCTCGCGGCGCCCGCCCACCCACCCCGACCTCAACCCTCACCCTCGTCGCTCCGCTCCTCGAGAGCCCAACCCCGTCCCCTCCGGCGATACTCCGACGCTAGTCGACCGGCAGAACAGCCACAGTCAACTGGCTCGCGCTCGGCCCGCTGCCCGACAACGCCCCTGAGTACGACGGCGTGGCCGTGGGCGCGGCCCACACGAGCGAACCGTTCGGCAGGACCGCGATGTCGCCGGCGATGTGCTCTCGAATGACGAGGTCGGGTGTCAGGAAACTGCCGTTCTTGCTCAGGATCCGCACATGAGTACCGGTGAAGGTGCCCGTGCAGGTTCCCGCGTTGCAACTCGCGTCCGCGACGCTCTCCCAGGAGACGAGATAGTCCGATGTGCCGTAGGGCGCGATCCGCGGATTCAGGTGGTCCGTCGAGGGATCGTCGGTGAGGTAGACGGGACTGCCGGTCGGCTCTGTGGCGCTGCTGTTGAGGAAGTCGACGGCGACCTGGTGCGTGTTCCACTGCGAGGTCACGGTCCAGCCGCGGCCGGAGGAGTCGGCCGAGTTGAGTTCCTGTGAGGCTTCACCGCGCGAGGAGAACACTGTGGCGAACTGCCCGCTGGGCGACTGCACGAGGCCGCCGAGCATTCCGCCGCAGTACCCGGCCCAGCACTGCGCGCGCTGGATGACCGGCGCGTCGTCCGGTGCGCCGATGCCCGTCGTGACGAAGAGCCCTGAGCGCCAGTCGTCGTAGCAGAGGGCGGCGAAGGGCTTGCCGGCCAGCGGCCACAGTGCGATCCCCTCGTTGTGGCTGCATCCCCATGACCAGCCGTCGCTGCTGGAGCTGACGTTGCCGTTCGCGTCGAGGTAGACGAGCGTGTCGCCGAAATGCCCGCTGGCGAAGCCGCCTGCACCGTGGATGACGAAGTAGGCGCCGAAGCGGGAGCCGTCCCAGCGCAATGCGCCGTCGAGCACGGGTGCCGTGTCGTCCGTCGAGGTACCGGTCAGCTTCGTCGACCACAGCTGCGAGCCGCTTGAGGAGTAGCGGACGAGGTAGGCGGCAGTCTCATTCCAGATGTTGCTCTGAGTGTCGGCCTTCTTGGTGAGCAAGGCGAATCCGTTGTCCAGGGCCACCAGGCCGCCCACCTCCTGCGCGCCGCTGACGACGATGTCAGAGCCCGCACGTTGCCCGGATGCGGTCAGCGGTGTGACGTGAATTCCGTTGGATGCCTGCCAGGCAACGTAGACGTCCCCGTTGGGAGCCGCCTCCGTGTCCATGCGCGTCCACTGTGGCAGTTCGTTGTAGCCGGACTGCAGGTAAGACGTGGATGTGTCGAGTGTGACGCTGGAGTTGGAGAGGGCAGCAGAGATCGAAAGGCCCGACGAGTGCGTGGTCTGAGCGGCAGACGGGGTCGAGCTCGCGACATGCGCGGAGGCGGTCTTGGATGCGCTCGCAGTTGCCTTTGCGGTCGAGCGTGACGCGCTGGTCGGCCCGGCCGATCCGGCCTGCGACGCCCGAGAATCGACGATCGAAGTGTTCTGCGTCGTGGGATGGAGCGAGGGAAGTTCCACGGCTCCGCCGACGAGCACGGCGCAAAGCGCGAGACCGCCGAGGGTCCAACGCAGCTGTGGCCTGCGTCCGCCGAACCTACTGCCCGACCTACCGGATCTGCCCTTGTGCGCACCAGCCATGGCTGTCCTTCCCGAAAGCGAAGTCACGGCGGCGAGTAATCCGCGTGTACATGTGACCTGTCTTGCGGGAAGGCGCGGAGGTTGCCAAAAATCTTAGTAAAGCGGCGCAGCGGCGGCGGCCTTTGCCTGGTTCGCAGCGCGGTAGGCCTTTGACGGCGTGCCGAACAGCACGGTGTACCGGTCCTTGAACGTCGAGACCGCACGCAGGTCGCGGCCGATTGCCGCGTACTCGTGGAAGGCCACGCGCAGCGGGTTGTAGGTGTCGATGTTCTTGGTCAGGCCGTAGACGACTCGCTCGCCCTCCGGCGTGAACGTCTTGAAGAGCCGGTCCCACACGATGAAGACGCCCGCATAGTTGCGGTCCAGGTACCGCCGGTTCGAGCCGTGGTGCACGCGGTGGTGGCTCGGCGTGTTCATGACCAGCTCGATCGGCTTCCACAGCTTGTTGATGCGCTCGGTGTGGATCCAGAACTGGTAGAGCAGGTTCACGCTCTGCGCGGTGAAGATCGCGGCGGGGGAGAAGCCGAGCAGGACCAGCGGAAGCCCGAAGGGCAGGTTGCCGAATCCGGTCCACGGCTGGCGCAGCGCGGTGGAGAAGTTGAAGCGCGTGCTCGAGTGGTGGTTGATGTGCGACGCCCACAGGAGCCTGACGCGGTGGTCGGCCCGATGCTCCCAGTAGTAGAAGAAGTCCCAGCCCACGAAGACTCCGATCGCGGCCGGCCACGACGTGCCGATATGCAGGGGCGTCAGGTGTTGCACGCCCTCGAACGCGGCGAGATAGACGATCCCCCAGCCGGCGCTGATCGCGACGTAGCCCAATCCCATGGAAAGGCTGGTCGCGGTGTCGCGCACGGTGTAGCCCTGCTCCTCTTCGTCCGGGATGAACCGGTAGGAGATGAGCTCAATAAGGATCAAGAGGACGTATGCGGGTATCGCGTAGTTGGTCAGCTCCACGGCATGGAGGCTAGGACTCCGGACGCGCCCTTGGCAATAGCTGGTACAAACAGTTGACCAGTAAGTTGACCGGGACGTACATACCCGGGCATGCTTCCGGGTGTGGAACGCACGCCTGCCAACGCGCCCGTCAACACGCCTTCTACTGCCGGCACCCTGCGCCGGGAACCGGTGTCCGACCAGCTCTTCGTCAGACTCAGGGATCAGATCCTGGCCGGTGTCATCGCCCCCGGCGATCCACTGCCGTCGGAGCGCGATCTGGCTGTGGACTACGGCGTCAACCGGCATGCCGTGCGCGAGGCGGTCAAGCGGCTGCAGCAGTGCCGACTCATCGAGGTCTTCCACGGCGGCCGGACGCGTGCCCTGGACTGGCGTCGTACCGCGGGCCTCGACCTCGTGGTCGACGTGCCCGGGACGCTGGACGCGGTAAGTATGCCAGGGGTCATACACGATGCGCTGGAGATGCGCGTCTGCATCGGCGCGGACGCCGCTCGGTTGTGCGCGCACCGCGCGTCTGTCGAGCAGCGCGACGCCATCGTGGCCGAAGCCGAGGCATATGCCGAACGGGGTCCCGATCTGACCGAGCTGAACGCGGCCGACATCGGGTGGTGGCGGCTGATCGTCGAAGGCAGCCGCAATCTGGCTTATCTGCTGTCGTTCAACAGCCTGGTCGACGGGGCGATCAAGATGGGCGAGGCGCCGCTCGACCTGCGCTCCGCCGAACTGCTCGACGTCGAGGCCCACCGCGCGCTCGCCGCACGAATCGCGCAGCAGGATGCCGCAGCGGCCGAGCGGCTCGCGCGGGAACTGCTCGTCCGCAGCGTGCCCGAACTGCCTGCGGCCGTACCAGTTGTGCCCGCTGTACCAACAGAGCTCGGTGTGCCCACCAAGCCCACTGTGCCCGCCTCAATGGACTGAGACGGGCACGGCGGGCTGATTTTGCTAGATCCCCAGCAGGTGGTTCATCGCCAGCTGGTCGAGCTGCTCGAACGCCATGCCGCGGGCCGCGGCGGCCTCGATGTCGAAGTCCTCGAACGCGCTGCGGTCGGCGAGCAGGTCGGTGAGCTTCTCGCCGGGCGAGAGCGTGGTCTGCGCGAGCTCGTCGAGCCGAGAGGCCTTCAGGGCCTCCTGCACGGCCGGGTCGGCGCGGAACGCCGCGGCCTTCTCCTTCAGCGCGAGGTAGTTGCGCATGCAGCCGGCGGCCGAGGCCCACACGCCGTCGAAGTCCTCGGTGCGCGGCGGCTTGAAGTCGAAGTGCCGCGGACCCTGATAGCCCGCCGTCTCGAGCAGGTCCACCAGCCAGAACGCCGAGCGCAGGTCGCCGGCGCCGAAGCGCAGGTCCTGGTCGTACTTGATGCCGCTCTGGCCGTTGAGGTCGATGTGGAACAGCTTGCCGTGCCACAGGGCCTGCGCGATGCCGTGCGGGAAGTTGAGCCCGGCCATCTGCTCGTGCCCGACCTCCGGGTTGACGCCCACCAGCTCCGGGCGCTCCAGGCTGTTGATGAAGGCCAGGGCGTGGCCGACGGTCGGCAGCAGGATGTCGCCGCGCGGCTCGTTCGGCTTCGGCTCGATCGCGAACTTCAGGTTGTAGCCCTGCTCCACGACGTACTCGCCGAGCAGGTCGAAGGCCTCCTTGAACCGGTCGAGCGCGACGCGCACGTCCTTGGCCGCACCGGATTCCGCGCCCTCGCGACCGCCCCACGCGACGTAGGTCTCGGCCCCGAGCTCGGCGGCCAGGTCGATGTTGCGGATCGTCTTGCGCAGCGCGTAGCGGCGCACGTCGCGGTCGTTCGCGGTGAAGGCGCCGTCCTTGAACACCGGGTGGGTGAACAGGTTGGTGGTGGCCATCGGCACGTGCAGCCCGGTCTCCGCGAGCGCGGCCCGGAACCGGCTGATCTTCTCCGCGCGCTCGGCCTCGGTCGAGCCGAAGGGGACCAGGTCGTCGTCGTGGAAGGTGACGCCGTAGGCGCCGAGCTCGGCGAGCCGGTGCACGGTCTCGACCGGGTCGAGCGCCCGCCGGGTGGCGTCGCCGAACGGGTCGCGGCCCTGCCAGCCGACCGTCCACAGGCCGAAGGTGAACTTGTCCGCGGGGCTCGGGGTCAGTGCGGTGCTCATCGCAGCTCCTGGGTGACTCGGGTACGCCACCGGCTCCCTCGCCGGTCACGCCCTATTGATAAACGCAGAAAACAAATTAGTATGCGGGTGCGGTCTTTGGGAAGTCCCCCGCGCGCCGAGCGCGTGGCGGGCGCTCGGCGGCCGCTACGGATGGCGACGGATGCGAACGATTGGGAGGCGGCATGGCCGCGGGGCACGACGTGGTGGTCATCGGCGTGGACAGCTCGACCCAGGCGACGAAGGCGCTGGCGGTGAACGTGCAGACCGGCGAGGTCGTCGGCCGCGGCCGGGCCGCGCACACGGTGAGCGGCGGGGCGGCGCGGGAGAGCGAGCCGGAGCAGTGGTGGGCCGCGCTCGGCGAGGCCCTCGGCCAGACCGGTTTCGCCGACACGGCCGCCGCCGTGTCCGTCGGCGGCCAGCAGCACGGCCTGGTCGCGCTGAACGAGGCGGGCCGCAGCGTGCACCCGGCGCTGCTGTGGAACGACGTCCGCAGCGCCCCGAACGCCGAAGCCCTGGTCGAAAGGCTCGGCGCGAAGGAGTGGGCCGAGCGCGTGGGCAGCGTTCCCGGAGCCTCGTTCACCGCGGCGAAATGGGACTGGTTGCGCGAGCACCAGCCGGCCGCCGCCGAGCGCGCGCGCACGGTTTTCCTGCCGCACGACTACCTGACGTGGCGGCTGACCGGCGAGCGGGTGACCGACCGCGGCGATGTCTCGGGGACGGGCTGGTGGGGACCGGAGGGCTACGACTCCGAGATCCTCGGACTCATCGGACTGGACGAGGGATACCTGCCGCGAGTCGCGGAGCCCGGTACGTCCGCCGGGAGTGTGCGGGCTGACCTGCCGCTACGCGAGGGCGCGCTCGTCGCGACCGGCACCGGCGACAACATGGCCGCCGCGCTCGGCCTCGGCCTGGAACCCGGCGTCCCGGTCATCAGCCTCGGCACCTCAGGCACGGCATACGCGGTGACCCGGGGCCGTCCGGCCGATCCCTCGGGGACCGTGGCCGGCTTCGCGGACGCCCTCGGCAACTGGCTGCCGCTGGCCTGCACGCTCAACTGCACGCTCGCGGTGGACCGGGTGGCCGCGTGGTTCGGCCTGGACCGGGAGGCCGTGGAGCCGGGCGGCGCGGCCGTGGTGCTGCCTTACCTCGACGGCGAGCGTACGCCCAACCTGCCCCATGCGTCAGGGCTCTTCTACGGCCTGCGACACGACACCACGCCGGGCCAGATCCTGCGGGCCGCCTACGAAGGCGCCGCCGCCAGCCTGCTGACGGCCGTCGACGAGGTGCTCGCGGCGGGCGGCGAGACCGCCGACCGTGACAAGCCGCTGATCCTGATCGGCGGCGGGGCGCGCGGCAACGCCTGGCTGACGACGGTGCGCCGATTGGCCGGGCGACCCGTGCTGGTGCCCGAGGCCGAGGAGATCGTGGCGCTCGGCGCCGCGGCCCAGGCGGCGGCACTGGTCACCGGGGAGCGCGCGGACGAGGTGGCGCGTCGATGGAACACCCGCGAGGGCAGGCTTTATGATCCGTTGACGGCGGATCAAGGCGTGCTCGACCGGATCGCGGCGGTGCGCGGCCGGGCCGAGGCGCTGCTCGGCGACGTCGACCACGCCGGCGCCGACGCCAATGCCGGCGATGGTGACGTCGGCTGAGCGGTAGCGCCGTAGCCATCGCCCTGACCAGCCGCCGGAAGGAAGGCCGAGCTTGAGCACCGCACCGCCGGACGGCCGGCAGAGCAGCGACCGGCAAAGCAGTGGCCGGCAGGACAACGGCGAACGAAGCAACGGCCAGCGGCCCGAGCGCTCGCGACCCGACGGCTACCGCAATGCCGACGGGCCCGTGTCCCAGCAAGGGATGCGGCGCGCGAACCTCGCGCTGGTGCTCGGTGCGGTCGCCCGCCTCGGCGCCACCTCCCGCGCTCAGGTCGCCGACGCGACCGGGCTGACCAGGGCGGCTGCGGGCAGTCTCATCAAT
>Ga0185299_10007248_pt1 | contig 11448 bp, 10 predicted proteins | sample PaiPotPPA55metaG_FD_128002 | JGI IMG/M metagenome (GOLD analysis project Ga0185299, IMG submission 128002) | Iron sulfur acid spring bacterial and archeal communities from Banff, Canada, to study Microbial Dark Matter (Phase II) - Paint Pots PPA... ...
TGGTCTCTTCCGTGCCGCCAATCACCCCGGTCAGCGCGTCCTGGCGCTTGGTATGCAAAATCGTAACCAGGTCCGCGCCGTCGTCCATCGTAATATGCGGCCGGTGATCAATCGCCGCAAGAATGTGATTGTAATAAGTGTCATTGTCTTCGCCCTTAATCGCGAAAACCGGAATGTTGTGATCGCGCACCAGGCTCGCCGCAACGTCGTCCTGCGTGGACAGCGGATTCGAAGCGCACAGCACGACATCGGCACCGCCATCGCGCAGCGTGATGGCCAGATTCGCCGTCTCCGCGGTGACGTGCAGACACGCAGAAATGCGAATGCCCTGCAGCGGCTGGTTCTTGATGAATTCCTTGCGAATGATCTGCAGAACTTTCATCGACTGGTTGGCCCAATCAATGCGTTTCTTTCCCAGATCAGCAAACTCAATGCCTTTGATATCAGATTGCATTTGCGTTGGCGTAGTCGACATTACTTCTCCTGTGGCGCGAAATTAATCTTGATCGAATGTTTAGAACTTAGAAACCGAGTGCTCCATTTCTCGCGTCTTTCGCGAGAAGTGGGAATAAGGAACCGGGTGCCCCACCCTTTTCGCGTTCTGTGCGAAAGGGTTGGCCCGCCAAATCTACTTGTGCGCCGCGACCGGCTCGCGCAACCCCGCATCACTCGCCAGCTTCGCAGCTTTGTCGGTCAACTCCCACGTGAAGTCTGGATCAGTGCGCCCGAAATGCCCATAAGCCGCCGTCTTGCAGTAAATCGGACGCCGCAGGTTGAGCGACTCAATAATGCCCTTCGGGGTCAACTTGAAATGCGATCGCACTAGCTCAGAAATAATCGCCGGATCAACCTTGCTGGTCCCCTGCGTGTCCACGCGCACGCTCACCGGCTCAGCCACGCCAATCGCGTATGCCAGTTGCAATTCGCAACGATCAGCCAAGCCAGCCGCCACAATGTTCTTGGCAATGTGACGCGCCATGTACGCGGCCGAGCGGTCCACCTTCGTGGGATCCTTGCCGCTGAAAGCCCCGCCGCCGTGCCGTCCCATGCCACCGTAGGTATCGACGATAATCTTCCGTCCGGTCAACCCGGTATCGCCCATGGGCCCGCCAATCACAAACCGTCCCGTGGGATTAATGTGGTACTTGGTATCTTCGTCGAGCAGATGTGCAGGAATCGTAGCTTGAATTACGTGCTTCAGAATGTCACTGCGGAGTTCGTCATTGCCCACGGTTTCAGAGTGCTGCGACGAGATCACCACCGCATCCACGCGAATCGGCTTGTGATGATCATCATATTCAACTGTCACTTGGGATTTGCCATCAGGCCGCAGGTAGGGAAGCTTGCCACTCTTACGAACTTCCGAGAGCCGCATGCACAGTTTGTGCGCAAATGAAATTGGCGCCGGCATCAGCTCCGGCGTTTCGTTGCAGGCGAAGCCAAACATCAGCCCCTGATCGCCCGCGCCTCCGGTGTCAACGCCCATCGCGATGTCGCCAGATTGCTTGTTGATGCTGGAGATCACGGCACAGGTATTCGAATCGAATCCATAAAGCGCGTTGTTGTAGCCAATTGATGAGATGGTGCCGCGTACCAGGTTCTGGAAATCAACGTAAGCCTTGGTGGTGATTTCACCCGCGATCACTACCAGGCCGGTTGCGGTCAATGTCTCGCAGGCTACGCGGCTGGAAGGGTCGTCGGTAAGGCAGGCGTCCAGGATGGCGTCAGAAACCTGGTCGGCGATCTTGTCAGGATGGCCTTCGGTTACGGATTCAGAGGTGAATAGATGGCGATTCTTCGACAAAATTGTTCTCCTTAAACAATCTGGGCGTTACGTCTGATTGTTTGTGGGGGGAAATCAGTACACAACAGCCATATGAAATGCGAGCTTTTAGGGCCTCAAAAAGGCTACCAGAGAATGAGCCGAGGCGCAATCTTTTTGGTTCAGCCTGCTGCTACCGGCAGCGAGCGGGGTTCCGCGATGGGCAGGGTGTCGCAACCTGGCTTCAAATGGGATTTCAGCAAGTTGCACCGGTACTGCCGCGTGCGTTTTCATAGCCCGTTGTGTTCGAACGAGCATGTAGGACTCACCTAATTTCGTGAACTCACTTTCTTAATCCTCTTCGCTGAGCGTCCGTTCAATTAACGCGAATGCCGCATGAACCTGACCTAATTTACGGCTCAGGGACAATGGCAAAGTCCACATCCTGTACTGGTACGCCGGTAATCTTGTGTCGGCCATCAGTCCAGCTGCTATAGGCAGTGCCGGTCTTGTTGCCCGCGTCAGCCGCGTTCAGAGCTATGTTGTAATCGTAATCGCCCGCGTAGCAGGACACAATTCGGAGGTCGTCCTGTGTGGGCTGTGTGATGATGTGAGTGCTGATTGTGACCTCTGGTAGCCATGAAGCGCCATTGGTCTTCGACTGACGGCCCACGCGCTCGTAGTTACATCCTTTGTCTCCAACCTTGACGCAGGAGCTGGTGGATTTGCGACGATCATACCAAGAGGCGGTGACGTTGCCATCCGAGGTAGCGGATAGCGACGGCATCCATTGCTCTCTGAATTGATTATCCTCGTCGGTGTTGAGTTTGACTGGCTTCGACCAAGTCTTGCCGTTGTCGGTGGAACGTGTGTAAAAAATGTCCCCATGGTCGCCGTTCGTACCCGCTGCGGCAAAGTCGTAGTGGACCACGCCATCGGGACCAACTGCCGGCTGCCCCCAGCCCATATACCGGATTATGGGATTGACCTGCCAGAAGTATGAGTTGCCGGGGCAGGGCCCATCACCGGGTGGGTTGAATCGCCGACCCATAATGACTTTAGTCCAAGTTTTGCCGCCGTTGGTTGAGTTGTACATAATGTTCTGGCGGGTGTGATTGCTGCCTCCACCCGCGTCCAGGGCGGCAACGAATACCGTACTGTTCCCTCCCTTACCTATCTTGGCACCCCGCGGTGAGCCGGTGACTTGTACATCAGTAAAGTAGGCTGGACTGAGGGCCACCGGGCCTTTCCAGGTAGCTCCGTCGTCAGAGTAGACTAGGGAAAGAGCCCCGTTTTTGTCGAAATCATTGAATGAGATATACATGCGGCCGTATGTGCCGCTGGCCGGTTCGTTGTCCGCCCACATTGATGGACGGTCATCGCCGCCGCCATTATGGGCGCAGGCTCCCGTGGTCCAGGCCTTGCCATCGGTAGACGTCCACAAACCAATGCCCTGGTAGCCGCAATCCCCCACCAAGTCGCCGCCGAAGAACATGCCCAGCTTGGAGTTGTAAACGACGAGCGGATCGCCATAGTTGACGCCATGCCCGTTCAGAAAAGGGGCAGGTTGAATTTCGGTAAAGGTCTTGCCGCCATCCGTGGAATACGACGTACCCGTAGCGCCCGAGGCGTTGTCATAGTTCGCGTTGTAGTTGACCACTACGGTCTGTCCTTTATCCGTAGTGCTGACCGCCACCATGCTTTCGCTCCCACAAATGTCCAAAAAGCTATCGCAGTCTGATCCGTTGCTAACCCGGATGTTGGGCGGAACTGGAGGCCTGTGATCTCCAACCGTCGGCCGCCCGCCTTGCACGATCCCGCATTCAATCAGGATTAAGCCAGCGCGCATGTTGTCCTGTTTCATAAGCGACCGGACGTTGATCTGTGAGCAGTCAACGCCGACCGAAGTCATTTGGGCGCTGGCCAACGACGGTTGGAAAACGCACGCCGCCAGTAATAGCGTTGGCAGTGCCACATAGTAGAGCATCCTACTTCTGTGGTTCATTTTCATTGTTGCTCTCCTTTTCTTGCTAGTTCTTAGAATCGGACTTCGACTCGCTGAATACAGAGTGAATAGGTGGCAGCCCCAACGCCAGCCGCTTCAGCCGAAATCGCGTACATGTTGAGTTTGTGAGGAGACGAATTGGAAAGCTTATTGGCTTACAAAGGGCGCATTTGCCCAAGAAACGGCGGGAATTATACTGCTCTCTGGGATTTATTATCAAGCGCGTCATTCAACCCCTCCTCACTCCCTACCGAAGAAATCGGCAACGGCAGGGAAAAGACGACACGTGAGGGCAAGAAATTTCTTTGTAGCTGCGGGCGGAACTGGCAAATCAGTTGAAAAGCAGCCATGCGTGCTATAGGTGGTTTCTCGGCAGGAAGATAGGGCAAGTCAATCAGCGAGAAGGACTTGGGTGACGCCATGAAGGTGAAGTGGCGATAAATCTCTATAGCACTCACAATCCAGCCCAGCCTCTACTTGCAGCCATGCCCGGCGGCAGAAAATTTTATCCTCCTCGAAGCTGATCAACGGTTTTACTAGAAGTGACGCTGGTCGTGGTCTTGGTCGTCCTCGTCGGGGCTTTGTTGCACCAGTTGCACTGGCTCCGCTAGCGGGGCGAAAATCGCGATGATAGGGCCTGACCGAATTGGCGTCACCGGTCTGGTTTTTTACGGACAGTCACCGGCTCGAGGTTCTGGTCAGACGGCGTTAATCATGCGATTCCCACATTCGCGGGGGAAGCTTGACCGGTGAACTTACGATTCCTTGGGCGTTGTAGCCGCCGCTTCCGCCTGGACTGTGACTTCGACGTGCGCACCTGGTTTCAGGCTTACTTCCTCGCCGTGTTCATCCGTGAGGGCATTGTCGATTCGTATTTCCCGGTACAGATGGTCTGCCCCTTCGACATTTATCTGTGCTTTGTCTGGTTCGTTAGGAATTCGGGATTCGATGATCTTTTCGACCGTTCCCGGTAGGGTGGTGCTGGGCTTTTCAGGCATATAAGGAATTTAGCCCCGCTCCATAATAAAAACTGAGCCATAGTGACCAGTACCCGTAGTTTGTCTGGCGCTGCGGTCCGGCATTCGCCCTGTGGCGAACAGATAGCGGAATTCGACCTTCAACTAACGGGTCCAATGGTTGTGATTGCGCTGGTAATCGTGGAGCCGGTTGACATCGTCGTTCAACACATCTCGATCGCGAGGAGACAACCGTTGGTCGTTAGCCGACTTTCTGAGCGAATCAATGACATCGTTCAGAAGGCCGTTGTCGAAACGGCCTTGATCGAGGTCGGCCTGCATTTTGGCGAGTTCCTCCTTGGTTCTGTCAAGACGCGCCTTTTCTTTTTCACTCGCGTTTCGAGCACTCCAGATATGGTCAAGATCTTCCCTGATATGAGAGAACACATGGGGCCGCCACTGCTCGCCACGGTAGCGCTCATCCCGATCGTGATACCAGTCCTGTGCAAAAGCCATCGATATTACCGATGCCAGAATCAACACGACTGTCATACTCCGTTTCATGTCAGCTCCTTACTTGATTATCTCGGACACATCCTATCGTGCGCACATGACGGAAGTCTAGCAGGCATCCCACCGAAAGTCTTACGTGAACCCGCCGTGCCCACAATTCCTCAGCTTGATCGTGTAGCTAATTGCGTCAACGTTGAGAAACCGGGCGTTATAGCCCGATACCCAGCTGCAGCAGCGGCGAGTCAAGTGACGTAGCATCGCCATTACGCTCATTACCTCGGCCAGGGTTCTGAGCGCTACCGCTGCTTACAACGATCGACAGTCAACTTTCGGTTTGCCCGTTATTGATCCTCGGTATTATGCTGCCCCTTAGCTGTCCAAGTTGAAACTCTGAGCCAATCGAGGAGAAATCATGGTGAAAATCAGTGCGCTAGCTTTCGCAGTTCTCGTAGCTGGCCTTTTATGCTCTGCATCTGCGCCGCAACCTCAGGTTGCGGTTGGCGTCGACATCGGACCGGCTCCCGTGTGCCCTTACGGATACTTCGACTATGCCCCCTATGACTGTGCTCCTTACGGCTACTACGGGCCAGATTGGTTTGTTGGCGGGGTCTTTATTGGAGCAGGCCCGTGGTTCCATGGCCATCACGGCTTCTACGGACATGTCGATAACCGGTTTGATCCTCATCACGGTTACGCTGGACCAATGCCGGAGCGCGGGGCGGAGCGCTTCAACCACTTCCAGGCCAACGAAGCGCGAGATGGGCGAGGCAACGTCGGCGACGCTGGCCATGACGCGAAGGGTGAGCACGCGCTCCCCGGATATCGGGGTGGTGGACATGCTGGTGGACATGGCGGCGGGCACCGCTAGAAGCGCAATCCAGATTACGCGATTCGAGTTAGGTGAGCCGGTTTAAAACGATCCGGTCTAAGTGAGAAACGAGATAAGACGCAACCCGCGCCTTATCTCGTTTGCACTCCGCAGCTATTGGGAGTGGCCTTCGTAGGCGGCTGCCGCATCGACACGAACCCTGATTGCTGGGAGTGGAGAGTAGCCTCCGTCTGACCCCTCTCGCGAACGATTCGAGCTCGGGGCGCCGGGCCACAGCTAGAACTGGAGCCGTGAGGAGATTTTTAGCGCCCAGCGACGAAACCGATTGTTGGCGTCACGTCGCCCTTTAGCGTGGGGCAGGTGGCAAAGCGAAGTGACGGTCCTATTGTGGTTTCGGAGGGTTTTCACCGGCCTGTGCCGGCGATTGAGCGGGCGATTCCGGTTGGCGAGCCGATGCTTGCAGGCCGTGCGCGTCGAATGTCAGGGTTTTTACTTCTCCGTAGTCCCCCTGCGTGGGGAGCTTTTGCCCGTTGAATTCGAAATCGAGCGCGCCAATATTGCCTGCCTTGATGACGATTTCCTTTTCCGCGCGAACCGATTTTTGCGCTGGCGCAGCCAGCAGAGCCCGGGTGACAATTTCACCATCCACAGAAATCGAAAGCCATGAATCTTCGCGCGCCTTGATTACCACCAGCAGGTCTCCACGGGCGGGAACTGCGGGCGGTGGGACAGGTGAAGACGATGCGATTACTTGCTGGGATGATGTCGACCCACTCGCCGGCACGGCCGTCGTCGCTTCGACCGGCTTTGCGGAAGAATCAACAGGCTCACCGGGTTTCTGCGCAGGCGCAGAAGTCTCCTCCGTCGCCGCAGGAGCAGTGGGAGCGCTAGCGGTTGGTGAGGCAGAAACTGAAGCGCTCTTTTGTGACTCGCGCGAGTACAAGCCCCATCCCGCAAAGCCTATGGCTGCGAGCAGCAGCACAACCGCAAATATGCCCCAAGGGAGGTCCGAAGCTTCCTGCTCTTTTTCTCCGGGGATTTCGAGCAACGGTTGCTGGTCATGTTCCTCGGATTGGGTTGCCGGCGTGCTGGTTCCAGTCGCGGCCATGTACTCAGCAATGGCCTGCTCTTCATCCATGTGCAAACAGCGCGCATAAGCGCGAATGAACCCTTTGTTAAAAATGCCGCCAGGCAGCTGATCGAAATGTTCCTCTTCAAGCGCGCGCAACATGCGAGTACCAATTTTCGTGGACTGAGAGATCTGATCGAGAGTCAGCCCCTGCTTCTCCCGCTCCTGTTTCAATTGCGCCCCAAACGATGCCACGATCGTCTTCTCCCGCACAAGAACATTATCGGTCAGTGGGTCCCAATAAATATATGTTACCGGAGTGCGAGGAGAAGAAAAATTGTCCAAGTGTGGACGCGAGCCCAAGTGCTGGCGGGAGCGTCTCGCTCGTGCAGTGCGACGAAAATGCCTGATGATGGGATAAATCAAATCTCGGGTGCCCCACTCTTTCGCGTTCTGTGCGAAAGGGTGGGAACTGGCGCCGTCAACACAAGGGTGGACGCTCGTGTCCACACCACCGAAGAAGCTGCGGAAAAAGTACAATTCACGCAGGTTTTGGGAAGGGCCCGACTTCAGTCGGGCCGCCAGTCAATGCAATAGCTGCGCGCTTTAGCGCCTGAGGTTAGCAGGTTGCTTCAAGGTCGACCTTTTCCGGAGCCTATGAAGCTGTCCCCTAAAGCAGGTCCTGCATCAAAGCCAGATCGCGAGAAACCAAGGAGCGATCAAAATGTCCAGTACAAAGCAAAAGACAGCAGCCAAGAAGAACATCTCAAAGGCAGCAACTGGCGCTAAGAAGAAAAGAACGATTGCGCATCTTCCGAAATCAGTGCGAACCGCGTTGGGGAAAAAGGGCGCAGCCGCAGCCCGCAAAAAAAGAAAAGCCGCCTAGCGCAAAGGGCTAAGCGGCGAATCCCATGTGGCATCGAGTCTAGTTGCTACTGCTGTCGTCCCGCCGCTTCAACGTAGGCTTGTCATCGTCGCCAGAGTTCCCGTCTTTCCCAGTATTACTGGTAGACGAAGCCCTCCGCAAGCTGGGCTTGCCACTATCTTTGAGATCGTTCGGCTTACGGCGATTTTCCAGCGAAGCCAAGCGCGACTTAACGTCATCGAATTCCGAAGTAGTAACCGTGTATTCCGCCTTCGCAGGCAGGATCTTCTCAATCTCGGTCTGCGACGCTGCAATGCGATCCGGGGTCTGCGGATGCGACGCAAAAGTCTTCGCCAACGTCCCCGGCTTCTTCTTTTCCATTGCCTGCAGCTTTTCAAAGAAAGCCACAAAGGACTGCGGATCGTATCCAGATTTATACATGTATTGCAAACCAAGGTAATCGGCTTCCGCCTCAAAACCACGCTGGAAGCTGAGGAAAGTTATAGGCAAAGCCAAGCCGGCAGCCTGATAAGCTGCATACCCAATGCCGCCACCGACGAAGATCAGCGGAATGGTCGCAAAATTTGCATACTGCGCCCGAGTCAACTGCCGCGTAGCATGCCGCGCGCAAACGTGCGCGATTTCATGAGCCATCACCCCAGCCAGTTCGGCCTCGCCGTCAGCCGCAAGAATAGTCGCGGAGTCAACATAAACAAACCCGCCAGGCAGCGACATCGCATTGACTACATCCGAGTCAATGATCTTGAAAGTAAAAGGCACCTGCGCATCCGAATTACGCACCAAATTCTGCCCCAACCGGTTCACATACTCAGTAATAACGGGATCCGAAACGAACTTAGAAGTCGAATCCACCATTTGACTATATTGTTTTCCCATCTTGATGTCGCTTTCGATGGAATACCAGTTTCCCAGGCCGCGGCCGCCTACTTTGCGGTTGCCGATGGCGTCGACGTCATCTTTGCCGCCGTCGTGTTTTACTTTGTCGGGGTCGGCGGGCTGAATGGGAGCGCTTTGAGTTCCCTGGCTGGCGGAGCTGTTTTGCGGCGGCGCGCCGCCTGAGACTCCGGGGTCTCCGGTGGGAATAGTTCCTGGTGTCGGAGTTGGTTGACTGCCGGGGGCGCCAGTCTGCGCGAATGTCGTTGAGGTCAGGCTTCCGAACGTGAACAAGGCAGCCGTTAATAGCAATAGCCGGAACTTCATACCAGACTCCGTTTTCCGCCCGAGCGGGCCTTGGTTCGATTATACCCCCGGACACCCTACGCGTTGCGCAAATTCCCCTGTGAAGTTCGACGCAGGAATGCAGCAGAAGGTTATCCGGACAGTCTGACGCGGTCGAAATTTCACACTTGGGGATTGCGTGGTTGAACCATATGAAGAGATTACGCCGGTTCGTGGGTCATTCCCCGCGGCGGTGCATTCTGCAGGTGCCCTGCATACGTGCGGAGCCGGCATCTCACGCCGACTTTTTCTCCGGCAGGGGAAACTCAATGAGCTTCCCGCGTTGATTCGACGGAATCCATTTTGCCGGCTTTTTGAATCTGTCCGGTATGTAATACTTAATCACTTTTGCCATTGCAGTTACCATTCCCCGACCGCGCTTGATCGCATAGTTGGAGCGCGTCCACAGGGCCTTCTTAGTTTTCGCCGAAGGTCTTTCAAGCATTGTTTCTCCAGCTAACCATTGGATTTATAAACAGCCTTGCGAGATGCGGCGGGGATGTTAAGTGATTGTCAAAGGATTGTCGCGCAATTCGTGAAGGATCCTGCGGGTGAACAGTCAAAGTCAAAGTCCCCACCCTAACGTCGAAAAGCACGAGGTTAGGATGGGGCACCCTCGGGATGAAGAGACGGTTTTACTTGGCGCCGGAAGTGACAACGCTGACCAGCGAGTCGGCGCAGCCGTAATAGAGGAACCATTTGTCATGGAAGTACACCAGTCCCTCGGCAAAGGTGGTTCCGGCGGCGTACTGGCCAGTTTTCTCGTAGGGCATTTCTGGTTTCAAGACCGGCCGCTCGGTCTGTTCAATAAGATGTTTCGGATCATCTTTATCGAACAGCGCCTCCCCAGCCGCATAGGCGTTGGGCCCTAAATCGCGGTCTGCGTCGGTGACAGCATTTTTTCCGTTATAGATCACCACAATTCCGGCTGCGGTCAGAACCGGCGGCGGTCCGGTCTCGGGAAAGGTGCTGTCGAAATGGCCAGAGCGCGGTCGCAGCACTTCAATCGGGACGCCCTTCGCATCTTCTACCGGAGTCCACTGAATCAAGTCGCTCGACGTAGCCAGGTGAATCGCGCCTTCACCCCAGTACATCCAGTATCGCCCATTGATTTTCGCCGCGATGAGCCGTCCTTTTTCTCTATCCAGCCGCGTAACAATTCCCGCGGACTTGTATCGCAGCTCCGCATACTTGCCTCCTGCGGCGGCGGCAAACGCTTGCCCATGTTTTTGCCAATGCGTCAGATCGGTCGAAGTCGCGATACCTACCGAAAAGCTCTTGCGATTCCACTGCGTATAAGTGAGAACATAGCTGCTGTCTTCCGCCTCCACAATGCGCGGATCCTCGACCCCGCCCGGCCACTCCCGAGCCTGCTGCGCATCGTCAGTCGGATAAAGCACCGGCTCAGCGCGCCGCACGAACGTGATTCCATCCGCGCTCTCGGCGAGACCGAGCCGCGAAGTGTGCCCTCCAATCTCCGTAGCGCCAGAGTCGTCTTCGGCGCGGTAAAGCACGTAAACTTTGCCATCGCGCACGATGGCCGCGGGATTGAAAGTGTGCAGCACCTCCCAATGCGCCGGCTTCTTTAAGATGGGATCGATAAAAGTTGAGTCCGCGCGCGGAGCGATTACGGGGTTGCCGCTAGCAGGCCGCGCGAAAGGCCCGATCTCCCACTTCGCCAAATGTTGAGCAGGCAGAGTGGCGGCGCACAAAATCGCCACGGCGAGGAAAAGCTTTGCTCTGGATTTCATCACGCCAGTATATGTGGAGCTGCGTCCACTTTACTCGTGAGGGTGCTCTCGATACTGTGCAAGACACTCGCGCCCTTACACTCGCGAACCTGTCAATAAGTGAAGTTGCGATTTTATGGTCAACGGTTCACGAATTACGTTATCATCACCCGGCGCGGATTGTGCCCCTCGCGGTTGATGCTTGGATAACGCAAGGTCACTGGACATTGCTCTTATGACAGTCAAAGACAAGACCCAGTTGCGCTGGATAGCAGTGCCGTGGTTCTTCGTCTGGATTTGGGGCTTTCTAGATATGCATGGGCGCTTATGGAGGGGGGCTTGGCTTTGTTTAGCAGCGATTTATTTGGGCGCACTGTGGCTGCTATCGAAGGGGAGCGATATAGATACGGAAGCTGGGTTGCAACGGGTATCGAACGTTATGCTCGGGTTTATAGTCGTTCAAATTGTAGTTGTGTTCTT
>Ga0185299_10007249_pt1 | contig 11446 bp, 9 predicted proteins | sample PaiPotPPA55metaG_FD_128002 | JGI IMG/M metagenome (GOLD analysis project Ga0185299, IMG submission 128002) | Iron sulfur acid spring bacterial and archeal communities from Banff, Canada, to study Microbial Dark Matter (Phase II) - Paint Pots PPA... ...
AGCTAGGCGGGCCCGTCAGGGCCGTTCGGGGACGGAGCAATGGAAGGCCAAATCGAATCGGTCGGTTTTCAAGAAGCGGGCGAGAGCAGTCCTTGCGGCGTTGAACTCTGTGCGGAACCTGCCGCTGCCGAAGTCAATACATGCCCGTTTTGCCTCGAACATTTTCTTTCGGTTTCGTTCCAGGAACTTCAATCCTGCCATAAACGCTTGAGGGGTCAGGAATATGACCCGGCGGCGACCGCCGCTTTCAAGGAATTCTTAGGTGCGTGGGCGCGACAAGCCGCGAGTCTTGGCCGGGACGGACGTTTCCCTGATGAGCAGACTAAAGCGCGCCTGCTGGAGGCGCTCCTTTGGGTATCCCAGGTGGGCAAGTCCCTGCGCCGAAGCCCGCGATTGGCGACTGCGGTGCCGATCTGGCTGCGCCGAGAAGATTCACGCCGGACTTGGGAGGAAGATACCTGGACCACCACGCTGAGCCGCCACGGCGCCGGTTTCATATGCCGCCATCCGGTCGAGACAGGTGGGACGGTTGTTCTGACGAGGAAGGATAAGGGAGGCCGCGCGGCGGCTCGCGTGGTTTATTCCCGTATGGATTCAGAGGGCAGCCGTCAGATCGGTGTCGAACTCATCGATCGGGATGACTTCTGGGATTAGACCGAGTTCCCAACCTGTGTTGCTCGCCTTATCACTTTGAATGTGCAGTTCAATCCGTGGCATCAAGGCCTGTTCCGAGGGCGTGCTCGATCAGCGCGACTAAGTCGGTCCTCGCTTCTGACTTGTTCATTCCCCGCACTACAATCACGACCACAAACGGATGGGGGCCGTACATGATCATTGCAGTCTCCCCGATTCCGGCGAGACGAACGGATTCGGCAATGCGGGGGTCTGGCGGTATCCCGTTCGTCGGCGGCTGAGATAGCGCCGCTCGCGCCATCATGCCGACCATTTCCTTACTGGCATCGTTGTCCTCTTCCTGGCCTTTGGCCAGCGTCCAAAGCGATTCAAGCATCCCGCGCGCCGACGTTGTATTGTCCGACTTCGCGTCGTTCGGTTTCTCGGGTTCGATTCCGCGAATCAGCTGGATCCCTCCGGGGTGCAGCGCTTCAATCCGCTGCCGGATGCGCTCGACGCCGAGTTCTTCGATCAATAGGTCGGCGGCAAGGCTGCTGTTCCGCGCCATCATGTGCTCGCACAGATCGCGCAGCGCGATCGGTTTGCCAACGGACTTGTACAAATCCTGGTCCGAATCACTCTTCGGATCGAGGTGATAGACGCTGCCGTCGGCAATGCTGCTGAAACTGTTGTGGACCTCCACGGTATCGCTTAGGCGCAACTCGCCTGCTCCAGCTTCCGCGAAAAGCTCGATCATGATGGGGAGCTGTATCACGGCCGGAGGTGCGGGGAACTGCTGATCTGCCTTGATATATAGTTGCTGCCTGCCGTCGAGCGATCGGAACGCCACTGAGACGTCTGCCTGGGCCAGCTGAATCAATCGCTCCACTTCACCCCGTGCGGGGCTTTCGTGCGGCGCACCAGGAGGGTTCTGTGTGAATACGGCAGGCGCGCTGGCGAGCGCGAGGCCAACCAAACACAACCAACGCCCTGGTAGCCCAATCTTCATTCTTTGTGCATTCTACGACAGTTCTCGCGGCTGCCCCTATCCACCAAAAGGAGACGGTCATTACCGGTGTTCAGATTACAAACGTCGCGACCGTTGATTTTGGCACTCGATCGTGAGCCGGAATCAGTGCGTGTTACTCGTTGATCAGTTGGGGCCCTTGGAAGCGGCGACTTGCTTGGCATGTGCCACCAACGCGTCGAATCGCGGGTCCGCGTGCAAAGCGTTCAGATCGGGGTCGCGTGCCAGGTTCAGATCGATTCTGGGGTTCGCGCCGTGGTCCACAGCCTCCTGCAATTGTGCGAACGCCTCATCAAAACGGCTGACTTGCGACAGCACGCAAGCCAGGTTGTAGCGGGTGATGGCGGTTTCCGGCTGGTCCGGTCCGAAATTGCGCGTCTCAATATCGAGGGCTTGCCGCAACATGGTTTCTGCTTCGGCGTGGTGGCCCAGATAATTCACCGTGACCGCCAAATTCATCATGGAGCTCAGTGCCTGAAGACTATTCGGACCGTTGACGCGAAGTTGAATCTGCAACGTCTCCCGCTCTAATTGCTCAGCCTCAGCGAGCTTGCCCTGCCGGCCCAGCGCGCCCACCAAATTGTCCATGGCCACCAAAGTTTGATCGTTCTCCGGCCCTAGGAGTCGACGCTGGCCCTCAAAGGACATTCGGGCCAACGGCTCAGCCTCGGCAAACTTTCCTTCGAGTTGGAGCGTCACCGCGAGTTGATCCATCGTACTGAGAGTGTCTGCGTTGTTGGCGCCCAGCGCGCGCTGCTGAGCTTCGAGTGTCTCGCGCTCGAGCTTTCCCGCTTCCGCGAGGTGGCCCTGTTGCATCAATGTCCAACCGAGGGCATTCGCGGCCCTCAAAGTTTGCGGATTCTCCGCCCCTAGCGATGCGCGGCCGATTTTTACGCTTTGCTCCAACAGCTGTTGTGCTCGCGCATAAAGGCCCAGGTTGGTGTAAACGGCTCCCATGGTGTGCATCATTTCCGCTTGCAGCTGCGGATCTTTCGCCAGGCCGGTTTCGATGTCCTTCGACGCTTTGTCGAGGATTTCTCGCGCTGTGACGCTGTTTCCCCGGGCTGCGCGGGGATCGGACACCTTGAACATGCTGGTCATGAATTCCGTGATGCGGTTGGCGCGATCACGCTCTCTGGTGATCCGCCGCAACTGGATCGCTTGCGCTACCGCAGACGCAATCAGCACCACCCCGATCACCGCGGCCGCCGTAACTCCGATGCGATGCCGCCGCACGTATTTCCGCATCCGATAGGCGGTGCTCGCGGGCCGCGCCTTCACTGGCTTGTTCCGCAAATAACGCTGGATGTCCGCTGCAAATTCGGAAGGCGAGCCGTAGCGCCGCGCGCGATCCCGCTCCACCGCCTTCATGGTGATCCAGTCCAAATCTCCGCGAAGCTGACTTGCCAGTTGCCTCGGCTGGGTACCCCGCTCCGCTGCGGTGTCCGCCGATGCCTCCTTCGCTGCAGTGCTCACCTTCGTGCTCGGCCGCGGCGGATCCTCTTCCCGTAGCTGCCGCAGAACCTCGTCCAGCGGCCGCTTCCTCGACGCGTCAAACGGCAGCGACCCGGTCAGCAGTACGTACAGCACCACGCCCAATGAATACACATCCGTCCGTGTGTCCACGTCCTGCCTCTGGGCATCCGCCTGCTCTGGACTCATGTACCCCGGCGTCCCCAGAAAAGCGCCCGCTTGCGTGAACATGGTTTGCCCTTCGAGCTGCGGCGTGAGCACCTTGGCCAGGCCGAAGTCGATGATTCGCGGCATCGGGTTGCCGTCGACTTCGACGACCAAAATGTTTGCGGGCTTGAGGTCGCGGTGGATAATGGCCTTCTGATGCGCGTGCTGCACGCCGTCGCAGGTCTCGATGAAAAGCGCGAGCCGTTCGCGAATGCCCAGCTTGTGTTGATTGCAGTAGTCCGTGATGGGCAGGCCGGCCACGTATTCCATCACGAAGTACGGCTGCCCTTCGGGCGTGGTGCCGGCGTCGAACACCTTGGCGATGGCCGGATGGTCCATCATCGCGAGGGACTGCCGCTCGGACTGAAACCGTTGCAGGACGGAATCGTCGTACATGTCGGCCTTGACGAGCTTCAGCGCGACTTGCCGCTGTACGGGAGAAGTCTGCTCCGCGAGCCACACCTGTCCCATTCCGCCCTCGCCGAGCTTTCTTTGCAGATGATACGGACCAATGGATTTGAGATCGCGGGTTCCATCAAGGGAGTGCGATGACCAGGGATGCTCCGACAGGTTTTCCGACTTTGCATGAGCCGAGAGCAAGGATTCGACCTCAGCGCGGAGCGACTCATTCTCGCCGCAAGCGTCGTTCAGAAAGGCTACTCTCTGGCTGGGTTCGCGCTCTAGAGCGGCCCCCAAGAGCTCCTTAATCTTCTCCCAATGCTCCTGTTTTTCCACTGCCGCCTCTTCGCATTTCGCGAGTTAGCCATGCCTTGGCCATGTTCCAGTCACGCTTTACGGTCGCAGGCGAAATGCTCAGCACTCGGGCGGTTTCTTCCAGGGTCAACCCGCCGAAGTAGCGAAGCTCGACTATGCGGCTCTGCTGCTCGTCCCGCCGCGAAAGTGCAATCAACGCTTCGTCTAACGCGACCAAATCCGTGCCCTGAGCTTTCGACACTTCGATATCTCCATCCAACTCTACCTTCAACCCAGCGCCGCGTTTAGCGGCACGATGAGCCCGCGCATGGTCCACCAGAATCTGTCGCATGAGTCTCGCCGCCACGGCGACAAAATGCGCACGGTTTTCCGTTTGAACCGGGCCGTGATTCACGAGGCGCAGGTATGCCTCGTGCACGAGTGCCATGCTTTGCAAGGTGTGATCGCGACGCTCGCCTTGAAGGTAGTGGCGTGCTACAGCTCGTAGCTCGTTGTAGACGAGGGGAATCAGGGCTTGGAGCGCCGCCTGATCTCCTGCTCTCCACTTAACGAGCAATTCCGTAACGGCTTGTGGCGGCTGTCGAGGCATGCACCAACGCCCAGAGTTAGCTCGATTGGCGTAACGATAGTCTTGCTTTAAGCCTAAGTCAATTAGCCAAGCGGTTGCTCGGGAAAATTTGGTGAGCCAATTCAGCCTCGCTTTTCGCATCTATCGGTAGAAGGGAAAACCAAAGTTCAAGTGGAAGCTCTGATGCGGAGCGCGACGTGAGGGTGCTCTGACATTTAGTGAGCTCCGGGGTGAAGTTCAGAAAAGGGGTGATCGCATGAAGCCAATTAGGATGAAGGAAGCACTGGGGTTATTGGGGTGGCAAGGCAGAAGCACAAGATCTGTTTGCCTGATCGCCCTCACGACGGCGGCTGTTGCCCTTGGGTTCTCAGGGGCTCGCGTCTCCATTGGACAGTCGTTTCCGAACATCATTCCGAACATGCAACCGTTCCGCGATCCGAGCGGTATCGTGAAGACTTTCACCACTGCGGGATTCATTGATGAGAGCAACCCGTTCTTCCAAGATCTCGGATCCAACGGGCGCCGCTGTGTAACCTGCCACCAAGCTTCCGACGCATGGAGTGTGACGCCGCCTCACATACAGGAGAGGTTCGAGAACACGCGAGGGACGGATCCAATCTTTCGGCCGGTGGACGGCGCGACGTGCCCAACCGACGACGTCTCGACGGTCGCAGCTCGACGGCAGGCATACCAGCTCCTCCTCACCAAGGGCCTGATCCGCATAGGGATCAGCCCGCGAGTCGGTGCTGACTTTATTGTCACGAACGTGGACAATCCTTACGGTTGCAACGATACGAACACGCTGTCGATGTACCGCCGCCCCCTTCCTTCGACAAATCTGGGCTTTCTGAGCACCGTCATGTTTGACGGGCGTGAATTCCCGGTCGTCGGCGAACCAAAGCCGTTCACGGAAGCGGAAATCAACGCAGCGCTTCACCAGCAGTCGGTGGATGCTACGCGAGGGCACGCGCAGGCGGTGACGGATCCGACCCCGGCTCAGCAAGACCAAATCGTCGCGTTCGAAACGGCACTGTTCACGGCACAATCGTTCGATGACGAGGCTGGCCCTCTCCATGTTGACGGCGCAACCGGTGGCCCGGTAGCGCTATCGCAGCAGAATTTCTTCCTCGGGATCAACGACCCCTTGGGGAACAATCCGAATAACGTGCCATTCACGCCAGCCATCTTTTCGCTCTACCAAAACTGGCTAAACATCCCAGACCGCGAGTTCGACGAGCACACCGCAGCCAGAAGGGCGATTGCGCGGGGCGAAGAAATCTTCAACAGCTTCCCCATCACCATTCAGGGCGTGGGCGGCCTCAACGACGTCCCACTGCAGGACGGTCAGATTCACCCCTCCATCCAGGGTTTCTGCGGAACGTGCCACGATTCGCCCAACGTAGGAGACCATTCGTTTCCTGCTCCCTTGAATATCGGGATTGCCGACGCGTCCCGCCGCACGCCGGACATGCCGCTGTTGACCATCCTGTGCAATAACGGCACGACGGTCCAGACCACCGATCCCGGCCGGGCTCTCATTTCCGGTCATTGTGCCGACATCGGAAAATTCAAAGGGCCGATTCTGCGCGGACTGGCGGCGCGAGCGCCGTATTTTCACAATGGCTCGGCCGCATCGCTCGACGATGTGGTCACGTTCTATCAGCAGCGGTTCAACCTTGGATTGACAGACCAGCAGCAGCGCAATCTGGTTGCATTCCTTAAGTCCCTGTAGAAGAGAGCACAGAAGAAGAGATCACTTCGAAAGGGCTCACCACTTCTCTCTGATAGAAAGCCGCGCGGCTAAACGAAGATACCCTTGTCTCACAAATTCGTAGAAAAACATAAATCCCCGGCTCGCTCCGGGCGGGGCAGGGTACCAATGGGGTGCCCTAGACGGCGTTCCCGTTAAACTGAGTAGAGCTTTTGCGTTAGCCTTCTTGGAATGCGCGCAATTCCTTGTCTGAGCGGCGCAGGCGCAAGGCGAGAGTCACGGCGCAATCGAGCGCGGAGTTTGTGCGCCCCAGCAGCCCCAGCCGCGAGTTGCCCACCCAGGTCGAACGCTCTCATCGCACTCACCACGAGGAGTTCTATCAGGTGATCCCGCAGAGCTGAGCGTCGCACAACTCAATCCTCAGCTCCGTCGCTGGGAACACATTTACAACACGTGCGCCCTCACCAGGCGCTCCGCTATCTCACCCCGCTCGAATTCCTCGAGCGCTGGAAATCTCAAAAAAAGAAAGCCGAGTGTCACTAATCATGTGGACGAGTGCATCGCCTTGACAAAATAACGAACGCCTAGATAGAATTGCTGCGTTGCAGAAGGACTCGGTCGGAAATCAAGTTCGCCCGATTGACTCTGAGCACGCGATGCCGCGAAGTTCATCCGCGGCATTTTTTTTTGCACATTTGAAATTACAAACGCCCATAGAAAATGGGGCAAACAAGACTGGGGAGGTGGCACAACGTGGAGGCGGAGCTGAAGCGGAGCGCCGGCGTGACGGCCGCAACGATCGTACGCCCAATCGCGACAAGTGGTGAAGTTTTTCCAGATGGAAGCATGATTGAGCTAATCGGCAGGGTCCACCACGGAAATCTGGCGCTCATGTTGTGGGACGGTGCGCGAGAAACCGCGGGTTCGCGCGTCGAGCACAGCGGTCGATTTTACGAGCCAGCAAGATTCGATGGCACGGTCTTGCGGGAATTGACGTTGCCAACACATTGCTGCGCGCATGGCACGACGCGCGAGCTTTTGGCGGAAACCTGCAGCTTGCTCACGACTCTTGCCGGCCTCCAGGAAAAATCCGCATCCCTGGTAGGTCGAATCATCCTCTGCAGCGCTCTCGTCGATGCCGTTTCCGTCGCGCCTGCGCTCATGATCGTCGGACCAGACACGGCGCGGGGGAATCGCCTTGTCGAATTGCTGCACTGTTTGTGTCGCCACTCGCTACGATTGACGGGCGCGACGCCGGCTGGATTTTGCTCGCTGCCGAGTGGGGTACGATTTAGTTATCTAATTAGTCAGTTATCAATTAGCGACAAGTTGCGGAAACTGCTTGATGACGCGAGCACTTGCGATCGCAAGATCCCATCCCGCGGTCGTCTGCTTGATCTCTTCGGTGTTCAAGTGATCCAGAGCGATTCGGTTTTTGTCGGTGACTCTTGGCCACCTCGTTCGATTCAGGTGTCAATGATCCCGAAGGCGCAGGAACTGCCAGTTTTCGCACCGGAGGAACAGCTCAGGATTACCGACGAGTTTCAAGCAAAATTGCTAAGTTTCCGGCGCGCGAACCTCAGTGTTGCCCGCAAACTCCAGTTTGATGTCTCAAAGTTCACACCCGCACTGCGGAATCTCGCTCGTAGCATGGCCGCGGCGACGCCAGACGATACTGGCCTGCAGACCGAGGTGTTTGAACTGCTTCGAGAACGTGACGCTGAAATCCGCTCCGAACAGTGGACCGCGCCGAACTCGGTTGCGATCGAGGCAGTGCTCGTCACCGGGCAAGAATCGCCCGGCGGAGTTATTTACGTCGCAGACCTTGCGGCGGTCGCGCAGGAAATTATGAGGCGGCGCGGGGAGGAGAAGGCCGAGATTAATCCCGCCGTATTTGGAAAAACGCTCAAGGTCCTCGGCTTCACGACTGAGCCGCGCGATGCGAAGGGCAAGAAGCTGATTTTGACGGATGCCGTCGTCAGTCGCGCAAGACAGCTTGCTCGCGCTTTCGATGGTCCAGAGGTCGAGGACGATGGGCCGTGGAAGCACTAGTAGTCCATTCGGGGTGTAGGTTGTGTATGGAATGTAGATCGAAATCATATTTGTGATGGGCCGGGCGACCTGCGGAACGCGGCACCCGTAGTGGCTCAAGATGGCCCGCGAGTTCAAAGGGGGTAATTAGAATGAAAAACAAAACTATCGACCGTCTGATGCTTGCTCGGCGAATTCGTGCCGCGGGCCGTCCCATCTACATCGCGGAGGATGACGACGAAGCATGCGGCATTCCATCCGATGGGTTGCGCGTTAACCAGTTCGGCGGAGTCAATGAGAGCAGCGTCGTTGCGATCACTAAGGCCGGCGGTATCGCGGTCACAATATATCTCTGCATCACGAATTATCATCTTCCGCACTTCGCGATTTCCGCATTCGGCCTTGAACTGCCGTGGCCGAACGATTCCTTCTGGTGGCTCCCAGATCCCCTCGAAATCTATGGTGGCTCACAATGCTACAAATTCGGCGCCAAAGGATTTCCCGAGTTCGAGAGGAGCGAAGTACTTAATCATCTCGCAGACGAACGGCGTACCTACTCGCCAGGACGATCAGTAAAAGGCGCCTTGTTGGGATTCGGACTCGATTCGATTCCAGAGCAGTTCCGGCATGGTGAAATGATTCTAGCTTTCGTGATTATTTGCGATCAATTCTCGCGCAAGTACCGTTCGCCAGTGCAGCTCTGGCTTGATCGGAGCCTCACACGATCGGCGGTCCCGCGGAAACATCGCGGACTCTTCGGTCGCCCAGATCGCGGTTTTGGGGGCGCTCCGTTGGAGAAGGAGGACGACGAAACGAAGATCTAGAGCAAGCGATATTTATAAGAAAACCATTCCGCTTGCCGGTTCGTTCCGCGAATTCCCTGAAGGTCTTACCGACTCGCTCAGCGAACGTTTTCGGCTTGCGGTCCCTCGCGACGCTCCTCGAGTTCTTTCACCTCCGCACTGGGCTGTTGGCCGCGGAACTCGGGTGGACCATAGCTCTTAGGGCCCGGTCACAGATCTCTCGTTCTCTTCGACGACCTTGGGCCACGCCGGGGAACAGTCCAAGGGGTTACGGAAACAAGTGAGACACAAGTCTAGCTCTATCGGGACAACGCTTGACGGTATAAGCTTCGAATACGGAGTGAGACACTGATGCGAGTTCTAGTTACAGGCGGCGCCGGCTACATTGGCAGTCACGCCGTTCGCGCGCTCCTTCGCCGCGGGCACCAGGTCCGGGTCTACGATAATCTGTCCTCCGGCCATCGTGCCCTCGCCGAAGGTTCTGAACTTGTCGTCGGCGGAATCGGCGACGAGGAGAAGCTTACCTCAGCGCTCCAGGGCATCGACGCAGTGATGAACTTCGCCGCCTCCGCCTACGTGGGCGAATCGGTTCAGATTCCCCGCAAGTATTTCGAAAACAACGTTCAGCACAGTTTGCGCTTTCTAAACAAGGTGATCGACTGCGGCATCCGCCATTTTATTCAGTCGTCCACCGCCGCCGTTTACGGCTTGCCCGCCGCCAGCCCCATTCGTGAAGACATCCCCCGCCAGCCCGTCAATCCCTACGGCGCGAGCAAGCTCTTTTTCGAATACGCACTGGACGCTTACAAGACCGCCTACGGGCTTCGTTACGTTGCGTTCAGGTATTTCAACGCCTCAGGCGCGGACGACAGCGGCGAAATCGGCGAAATCCACGATCCTGAAACTCATCTCGTGCCCCGTATTTTGCAAGTCGCCGCCGGCATGATTCCCGAGATCGAAATTTTCGGAACCGACTACCCCACGCCCGACGGCACCTGCATTCGCGATTACGTTCACGTCAGCGATCTTGCCGAAGCGCACGTTCTCGGTCTCGAGTACCTCGAACGCGGCGGAGAATCCGCCGCATTGAATCTAGGAACCGGCGCCGGCCACTCCGTGAGTGAAGTCATCGCCGCGATTGAAAAGATTGTTGGACGCAAGGTCAACAAGAAGTTCGGCCCGCGCCGCCCCGGCGATCCGCCATCGCTCGTCGCCGACCCGTCGAAAGCACAGGCGGCTCTAAAATGGAAAGCGTCGCGAACCCTAAACGAAATCGTGTCAAGCGCGTGGGCTTGGCTGCGGCGTCACTACGGTCAAAAATAACCGAAGCTTCCGCGCGTTTCCGCAGACGCGCGTCGCCCAACACGAATTTGATCGACACGAGCGGGGTGACGAATCCGGCGTACCAGAGGCACTCTGTCAGCGAGCGCTGGAGCCGCAGCCGCTGCGGAATCCCCCGGCAACGCCAGTCTCCCGTAGCGCTGGCGTCCGCCAGCTCTTTTGCTTCGCTCTTTTGCCGATCCTCGAACTCGCTCGGTTCACACTCAGTAGCGCTGACTAGAAGAAGTAGCGGCGTCGCGATAGACTCTTAGTCAACCAGCCGCTAAGGAGGTCCCCATGCGTCGAGTGCACGTCTTTCTAGTTGCTCTAACAGCGATCGGTATCGCTGCAGGAGCGATAGCCGTTAGGACGGCCGTTCGCTCAGTTGTTCCTGCGGTTTCTCCCGCAGGCTCAGTGGTCCTTGCGGCGCCGATGCTCGAGCCGCGTTCGGGACACACTGCAACCTTGCTGCCGGACGGCAAGGTCCTCATCGCGGGCGGCATGCGACGCAACCAGGATTTCTACCGCTCCGCCGAGTTGTTCGATCCGGCCACGGGCAAATTCGAAGCCACCGGTGAGATGGCCGTGGCGCGTGTAGGGCTGGCAGCCAGTTTGCTTCCTTCGGGGAAAGTTCTGATTGCCGGCGGATGGGTGGGCCACGGGTGCACGGATTCCGCTGAACTCTACGATCCAACCACGGGAAAGTTTACCGTCATCTCGAAGATGACCGCCCGTCGCGGCCGGCCCAGCGCCACGCTCCTTGCTAATGGAGATGTCCTAATCGCTGGCGGCGCTGACCATGATGCTCCCGGCGGAATCGCGTCCGCGGAGCTCTTCCACGCATCCACGCTCACGTTCGAGGCTCTTGAACCAATGCATCAGGCGCGTATCTCCCACACCGCAACATTGCTCGGCGACGGTCGGGTGCTCATAGCCGGCGGGCGCGGCGACAGCGGCGTTACCGCAAGCGCCGGGCTTTA
>Ga0185299_10007250_pt1 | contig 11445 bp, 9 predicted proteins | sample PaiPotPPA55metaG_FD_128002 | JGI IMG/M metagenome (GOLD analysis project Ga0185299, IMG submission 128002) | Iron sulfur acid spring bacterial and archeal communities from Banff, Canada, to study Microbial Dark Matter (Phase II) - Paint Pots PPA... ...
CTAAAAAACCCTCCATAAAAAACAGCGCTCCACGCCCCACGAATGTTCCCACAACAAACGGAATGAAAGGCACCTGAAAGACACCTTGCGCGATCACAAAAGGTTTAAATGGAACAGGAAACGGCGCAACCGCCGGCAGCAAAACGGATGTGAACGGATATTTTTGCACCCATGTCCGAATTCGTCCGGAATGCTGTTGCTGCTTATTGCGGTAGTAGGCTTGACCGCCCCGGCGCGCTAACGCGTAAATCCAGATACAGCCCGCAACCGAACCGATTGCGGCCATTGCGGCGTAGTAGGGCATCCTCAAGGGATTTCTGCTAGATAGGTCCACCACGATGAGATCGGTAACTAACGGAAGTGGGACGAAAGACGAATCAAGAAACGCCGAGAGAAATACTCCCACGCCACCTAGCGCCGGCAACGTCGCCTTCACCCAAGTCGTGACTTGAGTCCCATGCAATGCGCCAACTCCTAAGTAAACCACGGAACACAAGTCACACTTAGTGACTGCTTTTTCTTTTCTTGCGCAGGTCCGGCCAGAACTCTTTAATCATGTACGTCGCTGCGTCCCACGCCATTTTGTGTACCCCCCACACACACTTGCACACAAATGTCCCAGGAGCGGAAAGCGCCGTGGTTCCCTGACAAAGGCTGGCTCTCTTCCACGGAATAGATGCACGATACTAAACGAAAGACGCATCAGTCTTCCTACTTTTTTCCACGGTGCGCCAGCGCACCCTTATTTTTTAGTCCGATTGTATCTCCCCCACGTCCTTGTGAATCAAACGCGGTGTACCACGCATGGTGTATCAAATGTGGTAGTATCTCGCCCAAATGGGTAGGCCACCCTCGGGCAGGGTAATGACGGAGTCGGATAGTGAGTATCGCTTCGCGCAGCCGGCAGCGCGGCGGTTGCGTCATCTCACGAGCAAAAAGGAGTTGACCAATGTCCGAATTGCAGCAGGCGCTTCCAACTGTTCCTGCTTCAGCGTTTCGCCTGGATGTGCCGCTACATAGTTTGCTTCAACATCCACCAGAAAAACCTTCCCCGAATCATTCGAAACAATTACAGACTTTGCCGACGCCTGTTTTCCCACAACACCCCGAACTCATGCATGACCTGGATGCTGAAGACATTGCCGCGCATCAACACGTCTTAGAGACCGGCAAAAGGTACTGGCCGGCCTCCAAAATTTTCCAGACCATGCGTGGTTGGATGTTCCCGTATTTCAAATCGCGCGTGCTGCCTGGAGATTTTCAACCGATCATCGCGTACCTGTTCACTGAGTGGAAATGCAATCTCGATTGCCACTATTGCTGGTCTTACGACAACCGCATCAAAGGCATGACGGAAGACACCGCACGCCGCGCCATTGACTGGCTGGCCACCACACCCGCCCGGGTGCTCGCTTCTACTGGTGGCGAGCCCCTTTTGCGTCCGACTTTGTGCACAAAGTGATGTATTACGCCGCGAAAAAAGATTTCTGGGTTTACCTCGCGACCAATGCCCGGCTGCTCCGCCCGGAGGTGACTGATCGTCTTGCCGATGCGGGAATCGCCACCATCAATTTCGCCGTCGATACGATTAAAGAAAGGCCTGGACTGCCAAAGGCCTTCGAACACGTGCGTAACAATTTCGATTACCTCGTGAAGCGCCAATATCGCTACGGCTACACCGTTTTCTTCAACACCAATATTTGCCGAACCAACATTGATGACGTGAAACAACTGGTCGAAATCGCCCATGACCACGGCATCTCGCTCACCTTCCATATCAACGAAGCGCCCATGATGGAACAGCCGCATTTCAAACATCTCAGCGAAAACGACACCTACATTCGACCCGAGGATTTTCCGGTGGTGGATGATTTGCTGGATTGGCTGATTGCCAAGCAGCGCCAAGGCTACAAAATGGTCGACTCTATTCCACGTCTGCAAAATATGAAGGGATTCATGCGCGGCGTGGGAGAGCACTGGGGCTGCCGCGCAGGCCAAAACTGGTTGATTATTCGCACCGACGGGACGCTCGCGCCATGTTTCCCAATGTACAACGCAAAATATGATTGGGGCGCGGTCGAAAATCAGAAATTCAATCTCAAACAACTCACCGACATGAAACAAGGCTGCGAGCCTAATTGCTTCTCCACCTTGGGTTACAACGTGGCGTACTGCTACGACGTTTCACGTGTAATGAAATGGCTATGGAAACAGGCAATGCATGGCTTTCAGGGTGCAACCGGAAGCTTTGAGTAGCTGCTGTCCGGCGGCTTGAGGCAGAACTATCGGCGAGGAAAGCTTCGGTCTTCTGCATTTGGCGTTGAGCGCGCGTGCGAAATCATAGATTTTTATCTTCTTCGCTTTGAGATCACTGCTCACTCGACGGAGTGAAGTGCAGGGTGAACGAATATCCAAGTACTCGAACGTGGGCTTGGTAGTCTGCCGCGAGATATATGATCGGTTCTTTGAGGGTCCCGCCACGATGTACTGTTATCTGCTCCGGCTGAAGGTAGATATCATACCGCTCCGCTTTACGGATGACCGCGGCACGGAAATCGTTATCCGTCCTGAAGTCAACCAACCCGATTCTTGCGGAGATTTGTGAAGAAAGGTCATGCAGGTCGTCGCGGAACTCCACATTGGCGAGCTCGCATGCGGCAGTCTGCCAGACTGCGCTAACGGCCAACGCCAGAACAAGCAAACCGGCGACGATCAGCCTTTTGATTCTCATCATGCGCGTCTAGCTCTCAACCGTTACTGAAAGGGTCGACATTCTAGATTCCTTAAATTGAGTCTCGCTGTAATTTGTGGACGTTAGTTTGGATTCATGGTCGTGGCACGGATTTGCGCCAGGCGCTGGTCCATCTTGTCGGCTTCCGCGGTGTGGCCGAGTTTGCGAAGCGCTTTGGCTTGGCTGGCTAGCGTATTCACTAGTTGCGGACTGCTCTCGCCGAATTGCTTTTCGAGCACCACAAGCAACTGGCGGTTGCACGCCACTGCTTTGTCGGTCTGGTCCCAGCGATCATACAATCCGCAAAGCGCCGCCCGCGGAAAGAGCATTCCGACGTTATCGATGCCGAATAAAGACTCATCGATTCGAACCGCCCGCACCAGATACGGTTCAGCCTTGGCATAATCTTTATCCGCGAAGTACACGGTGGAAGCCTGGATCAGGCTGGTCGCCACTTGGTTGCTGCTCTCTCCGAATACTTGTGAGTTCAGGTCCACGGCGCGGAAAAAGAATTTTTCAGCGGAGGCATAGTCCTTCTGTAAAACTGCATTTCTGCCCAGGGACTCCAGCGGTGCGGCCAGATTAGGAGACCGCGGCCCGTACAATTCCTGGGCTACTTTGAGCTCGCGCTCGAAGGCATCCCGGGCGATCGCAGGATCGCGCCCCATCATCTCGTCCCCCAAATAATCGAGAGCCGTAACTAATCGCTGGTCATGGGGCTGCAGCTTATCAGCGAGGTCGACCGCTTTCTGATATTCGCGTGCGGCCTCGTCCCAGTGTCGTAGCTTATTTGCAGCTGCACCGGCCTGCATAGCAGCATCGAGTTGATCGGACAAACTCGATGCTGCCTGGCTATCCAGAATGCGCTTTTGCAAATCCGCGGCCTCCGAGGATTTGCCTGCGGTTTTTAGTTTCGCCACATGAGCGTCTAATCTTTGTTGCGCGTCCCCGTAATCGCGCTGCGCGTCGCGGTCAGTGCTGCGGATAATTTTCCCCTCCGGCGAGACGCTGGCATCATCTAGCGCAGCGCGGCGAAATTCGTTGATAGCTCCTGCCCAGTCTCCGCTTTTCTCGAGTGCCGCAGCCAACTCCAGCCTGATCTGAACCTCTTTGGGGTCTAGCGAAATCGCCTGGCGAAGCTCACTGATCGCGGCCGCATCGTTTCCTGACGCCACTAGCGCTTTGGCGTACTGGTCATGAATGCTCGCGTCCGCAGGCTTAAGGTCCACCGCCTGCTTTAATTCATCCAGAGCTCCGGCGATATTTTTTTGCAATAGCAGAATTCTTCCAACTCCGGTGTGAGCATTCGTGTTGGTGTTATCCAGGTTCAATGCGTTGCCGTATTCCTGCAAGGCTTTGTCGTATTCCTTTTGTTCTTCATGAATGAACCCTAGATCGATATGGGGATTGGGATCGGTGGGATCCAACTGCGCAGCCTTTTGAAGTTCGGGCAAGGCTTCCTTGAAGTTGTTCATGTACATCAGACCGCGCCCCAGGCAAAGGAGGCAGATTTGAGCATCCGGGTACAGACGCTCGAGTTCGCGAAACTCCGCTACCGCCTCAGGTATGTGGTTGTGATTCATCAGGTCGGCGCCCAGATTTTGCCGCGCATCGAAGCGTGTGGGATCGAGTTTCTTGGCCTCTCGGTAGGCTCGAATAGCTGATTCAAAATCCCCCATTTTGTCGTAGGAAAAACCAACGTTGTACAAAGCATCGTCATCCGTAGGATCGAGGCGGGTGGCTTTCTGAAACTCGGCGTTGGCGGTTGCCCATTCGCGTTTATTGCAATACAGAAGGCCTAGATCCAGGCGGACCGCCTCGTAATCCGGTTTCAGACGCAACGCCTCCTGGTATTCAGCTAAGGAAGCATCGTCCTTCCGCATGTCCTCCAGAGCAAGGCCGGCGTTCTTGTGAGCTTCCGCATTTTCCGGGTTCAGCTTGAGCGCCGCCCGCGCCTCAGTCAAACTTCCTTGCGAGTCTTCCATGCGGTGCAGGATGTAGCTGAGCTTGGTGTGCACGTCGGGAAAATCCGGCGCTTCGTGTAGCACTTGCCCGTATACAGCGGCCGACTGTTCAAAGTGTTCGGCCAGGCGAAGCAATTGACCCATGACGAAAGCGGGCTCGGGACTTTGGGGACTGGCGGTAAGCGCATCTGAGAGCTCTCGAGCAGCCTGATCGTATTGCTTCTCTTTCATCAACTTGCCGGCAGCGGCGAGATGTTTTTGTAAATCTTTAGCTTCCGCGTCTGGGGTACGTTCAACGGAGACCTTGGCTGAAGATAGGGCGGATAGAATTTTGTCGTCCGCGCCAGCTGTCTTGAGTAACGTGCGGTAAGGCTCGTCAGGGCGAAAAGCGAGTCCATTAGTGGCGATTTCGCGAACGACGTTTTCGGGCAGCGCGTTGCCCGCGACCAAGGCCAGCAATTTACTGGCTTGCAAGGGATGAGTTGTCGTTTCCGCAGCCGCACTAGTCAGCAGGAGCGCGAACAGAAATGACAGCATAGCCAGTCGTCGAGCCAAACGTTTCGCCATGACCGTACCTTTCGAAATAAGTTAATAGGTGAATACCATATCAGCGGGTATTCATTCTGTCGTTCCTCAGGGACTTGGCGTGACTCCAAAAGAGAACCTGAACTAACGGACAGGGAGGGTCATCCAATAAAGGGGTCGTGGCGCGGATTCCATTCTGGAGTATTGCGGCTACTTAGGTGGCAAACGGCAGTTGAGGAAAAAGGTGGACCGACTGCGCGCTTCGCGCCAAGCCCCGCCGGTCATTATTTCCTGGGACAAAACGGAATACGTTTGAAAGCGCGCCGCGGTTATGCCGACGGATGCTTCAGAATGTCTGCTAAAGCATGGAGGCGTGTCGAATCGGCTACAGTTCTTGCTGTGGCGGCGCTTTTTTCTAGTGACTCCGCCATGCGATTTAATTTCTCCACCTTATTCTTGTTCATGTGCGAGTTTTCCGCGCCTTGAATGGCTTTCTGCAAAGCGGAGATTTGGCCCGGCGCCAAAGCTTGCGACCGCGATAATTGGTCCACGTAGGCTTTCGCGACTACCAATTGTGTGGGCCACTCAATTTTTTTCTGATCCTGCACATTGAGCTCCGACACCCGCACAGTTTTAGCCGCGTCGATTTCGTTTTGCGTGAGGAATTTGCTCGCGGTCAATTCGAACACATCCAGGCCGCGTGCAATCTCCGAACCATATATATACCCGTTATACCAATACGCCGACCATTCGCCGCCGAGCACCAGCAACTTGGGGTCAATCGGCCCGCGGTCAAAGTACGCAATCTCGAACGGGTGCTCTGGGTCGGTGAAGTCCACAACCGATACGCCGCCCTGATACCAGGCCTGCACTTCGATATCGCGGCCGGGCACTGGAATCAGCGAACCGTTGTGCGCCACACAGTTTTCGCTGTCCGACTGAGCAGCAGGTAGTTTGTAATAGCCCGCGAAATTCAACTTTTCGTCTTTCAGACGGAAGATCGCATCCGCGCCCCATTTGTTCGGGTCATTCTGACGGCACCTCGCGCCCAGCCCGCCGCCCCACTCGTCGGTAAACACGACTTTAGACCCGTCGTTATTGAACGAAGCCGAATGCCAATACGAATAGTTCGGGTCGTTCACTGCATCCACACGCTTCGGACGCACAGGGTCTTTGATGTCCAGCAATATTCCGTTGCCGGAGCACGCCCCCGCCGCTAACCCAATCGCGGAGTACACAGTGATGTCGTGACACTGGTTGGTGTCTTCAGGCTTACCCTTGCCCTTGCCATGGCTGCCGCCGTTGTTCAGGCCGTTCAAAGCACCCGTGCGCGGGTCAACAAATAGCCGAGGGCTTGCCACCACCTTCGCGTCCTGTGGCGCAGCCACTGGAACCTTGATCACTTCAATACGGAACAACGCCGTATTGGGATCTTTGTCCGGTTTTTCATCGGAACATCCGGCCAATTCTTCCGCTTGGCGTACAAACGAGGTGCCCGAGACATAGATGTAAACGTTCTCTTTGTCGTTCGGATCATCCACCAAAGTATGCGTGTGCGATCCGCGGCACGTCTGTACTGCCGCGACCTGCTTGGGATTTTTAATGTCGGAAATGTCGAAAATCCTCACACCGCGGAAACGCTCTTTCTGCGCAGCCGGTGGTCGACGCTTCTTTTCTTTTTCCTCTTCCGGAGTCGGCGGGGGTCCAGGCGGAAACCCTTCGACGCCGCAATCCAGACGTCCATTCGGCATTTCCACCGACATGAACATCAGGTTTTTGTACACCGACACATCGCCCTGCCCGCCAGGGCACACCATCGAAGTCAGCAACGTAGCATTCGCCGGGTTGGAAATGTCATAGATATTCATCCCATAAAAGTTTCCCTGGAAGAGATGATTGCCCTGAAACGCCAGGTCTGAGTTCGCGAAAGCAAGTTGGGCGACCACTAGCTGTGTCGGCTTCGGCAGCTTCGCGGCTCTACGCATGCCGAGCTGGCCAATCACCTTCTGCACCTTAGGGTCGTCGGGATCAGTAACGCCAAGTTGAAAGGCCTCAGGCTTCTTGAACAGCAAGAGGTGCTTGATGCCCATTGACGTTTCACCGGCGTCATACAACCCCGGCGCGAGCTTGGCGCGCGGGTCATTGGCGTCCGACCCAGTCATGCCCGGGGGCAGCGCGGGAGCGGGCTCCGGCGCAAACGGGTCATCTTTGTCTTCTTCATCCTCTTTGGTGTCCTTCGCGTCTTTCGTTTCTTTAGCGTCCTTGTGGTCTGAAGCCTTCGCGGATTCATGCTCCGGTGGCGGAGTTGCCGGCGTCTGCGCGTGCAGACGGCTCACGCTGAAACATAAAATAATTGCGGCAATGCCCACACGTAACGTAACAACACGAAGCAATCGGTTCATGATTTCCCCAGTAACGATTTGGTCTCCAGCATATTCTGCATAATTTTGATCTCCGCCCGTTGCGCATTGTCCGCATCCGTCGCGAAGTTGAACAACTCAGCATCCTGTCCTGCTCCGGCATTATCGAACAAATCCTTCACCATGGTCAGTGCACCATGGTGATGCTGAATCATCCCGGTCAAAAACAAGTGATCGAACTCAGCGCCCTTGGCCTTGCGCAGCGCGTCCATTTGTTCCGTCGTAAGCATACCGGGCATTAGAGCTGTTCGCTCTTGCGACACATCCATGCCTGGCATTCCCGCGGTCGTCATGGAAAGGGATTGTCCGCGAGCTGCCAGCCAGCGACGCATGAATTTTATTTCGTCCGACTGCGAGCTACTGATGCGCGCCCCCAGCGATCGCAGTTCCTTGTTGTCCGTATGCGACGGAATCAGCGCCGTCATCTCCACCGCTTGCGAATGATGCATGATCATACCCTGCATAAATTCTACATCGGCTTGCGAAAGTGGCGGCAGGGCGCCCTTTGTTGAGGGTGGCAGTGTTTTGCTGGGCTTGCCCGGCGCACCCGGTTGCACCACGACAGGGCTAGTGGGATCAGTCTGTTGCGCGCGCGCGCTGAAGCAAAGAAAAGCTGAGGGCACACTGGGGACGAGCAGCGCTCCACACAAAACTATGGGTCGGGTTACAGAGTGAAGTATTCGATTGCGGCGAAAACGGTAAAGCTTCCACTTCGGCGCACAGCTAAACATTTTTCAAAGTTCTCACGCTAAAAAAGGAAGCGCCACCGGTAAATCCGAGAATGCGCTTCCCTCCTGCAAAATCTCCAGGAAACTCCCGCAACTTCGGGAAGCGCATAACTTGGGAACCACGCTTGATGGCGCACCACTTCTTATGATGCACTTTCCGCTTATAGCGTTCTCACGAGCAGGTTGAGCTTTAGCGGTCCCGATAGTGTTCGTGATCTTCGTCGCGCCAGTCGCGCTCTGTGTGCCAACGATGTTCGTCTTCATCCCACCAGCGATGATAGGTGTTCCAGCAATGCTCGCGAGCTTCGGCCAGGTTGTGGCGTGCGTGGTCGGCTTGCGCGCTTCGATACCCGTGATGCTCGATGGCCTCATGCAGCCGGTGATCAGCTCTTGCGATTCGACGATGACACTCTTCATAACGATCAGCGCGCAGATTTGGAGCCGCGCAGAACATTGTGATACCAATCGCTGCCGTTGCGACAACCGCCCTTCCAAAACAATGTGGCAATCGTGCTATTAGGTTCATTAATCCCTCCGGTGGGAACTACAACTGCGAATTGCAGTTAATATACGCTACAGTTTCCAAGTTTGAAAAGGGCGCAGCCCTAATTGCTCCCCAAATTGTATTAAGCACTTAAGATATTGACACCGAAAACATCAACTCGCCGCCGCTTCTTTAAGGTTCCGGGTGCTGACGAGCTGCTGGTATGCGGTGAATTTACCTGGGTCAATGACGCACATTCGAGAGGACTCCAGAAGTTGACTTTCAGTCGACCGCTCTCAGCCCGAGGAGCTGCCTCCACTACAATCCGGATACCGATTGCTGATGTCGGCGATCAATGTGCCTTTGGCGCGGGCGGAATTAAGTTGATGATGGAGGATTCTTGCAGCGGAGTGCATACATCTCTGCCCGCTACTACGCCGTAGGAACCGCACTCATCCATATTTTTTAGTTGTGGGCCGGTTATGTCGAGGCAATACTTGCCGGGTTCGACTCCTGCAATCTTGAACTTACCCGCTCGATCGGTTTTAGCCTCAGCGACCTCGTTTCCGCACTTTCATTCCTTCAGATTCCCTGCCGAACGCTCCATACCCTTAGGGTACCTGATCTCCCCTTTTTTGAAGAACGCTCAAGGGGTCGACGCAACACCTCCGAATCGTTTGATCCGACAGCACTGCTCCTGGAGAACCGGCTACAGTCGATGCAAACCTAGACAGGGCAGTGTTTTTGTTTGAATTAAACGATTTTGGCTCTTGAGTTCCCTGCAAGTTGGCGTCGATTAGTGTTGCATCGACCTATTGAATCCACCGCGTTTATCAGGACTCAGCTGGCGAGTCCGTCTTATACTTCCCGCTAAATTCGCTCGTCGTGTTCGTCGAAAGTTTTTCAGCCACGCGTGGAGCAGCGCCACGGAATCACGCGTGCGGTAACGCCCCGGTAGTAGGCGGGACCTACAAGAGCCGTGCCCGTCCCCGTTATTCACGCAATTACAAAATCTAAACTACAGCAGTCGATACATATTCCTATCGTATCGTTACCATTCCTGTGATAACCACTAAAGGCCACAACCGAATTTCGGCTGCTTCAATCCATCTTAATTAAACGAGGATACCGAGCAAGCTTCTTTTGCACTAATCCGGTACGACGCCGCTCCGAGAAATACTGGACGTAGGAGGTTGAATGCAAATGCGAGGATTGCCGCGACTCCACGCGAGTACGCTTTGAATGAAAAAACTTGACCGCCTGGATTGGGCGGAAGGCTTCTCATGGTCCGCGTTCGGAGTTCGCGCAGGGATTCGTGTCAACGTGGCAGGAGTATCGCCTCGCATTCTTCCTTTATTGCCGTCAGGATGGATGAAATCCCGCAGAGTCACCGTCCAGCGATTGTATTCGTTAGTGCTGGGAGAAGATGATGAGCACGCCGGAATGAAACGCCTGAGTTTACTCTATGCCAATAGCGTTCGACTGGCACGGGACGTTGCGTCGAATCAGGTGCTGGAAGCGTTTGAGGCTGACCTCCACCTATACACCGCGACAGAGTCGTCCGACATGACGTTCTTGCATGCCGGCGTGGTGGGCTGGCAAGGAAAAGCAATCTTGCTCCCCGGCCGCAGCTTCAGCGGCAAGACAACACTTGTCCGAGAGATGCTGCGCCTCGGCGCAACGTACTATTCCGACGAGTTCGCTGTCGTGGATAACAATGGCTTGGTGCATCCGTTCGCACGTCCTCTGGGAATCCGGAAAGAACGGTCATATGCGCACACGAAATTCACGGCCCAAAGCCTGGGCGCAACCATCGGCGTGGTACCGCTTCCCGTAGGCATAACCGTGATTAGCAAATACAAGGCCGGAGCACGCTGGCAGCCGACTCCTATATCGCGGGGACAAGGAGCATTGCAACTGTTAGCCAACAGCGTCGCCGTTCGCAGCCAGCCGCAGCAAACTCTCCTAAGAATTCATAAGCTCGCCAGCCATACGGTGTTCATCAGAGGAACGCGTGGGGAGGCCCGCGATGCTGCCGCCTCGATTCTGGCCCGTATGGAGCCACTCTAAACGATGGAGATAATTTGACGGAACCACAATTTCCTAAGGCGCGTGCGGATTGCCTCTCGAAGAAATTCAACGACGAAGTTCTGGTCTATGACCCGCAACGCCACGTTGGACACTGTCTGAATTCAACGGCGGCCGCCGTATTGAAGTTATGCAACGGCAAAAACAGTCCGTCGCAGATTGCCTTGGCACTTTTGCAGCGGCTCCCATCCACTGTGGACGAAGCTTTGGTGCTGCTGACTTTGAAAGAGTTGACAGGCGCACATCTGCTTGTCGAAGGGGAATTACCTGCTCCGTTTCTCTCGCGTCGCGTTGCCATACGCAGGATTGGGATGGCCACAGCCGTCGTTTTGCCGTTGGTTACCTCCGTTGTGGCTCCCACACCTGCCCACGCAGCATCATGCATGCATGCTGGCCAGCCGTGCGGCAGCAATGGTCAATGCTGTTCTGGTAATTGCAATCCAAATTCGCATCGCTGCACTGGCGGATGAGTTCCTCTCGTCGCACGTCTAGGTAGAGTCTCGGG
>Ga0185299_10007251_pt1 | contig 11444 bp, 9 predicted proteins | sample PaiPotPPA55metaG_FD_128002 | JGI IMG/M metagenome (GOLD analysis project Ga0185299, IMG submission 128002) | Iron sulfur acid spring bacterial and archeal communities from Banff, Canada, to study Microbial Dark Matter (Phase II) - Paint Pots PPA... ...
AAGCGCCGCGAGCAGGACCTGGTCGCGCGCCAGGGCGATATCGCGCGCGCCAAAGCCCAGATCGCGCTGATCGATTCGCAACTGGCCGATACCATTGCGGTCTCTCCGATCAACGGCGTGGTGCTGGTAAAGGCTGCCGATCCAGGTGAAGTCTTAGCTCCGGGATCGAGCGTCGTCACCGTGGGCGATATCGAGCATCCCTGGCTGCGCGCTTACATCCGCGAGCAGGATCTCGGACGCGTCAAACTCGGCGCCCGGGTCAAGGTCGCCACCGATTCGTATCCCGGTAAAACCTACAACGGGCGCGTCTCCTTCATCTCGTCGGAAGCCGAATTCACGCCCAAGCAGATTCAGACTTCCGAAGAGCGGGTCAAGCTGGTTTATCGCCTCAAGATCGAAGTCGATAACTCCAGCCGCGACCTGAAATCCAATATGCCGGCGGATGCCGAAATCCTCACGGGGAACTGATGGAAGGGATCATCCGCACCCGGGACCTTACCCGGCGTTTCGACGCGCTGACGGCCGTCGACCACCTGAACCTGGAGATCCCCCGCGGGGAGATCTTCGGACTGGTTGGCCCCGACGGCGCCGGCAAGACCACCACGCTGCGCATGCTGTGCGGCCTGCTGGACCCGAGCGAAGGCCAGGCTTGGGTCGCCGGCCATGATGTGGTCAAGGATACCCAGGCCGTTAAAGACTCCATCGGCTACATGGCCCAGCGCTTCGGTCTGTACGTGGATCTGACCGTCGACGAAAACATGGAATTCTACGCCGACTTGTTCGGCATCCCCGCCGCCGAGCGGCAGCGTCTGCTGCCGGAACTGCTGCGCATGACCCGTATGGAACCCTTCCGCAAGCGCCAGGCCGGGAAACTCTCGGGCGGCATGAAGCAGAAGCTGGGTCTGATGTGCACGCTGCTGCACCGCCCCGAAATCCTGTTCCTGGACGAGCCTTCCAACGGCGTCGATCCCGTTTCGCGCCGCGATTTCTGGGCGATCCTCTATCAGTTGGTAAAGGATGGCATCACGGTTCTGGTCACCACCGCGTACCTGGACGAAGCGGAGCGCTGCAACCGGGTGGGCCTGATGTACCGGGGCCGCCTGATTCAATGCGACGCGCCGGATGCCGTGCGCAGCCAGATGCCCGAACATTGCTACCAGGTGGAAGCCCGCGATCCGCGGGCCGCGCGTGAAGTGCTGCTCCAATCCGAGGGTGTGTTGTGTGTGGAGCCTTCTGGCGCCACCCTGCACCTGTTTCTGAGTTCCGCGCGGACCTCGCCCGATACGCTGCGCCGCCAGTTGGAGAAGGGCGGCCACGGCCCGGCGGTGTTCGAGCGCATCATGCCGTCGCTTGAGGATGTGTTCATCGCGCATGTGCGCAAGGCGGAAAAACAATGACCACCTCTGTGTGTCTGACTGCCTGGTCTGTGGGGCGGGCCCTCGGCCTGCGCGGGTCCCCTGGACCCGCTTTTGTTCAGAAAATCGAACCCTTGCGAAGAGAAGAGGGCGGCCTCAGAGGCCGCCGCAGGCTGGGAGCCTGCCCCACAAGGAAACCCCTATGACCCCCGCCCTCGAAATCCGCGACCTGGTGAAAACCTTCGGCGACTTTGTAGCCGTGGATCATGTCTCGTTCCAGGTTAGCCAGGGCGAAATCTTTGGTTTCCTGGGACCTAACGGCGCGGGCAAATCCACCGTCATCCGCATGCTGTGCGGCCTGCTCACGCCTACTTCCGGCTGGGGCGCGGTGGCCGGCTTCGATGTAACTAAGAATCCCGAAGAGATCCGCAAAAATATCGGCTACATGTCGCAGAAGTTTTCTCTCTACGACGACCTCTCTGTGGAACAGAACATCGACTTCTTCAGCCGGATTTACAGCGTTCCCGCGCACCTGCGGGACGAGCGGAAGGAGTACGTGTTGCGCATGGCCGGCCTCACCGACCGGCGCACCACGCTCACCCGGCTGCTGGCCGGAGGATGGAAGCAGCGCCTGGCTCTGGGCTGCGCCATCGTGCATTCCCCGCGCATTCTGTTTCTGGACGAGCCCACCTCCGGCGTCGATCCCATCGCCCGCCGCAGCTTCTGGGACCTGATCTACCAGCTCGCCGAAGGCGGCCAAACCATCCTGGTGACCACGCATTACATGGACGAGGCGGAATACTGCCATCGCCTGGCCCTGATCTATCGCGGCAAGCTGATCGCGCTGGGCGTGCCGGACGCCCTCAAGCGGGATCTGCATTCGCACAAGCTGTTGCAGCTCGACACTTCCGACCTGCTGGGAACCATGCGCGCCCTGGAATCCGAACCGGGCATACTGGATGTGGCCGTCTTCGGCGCCGGATTGCACGTAAACGTGGAGGATCTGGCCGCCGGTATGGAACGCATCCGGCAGGTTCTGGAACGGCAAAAAATTCAGATCAAACGGCTGGAGCCGATCCAGCCCACCATGGAAGACGTTTTTGTGGGCCTGATCGAGGCCGAGGAACAAAAGAATCCATGAACCCGCGACGCATTCGAGCCATGTTCGAGAAGGAGTTCCGCCATATCCTGCGCGATTCCCGCAGCCTGATTATGGCGCTGTTCCTGCCTCTCTTTCAAATGTTGCTGTTCGGCTACGCGCTCAACCTGGATGTGGATCGCATCCCCACCCTGATCTATGACGCGGACCATAGCGCCGACAGCCGCGCTTTGATCGAGCGCTTCCGCGCCTCCCGGTTTTTCGAGATCGAAGGATTTTCCGACAACTACGGCGCTATCGAAAAAGGCATCGACAAGAGCAAGATCCTGCTGGGCATCGTGATTCCGCGCGACTACTCCCAGCGTCTGAATGCCGGAACCAAGGCAAATATTCAGATTCTGCTGGATGGCAGCGATTCCAACACCGCCTCCATCGCCTTGAGCTACGTAGAGGGACTGGTACAGAATTACGCATTGCAGACGCGCTCCAACGGCCAGGACCGGCATGCCGGCATTCCCCTGGTTTCTCCCGTGGATGCGCGCTTGCGAATCTGGTACAACAGCACGCTCGAATCCACCAACTACATCGTGCCGGGATTGATCGCCGCCATGATGATGGTGATTGCCGCCCTGTTGACTTCGCTCACCGTAGCCCGCGAATGGGAGATGGGCACCATGGAACAATTGCTTTCCACGCCCGTGCGGGCCGGAGAAATCGTGCTGGGAAAGATGCTGGCGTTTTTTGTGGTGGGCCTCGCCGATACCACCATCGCCGTGCTGGTGGGAATCTTCGTCTATCGAGTACCGTTCCGCGGCAATGTTTTCATGCTGGCCTTCAGCACCATGATCTTCCTTTCCGGCGCATTCTTCTGGGGGATTCTGGTTTCAGCCATCGCCCGGACACAATTGTTTGCGTTCCAACTAGGATTGGTCACCACCTTTCTACCTTCATTTTTGTTGTCGGGATTTCTTTATGCCATCGAGAACATGCCCGTGCCTATCCAGGTGATCACGCACGTGGTGCCGGCGCGCTATTTCGTCACCATTGTCAGAGGCATTTTTCTGAAGGGTATAGGCATGAGTATCCTGTGGGGACAGGTGCTCTTCCTGTTGGCTTTCTCCCTTCTGGTCTTCTGGGCGGCGGAGCGCAAAATGAGACAAAAGCTGGCCTGATATGAGAGAACGAATTTTAGCCATCATCCGTAAAGAGCTGAGCCAGATGTTCCGCAACCGGCGCACCCGCCTGTTTCTGTTCATCCCGCCGATGTTTCAGCTCATCATCTTCGGCTATGCGGTCAACCTGGACGTGGACAACCTCCGCATGGGATGGATGGACATGGACCAATCGCCGCAAAGTCACAATCTGCTGGCGTCTTTCCAGGGATCGGGCAGGTTCCTGCTCACCGCCCTGCCCCAAAACGAAAAGGAAATTCAGGATGTCCTGGATCGCGGTGAGGCCCAGGTCATTGTGCGGATCATGCCCGGATTTGGCCGTGATATCCTGCTCGGCCGGCCCACTTCGGCGCAAATTCTTGTGGACGGCACCAACTCCAACACGGCTTCACTCGCTTCGGCCTACACCAGCCAGCTGGTAGGAGGCTACTCGGCGAGCCTGGCTCCGGCGCAGATGCAATCGCGTATGATGGCCCGCGCGGGCATGGGCACCATGAGCATGCACGTCGCCCGTATTACAGACAGCGCGCGTGTGTGGTTCAATCCCGACCTGAAGAGCCGCAATTACTTCGTGCCCGGCGTGATCTGCAACCTCATCATGGTGGTTACCGTGATGCTCACCGCCATGGCGATCGTCCGCGAAAAGGAGATCGGCACCATGGAACAGTTGATGGTGACCCCCATCCGGCCCATGGAACTCATGATCGGCAAGATGGTGCCCGCCGCCCTGGTGGGCATGATGGACCTGGTTATGATGACCACGGCGGCCTTATTGCTCTTCAGCATTCCGTTCCGCGGCAATCCGCTGGTGCTGGTCATGAGCGCCGCCTTATTCCTGCTGACCAGCCTGGGCATGGGCCTGTTCATCTCGACCATCGCCAGCACCCAGCAGCAGGCCATCATGTCTTCGTCGTTGATTGCCATCCCCACGTTCATGCTGAGCGGCTTCGCTTATCCCATCCGTAACATGCCCATCGCGGTGCAGTATTTCACTTACTTGAATCCGCTGCGTTACCTGATCGAGATCGTGCGCGGCATCTTCCTCAAGGGTACCGGTGTCTCGGTACTCTGGCCGCAGATGCTGACCCTGTTAGTCTACGGCATGATCGTCATGGGACTGAGTGCCAGTAGCTTCAGAAAGAAACTGGACTAAAATATAGGTACGCGCTATGACCTTTCCCGAGCAATACCGAGCCGACCTGCTCAAAGCTATTGAATCCATCGATCTGACCCAGGTGAGTCAGGCGATTGAGTGGTTCAAGGAATCCCGTGACGCCAACCGGCATATTTTCGTTTGCGGCAACGGCGGCAGCGCCGCCACCGCTTCGCACTTCGCCTGTGACATCGTGAAGGGCTGCAGCTACAACCGGGACAAGCGGTTTCGGATTATGGCTCTCACCGATCAGCTCCCTACCATCACGGCTTACTCCAACGATGTCGGCTACGACGTGATCTTCGCGGAGCAGCTCAAGAATTTTGCCCAGCCGCAAGACCTGTTCATGGCCATCAGCGGTTCGGGAAATTCACCAAACGTGCTGCTCGCCATGGATTACGCCAACTCTATCGGCTGCCGCACCATTGCGCTAACCGGCCGCGACGGCGGGAAACTCGGACCCAAGGCCCAGTTGAACATTCGGGTCCCGGTGGCTCACATGGGGCGCATCGAGGATGCCCACATGAATATCTGCCACATGATCGGCTACTACTTCATGGATTGCGAAGCGCAGATGGCCTGAGGTGTCAGGCCTGCATCACCGCTATTCGGTCGCTGTTTCGCATGTGAACATCAAGCGCTTCGCTCCAGGCGCCGGACATGGCTGGCACTATCTGTAGAGCAGCGCGCGCAGCGCCGGGACTTGGGATCGTTCCCATCACGGTTCCGGTTTGAATTGCCAAGGTAGTGGAATTCGTCCCGTCTGAATATGTCACCGTGGCATTCTTGGAAGTGATTGTCACAGCGCCAAACGGATGAACCAGTTGATTGGCTAAAGTGCCCCCCGGCAGAGTGATTGTCGCATTGATGGTTAAGCTGATGCCGACCACCTTGACCGGAAACGCGGTGGTGAAAATGTCGGAACTCGGCCCCACCGTCAACTCAATGCTGGCGGCGCCGCTGGCGATACTTACCGGAGTCGGCCCCAGCAAGCCGGAATGGACCTGGCCGGTCATTTTAAGCGGACTATAGACTGCCCAGTTCGGGCCGTGTTTAACCGGGACAGCCGCGGCATTGGCCACGATGCTGATCGTAAATGGCTCGCCTGCCATCTTTAACGTATCGGCGCCGTTAACCGGCGGGTTCGCGAATGTCCCTGAAGCCGTGTAAGTTACATTAGGCGCCGTGGTCGCGCCGCTCAACACTGAAACCGAAATGCACGATATAACTGTTGCCGCTGCCTTTAGAGAAAGCATGATCCTTATTTCCCCTCCCCGTCTCTAGCTGCTTACTGCTTATTCAGAGAGTGTAGAATGCGCGGCAACTGCTTTCAAGTTAACTTATCGGCGTAGAGTACTAGGAGAGAAGACCGCTCTGTATGAACCAATACGGAATTTAGAAGTTACGGAGCGGTGGCGACTAGTGTTCCGGTCTGAATTCCCAGCGTAGTCATGGCCGTAGGATTTGAATAAGTTACCGTGCTGGTGGCAGTGTTGATCGCCGTCGAGGGGAATGGACGTATCAGCGGCTTCCCCAGTGTTCCCCCGGGCAGATAAATCTTGGCCGTGACCGTCACACTGATGCCGATCGCCGTCACCGGAGTGGTGAATGTAATGATGTCCTCGCTGTCGCCGGCCGTCTGTTGGAGTTCTACACTGTTACTGGCGATTCCGATAGGTTGGTTCGGCACCAAGCCAGAATAGATCGTGCCCGTCATCGTCAAGGGCTTGAAAATGGCCCAATTCCGGCCATGTTTAACCGGCCTCATGGAAGAAGGGCCGACCACGCTGATGGTGAATGGCAATCCCGCCAGCTTCAACGCATCGACGCCGCTCAGTGCAGGTGTCGCGAATGTTCCCGAAGCTGTGAAAGTGACTTTCACGGCCGTATCCGGACTTGCCGCAGCCAGTTCTCGCGGGGAAGCAAAGCATACCAACGCGGCGGCTGCGATGGCCGCAATCAGCGTTTTTCGAACCGTAAATGAAATCATATCTCCTCCTTATAGCACGAAAGTCTATGCCGCAGTCTAGACTGTCGGAGGACTGATTTTCAAGCGAAAGCGCTGGTTATAGGGAAGTAGCTGGTACTGGTACATGTGCGGTTCTTTACGCGCCGCGGTAGCATGGCCTACCGCGGCGCAGTTCACTGAAATTGCCGTGGCTCGTCAGAGCCACCTGCTTACGCCATCAGGTCCGACGTCTTTCCCGGACGAACCGGCTCGGCGTCGACCGGCTGTGCCGCCGGTTGTGTTTCATTGGAATCGAGCGCCGCTTGTGTCACCGCGGCTGCAGCCGGGATGGTGGCGGTCAAGGTGCCGCTTTGGATGGCCAGCACGGTGGTGTTGGTGCCATCTGAATAGCTTACCGAGGAATCTGTGGCGGTGAGGTTCACCAACGCAAACGGATGCAGCAGCGGCTTGGTAATCGTGCCCAGCGGCATCGCTACGACGGCTTTGATGGTCAGATTGATTCCAACTACTTTGACGGGGGCCTCCATGGTGAATTGGTCATCCACCGTCGGATTGATCGCCTGAATAATGCTGGCCTCACCGCTGGCGATAGTCACCGGCGTCGGTCCAACCAATCCGGAGTGAACGCTGCCAGTCAGCTTTAGTTTGTCATATGCAGCCCAGTTCGAGCCGTTCTTGAAGGGCGCCGTAGATGCGCTGACCGAGATGGTCACACTGAACGGCTCCCCCGCCAGTTTCAAGGTGTCCGCACCACTTGTCGGAGTCGAGGCAAATGTTCCGGACGCCGTATAGGTGATGATCGGCGCGGCTGCAAACAGGTTGCCCGAAATATTGAAGAAACATATTGCCGCTATCGCGATCGCAATAGACAGCGTCTTTCGAAACGTCATTTGTATACTCTCCCTTGTTCCTCTTAAGATTGCCACTTTACAGACTTACAACGTTACGCTACTTACCGGGACCTTCGAGTTACGCCGGCGCTACTGTGCCGCGAACGATGGACCGCCGGCCACGTTTGACGGGTTCGAGAGATTAAACGAGCTATCCTCGGCCACTACAAAGTAGAGCGACTGCAGAGTATTCGGAGCGGTTTCCGTATACACGGTGCCGCTGACGCGCTTCAGATACTCAGGCGGACTGGGAAAGCCATAGAGTGCCGTAGTGCTGCTGGTGGCCGCTCCCTTGGCTGCCGCCGACAACATGGTACAGACTGAAGGTGCATTAGGCTCACTGCAAGCGGCGGCTACCTGCGCGTGTGGACTCGCGGGCGGCGGCGTTTGCTCGCTGGGTGAAACGGTAATCCGGTAGACCAGGTAATCCACCGCCCCGGATACCGCGTTCCATGAAAGCGACACCGAACCGCCCTGCGTGCCCGGTGCGGAACTCAACACCGGCGGGACCAGGGTAGACGACCCCGGTTTCACGGCCGGGGCACAATTTGGAAGTGTGCAGTGCATCTTCAATAACTGCAAATCCGCACTGGTGATCTTGCCGTCCTGGTTGAGATCCATCGGATCTTTTGGGTTGGCTGTGGTGTTCAACCTGGACATCATCATATTGACGTCGTTCTGATCGATGACACTATCGTGGTTAAAGTCCAGCGCGAGGTTATCCACCAGGAAGACCTGGGTACCGCCCACCTCTCGCGCGGTGCCCATATAGAGCCCGAAGGGCGTCGCGGCAAAGCTGCGGCTTCCAGTATTATTACCGTCCCCCAGGCCTGCCTTACTCACAAAGGTCCAGTGCACGCCGTCGGGGCTTCGCCACAGATCCGTGCCGTATTCCTGCGACCAGTATTGGCCGAAGGTGCAAGCGGCCGTGCTGGATCCGCAGTTGGGAACACCGTCCGCGCTCTGATCCCACGTGCCCATGTAGAGACCCTGGCTGCCTACCCCCATTCTCCAGAAGTGGCCGGTAAATCCATTGTCGAAATATTGCCCGATGCCGCTCAGCGGAGCAATGTATTGTCCGGCGTTGGGCTGCCCGGGTGGAATGGTACGGGGGTCGCCAACCAGAAGGTCCCAACTATCCGTATTATCCACGAACACCTTACCGGTCGTGTCCGGATGGATGCGAACCATTTCGTTCGGACGGTCCGTACCTACATACAAACATCCGATTCCTGGACAGTAAGTCGGATCGGAGAATATCTCCATGCTCATGGCGAAATCGGCGATCAGGTTCTGCGCGAAGCCTCCATTGATGATGATCGGATTCCAGGTATAGGGAGGCGTGCCGACTCCGTTGGTCGACCACACGCCATACTGCTGCTGCGTATTGGTAATAGCCGGGCTGCCGGTTCCCGCGTACATGAAATTATTGAAGTTGTCCAAAATCCAAATCGGCAGCGTGGCCGTCGGCGGGCTGGCCCATGTGAAACAGGTGGGTTGGCCACAGTTATCGCCCAACGCCGGATTGGTTCCCGGACTGGCGGAAATCACCCGGCCCACTCCCGGAAAGTCGCCCACCTGCAGAAACAGGATGCCGTTCTGCGCGCAGTTCGTACCCGGTGTGCTGCACAGTTGCGCCGCGGAGCGAATGCTGTAGTTCGGATAAGCCGGCTTGATGTATGTGCCATTCGCGGTCAGTGAACCGAGGAAGCAAGGCGAACTGCCGCACTGTGCGGGTGTCCAGTGGCTGCTGCCGTTTACGGTGGTCAAGGTGCCGTTTTGCGGAATCGGATTCCAAGTGACGCCGTCAGTGGAGCGCAGAATGCGCGGCGGCGGCCAGGTCCCCTGGGTGGCGCAATTAGTAGTGATGGTGGGAGGATGGCACTCGAAGATCTCGCCGGAGGTCACGCCGCCGGCATACAGGGCCTGCACTCCGCCGGGTTCATTGACCACGGTCAGACCGCGGAAACCCACGTCCCGGGCGGTGGCTACGCTTACGCCATTGTTATCGACCGTCGACAGCGAGTTTGGAGATTGAAAGACCATGGTCCAAAGGTTAGTCGCCGGATTGTATTGCCAGATCTCCGCCTGCAGCGGCAGGTAGTGATAATCCGGCGTGCAGTCCCCGATGTTGGGCGGATAAAGGCCCGGTGCCCCGATCTGGATCTGGCTCGTGGCGGAAGTGATACAGTTCGGCTCGCGTCCCGTCCCAACATAGAGCATGTTGTTGAACCACGCCATCGACCAGGACCAGTTGTTGTGCTGATCGCCGAAACCGCCGGTGGCCACCTTGCTAAAACCAGGCTGTTGATTATGCAGTTCCAGGACGCGGGCATTCACAAAGCTGAATGAGTTATCGCCCATGCGCAACAGATAGTGGTTAACGGCGATGACCCCCAGTTCCATCGCATAAGTGGTCGGTAACAATGTTTCCGGATGAGTCACCAATCCATCGTTCTTGGGGGCCTTCGTGCCTCCCGTGATTGACGTAAGGATAGGTCCGGTCAATCCGGTGGGGCAGGTGCCCGTGCCACCAGGGCACACATAAGTATTGCCGGACACGGTGTAGAAGGGAATGTTGGAATTCTGGAAAACCGGGTCCCACTGGTTCCGCAATTGCAGGACATTGACTGTCTCCATGGACTGCACGCCGGGCGTGTTCAGATGCACTGTGGCACAGGCCGTGGCGCCGGCCGGGCTGAAGCACCAGTCCGCCAGCGCATCACCCTGGTTCGGCGTCCCCAGCTCGATTACCGCAAGGGGCAAACCGATCCACGTCGGATTGGCAATGGCGTCCTCCAGATCCAGCCCGCCCTTGGAATGGGCCACAAAATAGAATTTGCTGGCGCCGGTATGCGTGAGGATCTCAGGAAATAATGTTTGCAGCATGGCCGCATTCGTCTGAATGCTGAGGCTGTTGTTGGAATTGTCGGCGCTCAAGCTCATGAAAACCGTACGATACCCTGCCTGATAGGCGAAGTCGTACATGTCGTTGTTCGAACCTTTGCACCCGGTGATCGAAGTCGGACAATTGCTCACCTCGATCCAATCCTGGACATTGCCGCCCAGCCCGTGCACGAATATGATGACCGGCGCGTTGGCTCCGTTAGCCGGAATGGCGCCGTAGAAAAGGTTGGAATGAACGGCATCGGTGGTAAGAGCGGGGGCTGGCGGTGGCGCGGCTTGCACCGCGGACGTCAGCACGAGCGCCAAGACCAGGGTCAACACAACAGATCGAAAACTACGCAAAGCAAATGGCGACATAAATCCTCTTTTTGCCGGGTTGCGGGAATGGTCCGGCCTATCGAAAATACGGTTTTTCCGCTTAAGACGAATTCTCTAAACGGTTTAACCTTAACATTTCCCCTTTCAGAGTGTCTAGGGAATGGCCGTGGAGGGGTACTAGTAGGGCTCGGACTTTGGGCCGGATTCCGGGACAGTTGCCAGCTTTTCCAGCAGATCGGCCGCCGCCTGCGGCCCCCCATACCGGGCGAAAGCCGCCGCCATTCGCCGGGCATTTTCGCGGAACGATGGCGTGCCGAGCACCTGTTCCACAGCGGCGCGCAACCGCTTCGGCGTACATTGTCCAGGCGCGATACTGATACCCGCGCCAGTCTCCACCACCCGGCGGGCGATGTCCGGCTTATCCCAGTCCGTCGGAACTATGATCAAGGGAACGCCTGCCCGCAGAGTTGTCTGCACCGTCGCCGAACCCCCGGTCGTGATCATAACGTCAAGATGGGGAAGGAGTTCCGTGTGCGATACCCAACGCACCACATGGACATTCGGCGCCCTGGGCCCTAAAT
>Ga0185299_10007252_pt1 | contig 11442 bp, 7 predicted proteins | sample PaiPotPPA55metaG_FD_128002 | JGI IMG/M metagenome (GOLD analysis project Ga0185299, IMG submission 128002) | Iron sulfur acid spring bacterial and archeal communities from Banff, Canada, to study Microbial Dark Matter (Phase II) - Paint Pots PPA... ...
TGCTGTCTCTATCGCCTTGGGCGCGTAGCTTGTCCGACAGCGCCTCCGAGACGAGCGCTCGAAAAGGAATCCCGCGCTCGGCCGCCACCGTCTTGGCGCGACGAAAGATGGCATCGGGAATTTCTAACGTAGTCTTCATGAGCCATGCTCCCATATTTATGGGAGCGAGTCAACTAAGCGCATGCTTCAGCTCAATGCCAGGAACCGGGAAAGGTGGCTATTGCGAAGAATAGAAATTCATTTTTGTTTACGTTGGATAAATTGGCACACCAACAACGAACTACTATTAAGGCCTGCGCATAGGCGGATGACAAACGACAGGGGCAATGCGAAGTGTGACCGACTCTATTGCGCGAGTGCCCTGCTTGACATCCTCGAAGATCCGGCCCACCCGCAGACCGACTCCTGAGACGTAGTCTTCTAAGTCTGCCTAAGCCAGACTTGCGGCGCTAGATTCGCGAAACGCGGTCGAGTTTTTTCTCGACGAATCTGAGCGGATCCGTGGGATGCTGGGGTCACTATGTGGCGTCAAGGTGAGTCTAGAACGCAAGCATTTTCGTACAATAAACGTACAACGGATCTGGCAATTGGGCCGTTTTGGCCGTTGTGGCACTTCCTGGAATCAATAACCTACACGCTCTCAACACCCTGATTCGTTCGACTCCCGCCGCCTCCACCACTATCTCGTGTATTATCAATTTGTTGCGACCGAAACATAAAGGTCATGTCGACATGCAACGTTTCTAGGAGGCGGGTTCCTCCTCGATCCGCTCAGGTCACGAGCTCTAGGTTTCGCGAAGGACCTTTCTCTTAGCGGTTCAAGGCTTCTGTCTGAAGGTATTAACCCTGCAGTTCAGCGTTTTGCGACCAATCTGCCGCACCGCGGGTCCGCTCCACTTCCGATATGCGCATTTATCAGTACTTATCTAGCCATCGGTCCGGGAATTACATCAAGCTGGAATCGGCGGCTGTGATGATCCGTTGGCTGGCATGCTGCCCTTAACGTTCAGCCGAACGTGAACACAAAAGCCTCCACGCCCGAATCGAGAAACTCGATCTCGAACCATCGATCAGCGGTAGGCTTCGGTTAGACAGAATAGCGCGGCACCGGGTGAATGTGCGCGTGATCAACGGTGCTAATCGCCAGAGCATGCTGGTTACACATCAGCACCGGTTCTGTTTGGGACGGTGCTCTCAAACAAATAGGGGCTGAGAATCGCGGCACCGAAGCGCGCCCGTGGGGGTCACGGTTGGCCCCGAACAATTTGCGAGACCGGTTCCAGCGAAATGAAATAGATATAATTCCTTCAGCTCAGATTCTGCCACCTGTCCTTGTTATGAAGCGCTCAGTCGACGCGGACACAAACCGTGCTGCAAGGGTAATTGGGCGGCGGGAATTCATCCTGGCGACCGTCGCCACGAGTGGCTTGGCTTCGAGTTACTTGAGAGGCCAACTGAGTTGTCTCCGCGCTTGTACCGCACTCAGCCCCGGGTTTGACGCAGCCAGCTCGAATGAAACCGTAAAAGGGGTGGTGACTCCGAACGTTGATTTTTTTATCCGTAACCACTTTAGGACTCCGTTGATCAGTGAAGAAAAATGGAATCTGGAGATCAGCGGCATGGTGGCCAAGCCCCTTAAGCTTTCGTATTCCGACCTCTTGCTGACGTCGTCGGTTCGCCGGCCGCTCACTTTGGAGTGCGCCGGAAACCTTTCTGGCGGAGCTGGCGTGAGTACCGCCGTCTGGTCAGGACTACCTTTGGAGGTGTTGCTCAAACAGGCCGGCGTCAAGGCCGGAGCAACTACGGTTGTTTTCCACGGCGCTGATTCCGGTGAGGGTGAAGGTGTACCGCCGGGCATTCACTTTGCTCGCGCCATCCCGCTGGAGAAGGCAATAGACCCGTCGACGCTTCTGGCCTACGAGATGAACGGCGCGCCCCTCCCGCCGGAGCACGGCTTTCCGCTCCGCGCCCTAGTTTCGGGCTGGTATGGAATGGACTCCGTGAAGTGGCTGACTCACGTCGAGGTTTCGCAGGAGGCCTTTAAAGGTTACTTTCAGCAAGAACGTTACGTCGCGGTGAAGTTAAATGGCGAACGGCAGACCATCACCCGCATGCGGGTGAATTCCAAGTTTCTCCGTCCTTTGAACGACGAGGAAATCCGCGTGAAGGCGTACCGGATAGAAGGCCTCGCCTGGGCGGGAGAGGGTAGAGTCTCCAGGGTTGAGTTGCGTTTTGACGGCAATGGAGGCTGGCAACCGGCAGTCTTGGGCGAATCACCGGTTGCAATGGTTTGGACTCCCTGGAGCTACGCCTGGAGCGTCCCGCGTCCAGGTCAATATACGATTGAAGTTCGCGCGACTGACGGCGAGGGCAATAGTCAGCCTGTTGTGCGCGATCCGGATCGAAAAGATGATTACGAGCTGAATACTGCACACCGAATCAGCGTCAACGCTCGGTCGTAACAAAGTTCGGTCGTAAGCAGTCTTCCGGTATGCTTTTTCAGGGGATTTTCATGGGGTACCAAAGCCGCCGTCCTGTGTCGGGCGGGATTCCGGATGGAACTGGAACGTTCAAGGGACCACTTGTGCTGCGGGCCGCCCTTATCTTTATTTGCGCATCACTATTGGCAAGTCCCGCCGGCGCACAATCCCAGAATCTCGCCGACCTTTCATCGGAAGGCAAGGCCGCGCTGCGGGATCAGCAATTCGATCGCGCGGAAAAAGTCTATGAGCAGGTGGTCAAGCTAGACCCGCGGTCAGCCGAAGCCCATTCGAATCTTGGTTTGGCTCTATATATGACGGGCAGCTACCCCCGCGCCATCGCGCAGTTCCGTAAAGCGCTGGAACTCGACCCGCATCTCGATCGCACACCGATTCTGTTGGCTTTGACTTACTTCGACAGTGGCGAATTCGAACGCGCCGTTCCTTTGCTCGAGAAGGCTTATCAGACACGGAAGGACGATCCCGTAGTGGTCGCGCATCTTGGTTTAGCATATTTGCGGCAGAACAAAGACGACAAAGCTCTGGCCATGCTCAGCCACTGGGCTGAACTTGAACCAAACAGTCCCGACGCCTTGTACTTCAAGGGGAAGGCCTCTGTGTACGTAGCCTCGGATTCGTTCGATCGGCTGTCGAAGGCTGCGCCCGACTCCTATCGGATGTTTCAGCTGAGGGCCGAAATGCTCAGGCAGCAGGGCATGACGCCGGCGGCGATCAACGAATACAAGAAAGCGGTTGCCCAGAAGCCCGATGCAGCCGGACTTCACTACGCTCTGGGCACCGTCTATCGCGAGGCAGGCAGACTTGACGAGGCGCTGGCCGAATTTAGTGCGGAATTGAAGATTTCGCCAAACGACGCGATGACGGATTATCTCATCGGCGACGTGTACCTCCAACAAAACAAACTGGACGACGCGCAACAATACCTGGCGCAGGCGCTGCAGCTCCAACCTGGACTTGCCGAGGCGCAACTCGACCTAGCCAAGACTTATCGCGGCCAGGCAAAGACGGACGAGGCGGTGAAATTGCTCCAGTCGGTGGTGACCGCGGACCCCAGTCGACAGGACGCTCACTACCTGCTTTTCGGTCTGTATAAGGAAACAGGGCAGATGGACAAAGCGCGCAAGGAATTGCGAATCTTCGAGGAGTTGAAGCGAAAGACTGCCGACCGGGAGCAGAAAATGTTGCGACTTGATTCCATTGATTAAACGCCCATGGATTAACGCCCACGGATTAACCCTATGTCCCGTCCGGCAACCGACCTCTGTGCAACACGCTCTGCGGTTCAAGACGGCCAATGCAGGGAAATCTCGGCTTGACAAGCCAAGGCTGTCATCGCTATTGTTCTAAGCGCTTATTAAAAGCGCTTTAATTTTGCTTTCTCAAGCCGATTCCGCGGGCTCTGTGAGGTTTTTGTAGCAATGTCTGAGCAAGTTCTCGCTGCCGCTTTAGTTCAACCCGGAAAATACGAACTGCGGAAGTATCCGCTCCCCGAGCCCGCTCCCGGTTGTGTGCTCGTGAAGATGGAACTGTCGGGTATCTGCGGCACCGACAAACATACCTACCAGGGATTTACTACGCAATACGCGGGAGCGGGCGAAGGAAAGCAGATCCGTTTCCCGATTATTCAGGGTCACGAAAACGTGGGGACGGTTGCGGCAATTGGAGGAGACGGCAATTACACGGACTTCGAGGGCATCCCTCTTAAGGTTGGCGACCGGGTCGTGGTGGGTGCGAATGTCGCCTGCGGCGAGTGCTACTACTGTAGGCACGATTTTCCGTACTACTTCTGCCAGAACATGACGGATTACGGCAACAATCTGAGCGCCGCCGATCCACCGCATCTTTTTGGCGGGTGGTCCCAATACATGTACATCATCCCGGGAAGTTTTCTGGTGCGTGTTCCCGATGACCTCCCATCCGAAGTCGCTGTCCTTACTGAGATCATGGCGGTGACGGTCGGCTTGGATCGAGCGAAGCAGATGTCGGCTTTCCCGATTGAAGCTTTCCTCTTTGATGATACGGTCGTGGTGCTTGGTGTGGGACCTTTGGGCATGTGCTTTCTGATGAAAGCGCGCATGCTTGGGGCGGGAAACATTATTGCCGTGGATCTTTCTGATTACCGTCTGCAATTTGCCAAGCGCCTCGGAGCAGATCACGTGCTCAATGCGTCGAGCACGACGCTCGCCGATAGGTTGGATTTTGTTCGCAGCCTTACCCGTGGACGCGGAGCTGATCTCGTCATTGAGACGGCGGGCGTACCGCAAGCAGTGCCCGAGGGATTAGACATGATGAGGCTCGGAGGACTGCTGGTCGAGGCGGGGAACTTTTCCGACTTGGGCGAAGTACCGATCAGTCCGCATCGGCACATCTGCGGCAAGAGCGCGCGGATTCTCGGAGTTGGCGGAGAAGAGCCCGCCGCCTATGGGCCGAGCATGCGGCAGATGGCTCGTTACATGCATACTTACCCTCTGCGTGAATTTGTTACTCACCGTTTTCCGCTTCGCGATGTAGAGGCTGCGGTGCACAAGTCGGTCGCTCCGGATTCCATGAAAGTCGCGATCGTCCCGTGGTCCTGATTTCGGATTCCGAATCGCTTGACGTAGTTTATAAAAGCTGCTGCTAAGGAGAGTCTTCCATGGGAAAACTGGCAATCACCGGCGGTGAGCCGGCTCGAAAAAAGCGCTTTGATGCTTGGCCTATTTACACGGAAAAAGAGAGGCAGGCGCTCGAAGATGTGTTGACCAATCACAACTGGGGCGGCCAGCCATTTCCGGGCAAGCATGGCGATGCTTTCGGCAAGAAATTTGCTGAATTCCACACCGCCAAGTACGGACAGGTAGTGAACACCGGTACGGTGGCGATCCAAGCCGCGCTTAAAGCCATCGACATTCGTCCGGGCGATGAAGTCATCGTTCCTGCCTACACCTGGGAGGGAACTGTAGGGCCGGTGTTGCTGGTGAATGCAGTTCCGGTTTTTGTCGACGTCGATCCGGACACGTATTGCCTCGACGCCAAGTTGGTCGAGCAGGCGATCACCCCGAAGACTAAGGCGTTTCTTCCCGTTCACCTCGGCATGAGGTTTGCTGATCTCGATGTCCTTGTCCCGCTCGCGGCAACGCACGGTATCAAGATCATCGAAGACTGCGCGCACGCGCACGGCGGAATGTGGCGCGGCAAGGGTGCGGGATCCATTGGAGACCTCGGCGCTTTCAGTTTTCAATCAAGCAAGCTGATCACCTCAGGTGAGGGTGGAGCAGTCATCACCAATAACCTCGAATACTTCGAGCGCGTCCAATCGTACATCAATACTGGACGGCGAAGCGTTACCGATGAATTTCACCACCGCATAATCGGGTTCAATTACCGGTTGGGTGAATTTCAGGCGGCGGTGCTGGGCCCACAGTTGGAGCGGCTTCCCGAGCAAGCTAAGGTCCGGCAGGCAAACATGGGCTATTTTGAGTCGCGGCTTCGTGGCACACGCGGCCTAGGATTGCTCAAGCCCGAGCCACGCATTACTCGCCTGGCTCCCTATGGATATGTGCTGAAGTACTTCGCGGAACAGGTGAAGGACATTCCGCGCGCAGCTTTCGTGGCGGCGCTTCAGTTGGAGGGAATTCCATGCGACGGACTCTTCTACGAACCCGTCTACCGCAGTTCGCTGTTCCCTCTGGATCCGACAGACTATCCCGCCTTGAGCTGGGGACGTCCCAAGCCGCTCGATCTGCGAAACATGTACAAGTGCCCCGCTTCAGAGCGAGCCGCGTATCACGAAGCGGTCTGGTTCTCGCATCATCTTTTTCTCGGCGGCAAGGAAAACGTCGATAGCATCGTCGATGCCATCCATAAAGTTCTCGAGAATATCGAAGAGCTTCGAGGCCTCGAGCACCGCGCAATCAAGGACCAGGGCCTCAGCCGGGCCGACCGGGAAAGCTGATTACCGCAAGATCTGACTGGGCGAAACTCGGAGGAAACTTATCAATGGCATTGGCATCGCGGAAAAGAATCGGGTATGCGGTAGTGGGTCTGGGCAGCATTTCTCAAGTCGCGGTGCTGCCCGCATTCGCGCATAGCAAGAAAGCCAAGCTGGTCGCGGTGGTGAGTGGTGACAAGAAAAAGGCAAACAAGTTCGCTCGGGACTTCCATGCGAGTCAGGCATGCACGTATGACGAGTTTTCTCAATGCCTCGAGAATCCGCAGGTTGAAGCCGTGTACATCGCGACTCCGCCCGGGGAGCACGAAAAGTACGCGGTAGCCGCGGCGAACGCTGGCAAGCACGTGATCAGCGAAAAGCCGCTCGCCGCGACGGTCCAGCAGGCTCGCAACATGGTGAATGCTTGCCGCCGCAACAAAGTGTTATTCATGACCGCCTATCGAAAATATTTTGAGCCCAGCAGTCTGATGCTCAAGAAGATGATTACGACGGGCGAGTTGGGGCGCATCGACATTATCCACACTTTCTTCGCCGAGCTTCGTCCATTTGGCGACAACTCCCCCGCGTGGCTGTTCTCGCGAAAGTTGTGCGGCGGAGGTCCGCTGACCGACCTCGGTGTCTACTGCATCAATACATCCCGCTGGCTGGTTGACGAAGACCCGATCGCGGCGACCGGCATAAGTTGGGTTCGCGATCGAAGACGGTATAAAGAGGTAGAAGAGGGCGTCGCATTCCGCTTCGATTTCAAGAGCGGCCTGATTCTGCAGGGGACTGCGGCGTACAGCGCAGCGTTCTCTTCTTTTGTTCACGTCCACGGGGAAAAGGGCTGGGCGGAATTAGCTCCGGCATTTGCTTTCGAGGAAGAACGGCGGATCAGCGGGAAGGTGGGCGGGAAGTGGTTCGCCAAGACCTTCAAACCAATTGACGAATTCGTTCTGGAATTAGACGCTTTTGCCGCCTGTATCCAGGAAGGGCGAGAGCCTGAACCGAGTGGCGAACAAGGACTGCGCGACATCATTATTATTGACGCGATTTACCGGGCGGTGAAACAGCGCCGCTCCGTAGCAATTAAATACTAATAGAGGAGCATCATGGCAAAGTTGGGTATCGGAGTTGTTGGAGTAGGCACGATGGGCAGGCAGCACGCTTACAACCTCCGGCATTTAATACCGGAAGCGCAGTTGCTTGCGGTTGCGGACACCGACGCCCAGCGCGCGAAACTGGTCGCTGCTGAGCTTGAGATCGCCCACTACTACAACAGTGTCGAAGCCATGGCTGAACGCAAGGATATACAGGCGATTGTGGTGGTGACGCCCGCGAAGTTTCATGGCGCTGCGATGAAGGTGTGCGCTCATGCGGGCAAGGATATCTTCTGCGAGAAGCCCTTTACACTCACGGTTGAAGAGGCCGATGAGGTGCTCGACCTTACGCAAAAGGCGGGAGTGCGAGTTCAGGTAGGGCACGTTCGGCGATACGATCCTCCGAATGTACGAGCCAAGCAGCGGATCGAAGCTGGTGAAATCGGCGACCCGGTCATCTTCAAATCGTTGGCACGCGACCCTGCGCCTCCGCCGGTAAGCTACATGGCGAGCGGCGTCAACGGCATGTTTTTTCAGGATTCGACCGTCCACGAGTTTGACTTGGGGCGCTGGCTCATGAACGACGAGATCTCCGAGATCCATGCCTATGGTGCAGTTCTTGTCTTTCCGGAGATTGCGCAGTTCAACGATATTGATACTGCCCTGCTCAACATGAAGTTCTCGCGCGGTACGCTTGGGGCGGTTGAGAACTACATGCAGTCCGGTTACGGGTACGATATTCGCACCGAGATCGTGGGCTCGAAAGGCACCATCATCACAGGCTATCTGCAGCAGACCGCCGAAGTGGTGCTGACGGCTGCCGGCGCCAGGACCGATGTGGTCGACCACTTTCTGGTTCGCTTCGCCGATGGATACCTTCACCAGATGCGCGATTTCGTTCAGACCATCCTTGCCGATCGCGCTCCGAAAGTGGACGCCTTCGACGGCCGCCAAGCAGTCGCGGTGGCAGCAGCGGCGGAACGCTCCTATCGCGAGGGGCGCGCCGTGACGGTGCAAAATCGAACACGGACGTCGCGAGCCGCCTGACGGCTTGTCTGGAAATGGGCGGTGCTAGTTGTTGGCCTTGGCTGGCTGAGAAAGCACGAACTGCTGGATCGCACTGCGGTTGTGCTTGATTTCTTCCTGATGGAGACGATATAGCTCCTGGTAGCGGGCAAGCTCCTGCGTAGCTAGGTCCAGCTTATTCATCTGGCGGTAGATCTGCCCGAGCCGGTAGTGGGGAATATCTGATTTAGGATCCTCACGGATGGCCTCGAGATATTCGTCGACCGCCTTTTGATCCTGTTTTGTCGCCGAATACAGCCCCGCCAATTCGACGCGGGCAGCGGCAAAGCTGGGACGTAATTTTACCGACTTCTCCAGAAACATCTGCGGCCGATCCAAAGCGCCCTTCGGGCCTTTGGCAAATTCTGAACGAAATAAAGCCGCACCATAGCAGAAGGCCAGATCGGGGCTTTGGGGATGAGCCGCCACCAAGCGGCTCAGGCGCGGCAGAATTTTCTCCCAGTCTGTCGGCGAAAGAGAACTAAGGACCGTGTTCCAGGACTTTAAAACAGCTGGTGAATCCGGCTCGATTTCGAGCGCCTTGGTAAAGGCATCGGCGGCCTCTGGATACTGCCGAACCGCGTAGTGGCTGAATGCCAGTCCCAGATATTGGCGTGAGGAGTTGGGGAATTTCTGCGTGCCCACTCGGTAGACTTCGAGGGCGGGCCCAAACGTGAAATGCGAAAGATACTCCATACCAAGGTCGAAGTAATAATTCTCATTCGCAGGCTCGAGTTCGACGGCCCGTTGATAATCTTGGACAGCCTCCACGTATTCTCCCGATTCTTCCTCCAATTCCGCCAGCATGTTGTAGAGCGCGCCAGATGGCTTTTTTTCTGCCGCCCGGTGTGTCAACTTGATTGCGTCGGCATATTTTCCAACGTCCTTGTATGCCACTGCGAGATTCAGAGTTGCCATCTCGTTGGGCTCCTCCTGCTGCAGGGCTTGTTCAAGCCGTGGAATCGCCTCCTGGTAGGCATCGTGCGATAGAAAGAGAAGACCGAGCGCCAGATTTTGGGCTGCGGACAAATTTTCGGGCGGAGCAGGCAGGGCATCGCGAGACGCCGCATTTCCAGAGGAGACAGCTTCCGGGGCATTTCCCAATAAAAGACTGGCTTGCACCAGCGCGAGATAGATGTCATACGAACCCAGGCTCATCGCGTAGGCTTGGCGGTAAGACTGGACTGCGGCGGCAACATCCTGCAGCGACCCGGCAACAGCCCCGGCCAGAGAGTAGTACTTCACCGCTGAATCGGTTTCTTGCGGCACAGGGATCTGATTCAAGACCTTCTTCGCCGCCGCCGGTTGCTTGGCGTCGAACAGCGCGTGTGCCCATTCGTATCCTGTTTGAAAGTCTCCGGGGCGAACGTCCCATGCCTTTTGGAGGAATCCTGCCGCTTCGTCATACCGGTGAAGGGCGGCGAGCGATGTTCCCAGGCCCAGCAGGGCGGTAAAATTCCGCGGGTCGTGCACATGGGCTTCGCGAAAGTTGGCGGCGGCGTCCTTATAGCGGCCGAGTTTGGAAAGCAGCACCCCAAGGTTGTTGTATCCCATCGCAACCTTCGGCGAGAGACGAATCACGGCTCGAAAACTCTCCTGTGCCTCAGAGTCGCGGCCAAGTTCGCTGGCCGCGAGTCCCTTAAGGTTGTAAAGAGAGGGATCACGGGCACCCGCTGCGATGGCGGTGTCGATCAATGCCAGAGCGTCCGCACTCTTGCCACTCTGAAGAAGTCCGATTGCCTGGTCATAGGTTGCTTGAACATTGGTCGCTTGCACATTGGGGCTCTGAGGAGAAGCAACGCCCGCAATTTCGAAAATGCCGACGGTCGCGGCGACAAGCGTGGCGACGGCGACAACCCGGCCGATGGCACGATAAGACAAGATCAATACGCTTCCTGTGAAATGATCCCTTTGCCTTCCTGGATCACCACCAGCCGATTGGCCGGAACGTGCCCGAAGCTCTCTTCCGCCCCGCCCAGCCAGCGGACTTGTACGCGCGCGTCTTTCGCTGTTCCAAGCCCAAAATGGAGGCGAATATCATTCTGCGAGCAAAAACTCCCGCCGCTTCGAACCTCCTGCACCTGTCGCCGGCTGTTCGCATCAATCGATACCCGCGAACCAATCGCCGCCCGATTGGTCTTGGTTCCGATCAGCTTCACCAGCAGCCAGCCGTTTGTTGGTGGCGATTGATTGCGCAACAGGGACGGATAGTCATTCAGATTATTAATGACAATATCAATTCGTCCTGTCTTGAAGATATCGCCAAAGGCCGCGCCTCGACTGCATCGTGACTCGGCAAAGGCCGGCCCCGCCTGATCGGAAACATTCACAAAGCGGCTGCCGTCGATGTTGCGCATCAAAACTAGCTTGCTCTCCGTCTTCGGGAGCTGATGATGCGTCCCCGCTCCCGGCGAGTAGATGGAACCGCTGACGATCATGAGGTCGGGACGGCCGTCATCATCGAAATCGACAAAACCCGTGCCCCATTTCACCGAAGTGGTTTCCCCGGCGAGTCCGGCGGGAACGGTTACGTCCGCGAAGAAGCCCTTGCCCTCGTTGTGATAGAGGCTCGGCATCTCGTCGGAGAAATTCGTCTTGACGATATCGAGCAGCCCGTCACCGTCGTAGTCGACGGAGTCAGCGCCCATCCCGCCCTGGGTCCGTCCATTCGCATCGTAGGCCACTCCGGCGAGCATGCCGCTTTCGCGAAAAGTGCCATCCCGGTTATTCATGAAGAGCAGGCTGGGCGTCGAATCGTCGGCGACATAGATATCCGGCCAGCCATCATTGTCATAGTCACCGACACAGGGAGTGAAACCAAAGGTGGGCTCAGCTTTGCGGATTCCCGCCGCTTCCGAGACATCCG
>Ga0185299_10007255_pt1 | contig 11440 bp, 9 predicted proteins | sample PaiPotPPA55metaG_FD_128002 | JGI IMG/M metagenome (GOLD analysis project Ga0185299, IMG submission 128002) | Iron sulfur acid spring bacterial and archeal communities from Banff, Canada, to study Microbial Dark Matter (Phase II) - Paint Pots PPA... ...
GGACGCGCTCCGGGCACAGATCAGACAACGGCGCGGGCGCTTCGCCGCGATGTGGCCGCGAGTGCCGACCGCTTCCCTGAAGATGTGCTGGAGCTGCAACATTATTTCGAAGTCGCGGAGCCGGGACAACAGATTCGCGCCGTTCCCGGAACTGGTTTGCGGGTTCCGATCTGGCTTTTAGGCTCGAGCCTTTTCAGTGCGCAACTGGCCGCGCAACTAGGATTGCCGTTTGCATTTGCCTCGCACTTCGCGCCCGGCGACATGATGGCAGCGCTGCGGCTGTACCGGAATCTGTTCAAGCCCTCGAAGCAACTCAATCATCCCTATGCGATGCTGGGGACCAACGTGGTGGCCGCCGCGACGGACGAAGAAGCGCGACGTCAATTCAGCTCTCTGCAGCAATCGTTCACTTATCTGCGACGTGGAATGCCGCGACAAATTCCGCCGCCCATCGATGATATCGACACCTTCTGGTCACCGGCTGAAAAAGCGCTCGCCAGCCAAACACTTACCGTTTCGGCGGTGGGTTCCTCGGAAACTGTCGCGCGTGTGTTGCAAAAGTTTGTCGATATCACAAATCCCGACGAACTGATGCTCACGGCGCACATCTACGATCATAAAGCGCGGCTCGATTCATTCGAACGGGTCGCCGCTTTGCGCACTAGTCTCATGCCAGCGGAAGCGAAAACGGCGGTCTGACGCTTCCAGGCAGTGCTTGCGGAGGTTTGGGGGCGGTCCTTGGGAACCTCCGGACGCGTACCGCGGAAGCTAAGACGGCAGAAGAAGTGTCTGGCGTCAACCTTGCAGAAATCGAGATCCCCGTCATTCATTTGGATTCAATCGAGAATGAGGACCGGAATAATCGCGAAGCCTCGCACCTTGTGACAGAGCGAAAAAAATTTGAGGAAGCGTTGTTGGCGAACAGTGGCCGCTGCCCTGGCGTTGGCATCAGGTATATTGCGTTAGGGAACGAAACAAGATGGTTGAAGATCCGCGCGGCGATCGGTACACGGCGTGAAGAATGCCCAGGCAGATCGATCGGCGACGAACAAATAGCTTTTGAAACCGTGGGTTAGCTACATATTTCAAATTAAGAAAAGATAGCGCCGGACCTGGTTCCTAGCGGAAATCGTACGGCCTTCTAACAGATAGCCGCTAGACGGAAAAGCTCAATTCTGACCCATCAGATGTCTATTTTATTAAACTGCACCGCGGCGGTATTGCGAACCCCAAGTTTTATGAGTTGCAAGGGGCTCATTTCAAATATTCTCAACTGGTAGGTGATTTTATTTGTCAGCTTGCGGCAGGGTGCGGCGAAGCCTACACTCTGGTTCGCAAAGCGTCCGGTCTGGTGTGCATTTGATCGTGGTAACAAGGAGGATTTATGAATGGACGTGTACTGTCATTTGTCGCGGTGCTGGCGGCCGGAGGATTTTTTGTGGCGCGTGGTGCGTTTTCGCAATCCACCGCACCGGCGACGCGCCGTGCGATCAGCCTGCCGGACGATAACCCGCAATTGCCCTTCAGCGGAGCAATTTTGGCGGGGAACACGCTTTACCTTTCCGGGCGCATTGGACTCGATCCCAAGACCGGAAAAGCGCCGGCAGAAATCGACGACGAAATTAAATTATTACTGGATCACGTAAAGGCTACATTGACAGCGGCGGGCATGACGATGGATGACCTGGTTTATGTGCAAGTAGCCTGCACCGACTTGACGTTGTACGACAAATTCAACGCCGCTTACCGAGGCTACTTTACGAACAAGGAATTCCCGACTAGGGAGTTTATAGGAGTGTCGTCGTTGCTGAGAGGCGGGCATTTTGAACTGCAGTCGATCGCGGTCAAGCGCTGACAGTGTGTATTGACTATATTTGGGCACAACCAATGAGCTAGCTAATTAGCTATTGCCCAAATGACGGCATATACGACCGACCATTCTAGCCCACAAGTCCATAAATGCTTTAGACCGTTAGACATATCGATTTACAAACTTTAACCTCTATTGGTGTCCCTCATGCAGCTGTTTAGTGGGCGGACACACCATGCTACGTATCACCATTGAACAGAAACCAGGCAAGCTTAGCTTGACCGTCGAGGGCAAGCTGGCGGGGCCTTGGGTTTCGGCCCTGGAGCAGAGCTGGAAGGACTTACGCAACAGCTCCTCGGGGGAAAGCCTCAACATAAACCTTTGCGGCGTCAGCTTCATCGATGCTGCGGGCAAAGCCTTGTTGGCGGAGATCCACCGCCAAGGCGGCAAATTGGTGGCGGAAGGTTGCTTGAACCAGGCCATCGTCCGGGAAATCGCCGCGAAACAACAAGATGACGAGAAGGATGAGAAGCCGGCCAAAGGCCCCAAGCGCACTCCGATTATTTTCTATGGTTTGTTTCTAGGGCTGACCCTAGCCAGCGCGAATTACGCAAAGGCGCAAACAAACGCCGCTCGTTATGGGCTGCCTCCCAACGCCCCAACGGAGGTATTGCGCCTGACGTTGGACCAGGCCGTGGCGCTGGCGTTAAAGCAGAACACCACCGCGCAGATCGCGGTTATTCAGACGGCGGAAGCCGTCCAGGACAAGAACGTGGCACGCGCGGCTTTATTGCCGCAAGCGCAGTTGGACTCCAGCGATGCTATCCGCCGCGTCAATATCGAAAGTCAATTTGGGAAACCGATCCCGGGATTTCCTCAGCACGTTGGACCGCTTCAAGTTTTTCAGGCCGGACCCTCGTTTTCAGCGCCGGTGTTTGATCTGACGCTGTGGCGCCGTTATCAGGCAGAGCGGTCTCTGGCCAGCGCGCAAAAGGCCAACAGCCTGTCGACGCGCGAGCAAGTAGTCCTGTTAGTGGTGTCGCAATATATCGGGACGCTGCGTGCGGTTGCGACGGTGCAGGCCGCTGGGTCTCGAGTGGACCTGGCGCAAGCACTTTATAACCAGGCAGCGGATTTGCAGCACGAGGGCGTGGGCACAGGAATCGATACGCTGCGCGCAAATGTAGAACTGCAAAACGAGAAACAAAGATTGCTGGAAGCGCAAGCTGACCGTGAAACTTCACTGTATGCATTAAGCCGGCTTTTGAACCTGGATCCGCGGCAGACGATTGATCTGGCCGACGCGCTGAGCTATTTCGAAACTCCGCAGCCCGAAGTGGAACAAAACATCGAGAAAGCGCTTTCGGCGCGCTATGAATGGAAATCACTGAACGACCAGATTAAAGCGGCGCAGTGGCAGAAAAAGCAGGCGTGGGATGCGCGGCTCCCGGCCGTGAGAGTCGATGGCGACTGGGAATACCAGGGCACGCGGCTAAACAACGGCATACCGACCTACAACTACGAACTGGCCCTAAGCATGCCGCTTTTCACTGGCGGCCGAATTCGCGCCGAGACGACCCGCGCGGACCTGGAAATTCAGCGACTGCAACAGCAGCAGGCCGACCTGCGTAATCAAATTGGGCTGGATGTGAAGAACGCGCTGATCAACCTGACTTCCGCGAGGAGCCAAGTGCAGGTGGCAAATCTTGGCGTGCAACTGTCGAACCAAGAAGTGGATCAGGCGCGGGACCGATTTCGCGCAGGGGTGGCCAACAACATCGAAGTGATTCAGGCACAGGATTCGTTGGCCCGCGCGAACGACAACCAGATTGCGGCGCTTTACCGGTTTAACCAGGCGCGCGCGGATCTGGCGCGGTCCGTGGGCCAGATGGAACGGGTGTACGCGAAGTAAGGGGCGACCAAAGATGAGTGTTGAAATCGAAGATCAGCTGGAAAACGCGGCAGGGGTTCTGGAGTTGGAGGAGCCTCCTGTTCCCGAACCTGCCACGGGCTTAAAGAATCCGAAAGTGCAGCGGGTTCTCATGCTGGCTGCAATTGTGCTTGTGGCCGTGGCGATCGGCCTTTTTCTGTATTACCGCAATCGTGAATCAACGGACGACGCGCAGGTCGACGGGCACATCACTCCGATTGCGGCGAAAATTTCCGGCCGTGTAGAGGAAGTGTTGGTGCGCGACAACGAACCGGTCAAGGCCGGCCAGGTGTTGGTGCAGATCGATCCGCGCGATTACCAGGCGGCGTTGGATAACGCCAATGCAGCGCTGGTGTTGGCACAGAGCGAGGCACAATCGGCGACGGTGGACGTTCCACGCACGCGTGAAAACGTGGCCAGCGGGACTTCCAATGCGAGCGCGGGATTGCTGGGTGCCGAAGCGGACCTGGCGCGGGCGCAGGCTGCTTATGCGCAAGCGCAAAATTCCGACCTGGCTTATGCGCAGGCCAATGTCGCCAAAGCGCAGGCTAACGCGCAACTAGCGCAGGCCGATTTGCAACGCTACAAGCCGCTGTTGGATAAAGGCGAAATTTCGAAGCAGCAGTATGACGCAGCGAAAGCGAACGCGGACGCGACGGCGAGCGCGCTGAAGGCGGAGCAAGAAAAGATTGAGCAGGCGACCAGCAGCATTGATATCGCCAAGGCACAACTGAACGTCGCAAGAGCAAGAGTGGAACAGGCACGAGCCGGCGTTTCAGCGGCGCACGCTGATGTGCAGCAAGTGAGCATGAGGACGGCGGACGTGCAAGGCAAGCTCGCGAAAGTGGAGCAGGCGCGCGCGATGGTGGAAGCCGCGCAACTTAATTTGAGCTACACGCAAATTGTGGCGCCGGTCGATGGAGTAGCGACGCACAAGCAGGTGGAGATCGGACAAATCGTGCAGCCGGGGCAGGGTTTGTTGGTGGTTGTGCCGCTGCAGGATGTGTGGGTTACGGCAAATTTTAAGGAGACGCAACTGAAGAAAATGCGCCCCGGACAAAAAGCCGAAGTGAAAGTGGACACCTACGGGAAGACATTCAGCGGACATGTGGACTCGATAGCGGGTGCGACGGGGGCGATGTTGAGTTTGCTGCCGCCCGAGAATGCGACGGGAAATTACGTGAAGGTGGTCCAGCGTATACCGGTGAAGATCATTGTCGATCCGATTCCGGAGCAGAAAGCAGTGTTGCGGCCGGGGATGAATACGGATGTGACGGTGATAACGGAGTAGCGAGCAGGCCAGAGAATTTGTTGGGCAGTTGCAATTGCAAAGAAGGAACAGCGGAACGCGATGCGCCACAGAATTCTATCGAAATTGCGAATGCCAGACGGCTCGATCAACCCATGGGTGATCGCGGTCACGGTGACGCTTGCGACGTTCATGGAAGTGCTGGATACGTCCATTGCCAACGTGGCGCTTCCGCACATCGCGGGCGGATTGTCGGCCGGCTCGGACGAATCTACCTGGGTGCTGACGTCGTACCTGGTGTCGAACGCCATTGTGCTGCCGTTGTCGGGGTGGTTTTCCAGCTTGATTGGACGCAAGCGCTTTTACATGTCCTGCGTGGCGCTGTTTACGATTAGTTCGTTTTTGTGCGGGTTGGCGCCGAGCCTCGGGATGCTGGTGTTTTTCAGGATTTTGCAGGGCGCGGGCGGTGGCGGATTGCAGCCCAGCGAACAAGCGATCCTGAACGACACATTTTCCTATGAAAAAAGAGGTATGGCGTTCGCCGTCTATGGTTTAGCGGTGGTGGTGGCCCCGACGATCGGCCCGTGGCTAGGTGGTTGGATCACGGACAGTTTTTCGTGGCGCTGGATTTTCTACATCAACGTGCCGGTGGGGATAATTTCGCTAATCCTTACGAATCTTCTGGTTAGCGACCCACCGCACATGAAGCGCGCTAGTTTGAAGAGCGGATTCCGCATCGATTACATCGGTATCGGACTGATTAGCCTGGGTTTGGGCAGCATGCAGATCATTTTGGACAAGGGGCAGCGGGATGATTGGCTGTCTTCCAACTTCATCCGCATATTTTTCGGGCTGATGCTGGTGGGGATTATCTCGGCCATTATCTGGGAGTTACGGGAGAAAGAGCCGGTGGTCGATTTGCGCATGTTGAAGGACCGGAACTTCGCCATCGCGACCATGGCAATGTTCTTTCTTGGATTCGTCTTGTACTCCAGTACCGTATTGATTCCACAGCTTTTACAGCAACTTTTGGGCTACACGGCGGAGATGGCCGGAAAGGCGCTTTCGCCCGGCGGCGCGGTCATTATGTGCATGATGCCGGTGGTGGGCTTGTTAGTATCCAGGGTAGATACACGCATCCTTATTACCTTTGGGTGCATCGTATCCGCTTCCGCACTATTTGTAATGGCCGGCTGGGACCTCGGGCTCGACTATGGGCATGCGGTACGCACACGCATGCTGCAAAGCTTCGGGCTGGCATTCCTGTTTATTCCTATCAATGTCGCGGCGTTTGCTTACGTGCCGCGAGATAAAACAAATATGGGGACGGGCATCATCAACCTGGCCAGGAATATCGGCGCCAGTGTGGGGATCGCCACGGTAACGACCATGTTGCAGCGGCGATCGCAGTTTCACCAGGCGCAGTTAATGGATCGGGTGAACGATTACGGCTCGGCGTATCGCGGGATGTGGGGTGGCTTGCAGACGAAATTGGTGACGGCAGGGTCGAGCCTGGCGCACGCCACTTCGCAGGCACAAACGATGATTTACAACACGGTGCAGCGGCAGGCAGCAATGATGGCGTTCCTCGACAATTTCAAAATGCTGGGAATCGTTTTTTTCGCGGTAATTCCGATTCTGCTGATGATGAAAAAACCGCGCGCGCCGGCGGGCGGCGTGCCGGTACACTGAGGAATTTTGTTAAGCGAGTTTTCAATTTGAATGGGGGACTACGATGGCGACACAAGCTGTAACACCAACGGCAACACTGATTAACGCGCAAGTGGCGGCTGGGCAGTGGGACGAGCAAAAGCTGATTCGCGCCGGACAACGTGGTGACGCGCAAGCGGTGGAGGCGCTATTCAGCCGCTACCAGCGTCCGTTGTTTCAGACTGCGTTGCGCGTGCTCGGAAACGCTGAGGACGCTGAGGACGCTTTGCAGGATGGACTGTTGTCGGCGTACCGCAACTTGAAGCGGTTCGAAGGGCGCTCGCAATTTTCCACCTGGCTGACGCGCATCGTGATCAACGCGGCGCTGATGCGGCGGAGAAGTGCCAAAGCTCGTCCGGCGGTATCGCTGGATGAGACGCCTCGCGAAGACGAGCTGCCGGCCTCTGAACGGTTCGCGGATAGCGGGCCCAATCCGGAGCAGGTATTCGTGAGCACCGAGTTGCGTGAAATCATCAGCGAAAATCTGGATGAGCTTTCACCTTTGCTGCGCACCGCGTTTGTTTTGCGCGATATGCAGGGGTACTCCACCGGTGAAGCTGCCAAGAAGCTCGGAGTGACCGAGAACACTTTGAAGGCGCGTCTGTGGCGCGCGCGGCACCAGCTCGCAGAACGGCTGGGCCGGCGCCTGCGGCGCATTAAGGCCGACGTAACTGGAAGCGAAGGACAAGGGCCTGCGATGATGGGTGGCGAGGCTTGCAGCTACTGCTAAAGGCAATTCTGTAATTGCACAAAAATAGTTTAGCGATGGGGCCGGCTTTCAGCTGGCCCTTTTTCTTTTTAGCGTTCGAGAGATTAGTTGGTTTTAGCGGCGCTGTATCGGCCGAGGGCGCGAAGTTCGGCGGTGGCCTCGCGCACTTCGCTCATGGCCTGTTCCAGGCGGCCGGGCCGATCTGATTCCACATCCAGAAAGAACTGATATTCCCAAGGGCGGCCGTGGATCGGGCGACTCTCGATTTTTAGCAGGTTCACTTGGTGACGCGCGAAAGGCTCAAGGGAAGCGAGTAATGCCCCAGGGCGATGCGCGAGACGCATGGCGATGGACATTTTATGGGCGTTCGGCGCGGTCTGCGCGACGGCCTGGGTTTCGGGGACGAGCAGAACGAAGCGCGTAAAATTCTCGGCATTATCCTGCACGGATTTGGCGAGAATGACGCCGCGGTAATGGTCGGCGGCGCGTTGTCCGGCAATGGCGGCGAGAGATTTGTCCTGGCGTGCAAGAACTTCGCGCACGCTGCCAGCGGTATCTTCCGCCGGCACGCGTTTCCATGAGGGGTGGTCGGTAAATAGTCTCTCGCACTGAGCAAGGGCCATGGGATGGGACGCTACGGAGCGGATATCGGCGAGGGTGGCGCCCGGGCAACCGATAAGGTGATGTTCGATGGGCAGAATGGTCTCAGCGACAATCTGCAAGGAGCTTTCCAGAAGCAAATCGAAGACGCGAACTACCGAGCCAGCCAGGCTGTTTTCGACGGGGACAAGCAGCGCGTCCGCAGCGCCATCTTTTATGGCCGCAAATGCGGCATCGAAAGTAGGCCGCGGAACGGTGGTGATGGAGTCACCAAGGAGTTGATAGGCGGCTGCTTCGCTGAAAGCGCCGGGCTCGCCTTGAAATGCTACGCGGGTTTTGTGGAGTACCATGTCCATGCCGTCTCAAGTGTTCGAATGGGCGAAGGCGATACAGCGCGCCTCGCTTTGATGCGCCCTAGAGTATCAAGTATGATTTCGCGCAGCGCAGGAAAACAACATGGCGGTGCTGGCGAGGCTTAGATGAGTTACGTAGAAAAAAATCTGGTGCCTGGAGAGACGCTGCTATATCAGACGCGACATCATTGGATTGTGCTGATTGGACCGCTGCTGATTGCCCTGTTGGTGGGCTGGCCAGGATTATTTCTGCTGTTTGAAGTCGCCGCAAAGCGGCCGGAAATCGAAGATTATGTTACGCGCATGCCGGGCGGGGCCGAAACCCTGGTGGTTGCCGGCGGGGTGCTGGTGATTATCGGGCTGGCGATTCTGGCCTGGGGAATGACCAAGCGCAACGCCACGGAAATGGCAGTGACCAACCGCCGCGTGCTGATCAAAACCGGATTGGGCAACCGCAGAACGCTGGACTTGATGCTGTCGCGAGTGGAAAGCATCGCCGTGCACGAAACTATGTGGGGACGCACACTGGGCTATGGCGATGTAGTGGTGCACGGCACAGGTGGAACACCCGAATCGTTCGTGATGATTTCGCATCCGCAGGAATTCCGGCGGCAAGTACAACAACAAATCGGAGCGCATGAGGTTGGTGGGATCGATGAAACCAAGAAGGCCTGAGCAAAACGAGTACACGCCTTTTTACGCACGTTATATCGCGCTGGTGCCGGGCGACGATGTGATGGCCGCGCTGGAAGCACAGCGCTTGCATATGTTGCAGATGCTATCGGCACGCAGCGAACGCGAAGGCAACTTCAGATACGCGCCCGACAAATGGAGCGTGAAGGAAATCGTGGGGCATTTGTCGGACACCGAGCGAGTTTTTACCTACCGCGCCATGCGCATTGCGCGCGGCGATAAAACGCCACTGCCGGGGTTCGAGCAGGACGATTATGTGCAGAACAGCAATTTTGGCGAACGGCGCCTGGCCGATCTCGCGGAAGAATTCGCGGCGGTACGCAGCGGCAGCATCGCGCTGTTCCGGTCGCTGAGTGAGGCGGCCTGGGCGCGACGTGGCGTGGCCAGCGGTAAAGAAGTCAGCGTGCGGGCGCTGGCGTTCATGGTCGCGGGGCACGAGCTGCATCACCAAGGCATATTGGAGGAGCGCTATTTTGCGGCGATTCCACGAGCGTGATGGGTCCAGGTCGTCGGTTTGATTCAGGCGCTTGCGATGGTGTTCGCCAGGCTTTTAGCGTTCTCTTTCGGCGGCACCAACGGTGACGCAGTCAGCGCCAGCGGCGTGTAGGCCTCCATGTCGCGAGCCCTAGCGCTCTGGAATCTCTTGCCTGGAGTAAAAATAAAATAAATCAGGATGGTAGCCAGGGCGATGATAAATGCGCCGGCAATTAAGCCGACGGTCTGAGCCTGCAGAGGATCGGTGAAGGATTCCTGCAGCAGATAGATGCCGCTACCGAGGAAGATAACGGCGAGGAAGCTTCCCAAGCCTCCGAAAGTGCGCGCGAGACCGGCCCGGACAGCGAAAACATTCCTGGCCCGCACGGGAGAGGACGAGCGATAGCTCGGCGAAGTTCTATCGGGAGGCACGCGTTATTCCTTCCGTGCATTCTGCAGGAGGAGCTCCGGCGGGAGTGCTTGCAGAGCATCTTGTTCGCGTTCTCCGATAAAATCGAGATAGCGGAATATTGGAGGCTTGTAATGTTTTTTCATGACCGCGCCGCAAACACAGTAAACCTGGTCTACGTCAGCGTCCCTACCTGTTCCGATAGATAATTCCGACAAGCACGCGGGGTTGGTGCAATGCCAGAGGTCCCCTGATCGCACAAGCATGAGGTCCTGCCTTGGTTGCGAGGGGCGCTTCCCGCTTTCATGGTAACTATAAAGTCAACTACAGTAGATAGATATCCATGAGAGGACGCGGATATTAGATATGAGTAAACTAAATAGCAAGGGAATATTATGTAAATCTGCCACAGAAATGGGGCAGAGGCGGAGTTGTGGAAAAGGGTTGAAAACTCAGGACAGTTCGGCCGGGATGGCCAAGTTGCGGGCATGCTGGCGGGCTGCTAAAATTAGCGATTTGCCGGGTCTTTACCATTCCCACCTGTAGGGCAGCGTGAGATGGCGCTTTGTAAAAACCGTCAAATCGGGAGATTGATGTACCGCTAACTATCGCGGCATAAATGATTTGCGCGCGAGCAATATGTTGGTACCCGCAGTCCTGAGGCCTGCGGAAGGAGAGCAGTGTGGCTAAGTACGATGTGGCGATCATCGGTAGCGGGCCGGGGGGCTACGTAGCAGCCATTCGCGCCGGTGAGCTTGGACTGAAAACCATCGTAGTCGAAAAAGATCCGTACCTTGGAGGCACTTGCCTGCACGTCGGTTGTATTCCCACCAAGGTGCTCCTGCACCATGCGGATGTTTACGATCATTTTAAGAATGCTGCTGAATTGGGTTTTGAGGTGAGCGGGCTGAAAATTAATTGGGCCAATGTGCTGGCGCGCAAAGACAAAATTGTCAAGAAGCACGCCAAGGGCATTGAATTTCTTTTCAAGAAGAATAAGGTGGAATGGGCGCAGGGCTGGGGACACTACGAAGGGCCGGGCCGCATCAGTGTTGAGAAGGATGGCAAGAAAACGGAAATCGAAGCGTCAAATATTTTGATGGTCAGCGGCTCGGAAGCGCGCGCGTTGCCGGGGATTGAGCCGGATCACAAGACCATTCTGACCAATCGGTCGATACTGGAGCTTCCGTCCATACCGAAAACTCTGATTGTTGTGGGCGCAGGCGCGGTAGGCGTGGAGTTCGCTTCCATCTACAACTCGTTTGGCACTGAAGTAACCATCCTGGAAGCGTTGCCGCGGGTGGTGCCGGTGGAAGATGAAGAGATTTCCGTGGAGTTGGATAAAGCTTTCCGGAAGAAAAACATTCAAATACACACCAGCAGCAAAGTGGAGTCGGTGAAGAAGGATGCCAAGGGCGTGACCGTGGCGTTTACCGACAAAGATGGAAAGAAACAAACGTTACAGGCGGAAAAACTTTTGCTCGCGGTCGGACGTAAGCCGAT
>Ga0185299_10007256_pt1 | contig 11440 bp, 10 predicted proteins | sample PaiPotPPA55metaG_FD_128002 | JGI IMG/M metagenome (GOLD analysis project Ga0185299, IMG submission 128002) | Iron sulfur acid spring bacterial and archeal communities from Banff, Canada, to study Microbial Dark Matter (Phase II) - Paint Pots PPA... ...
GTGAGCGTTTCTTCGGCAAGAAGCGATTTAGCGAGCGGCAACCGGCGCCAAAAGTCGCCCGACCTGCGAGTGATCGTCTGGAACAAAAGGTCGCGAAGCGGTGTGAAAGAACCGGCAAGCTGCGAAGACAGGCCACTGCCGATTTGCACGAGGCGGACCACCGTGCGGGCACGAATGCTTGTTTCGTGGGGACGGTTCTCCAGAAGGGCGGCTTCGCCGAAAAAGTCACCCTTGCCGAGGACGGTGACAACTTTGGTTTCGCCGGACTGCTCCGTTGTTTGCAGAGCTTCCACCTCACCTTCCTCGATGATGCTGAAAGTACGTGCCAGTTCTCCTTGCCGGTGAATGAAATCCCCGGGCCGATAATAGGCGTGCGTGACGTTTTGGGTGGAGTCGGTATTAAGGAAGCTGAGATCGCGAGGAAAAATGACGTCCCAGGCCCAGTCCAGGGCGACCTTCATTCTGCGCGACCAAGTCGGCAGCTTAAAGAGATACACACCGCGCCACAAGAACCAGGCGAGGAAACCCGAGAGGTGCATGCCCATCAGTTCCGCGACGGCCTGGTAACCGCCGATCGAACAAAGCTGGCCGAGGGCTTCGAAGTAGAAGGGTCGCGTGGCCTCGCCTTTCACGATTCGAGTGAGGTTCAGTGCCGCCTGGCGGCCCTGGCGTTCCGCGAATTGAGCGGTGGTGGGTGATGGCCTGTTATCAAAGCTATTCACGATATACGCACAATCGCCAATGGCCCATGCATTCGTCTGCCCTTCGATTCGCATTTCGGGCGTGGTACGTATGCGTCCACGCTCTTTGGGAACATCCAGGTGTTAACAAGCGGGGACATGGAGGTTCCGATCGTGCAGACAATCGTGGCGCCAGCTAACTTCCGCCCGTGGTCCAGTTCGATGCCTTCGTGTGTTGCCGCAATCGCACGGGTATTCAGCAAAATGCTGACGCCGGCTCTCTGCATTTTCTTTCTTGCGAATTCGCGAAGCTTCGGCGCTACTTCCGGCAGGATCTGGTCCTGAGAATGGACCAGCGAGACGGTGACATCGTCCTTGCGAAAATTGCGGTAAAAGCGTGTGCTGCTGCGGACGAGTTCATTGATTTCCCCGGCGACCTCGACGCCGCTGAAACCCCCTCCGACGACGATGAAATGGAGGTGCCAGCGGCGCCGATCCCCAGTGGTCGAAGCCTCGGCCTGTTCCATATGACGTACCAAATGTTGGCGAAGATCGATCGCATCGCGCATGACCTTAAAGGGAAAAGCGTGATCGGTCATTCCCGGAATCTTTCCTAGATTGCTCTCCGCGCCGGAGGCCACCACCACATGATCGAAGTGCAAGCGCGTCAACACACCGCTTCCGTCGTCAAATTCGATCTCGGACGAGGAGAAATCGATGCGCTCGACGCGCTCGGTGCGGCAACCGACTCCCGGAAGCATTTGGCGCAGGGGGGCGGCGGCCGAGTCCACGTTGATCGAGGCTCCGGCAACATCGGCGAGGAGAGGATGAAAGACCATGTGGTTCTCGCGGTTGAACAGAAGAATCTCGCACTCGGAGGCGCGCAGGCTCTTGCGAAGAGTCTTTGCGAACTGCACTGCGGCAAATCCTCCACCGACAATGATCACTCGCAATGAGTTCACCTTCTTACTCCTGTATTCCGCCACGCATTAGACTGAGAGTTGCGGCATTCCGAGCCGGCGTCGATAAAAACTGAAGCAAAATTCCGAGCACCGCGAACGTTGGTTCGTGGGTTGTTCGGAGAACCTTTCCACACCTCTTATAGGTCAGGCGTCCAATACTTGCCGTACCTACGAATCATAAGAGGCGAGTCGTCAATCTTTGGCTTATCGAGCCCGGTCTCCTTCCGCAGAATTCCGCCCTGATCGAATTCCATGAACATCATCAGCCCAGTATTCCCAAGGCTTTGATGGACTGTTCTTTCTAGTTTAGCAAAGGTCTGCGCGTTTCTAATCGCGTTGGCAAACTCGACCATATCCGGACGACCGATGGCCGATTTGAGCGCCGTCAGAACCGCTTCAAACGACTTGGATGATGTCACGCTAAGACGATCGATTTCGACCTTACTGATAGTCGTCATCTTCTTCCTTTCTACCTCCGAGAGTTGCTTGAGGCTGGTCAACCACAGTTCATGACCATTGAACGCCCCGACGTGCTGAATCTTTTTATGGGCGTCCCATGACGTGCACATGCGCGTACGGCGATCCGGCCCACATGATGTATGCGCCGGTCGACTTGTGTGTGGTGGGCAGTCCGGTGGTCTTCGGATCGAACGGCCACATAATCATCCAGTGCGGACCTACCGTTATAGGAGGACTCGTGGCGTCATAAGGATCGGAATCGCTTCGCTGGGTGGCACCGGCAAGCATATAGGTAATTCCAGGAGCGCTGTTCGTTGGCTTTGGTTTGTGGGCACGAAAGTCCGAAGCCCACTGCATCGACGCGGCGTCCATGCACATAGCAGGCTCGCCGACGACGTTTGGATTCCCCGGCATGCACGTGAAGGCGTTGCTGCCTTCGCGCAAAATCACTTTATTGCCCTGCGCATCTGTATCGACGATTCGTGCGGACTCAGAAATATCATCTGGTCCTGCGGACATTGCCCGAGCGATTTTTTCCTGTGTCTTGTCACCTGCCTTCGCCGATGTTTCGTCGTGCGAAGCCTTCGATTCGGCATGGCCTACAGATCTGATTCCAATTATCAGAAACAGAGCCATCGCAGCGATGGCTCTGGCCAAGAACTTACGTCTCGAATTTTGGGATCTCATCTGTGAACTCCTCTCATTGCTGCCATTGCGATTTTCAGCCCTGATGTCGCGGAATCCGCTTCCCAGCGGTCGTTCGCCACGTTCGAAGCGATGTCAGGTATCGACTGCCTGTGGCACCTTCAGTTACATCGCCTGCCATTTAATTCCGCAACAAACGCCCAGACCGCGGTCGCAATACTGAAGCGTCCTCGGATTGTCCGCTCCACGGATTCTCCTAGCTCGGCTGCGCGAGTACCTTATCTTCCAGTTCGCGCTCGGCTTGAAACCAATCGTCTAACTCACTGCCCGGTTTTTCGCCGCGCTCGAGATAGATTTCATATGCCCGACGTCTGATTTCCTTTTCAAGCGCTCCGTTTTCCCCCGAAGCCTCTCTCGGTTCGACCTGTCTGGAGTCGGCTTGGAACTCCTTACTTACGTTGCTTTTTAGTTTTGACGACATACTTGTCTCTTTCTTTTCTTAACCCAATCGTTCGGTCAACGTCATTGCAGAAGCTAGTCCCACTCGAGCTTATTTCTGGAACTGCGCCTCGCTGGAATCTCCGCTTTTCGTGACCAGCACCATACGGAAGCGGGCTTTGCCTTGCATCATGCGAGCGTAAGCATCAGCTGCTTGTTCGAGCGGAAGTGTCTCGATCATCGGCCGAACGTTCTGCAGGACGCTAAAGGCAAGAGTGTCCTCGCTCTCAATCGGCGTGCCGGTCAGGCTTCCATAAATGGAGCGCCCTCCAAAGACGAGCGGGAACGCATTCAATCGGATCTGGTCGTTTGGGACGCCGAGCACGATGAGCTTGCCGCGAACCGCAAGACCGGACACAAGCGGCCCCATTGCATCACCGCTTGGGGCGGTTGCCAGAATCGCTCTCGCGCCGCCCATACGCTGGAGCACGGCTGCGGCATCGTCCACGGCGGAATCGATGTAGACGTGCGCACCCAAGTCTTTCGCAAGCTTTTCCTTGTCGCGTCCACGCCCGATGGCGACAGTACGGAATCCCATCTGCCGCGCAAACTGGACACCAAGATGTCCGAGGCCACCAATGCCCTGCACGGCGACCAAATCTCCGCCGCGCAAGCCGGCATTGCGAAGGGCGTTGTAGGTGGTGATGCCCGCGCAGAGGAGAGGGGCGGCATCCGCGGAACTGAGCTCGTCAGGAATGGAAGCGATGCCGCGCGCTTCGGCGATCATGACTTCCGCATACCCACCATCCACCGTGACTCCACTTGTTACGGGGTTCTGACAATTTACGGTGTCCCCACGCCTGCAGGGTTCGCACACTCCGTCTTCCCCGGCGATCAAGCCGACACCGACACGTTGACCGATTTTCCATTTGGAGACTCCGCTGCCTAAGGCTTCAATGCGGCCAACAACTTCATGCCCAGGAACGCGCGGCAACTTCAAACCCGGGTAGGCGTCCATGACCGTGGCCGCATCGGTGTGACAGACTCCACAGGCTTCCACCCGAATCCGAACCTGACCGGCTCCGGGCTCGGAGACTGGACGTTCTACTACTCGAAGCACGCCGGGTGCGGAGACTTCTACTGCTTTGTAGGTGCGTTGCATTTGTGTGTCTCTCCCGTCTGCATTTGATTCGGGCTCAACGAGAAGCGCGCCACTGCCGCGTTAATGCCACCCTCAATCTTTTTCTCTTCCCATCCATTCGCGAATATATGCAGCGCAGTTCTCAAGCTTCACCCCGTCCGCTTCGCAACCCTCGAAAAAGTGCAGTGCGTCGCGATCGATTACGCCAACGTCTTTCAGATCTAAAACGATGCCGCGGGCGTTAGGTTGCAGTTCAAAAAGTCTCCTCAACTCGGCAATCGCCTGTTTCTCGATTCGGCCACTTAACACGAATACTGTGAGTTTCCCTCGCGCCACGGTCTCGATCCTGAAAGTCATCGATCAGGTCCTTTGACCAACATTGGAGTCGCGGCTGTGCTGCACTCTACTCGGTCCATCCGAAGGGCGATCACACCCACCTTCAATGCGTGTTAGTTCGCTAAATCGGTATAACCAAAAACCATTTATCGGCCTGATCGGGGCCGGGCAAATGGATGATGTATGTGCCATTCCACCCGCCGCGGGTGAAACCCTGAAGCTCGTCTGGATGTGGAGTTACCACCATAATGTGGGGTCCCACGTGAAACTCCCCGCCCGCCGCGCCCGGAACCCATTGCCCCATAAACATGTAGGAAACGCCAAGTCTCTCGATGTGCGGCGGCCGGCCGGCAAGGTCATCCTTCACCCACTGAAAGAAAACCCGATCAAAACATCCCGGGTCGTCATGCTTGGACCCGGGCGGTGGACCCGGCAGGCAGGTCCATTCACTAGTACCCTGACGGAGAACTCGAAATTCGCCACCCTTGCTGGCCGGATAATCCACGATAGTCGCGCCGTCGGTTATGAAGTTTGGTGCGGCCCTCAGAGCGTCCGCGATTTTCTCAGCGTCCGTTACAGGGAGCTGTTCCGTCGTGCTCTGAGCGCTCACCGTAAGCGCAGCGAACAGACAAAGGACAGTTAGCTTCGTGTTCAACTTTCGGTGCAGAGACCTTCCCCCTGTTTTGTCGATCCTTTTCACTTGCATGTGCCGTTCATTCGTATTTCACCTTGACTGAGCGATGACCGATCATGAGTAATGCAACCGTATGTCCAATTTGGATATCGCTGAAAACAGGGCTCGAAAATGAAATTGGAGTGACAGAATCTTGGGAATCGCCAGAATTCTGGGAGTTGAACGAGTGGACCTACCGGAACGAGTATTTCTTTATGTTGAGCTGTTTGATCTTCAAATCCAGCGTCGACCGCGGAATTCCGAGTTTCGCGGCCGCTCCATTTGGCCCAGCAACTTTTCCGTTGCTTTCCGTAAGAGCCGCTTCAATTAGTTCCTTCTCATAGTTCTGAAGGTTCTGTGAGAGAGGACCTGATGACCCCGCGCGAGATACGTTCTGGCTAGAAAGCCAGGCCTCATCGATCCAAAAGGTATCCCCGGTGCAGAGGATTACGGATCTCTCGACGATATTTTGCAGCTCACGAATATTGCCTGGCCAATGATAGGACTCACATAGCTTGAGCGTGTTTTTGTCGATCTTACTGATTTGCTTTCGCGCCTTCTCCGCGTAGCGCTTCACGAAGTACTCGACCAGCATCGAGATGTCTTCCTTTCGGTTCCGGAGAGGCGGCACATCGATTGGAAAGACGTTTAATCTGTAAAAGAGATCGGCTCGGAAGGCGCCTGCGGCGATCGCTGCCGATAGATCGCGGTTGGTAGCGGCGATTATTCGAACATCAGTGGGAATGACACGGCTACCCCCCACCCGTTCAAATTGACGCTCCTGGAGCACTCGAAGCAATGCAATCTGAGTTTCCGCGGGAAGCTCGCCGATTTCATCGAGAAAAATCGTGCCTGAGTGCGCTAACTCAAAGCGACCCTCTCGACGCTGCAGGGCACCGGTGAATGCCCCCTTCTCGTGGCCAAACAATTCCGAGGCGATGAGTGAAGAAGGAATCGCGGCGCAGTTCACGCTAACAAAAACATGATCGGCACGTTGCGAGCCCTTATGTATAGCGCGCGCAATCAGTTCCTTCCCGGTACCTGTTTCGCCCGTAATCAGCACCGTAGAGTCGGTGGGAGCGACTTTCACGATGCTAGAAAGGACCGTTTTCAAGGCGGGCGAGGAACCCACAATCTCCTCAAACATGAAGGCCTGATCGATTTGCTCCCTGAGGACGACGTTCTCGTCATGAAGGCGGTCTTTCAGCCGCTTGATTTCTTCGAAAGCTTTCTCTAAGTCATCCTCGGCGCGCTTCCGGTCGTCAATGTCAGTCAACAATATGTACCAGCCGGTGATACGACCTTCCGTATCTCGCGCGGGGAGGGCGCGTGATTGAAACCAGCGGTACACACCGTCGGCGCGCCGCTGGCGGAGCTCAAGATCATGCGGCTGACCGGTTTCGAGCCAACGACTATACAGGTCCATTACGCGGGGAAGGTCATCCGGATGGACATGCTCGAAGTTGGGCGAATTCCTCCATTCCTCAATCGTCGTGCCGAAATATTCCAAGGCTTGGCGGTTGAGAAGTTCGACCTTGCCTGCGGCGCTCAAAGTAAACACAAATCCAGGAATGGTATCGACGATCACACGAAAGCGTTGCTCACTCTCCCTGAGCGCCGCCTCGTTGCGCTCCCGCTCAATCGCAACCGCCGCGAGATGCGTAATCTGCGCGATGATCTCTTGATCCTGCTCAGTTGGTCTGCGCGGCTCGCGCCAATAGATCGCGAAGGTGCCCAGTACAAGGCCATTTGAGGCGAGGATAATGGTCGACCAACACGCTTTTAGGCCATGCGTCAACGCGGAGGTGCGCCATGAACACGTGCCCCATCGCGTGTCCGAAGCCACGTCCGACACAATCACTTGTGTCTTGAAACGCGCTGCCTGAGTGCAGGGTCCACATTGGTGATCTACCGGTATACCTGGGAACTGGTCGTTATAGCTGGATGGAAGGCTAGGCGCGATTGCCTGCTGGATTTTAGAGCCACCTGGATCGAACAAGAGGACACTGCAGAGACATCCGCTGGCGGTCTGTTCGACAACTCGGCATAGGGCTTCGAGAATGGATTCTAGCGGATTGCCCTTGGCGGTCATTTCCAGGGCAAGATTCTCTCCGGCAAGCAAGCATTCCGCCCGCTTTCGATCTTCGATGTCGGTGTTCGTTCCGAACCATTTGACAAGCCTTCCATCGTTGTCGAACGAGGGAGTCGCACGGAAAAGGAACCAACGATACACGCCGTCGAAACGGCGTAGGCGTCCTTCAATTTCCCCTGGCTCGCCAGAAACCAGAATGGATCGCCAGTGATCTACAAGTCCCTTCAGGTCGTCCGCATGCAGAGCAACGGTCCAGCCCCAATCACGCGCCTCTTCGGGGGAGAGGCCGGTATACTCGAGCCAGCGCTGATTGAAGAAATCAACCGAACCGTCCCCCTGAGCGGACCACGCGAGCGTCGGGATCGCGTCAACCACAAGGCGAACGTCGTGTGCCTCCCGAGTCCGCTCGGAGCTGTGCGCTGCGGATGCCATCGGGTGATTAGATGTCACCGCGTAACTAAGGTCACAAGGGTTCGAGCGGATTCTGGCTGCTCTCTTGGTTGAAGGTCTTGACAGCCTGTTCTTGCTCTCATTAAATCTGACGATAGCAGCTACTTCACTGAGGAATTGGTTGAGGAATCGGCATTCGGGTGCCCACTCTTGGCGATTCTTATCATCAAGGCGTGGGGCCACCCACATCCCTACCTACCCCGTTCAAGTTTTATGCGAGTCTGAGTTGCTGCACGATCTGGAACATCTGCTTACCCTTTTCTGTCGTGAAATTCGGACTGAGGGCGGTCGCAATCGACACAACAGAGGTTACGAGCGCTCCCGCTGCCCGGATTTGTTCGATTGCTGCGGCTTCCGTCCGTTCCGACATCCCCCCGCAGGCGTCGATGGCGACGAGAACTTTATAGCCTTCTCGCACTGCATCGAGGGCCGCGTGCAGCACGACAACTTCTGTTGCAAAGCCCGCGACAATTAGCGTTGACCTCCGATTGTCAGCTAATCTCCTCTGACTGGCAGTGTCGCTGAAAGGACTCGCGGAAGCACGCAGGAGGCGAGGCGCGGACCCTGCGCTCGTTTCCAGCTCAGGCAAGAGTTTTGGGCCCTTCTCCTGCTCCGGCACCACGCTGAGGGTGATCGGCAGACCAAAGAGGACCGCAATCTCACAAAGTACTGCTGCCGACCTACTGAGAGCGCCGGGTTCCGTCGTTTTGCTACGCGCGACGATCTGTTGCTGAAGATCGCAAATGAGAATCTGTGTCGACTCCTTCGAAAGGCCGTTCCAAAAGTCCGTATGTACGGGCATGCTCATTCTCCCTGTCGGCAGATTGAGGCTGGGTTGGGAACCATTGTTCAAGATAATTTGCCAGGGCAGGCACCGAATGTTCTAAGCCAGTAAAGGCGACATAGCTATCCGGGCGTACCAGCAAAATCGCAGGGTCTGTGCCGAAGAGACGCCTGAACTGTCGCTCATTCTCCCTGAAGCCGGAAACCTGATACCCCTGAACAAGATGCTTCCATGGTGAGAGCAAAGATTGCACTTGCTTGTGTGTCTTTTCCGGCGAGGTGATGTTGGCATAAAGCAACGTGAAACTATCGGGACTGAGTACGCGAAAGAGATTCGTTTGCAACTCGTGCGTCTCCTCGCCGGGCTTGCTTAGTTGCACAAGCAAGAGGTCGGGAATGCGGTCACCGGCATGAATTTCCCCCGGTCTGCCGTCGCCCACGGACAACGGGCTTTCACGATAGTTTAACGAGAGTTGGCTCATGCGCTCCGTGCTGATTTCCTGCACAAATTCCGTGCTGACGATCCAGGGTGCAATGTGATCAAAAACGGACCGAAAGATTGGATTTCCGGAGCCGATGGCGCTGGTTAACCCCTCAGTCTTAGTGAGCACGTTGCGAATCACCGGAACACGCTCATCGCCGTAGCTGTTGAGCAATTCGTGAGTGGCCTCCCCCTTGATGACGAGTGCCAGCTTCCAGGCGAGGTTAATCATGTCCTGAATGCCGGTGTTCATACCCTGTGCGCCTGCGGGACTATGGATATGCGCGGAATCGCCCCCGAGGAAAATGCGGCCAGCACGCAAGGTCTCAATCATGCGGCTGTTGATCCGGAACCAGGAACTCCAGCCCATGTCGTGGAAGCGGAGAGGGATGTCGGAGCGTTGGTTATAAATCTGCTGTAACTCTTCCAGGGATGGCGCGGTGTTCTTACTCGGTTTGCTGACGGGATTGCTTGCAATGATTCGAAAGCGACCGTTTCCCATCGGGAAGAGACCCATGAAACCATACTTGGAGGAGAAGATGTGGAAGTCTGTCTCCGGCAAGTTGCCTTGGATATAGAGATCACCGAGTGCATAGCTTTCGACAAGCGTCTTGCCTTTGAATGGGAGACCAAGCGTGGTACGCGCGATGCTGTGTGCTCCCTCAGCGTCGATCAAGTAGTCGTATGTCGCGCTCTCCAGTGAGCCGTCCTTGTGCTTCAGGACAGCTGTGACTGCGTCGCCTCGGTCCGATTGGCTAAGAGCATGCAATTCCGCTTCACGCTCAATTATTACTCCTTGTTTCGTAAGGGCATCGCGCAAGATGGCCTCCGTCTCTGCCTGGGAGATGAAAAGCATGTAATTGTATTTGCTGTCGATATGGTTGAACTCGAGGCGAAACACACGCTTGCCTCCGTCATAGATACTGCCTGCAAGGCCGCGGTTCCCGCGGGCGATCATTGCGTCTACCATGCCACGCTGCTCGAAAAGCTCCAACGTCCGTGCCTGGACTCCGACCGCTCGTGATGTCGTTTCCGGTTCGGCTGTATTTTCGATGAGTCGCACTGGAATGCCCTGGCGCGCGAGTTCAATCGCCGCGGTCATTCCCGTAGGACCTGCACCAACGATGATGACCTTTGCCTGGTTGAACGTCATGAGTGCTCTCCTGTGTGTCCGTCGCGTGAAGTGAAGTTTAGTGAACAGCCGCCTGTGTTCCTTTCGGTGGGCGTCACGTGGAACCGCGCGAGTGCGATGCTTCTGAACCCGAATGTGAGGAAGTATGTCCATCCAGTTTCGAGCTCATGAAACCTACGATGAGTAGGCAAATGATCGCTGCTGGACCCTCCACTGGACAGTTTTGTATTTCGCTCCGGCTGAACGACAAGCGCGTCACTGCCACGTCGGTGTCTCTCTCAATCTTTTTCTCTCTCCATCCATTCGCGAATATATGGAGCGCAGTTCTCAAGCTTCACGCCATCCGCTTCGCAACCCGCGAAAAAATGCAGTGCGTCGCGATCGATTACGCCAACGTCTTTCAGATCTAAAACGATGCCGCGGTAGTTTGCTTGCAGTTCAAAAAGTCTCCTCAACTCGGCTATCGCCTGGTTTTCGATTCGGCCACTTAGGACGAATACTGTGAGTTTCCCTCGTGCCACAGTCTCGATCCTGAAAGTCATCGATCAGCTCGCTTGACCCACATCGTTGTCACGGCTTTGACGCACTCCATTCCTTCCATCCGAGCACCCCAATCACGACACGTGCAAGGGAGTGCCCAAATTGGATTTCACTGAAAACAAACCTCAAACTAAAACTGGGAGTGACAGAATTTTGGGAATTGCCAGAATTCTGGGAGTTGAACGGCTGAACCTCGAAAGTCGATTCAGCAAGAAGTGTCGAAGCGGGCGCCAGTTTGAACAAAAACCAACACGGGCTCTCTCACAGCGGCAAGGTTCGCAGCGTCATCTCGACTACGCGTTGCAATTTATCGCGGCTTGCGCCGCCCGTTCCTTGGACTGCCAACTCTAAGAGGATCGTCGCGACGTAGCGCGCAATGTCAGCAGGGTTGATATAACCGCGAGGAGCAGGAGGTTTTCGGGAAATGGATTTATGAGCCTCTGGTCCCCGAATACGGCCAGACCTCAAGCTCCGGATAGTAGGCGCTCTTCGCTAAACCCAGCTCGCGTGCTCTATGCTTTGCGCGTTCCGAAGGGGTGCGCGTGCTCGGATTGTGATGCTCGGCAATCTCGATCAACTCTGCGAGCGTGTAGAGTCCGCGTCTGCCGCTTTCTTGGCTGCTTTCCTT
>Ga0185299_10007257_pt1 | contig 11439 bp, 7 predicted proteins | sample PaiPotPPA55metaG_FD_128002 | JGI IMG/M metagenome (GOLD analysis project Ga0185299, IMG submission 128002) | Iron sulfur acid spring bacterial and archeal communities from Banff, Canada, to study Microbial Dark Matter (Phase II) - Paint Pots PPA... ...
GGGTCGCCCGATCCCGTTTCAATTCCTGCGCCTGCGCCGGCCAGGTCTTTAGCGAAACGAAGTTCGCTCGCGGAATACGGGGAATCGCTACTGGTCACCGTTCTGCTCGCGCTTTTCGGAACCACCTTCATCGTTCAGGCCTTCAAGATCCCTTCGCAATCCATGGAGCCAACTCTTTTAATCGGCGATCATCTGTTGGTGAACAAATTTATCTTTGGAGGCCAGGGCGCGTGGTACGAAAAAATCCTTCCCTATCGCGCAATCCGGCGCGGCGATATCGTCGTCTTCAAATTTCCGTTCGATGATCACCCGCATTACGTGAAGCGCGTGGTCGGCTTGCCCGGCGACCGCGTGCGGATCATCAACCAGCATGTTTATGTGAATGACGATCTGCTCAACGAGCCGTACGTGGTCCACGATGCAGCTTACCAAGATCCGTTCGGCGACAATTTTCCGCCCGCGGGCCGCTATTTCGCTGAAATCGGAGTTCGCCCGGAATGGGCGGAACAAATTCTCAACCACGTCCACCATGGAGAGCTGGTCGTTCCACCTGATAATTATTTCGTGATGGGAGATAATCGCGATCGCAGTTGGGACAGCCGCTATTGGGGTTTTGTGGATCGCAGCGCCGTGATGGGCCGGCCGGTGATGATTTACTGGTCCGTGGAGGCTACTCCTGCGGATTACGCCAGGCGAAACTTCCTGGGAACGCTGCGGGCCGCGGCGCAAAATCTTCTGCATCTTCCCGCGCGCACGCGCTGGCGGCGTATGATGCATGAGGTCCACTAGCTGGCCGGTTCAGCTGAAAAAAATCTGCCGTGGCAAGCACGCTCTCCCATCCCGAAGCTCCCGTACAAACGATCCCGCCGGCCGCTTCTCGGACGCCCCGTTGGACCCGATGGCCTAAGTGGATTCTGCTGTTTCTAGTTCTTGTATGGTTGGCGGGCGCCGCAGTGTCGCTGCTGGTTCGTTTCACTCCGCTGCAAAAAAAGATAACCGCGCGCCTGGAGCTTGCTTTCGGAAGGCCCGTGGAAGTTGCGAGTTATAACTTCACACTGTTGGACGGTCCCACGCTGCGAGCGCAATCGGTAACTTTCGGTGAAGACCCGCGCTTCGGTCACGAATATTTCCTTAGGGCTGAATCGCTCACCGTGCGTCTGCGTTGGCAGGGACTGTTGCTGGGACGTCTCCAACTCGGAACCGTTTCCTTGGAGCATCCCAGCCTGAATCTAGTTCGTAACTCGGACGGGGACTGGAACCTTGCTGAATGGCTGCCCAAGCCTCCGCCTTCTGCAACTTCAAATGTTTCGGCTCCGGCCGCGCCGGCTGTCCGGTTCAGGCGGATTGAAATAGATTCCGGCCGAATAAATTTCAAGCGCGGAGAAGAGAAGCTTCCTTTTGCGCTGGTCGGCGTTACTGGTTACGTCGAGCCTGCCGGCCCTGGCCGATGGACCATGGACTTGGAAGCCATCCCGACGCGCGCGGCCGTGATTGTCCAGCAAGCCGGCGTGCTTCACGTAAGCGGGCAAATGGGAGGCACTTCCTCGCGCATGCGTCCCGCGGAGCTGAACGCTTCCTGGAGCGACGCATCTATGTCTGACGTTTTGCGCCTGGCTCGCAGCTCCGACTACGGTGTGCGCGGGATTCTCACACTGATGATGAACGCTCGTACTTCTGACGTGGAAGAAGATGGTTGGAGCGTTCAGACGCGCGCCGAACTCAGGCAGCTTCACCGATGGGATCTCGCGCTGCGTCCCGATAATCCATCCGTGAACGTGATTGCCAAAATTGATTGGAATCCCAAGGAACCTGTACTGCTTCTGAACGACGTGGCAATCGAAGGTCCGCATTCGCACGCTACTGCGTCTGCCGTCCTTTCGTGGATTCCTCCGCCAGGTATTGCGCCGAATACTCCGGCCATTTCTTATAGTGTCCGCTCGTCGATAATTGATCTGAATGACGCGCTGGCCTGGCTCCGGGCGTTTCATTCGAATGTTGCTGACGATATTTCGCTTCGGGGATTTGCGGCACTGCAGGTAGCTTCGCCAGGCTCTGCATCGGAAATGCCTGCGGTGTCGCTCGCCATTCAGCAGGCGGACCTCACTAGTCCGCGCTTGCGCGTTCCGGTCCATCTGGGAAATGTGGATTTTCGTTACGACCGCGGCGTCGCCGAGCTTTCGCCGGTGTCGCTGACCTTCGGCACTTCCGGCGATTCGCTGCACATGGAAACAACGGCAAAGCGCGGGGCGGAATTGCCAGCCTTCCACTTGGCCGGAAATTTAGCGCAGGCGCGCGACTTGGTGGTAACCGCAAGCGCCTTCGGCTGGAATATCTCGCATGGTTGGGACTTGGCAGGCCCGGTGCGCTGCGATTTGCGTTGGCAGGACGCTCCCCATCTCTGGCGAACTCCGCCAACCGGTACTGTGGACTTCGGCGCGGAACAAACCGGAATGTCGCTTCGCACGCCGTTTCTGAACCAGCCGCTCGAAGACATCAAAGCGCATGCAGAGTGGAAACCCGACTCGCACCACATTTCTGTATCGTCCGCAAAGGCCTTTGGCGCGGATTGGAGCGGTTCGTTCGATCGCCATGACGCGGGCGGATGGGTTTTCGCGCTTTCAGCAGACCATCTGGCGGCGGCCGATGTCGATCGCTGGCTGAATCCTCGCTGGCGCGAAAGTTTTCTCGACCGCATGCTGCCGTTTTTGAACCAGCGCTTGCCCACAAACGCTGTCACCGACAATCTTCAAGCCAGCGGGCGCCTGGCGGTTGACGAATTTACGCTGGCACCCGTCACCGTGCGCCGCCTTCAGGGCGATCTGAAAATCTCAGGCCATCGCCTCGCGCTGGGCAATGCGCGTGGCCAATTCTACGGCGGAAATATTGGCGCGTCATTCGAGGCGGATTTTGCGCCGGTCCCTTCCTATCGCGTGAATATGGATTTCTTGCGGGTTGATCTGCTGGCGCTTTCTGCGGACTCGCCAACTTTGGCGAAGTTGTTTTCCGGCGCAGCTTCGGGAGAAATTTCGCTGAATGCTCGCGGCGCCGCCAAATCCGATCTGCTAGCTTCACTTGCGTGCAAAGGCAAGGCTCGCATAAACGACGTGGAATTTCACAATTTGAATCTGCTGGAATCGCTGCGCGAAAACGCCGCCAGACCCGGCACAAGCCTTTTTCGCCAGGCGTCCGCGACTTTCACGTGCAGCGAGGGTGAGATTAAATTCCGCGACTTGCTACTGCTGAGTCCATCAGCCGAGGTCGAAGGTTTCGGTTCGCTCGATTTCAGCCGCAACCTCGACCTCCGTCTCCGTGTCCTTCGCACGGAAGCAGCAGACCGCAGCGCGCCCGCCTCTGACTATCGCCTAACCGGCCCGCTGTCGTCCCCAGAAATTTCGCGCATCCCCCTGCCCACACCGCATCCCTAGCTTTATACAGCGCAAAGGAGACACCCATGATCTCGCTAATTCGAACCGCCCAGATTTGCTCGCTAGTCTTGGCAATAATAATGAGCATAACCTTGTTGTGCAGTGGCCAGGCCGATGAAAAGAGAAACGTCCTAAAAGCGCCCGTGGACGAGAATACAGCGATCCGTTTTTTCTACCAGCCTGCAGGAGATTACTTCCATTTTCCCTTGGTCTTTCGTTCCGTCGATCCCAAAGACCCCCGACTGAATACGGCTCCGATGACAACAGAGGGCCGGACCGCGTATATTTCCCTATCAGAGATGCAAGAATTGATGCAGGCGTTGAGCCACTTGCGTCTGTCTTGGCAAGAATCAGCAAGGGTTGAGCTCCTAGAGTCCTTTAGGAAACTCAAGATCACGGACACCATGGTAATTACTGCCGTGTCCTCGGACGGAAGGGCGATCGCGAATTTAAACCCTAAGAAAATCTGCGAGACGTTCAAGCCTCTGGACTCCGCGCTAAAGACGCCTCGCGCCCTCTGGGAGTTTCAAGGATTTCGCTTAAACTATGGTTGCAAAGTTCCGGGATTTGAACACGATGCCTACCCAGATCATTGAGCAGTCAATATAGAAGCTGATCGAGGTCTCCCAACACACTTCAACTAATGTCGGGCGGGTAGCTAGGCCTTCCACGAATATATCGGAGCGCCGCCAAGGAAAACCTAACCCAAGCTCTTACTCGTCTCGTCGGTTTGCCTGGTCTGTACGCCTGTGCTAGCGTGCTTGAATGCAGCAGAATCACCAGCTTTCGAGGCACAGCGAGCGATATTTTCTGTTAGGTGCTGCTGGGCTTGCGCTGATTGCGCTTTCTCTTAGCGGGGCGCCTGGCAACCGCGTACGACTCTCCATGAAATTCACGCCGGGCGAAACTCTGCGCTACCGGATCGAGACCAGCACATCCGCGAACAACAAAATGGAGACGCCCATCGAGAATCCGGAGGCGGCAACCGCATCGAAGCAGTCCGTCAGCCTCGTCCTGCGCCTCGACGTGCTGAACAAGGCGCCCGCAAACGGCGAACCTGCGGGCAGCGTCCGCATTCGCGCCACTTACGAAAAATCCGACGCTTCATTTCAAAGCGACGCTTACGACCCAGCGAGCGCGAATCTCGAAGACCAATACAAACATCTCGAAGGCCGCTGGCTCGAATACTCTATCGACCCGGACGGAAATGTTTCGCACATCTCCGGCATTGACGACCTTCTCGCCAACCCTGTGGTCGCTGAAAACGTCCGCCTGTGGATCAACGGACTTTCGTTTGGCCCTCGCATCCCGAAAGGCGGCGTCGAGATAGGCCAAAAGTGGAGCAATGATCAGCCCATGGAAGGCACTGCTCTAGGCGGATTGATCTGGAGAAATCACTCCACGTATTTGCACGACGAGCCTTGCTACCCCACCGACGTCCCGCCGGGTTCCTCCGACGCGTCTCAGCCTGCCGGCAAGAATCCCCCCTGCGCGGTGATCGTCACGGATTTCAAGATTGTTCGAAATGGAGATGCCACTCCGGACGATTACGCCCGCAAAAATTTGAACACCTCCGGCACTTGGACCGGTTCAGGCGGCAGCCTCGAATCCATTTCTCTCGCAGACGGCACGCTCGTCCGCTCCACCCAAAGCTCCACACAAAATATGGACGTGGTGATCATGAGCACGCGCTCAAGTTCGAAAATTCACTACGTCAGCCACGTCGAGAGCAGATCTGAAATCTCGCTCTTACCGGCAGAAGCGCCTCCCACAGAGCCGAAGTCCTGAAAAGACCTGAAAAATCAGCTCGCGCGCCCATTGACTCCGGCCTAAGCAGCGATTTGCAACCTTTGGTATAATCGTAGTTTTCAGCTTGACCCATTTTTCGCAACTGAGAGTCCGTCGATGAACTTCAAAATTGCCAGTGACTACGAGCCGCGCGGCGACCAGCCCGAAGCCATTTCCAATCTCGTTCGCGGCATAAATGACGGAGACCGTCACCAGGTCCTCCTGGGCGTTACCGGCTCAGGCAAAACGTTCACCATGGCCAAGGTGATCGAGCAAATCAATCGGCCCACTATCGTCCTGGCGCATAACAAGACTCTAGCCGCTCAGCTATTTCACGAATTTCGCTCGTTTTTTCCCAACAATGCCGTCGAATATTTCGTCAGCTATTACGATTATTACCAGCCCGAAGCCTACGTTCCCGCCAGCGATACCTACATCGAAAAAGAATCCACGATCAACGATGAGCTCGACAAGCTGCGCATGAGCGCCACGCGCTCTCTCTTCGAACGCCGCGACGTTATCGTGGTCGCCTCCGTCTCCTGCATTTACGGACTCGGCTCCCCCGAAGCGTATTACGGCATGATGCAGCTGATCGAAAAAGGCCAGTCCATCGCCCGCGAAGCCATCCTTCGCAAGCTCGTAGAAATTCAGTATGAGCGCGCAGAAGACCTTCGGCGCGGCACTTTTCGCGTGCGTGGCGACATGATCGAGATTTATCCACCCTACGACGACCTCGCTGTGCGCGTAGAGATGTGGGGCAGCGAAATCGTCGCCATACGTAAATTTGATCCGCTCACGGGCGAAATCCGCGCGCGCGCCGGCGAAAAGGAAATCGACCGCATCCTGATTTATCCCAAGAGCCACTACGTGCTTCCCGCCGAACAGCGCGAGCGCGCCATTCAAAGCATTTATGAAGAGCTCGAATGGTGGAAGGGCGAGCTCGAACGCCAGGGAAAAATTGTGGAAGCGCAGCGTGTGGTCCAGCGCACTCATTTCGACATCGAAATGATGCGCACAATCGGCTACTGCCACGGTATCGAAAATTATTCGCGCCACCTTTCAGGACGCTTGCCCGGCGAAGCCCCGCCCACGCTTTTCGATTACACTCCCTCCGATTTTCTTTTGTTCATCGACGAGGCGCACCAAACCATCCCGCAAATTCGCGGCATGTATCACGGCGACCGTTCGCGCAAACAAACGCTGGTTGACTTCGGTTTTCGCATGCCTTCGGCTCTCGATAATCGCCCGCTCAACTTTGAGGAATTCGAGCATCGCGTGAATCAAGCCGTTTATGTTTCCGCCACGCCCGGCCCCTACGAATTAACAAAATCCGGCGGCGTTGTAGTGGAACAAGTCCTTCGCCCCACCGGCCTCGTCGATCCGCAAGTGGAAGTTCGCCCGGTAAAAGGCCAGGTGGACGATCTGCTCGAACAAATTCGCGTCCGCTCCGCCCGCAATGAGCGCGTTCTCGTCACCACGCTCACCAAACGCATGTCCGAAGACTTAGCTGAATATTTCACCGAGGTAGGCGTGAAATGCCGTTACCTGCATTCGGAAATTGAGACTCTGGAACGCGTCCGCATCCTTCGCGATCTGCGACGCGGAGAATTTGACGTTCTCATCGGCATCAATCTTCTTCGCGAAGGCCTCGACCTTCCGGAAGTCTCGCTCTGCGCCATTCTCGACGCGGACAAAGAAGGCTTCCTCCGCAGCGCCACTTCACTAATTCAAACCATCGGCCGTTGCGCGCGCCACTTGGAAGCTCGCGCCATTTTGTACGCTGACGTGATGACTGATTCCATGAAGCAAGCCATTGGTGAGACAAACCGCCGCCGCGCGAAACAGGAAGCCTACAATCGCGAGAACAACATCACGCCGGTTTCCATCGTGAAATCAGTGGACATGCAACTTGCCAGAATCGTGGAAGCTGATTATGTTACGGTGCCGTTGGATGACGTTGTGATTGGGGAAGTCTCGACGGAAGCGGAATTGGCTACAGCTATTTCCCAGTTGGAATCGCAGATGCGCGAAGCCGCGAAGAATTTTGAGTTCGAACGCGCCGCCGCACTGCGCGATCGCATACGCTCTCTGAAACAGCGCGACCTCGGCGCGATCTTTTCTGCGCCGCCGCTAGCGGAAGCTGCATCTACTGTTGTGCCGGTGGAAGCAACTTCGAGTTCGACTGCGGCTGCAGCTATTCCGCCCGCATCCAGGGACCTTGCAGCCAAGCCGGTGAAAAAACGTGTCGCAAAAAAATAATTCAATCGGACTCGCGTGAACCAACCACAAAAGTTTACTCTTCGCATTTTCGCGGGACTCGCCTTCGTTCTCGCGACAGTTTTGATCATTTCTCCCGCGGCCCGTTGCCAGGTCGCTCCGGCACATTCACAGGATGGGCAAGCCGGCGACAGTGAATTCGGCGTCTGGGCATCTTATGCGCCGCAAGCCCCTCATGTAATCGGTGTAACCAGCCCGCGCCAGTTCGGCGTTCTCGGATTCCGTTACGGTCACTTGATATTCGAAAAGCCGGGGGTTTCGCTCGAATACACTTTGGACGTACTGCCGGTCGCCATTATGTTGCAGCCGAAGATTCTCGGCGCCATCACTAATCCGCACGGCCACACAACTTTTCTTACCGGCTCGCGGGAAGTTGTTTACGGCGGTGGTGTGAATCCCCTGGGATTGAAACTAAATTTGTTCCGCGCTCACAAATTCCAGCTTTTTGGCGCCTCCACTGCCGGATTCATTTCGTCGGTGCGCCGCATCCCGGTCGATTTTCAGGGCGAAACACAATTTAATTTTGACTTCGATTTTCAGCTGGGGTTCCAGCTTTACAATTCCCGGCGCACGCGCTCCTGGATCTTCGGGTACAAGTACCAACACATTTCCAACGCGTATCGCGGCGAGATAAATCCGGGCGTAGATTTGAACACCGTCTTCGTAGGTTATTCTTTTTTCAAGTAGAGCGTCTTCAAAATTCTGCGATACGGCGCAGCACCGCCTTACACCACTCCGCGTTTCAATTCCTTCAGGGGATAAAACGTCCCGCGCCAGGTAATCCCGCCGGTCCACAAAGTAACGATCGTCGAACGCGCCTGCATCCAAATGAAAATCAGCGCCCCGATGGGGAACGTCAGCGCATACAGCGGCGAAACTTTGAATTCCAAACACGCGCCGATATGCAGAATGATCGCGAGCCCAACGCAAATGCATGCAAACAGCAGCGTCCACCCGTGCGCGAAAAAGAGCGCCACCCAGGGCACCACGCACATCATCAATAATCCAAGAATCTGCGTGCTGATTTTCCAAAGAGAAAAGCCCGCAAACGCAAAAAAGTTCTTCGTTGTGCCGCGAATCACATTCCTCGTTCCGCTTTGCCAATGGACGCTCAGTTCGTTATGCGCTTTCGCAACGGCCGAACGAAACCCATTTTGTTTTACGAGTTTTCCCAGCTTCATATCGTCCACTACCTCCATCGCGAGGCGGCGATGGGTTCCAATCGCTTCATATGTGCTGCGCCGGATTAGCTGGAACATCCCTACGCCCGCAAACGCGCTGGATTGTGGGTCGCTCACTCGCCATGGCCGAACGCCCATAAGGAAAGCCAGTCCGAAAAAAGTAAGCGCGATTCGTTCGCCGAACGAAAACATGTCCATGCGGCCCGATAGCGTCAAATGGTCACATCCCTTTTTCTTGGCCAATGCAATCGCGCGTCGGACTAGCGACGGCGCAAATTGCACATCTGCGTCTGTAAAAATCAGCCACTCTCCAGTTGATTGCTCGTACGCCTTTTGCAACGCGTGCGGCTTTCCCAGCCATCCGGCCGGCAGTTCCTGCACCGAAACAACCTTCAAGCGGGGACTGTTCTGCGCCGCGTTCTTCAGAATCTGTTGCGTATCGTCCTGCGACCGATCGTTTACCGCCACGATTTCGTAGCGCGGATAATCCAGTTTTAGAAAAGTGTTCAGCGCAGCCGGCAATTTCTCCGCTTCATCCCTTGCCGCGAAAAGAATGGAAACGCTGGGGCAATCGGTGTCCTCCAACAGCGCGACGTCCGCCACGGAGGCAAACGTGCGCAAGCCCCACGACGCGTCCAGCATGCCGTAAATCCACAAAAGTGCCGCCGCTCCCAACGCGATGGCCCAAAATAAATGTAGAGACAATTTCTCCCACCTGAAAAACTGCTTACAAGTTATGCTATCACGTGCCATGGAGCGCTCTCTTTCCATCGTCGGAGCAGGGCGCGTGGGCCGAACGTTGGGCAGGCGTCTTCACGGCCTCGGCTGGTGCATCGGAGCGGTCGTCACACGTTCCGCAGCTACATCGCGCGCCGCTGTTCGGGAAATCGGGGCGGGGCAGCCATATTCGCGACTGGTTCCGGAGGTTCTCGATTCCAAAGTGATCCTGCTGACGACGCCGGATGGCGCGCTCGGTAGTGTTGCCCGCGCTCTTGCAAGTTTTGAGGAAACGAAACTCCGCGATAAAATTATTTTGCATACGAGCGGCGCGCTGGATCGCACTGTCCTCGCCCCGCTTGCTCGCTGCGGTGCTTCCACGGGCTCGATTCATCCGATGCAGACGTTCAGCGGACGCGGTGCACCAAAGCTGGAACGAGTTATATTTGCAGTCGAAGGCGATCGCCGCGCCGTAGAAGTTGCGCGCAGGATCGCGCGCTCTTTAGGTGGTGTGCCGGTCATTATCAATAGCAAAAACAAGCCGGCTTATCACGCCGCGGGCGCGCTGGTCGCAGGTAGCGGCCTCGCCTTGATGGAAGCCGCCACGCGAGTATTGCTGAAACTAGATTTCAGCCGTCGTGATGCGGTCCGTGCGTTACTGCCGTTGACGCGCCAGATGTTGGATAATTTCGAAAGGCTAGGGCCGCAAAGATCTTGGACCGGTCCGCTGTCGCGTGGCGATTTCGAGACGGTAGCAAAGCATACTAAAGCGATGCTGCGTCATCCGCGGGAATTTCAAGATGCCTACGCGGCTCTTGCTCTTCTCTCCAGCAAAGTTCTGTCCAAGAAGCCTGCTGCAGCATCGAATCAGTTGAAAAGAGTTTTGAAGAAAACCACGGGAGGAAAAAGTTGAAGAAATTGCATATTCCGGTCGAGCACACCAAGCTCGCCAACGGCTTGCGCGTCGTTGCGGCGCCCGATCATTCCGCGCCGGTCGTCACCGTCGGCGTTTACTATCAAATCGGTTTTCGGCTTGAGCCTCGCGGACGCAGCGGTTTCGCGCATTTGTTTGAACACATGATGTTCCAGGGCTCCGAAAACGCTGGAAAAATGGAGCACATTCGTTTGATCAACGCCTCGGGCGGGCTGCTTAACGGCACCACGCATTACGACATCACCAATTATTTTGAAGCCGTTCCTTCCAACGCGCTCGAACGGGTTCTGTGGCTCGAAGCCGACCGTATGCGCGCGCTTAAAGTGGACGACGAAAATTTGCGCAATCAGCGCGACGTGGTGAAAGAGGAAGTCCGCGTGAATGTGATGAATCAGCCCTACGGCGGATTTCCCTGGCTCGATTTGCCGCCCGTGGCTTTTCGCAATTGGCCCAACGCTCATAATTTTTACGGAGATTTTCAGGACCTTGATGCCGCCACTCTTGCGGACGTGAAGGATTTCTTCCGCACCTATTACTCGCCGAATAATGCAGTGCTGTTGATGCTGGGTGATCTCGATCCCGCCGAAGCGTTTGGTCTCGCGAAGAAATATTTCGAAGATATTCCTTCGCACGCCTTGCCGCCGGCCGCTGACGTCAGCGAGCCGCCCCAAACCGAAGAACGTCGTGGCGAAGTGGAAGAAAAATTCGGAACGCTTCCGGCTCTGGCCATCGGTTACACCGTTCCGCCGCGCAGCTCGAAGGATTGGTACGCGATGACTATTCTGGACCGCGTATTACATGGTGGGCGCGCTGGACGTATTTATCGCGAGCTTGTTTTCGAAAAACAAATTGCCATCGAGACTGACGGAAGTTTGGACGTATTCGACGCAAACGGCCCCACGCAAATGGTCACGCGCATTTTCTACCGGCCGGAGCTCTCTTCTGACGCCACCGTAGCCGCTTACGACGCAGTGATTCGCGAAGTTCAGGAAAAAGAAATTTCGGAAGACGAACTCGCGCCGGTAAAAGTGAAATTCCGCGCTGACTATTACTCGATGCTTGAAGGAGGCATGGGCTCTTACATGCCGCGCTTCGGCCTGATGCACTATCTCGCATG
>Ga0185299_10007258_pt1 | contig 11438 bp, 8 predicted proteins | sample PaiPotPPA55metaG_FD_128002 | JGI IMG/M metagenome (GOLD analysis project Ga0185299, IMG submission 128002) | Iron sulfur acid spring bacterial and archeal communities from Banff, Canada, to study Microbial Dark Matter (Phase II) - Paint Pots PPA... ...
AGTCTTCGCCATGGCGTATTCCTCCTGTGCCCTGAACCTCTCGCAGAGATTCCGGGGCTTTCTCCTTCAATGACTTCTCAGGAGAATACGCCTTCTACTTTTCTACAGGAATCGGGACAGAACCCTTCATCTTCCTTAAAGATAGACTGCATAATATTAACCAAAATTGACGGTTTATTGGCCGGTCCAAGAACATAAGAATACCTTGCATCTCCTACCTGACGGTCTTTCTGCACCCCTAGGCCGAGATTCTGAGCCACTCGCTCTACGTTTTCTTGTACAGACTTAATCCGGTTAGGATCAGATAAGGCCTTGTTAGCGCCTTCGACGATATCTGCTCGACCGATACGACGTTTTCCGCCGGTACTCTGGAACGCATGGTGCGCAATGTGGAGCACTTGACGCGGATTTCGACCACCGACTTCAAATAAAAACGCTGTCGAATCGCGCTCGAACAGTTCGCTTACTGCAAATTTTTCGTTCGTACAATACTGGTCTATAAGCCCTTCACACTCCTCGTTTGTGAGTCGCATTTCGATGATGTCTTGTCGGTTAATACGGTCGAAAACATCCGCTGGCATAGCGGACCATGCATCGTCAATTCCGGAAAGCAGAAAAATATGACCTGTCTTCGAAAACATCTCTGCCAAATCTTTTATGAGACCGGGGGTGGCCGCTCTGTCCTGCGGTGTGCCCCGAACAGCAATGCGTTCGAATTCATCGACGCAAAACAATACCTCGATGTTCGCCTTACGGTGAGCTTCAAGAAGGAACCGCATTGCCTCCTTCGCGTGACTAGGCTGATTAATTGCTGCCAGGTCGAGACCCAAGTCCTCTCTCTCGGAATTGGTAAGTTGTTCGCCCCGTATCCATCGGACTCCAAGTTTGCTCAGATTCGAATCTTTGATCCGCGAATAGGCCTTAAAAAAGTCTCGTGCGACAGAAGGACTATCTTCGATCTGATAATCCAGCTCTAACCCCAACCCACTGACGGGTAACAAATCTTCAGTTACAAGGTCAAGAACATACTGAGGGTTGGTCTTGACGGCGTTGTCTACTTCCTTCTGCGCAATATCTGTCAGGGACATTCCCCGCACCTCAGCGACGCCAGAAGCGGGACTTTTTTGGCGAAGAAGCTTTGCTATATGCATAGCAACCACGGACTTGAGTGACTCTTCGTCAAACTTTCGCGCGAAAGCATTTTTGTACAAGTCCAGGAAGTCCACGTGATCAATCTTCGTGTAGATCATCCGTGACTGAGTATTGTGAGTAAAATAATCCGCTAGCTGGAAGGCCAGGTGGGTCTTGCCACTTCCAAATTGCCCGCGGATGCCCATCGTGGATCGTTGCGGTTGTCCCTCCGAAAAGCTTTCCTTAAAGATGTCGATCCGCGCCTTTCCATCGGCAAAAGAATGGCCAAAATAATTCGCAAATGGCGCAATCGAATCGGACACTACTGTGCCTGCGGGAAACGGATTGTCTCGACTTTTCCTGGCGACGGTCACACAGCCTCGTCAAACCTACCGCGGAGTTCTGATGATAATTTCATATGATTCGGCAATGTCGGCCCACGTAATCCGAATATCTGTTGGCAGTGGAGGCGGTGCTGTATAGCTTTGCGATAATTTACTCATCTTCCTGTTGAGCGACCCGCGCAACACCTGAATCAGAAACTTTACTCCGACACGGCCCTCGGGTGGGCCAGTGAATATTTTCTGAAAGGCGTCCAACTCAAATGGAAATACTTTTGGGTCAACGTTTGTCGAACGAAAATGATCCAATCTCGCCTCGGCAAACTTTAGTCCTTCTGTCACAGATAATCCGGTCAGACGGACGCTTTTACCCTGAATCATGTTCTTGTCAACAAGATCGTCAAAAAATGGAACCACGCGATATTCTTCAGTTATAAAAATCAAGAGAACATTTAGGGGAGAAACTAATCTGTATAGCCACTTTATCCAATCCCGGCGATCCCAAGTAATCGGATCTACGATCAAGATGAGCGGAGGCGCAGCGGTCAGTGGAGTCTTCAGCGCATTCAGCAGTGCCTCCAGAAAGCTTTGATCGGGTGCTTTGGGATCAATCAGATCTTTGTACTCTGCGAATATATCCTGAACACCTTGCTGAGGATTCTTGTTTAGGTGCGCCTCAATCTTCTGCTTTATCAGAATGAGTAGCTTCCCTTGAGACTCCGTCGGTACAAACACAGTTTTTAAGGAAGGCAATCCACAACCAGACTGAGTAATGATCTGCTTAACGATATCAGCAGCGTAATTTGCCATAGAGCCACGTCCCGAGCCTGGCGAGCCCTGGATCAGGAGCGCAGGTTGATCTCCGCCAGCGGAACTGTAACCTAGTGCGCCAAAATACTGACTAAGGTCAGCTATCGCCTTGGCAAAAGGACCTACTTCTATGAAGCACGACTTGAGTTCAGTGTACTGAAATACATTCAGCTCCGTCAGGAGAGATACATTCTGCCGTTGAAAGTCGAATTGCGTTCTCGCGTCGATGGTCGGTTCGAACGGATGTGACTCGAAGAGGTAATACTTCTGCAGCACTTCGGGCTTGTACATTTCAAGGCCTCATAAACTCAGGAAAATACTCGCGCAAGGCTTCGCGGAGTGCATTGACACGCTCCGTCGAGTCCATTGTTCCATCGCAGAATCGATTCACCTTGGCGGCGGTCTCAGGCAGCAGAATTGCATACACTCCTTCTTCCAACATGGTCTTTCGCACGTCCTGGACCCTTTCCAGGTCCGAACGACCGTGGCCGGAGACCAAAACAGGGTAAGTTTCCTGAAAGAATCGCCACAATTTCGTACTGTTCTCCACTTTTCGTTCATAAAAGTGTTTCGATTGCTCTTGCTTCTGTTGAACCTTTTGTTGCCATCGAAATGTCGCCATGCCAATCAGAGCACCGACGACCGCTCCAACCACCGTGCCCGCGAGACTAGCCGTTAAAGTGGGCAGAACTGGCCATAGCGAGTTCTGTACCACCTCGATCGAAATCGGAATCTCTTCCGGCTCGGCACCTTCCACACCGACAAAAATTTTAGCTGCCGCCTTATCGCTTGTTCCAGCTGGCACCCGGATCAGATAACCGAGATATTGTGGCGCATTAGAATTGACAATATCCGTTCGGTAAACCGGACCTCCCTTCTTATCTGATTTTAGGCTGATCAGGATTGAGGCCCAAGCAGGCGTCGGCGCTGGCCACGGGCCATTTGCCTTGACCGGCAAAGAGGAGGGATCAAAGAAGAAAATGTCTCCGCGGCCCCAAAGAAGCACCTTCACAGGTCCAGACTGTTGAGACCGTATACTGCATCCGATTGTTCCAAATGCCGCGTACCAGTCACCATCGGCAAAGTGAACACGGTGAGAAGCATCCCACCGCTCAACAGTTTGTGTGCCGGAGACAGCGAGAATTTCGCTAGTTTTTTGGGCGAAGGCAGACGTCGAAATAACGAGAATAACTAAAGCAACAGTTACGAGCGGAAGGATAACATTTCGATTCAGCACCGCGGCTCTCGATTGTGTACACCAACCTGGCATAAGTGAGTCCTTACCTATTTGTGCCGTGAGATCTCCACGCTTCAAGAACGATTTTGCTTCGCATCCAACGACTGCATTTGATCGATACCTCTTCTGATGGCCCGCGCCGATATGTAATCGCAGCCATTTCTTCTCATGTCCCTCCCACGACGAAAGTGGACTATAGCGCGGCTGCCGCTGCCTCGCCTGTCTCGATCGCCCCCTCCATGAAACCTTGCCATTGCTCCGAGAGGTGCTCACCTGCGAAGAGCACCCGCTGATGGGGGCGTTGAAGCGCAGGCCGCACTTCAAACCACTGACCTGGACGATAAAAGGCATATGCGCCACCAACACATTCGTCTCGCTGCCAAGCCTTGCGATGCAAAAAAGAGCCGTAAATTACTCTTGTTCCTAGGGCAGTTGACAGATCTTTTGATAGCCATTTCGCCAAATCATTGCCGCGTTCATCGGCCAAGTCATCAGCTTTGTCGCCGATGGCGTAGCTGCAAACAATTCCTTCCGGTCCCTTTTGGCCGAAAGTGCTATCAAAACAAAAATCCGAAGCGCGATTCGTAAATAGAGAAAATCCTGCGACCTTTTGCTCGGGCCAGAATTTTTCCGGGAATAAAAATGCCGTCTTTACAATACGGGCGTATTGCAATTGCCGCGCAGCGAAAAGCTGGTCCACCGGCAAGCTCGGATGCCAACGAATGCGGCGTAGGTTAGAGGCAGGGATGGCGCAAATGCAGGCGTCTCCCGTATATTGATGCCCCGCCCGAGTGACAACCAGCACACCGCCTTGGTGTTGATGGATCTCGGATGCAAAACATCCTGTGTAAATGCGCCCTCTCATTCTCGTAATCGCAGTTGCCAAGGCATGAATTAATCGATCGTTGCCACCGACGATTTTCTCATCCATTTCGTCATAACGATTGCCCGCGGTGTATTCCGTCGCGCCTACGAATCCTGAAGTGTGTCGAATGGATTCGCCGAAATCTGTGCTATCCATCAGGTCCCGACGCAGTTGGCTTTTTCTGCTGAACCCCAGTTCCCGAACTTTCGTCCACCAATCGATGCGGTCAAGCTTTTGTTGCTGACAGGCGTCCATAGACCGGGCGGAATGTTGAAATCGTCGAAAAGCAGCAGTTTCGGAATGAGAAAACGGCAGCGTGCCAGGCGCGTAGAATTTCGAGCACTTGTTCCCCTCGACAAACGCAAATGAATACCGATGGGGCATTCGTGCCAGTCCGAAATGATTGCACATTTGGATTAACCGTTTGTGCGAAGTCCCTATCCATTCCCCACCCAATTCGTACACCAAATCTGGTTTACCTTTGCGATGTACTCGTCGTGTGAAAACACGGCCGCCTAACCGGTCAACGTCGGCTTCCAGAACCTCAACGGTCCATTTGTTCTTCACAAGTCGATAAGCAGCCGCTAAACCAGCAAGACCGGCGCCAATCACGAGGCAGTGTTTGCGTTTCATCAACCTCCTTTACTGAATGCAACCCGTGATTTAATCCCTAACCAACGACCTAGCCACCTAGTTTGGTACGGGTTCCGGCGAATCGCTCCCGACCCATCCCTCCGCGTTTACCTCCCGAGCGCAAAGTTCACGAATTGTGGCAAGCCGAACGGGCCACCCTTGGTGATCGTCGGTTTCCAATCGGGATCTTGAGCGAGGAAGGATTGACTATCAAGTTTCAGGAGGCCCGCAAATGTTTCCGACACGATGCGACCTCCAACGGGGCCGAGGAGTTTGGATTTCACGCCAGCGTGGCCGGCAACAGTGTGATGCTGCGTCTCCGCCAGGCAATACGTCCAGAGTGGACACGTATCCTTGAACACTCCGCTGATCTTCTCAATGTTTTGGGTTTCGGGTTTATCCTGGAATTTTCCAATAAGAATGGGGTCCAACACTTTCACTCCCATCGCTTTCGCTACCAATTGGCCCGATGGCAGCCGGAGTCTCCATCCGCGAACCAAATTTCTTTCCGCCAGGGAGGGAATGATCAAGTCGGCGACGTCCGGAGGCAGATTTCCGAGGGGAAAAACGATCGACGTGTCAATGCGATACGCCAACTGAAGTCTTTGCCTATTTTCCCCTAACTGTTCTGGCGAAGGATCTTTCCCATTCGGGAGTTTCCCGTTGTCGTCCAACATGACTCCATTAGGACGATCTTCGATGTCGATAAAACGCGCCCAATCCAGCGCCCAGTCATCCGCCGGTGCCATGAACCCCCTCAGGCTGAGTGGCCGTTCGGGTGGGCCTTCCTGCCCAAATATTGGCAATAAATTGAGCGGTCGACTATTCAAACGGTATCCAGGTCTCACCATTGAATGGCCAAATCGATATGCCGCGACAGAAAATTCAAGAGGCATGAAGGCCTCGTCTCTAGCGTGGTAATACGCCAAAAACGGCGGGTCTTTGGCCAGCGAAGAGACCTTGGCGAGGTGGGGAAAAACGGTGTGTAGCGTGTCCTTGTTTACAATCTTGACTAGAAAATCATGGATCAGCATCCACTGGTAGTGGTATCGCATGGTTCGTTGTGCGTCGGCGAAATTTAGTTTGAACTCGTCAATCAAGCGGTTGTGGAAGTGCAGAAATAATCCTTGCAATTGACTAACGAGCACATTTTCGTCATTTCGCGGATCACCAATGATGGCTCTGGCTGGCTGTTTTGCTGCCACATGCGAATCGTTCCGAGCCAGATCTCTAGGGTCCTGTTTTAGGGGAAGCGGACCCCCGTCGGTCAGTTTTTTACCAAGCAAGAATTTAGCTTTCTCAGAACCACTGGTGAAGTCGTACAGATATGGTTGGTCATCGGGTCCTCGGCCGTAGACATTATCAAGATCGAATTTCGGCGTTCGGTAATCCACCAAGCCATCAGGGTCGTTTTGTTGTTGCAGACTGCTTGCGGGATCGAAAGTAAGATCATGGTCGATGAACTGGCCAAGATAAGTATACAAAGCGGGAATGCCGCTCTCTTCCGGGTCGGGGTTGTCCTTCGGCTTGTCATCGGTGCCAACCATTGCTTTTCCGAGGGCTTTGAGGTTTGCCTGGCTCTCCGCATCATTAGCCCCGAACTCGGCCGCGGGAAGAGCTCTGAAAATTCTGCCAAAAGCCCCGCCGAAAAGTAGTGAACTGCGCGATAAGTTCAAACCTCGCACGCCGCGACCATGAGGAGTGAGATTTTTTATATTCATGATTGCCTCGCAAGATATTGCAGGTTGCATCTGACCGCAGGCGGTCATTTCCGAGGGAGCCTAACTACAACTGATGTAATGTGCAAGTTAATTCTTTTATTAGCTAGTATCAGACCTATACCATTAGCCATATTATGTTTCGTTTTTGTCGACAGGACCCGTCTGACATTAGGGAATCACACCGTCAGTGTCCATCGACGATACTTGGTCGGCGATAATTAATTAACTTGACAATAAAAAGGCCATGACTACACTCACGGTTTATTCTCTAACGCATTCGACTTTGGGTAGCACATCGGATTTAGTGTCGATACGGGGTTGCGTTGGTGACATAGCAGTAGCCGGAGATTCTTATGGGAACATCGCTCGCATTCGTGTTTTCATTCGATAGTTTGTTTGCATCAATTGCACTCGGACTGTCCGGGTGCGACCGTGCCCAACGACGGAAGCTGATAATAGCGTTTGGACTTTGCGACGGGCTGGCCAGTGTCGCTGGTTTGGCGTTTGCGCGGCCGAACGTGACTATGCTTCGGACCCTAACAAACAAATTTGAGGCCGCCCTGGGTATTTATCTTTTGGCGGTTTTCCTGCTGGGTCTCTTTTTCTCTGTGAAATCGACTAGTTCGACCGTTTCCTGGAGTGTACCGATCGTGCTGGGTCTGGACAATCTTGTGTTCTTTGCAGGCGCTCCTTTAACCGTGACTAATGTGATAGTCGTTGTGCTCACAAGTGCCGCAATGTCGCTAGTTGGCTTTTCGCTTGCAGACTTTTTCTTTCTGATCGCGCGTGGTGTTGAATTTCACCGTAAGTTTCTTAAGAAAGTCACGTCATGAAACTACCCGTGACTACGAGGTCCTACGATAACTCTCGGACGGGGGTAAACGACCGCGAGACTGAATTGACTCCTACCAGCGTCGGGACCCGCGGCATCACCAAACTGTTTTCTCTCCATCTTCCCGACGATATTCGGGGCACAGAGGCACAGCCACTTATCATTCCCGATGTCAAGTTAACGAACGGATCTGTCCATGACGTGGTTTACCTCTGCTCAATGGGGAATCGCATTTATGCCTACGATGCGAATACCGGGCAGCTTCTGTGGGGTCCTGTTTCGCTCGGGCCGCCGGTTATTAATAATCCGAGACCAATCCACCAGATCAATATCGACAGCAAGAATATCAATACGCAGTGGGGCGTCATCAGCACGCCCGCTATAGATCTCGATACGCAGACTATGTACGTCGTACGTTGGTCTAGCCCAGATCCCAATCCTGTAAATTCGCTCTCAGCCAGCGAGTATCATCTTTTCGCAATCAACATTGCCGACGGTTCGTTTCGTCAGCCTCCCTTGCCCCTCAACGCCAGTTTCCGCACCGCTGCAGGGAATCATTTAGCTTTTTCGGCTAAAATGCAGAAACAGCGAGCCGGCCTGCTGCTCGAGTCGGTGAAAGATTCGAAGGGTGTTGCCCACAAAACCCTGTTCGTTGCGTGTGGAGGAATCGCAGAGGATCATCACGAAATTCATGGCTGGGTGCTCGCGTTCGATCTACAAACATTCAGGTTGGCAGCCAGCTTTGTTACCACCCAGGACGGAGCGCAAGGTGGGGGCGGAATCTGGCAGGCGGCGCAGGGCCCCTGCGGCGACAGTATGGGCAACGTCTACCTGATGACCGGAAACGGTTCGTGGAATGGAGTAACCGATTTCGCGGAGAGCTTCGTTAAGTTGCACTATACACCCGCGGTAGACGGTCTTGCTGCAGACCTCAAAATTGTCGATTGGTTCACGCCCATCGCAGATGAAGGAGGGGTCGTCAATGGGGTGCATTTCCCAGGGCGCGTCACTAGTAACACCAACGACCGTGGCACATGGGATGATCAGGATCTGGGCTCCGGGGGGCCCATCATACTGGCCGATCTAGGCCTAATAGTGGGCGCTGGAAAAGACGGCATCATTTACTGTCTCGAGAAAAATAATTTAGGAAAAACGAGCGCCTCCGATCTCGCCAACCCTGCCAAAAATTATGCCAAGCTGAAAAGCCCGCCCCTTTTCTTCACCTATTTTCCCGGATTCCAGGTATCGCCCGCTCCAAACCATCCTATGGATTTGAATTTCTTGTTTTTGGACGGAAAGACACACCATCTCCATGGATCTCCCGTGTACTGGCACAGCCCTGACCACGGACCGATGCTTTTCTGTTGGGGAGAGAACGAGAGCTTGCGCGCCTGGAGCATCGACAAAAACGGAAAGATTACGTTCTTAGCTATAGGACACGAAGTCGCTTCTGCGGGGATGACCGGTCGGGGAGGGATGCCGGGCGGAATGTTATCGCTTTCGTGCAATGGAAACACTCCACATACCGGTATCGTGTGGACTCTGGCGCCGTTGAACGACGATGCGAATGCCAGGCCGGTGCAAGGCGTGCTTCGCGCCTATGACGCAACGCAATTCGATTCCGACGGACATGGCAATAATTTTTTGCGGCTCCTATGGCGTAGCGACCAATGGAATATTTTTTTCTTGCACAACAAATTCAACATTCCGATTGTCGCAAATGGAAAAGTGTATGCGCCCACATATAATGGGACCGTCGATGTGTACGGGCTGACCCCCTAGAGACAATAAAGAATGTTATTAATTATGATCATTAATTGAACATTTTATGATGTCACCATGTGTTGGTATTGCGAGAGAATTGCCGGTGACACAGTGGACGGGTGCGGAAAGCTATGAGCTTTTTTGACGGACTATATCAATACGAAGCTGTGATGTTAGTAGCAGGCGCCTTTATGTTCCTAGTGAGTGTTGTCTTGCTCATTATATTTGCTGTCACAGGAAAATCGATGGGCGGGTTACTGCCATTTTTCGGCGTTGCTATCGTAATGATCGGTTTTCCAGCCTACAAAAAAATTGAAATCACCAAGGATGGAGTTACGCTAGACAAAGATATCCACGAATTGTTGAAAAACCCTACTGACCCAGTACTCCGGGAAAAGATATCGAATGAAGTAGCGCAACTATCTCAAAGACCAATACAGAACCCCACGGTTGTCACAACTGTTGCTCGCGCCGAGGTCGTTTTAGGCGACAATGTCGCCGCTGAAAATAACGTAAACAAAGCCTTAAGCAATGCCCCACACTTTCCTGCGGCGGTCGAATTGAAGAAGCGAATCGAATTAGACAAGAATTTGGCTCGGCTTGCCACTCAGGTCGAAAAAGATCCGAATGACCAAACATCCAGGGCGCAACTGGCCAGCCTAGTCCGCGAAACCAGCACCATGCAAATAGCGAGTCCGGTGACGATTTCAAATTTGGCTCGCGCGCATGCCGTTCTCGGAAATGAGGCGCAGGCCAGAGAAAACATTGACAAAGTGCTCAAGATTAATCCGAGTTTCGAACCAGCGACGGAATTAAAACAAAGAATGTTGATGACAGTAAAGCCCAGTGCGGTTATGCATTGATTATCACTTGTCTGCACCCGCTCACGAGAATCCTGTGTTTTATTGATCTGGCCCATCTCGGAGTGACCACTCTAATTCACATCATGACTATGGTGTGCATTTCGACATGAATTATCATAGATGGCAGGCAAGCCAGACAGCTACGCGTACCAAGCCTAAAAGCGAAGTTTTGTATCGAAAGTCGTAAATTTGGGCCCGGTCAGGCCCAATGGGCCGTAAGTGCGCGAATTTTACTCACTTTTCTCTTCGCTGTCGACGCCGCAATCGCGCGAATCTTCGGCTTTCAGCCCGAGTCACGGGCAAACTGAAATTACTCGTCCGTCCGGCACGGTTGACTGAGGCCTTCGCGAAACACATCGCGATACACAATAACGTTGTCTAAGACGTACTTCGAATGACTTGCGGTGCCGTCCGTGCTCTTCCATGTCGTTTAAAGTACTTGTAACCCGCTAACTGTCACGGCAGAGGTCGCCCAGTTCGAGTCTATTCGTCCCCGCCACTTTGTTATTCTTACAGAAAGTTCCTTCCGCCGTGGGAACACAAAGGGAACAACTCTTAGACCTCTGCTTCCTTTGATACAAGTTGGATCAACTCTGCAACCTTCTGTTACGCAGAAAGCTTCGCTGGCGTCAGAGCCTGGTGTACACACATCCAGCTTAATTCTGCTACCCGAGTGTCGCATCAGTTCCCGGATGGTTTCACGTCCTCGCCACTTCCCTTCAGCAGTGTTGCAAACTCCTGCGGAAGGAACGCCAGCCGACCACCTTGGTGATTCCGGCACGCTTGGCTGCGGGGCCGTATGTCTCTCATCAACTAATTCTCCGGCCAGTAAGGCTGTGCTGGCTCAGGTGGACCAAGAACTTCTGTTCCCAAATTGGGTCTTCCTCGAATCGAGTTTGGCCCATAACAACATTATGATCGCTAAGCGACAGCCCTTCGAGATGCCGTTCACAACGGCGTCTCCAGCTGGTTAAGCGGCGACAGGGGGCTAACCCAGACGAGCCGGTGCGGGCTTGCTTGTTCGCGTGGGTAATGATTGGCTTATCGCATTAAGGCAGCGGCGAAGATGGGCCACCCGGTTCAAAATCCCACAGAGTGCCCCACCATTCAAATCAGGGTCCAACCCGGACACATAGGTGACACAACGTACCTAAGACATAGGTAACACTTTTGGACCGAATGGATTTTCGAGCGGTTCGAGCACTCGAGTTTCCAGATCGAAGTAGCCCAAATCATAATCC
>Ga0185299_10007259_pt1 | contig 11437 bp, 19 predicted proteins | sample PaiPotPPA55metaG_FD_128002 | JGI IMG/M metagenome (GOLD analysis project Ga0185299, IMG submission 128002) | Iron sulfur acid spring bacterial and archeal communities from Banff, Canada, to study Microbial Dark Matter (Phase II) - Paint Pots PPA... ...
CCGCCAGAACCTTCGTGATCGCCGCCGTCAATGACGTCTTCCCATGGTCCACGTGACCAATCGTCCCGACATTGCAGTGCGGCTTCGTCCGCGCAAACTTCGCCTTCGCCATGTTCCCGGCTTCCTGTCGCTAGAGGAGCGATCGCTTGTGGTGCGGCGCTGGAGCGGGTGATGGGAATCGAACCCACGTAGCCAGCTTGGAAGGCTGGAGCTCTACCATTGAGCTACACCCGCCCGCGGGGACCGTCATTGCCTGCGCCTACCTGAATGCCTACTGAATGCCTACCGCCGACTGCCTGTTTCGTCGACCCGCAGCGATTGGTGGAGGGGGCTGGATTCGAACCAGCGAACTCCGAAGAGGGCAGATTTACAGTCTGCTGCCTTTAACCGCTCGGCAACCCCTCCGCGATCGCTTGCCGGCCGGCGCAGCGGATGGCGGGTATTAAGGTCTCCGACCGCGTTTGTCAATCGGTCAAGGCGGCTTTGTGCCGCTGATCGCGCCACGCGCACCCCTCGAGCAGAAGCCGTAGGCCGAGCCCGGCTGACACAGCAATTCCTTGTCGTGGCGGCGCCAGAGGCTATGCTCCTGCGCCGCTCGATGAGGACCGAGATGAAAAGACGACCGCCGCGCCGCCGCTCCGAGGAGCGCCGCCCGGGCCGCAGCGCCGCACCGCCGCCGGCGAAGGGATCGCGTCCCGGCCGCCCCCCCGCGACCGCCGCGCCGCGTGCCGCCGCGCCGCCGCACGCCGCCGCGCCGCCGCGTGCCGCCGCGCCGGCGCGCGATCATGGGCTGTGGCTTTACGGCCGGCATGCGGTCGCTGCGGCGCTCGCCAACCCGGCGCGGCGGGTGCGGCGGCTGATCGCCGTGCCGGAGACGGCGGCGGCGTTGCGCAGCCTGGCGACCGCCGCGACGGCACGGCTGCCCGCCGGTGCGCCCGAGGTGCTCGATCGCCGCGGCTTCGAGATGCTGCTGCCGCAGGGTGCGGTCCATCAGGGCATGGCGCTCGCCGCCGAGCCGCTGCCCGCGCGCGACATCGACGACGTGCTCGACGGCATCGCCGATACCGTCGGGCCGCACATCATCGTGCTGCTCGATCAGGTGACCGACCCGCACAATATCGGTGCGGTGCTGCGCTCCGCCGCGGCCTTCGCCGCGCGCGCGGTGATCGTCCCCGAGCATGGCGCGCCGCCCGTGACCGGCGCGCTCGCCAAGGCGGCGTCGGGCGCCCTCGAGGCGGTGCCGCTGCTGCGCGTCACCAACCTCGCGCGCAGCCTCGACCGCCTCAAGGAGGCCGGCTTCTGGTGCCTGGGCCTCGAGGAGGGCGCGGCGGCGAGCCTCACCGAGACCGATGCCGGCGCGCGCGTGGCGCTGGTGCTGGGCGCCGAGGGCAGCGGGCTGCGCCGCTTGACGCGCGAGCGCTGCGATCTCCTGGCCCGCCTGCCGACGCGCGGCCAGCCGGCCTCGCTCAACGTCTCGAACGCGGCCGCCATCGCGCTCTACGAGCTGACGCGGCGCGGCCGGTGAGCGGCGCGCCGCCGATCGGGCGCTGGTGCGCCGCGGCGCTCCTGGTGACGCCCGACGGGCGCTACCTCATGCAGCTGCGCGACGACAAGCCGGCCATCCTCCTGCCCGGCCATTGGGCGCTCTTCGGCGGCACCGTCGATGCCGGCGAGACGGCCGCGGCGGCGACGCGCCGCGAGCTCATCGAGGAGCTCGAATTCGACGCGCCGGAGATCGCCGCCTTCAGCGAGATGGTCGTCGAGTTGCCGTTCTTGCCGTCGCGCTTCGACCGCATGAGCTTCTTCGCCGTGCCGATCACCGAGCGCGACGAGCAGGCGATGGTGCAGCACGAGGGCGCCGGGCGACGGCTGTTCGCGCCCGAGGATCTCGCCCGGGAGGCGCGCGTCGCACCCTGGGATCTCGCCGCCGTGCTGATGCATGCGCGGCGCCGGAGCCTCTTCCGCCGCTGATTTTCTTCGCTCTTATTTGGGGCCGGTCTATTGCATAGAAGATTGGCGGGCAACCGCATTGTTACAGTGTCTTCTTTCACCGTTCTTTAAGTGGAATCGAGTAAGAAATAACGCAACTGGAAGGATTCCCCAGATGCGCTCCGAGCGGCACAGTATCATTTGGCAGATGCTGCTGCCGATACCGATCGTCAGCGGGCTGGCCCTCGTCGCGGCGGCGATCTTGCTGCCGCCGCGCGTGAGCGAGAACGCCGTCGAGAGCGCGGTGGAATCGGCGCGTCAGCTGGTCGACGGCTTCCGCACGGCGCGCACCTATTACAGCAAAGTCGTCGTCGCCAAAGTCACCAGCACCGGCGCCTTCAAAGCGACCAACGAGTATCGCGACAAGCCCGACGCGATCCCCCTGCCGGCCACGATGATCCATGATCTGAGCGACGCGTTCAAATCCGCGGGCGCCAGCTTCAAGCTCTACAGCCCCTACCCCTTCCCGAACCGCGCCGGCCGCAAGCTCGACGCCTTCGGCAGCGACGCGTGGACTTACCTCTCGGCCAATCCCGACCGCGTGTTCTCGCGCCGGGAGACCATCGACGGCAAGGAAATCGTGCGCGTCGGCGTCGCCGACAAGCTCGCCGACCAGTCCTGCGTCAATTGTCATAATACGTTTCCGGGCTCGCCCAAGACCGATTGGAAGCTGGGCGACGTGCGCGGCATTGTCGAGATCGACACCGACATCGACGGCGCGCTGACGCGGGGCGAGCGGCTGACGGATCAGATCCTGGCGGCGGGCGCGCTCGTCGCCGTCCTGCTGGCGCTGCTCGCGGTCGTGCTGGCGCGACGCATCAGCATCCCCATCAAGACCTTGACCGCGGCAATGCGCAGCCTGGCGGGCGGCGACGACGTCGAGGTGCCGGCGGTCGAGCGCAAAGACGAAGTCGGCACCATGGCCGCGGCGGTCGTGGTGTTCAGGGAGAACGCCATGAAGACGCAGCGCCTCGAGGCGCAGCGCCGCGAGGAGGAGTCGCGCAAGACGACGCGGCAGGGCCGCATCGAGGAGCGCATCGGCGTATTCGAGCGCTCGGTGCAGGGCGCGCTGAACGTGCTGGCGACGGCGTCGGGGCGGATGAAGACGACGGCGGAGAGCATGTCCGCCACCGCGGAGGAGACGCGCAGCCAGGCCGCCGCCGTCTCCGGCGCCGCAGCCGAGGCCTCCGAGAACGTCGAGACCGTCGCGGCGGCGACGGAAGAGATGTCGGCCTCGATCAGCGAGATCAGCCGCCAGATGGCGAAGACCAGCGACATCGCCACGCGCGCGGTGCAAGAGGCGGAGCATACCGGCACCACCATGCAGGAACTCGACCGCGCCGCGCAGAAGATCGGCCAAGTGGTGCAGCTCATCAACGACATCGCGGCGCAGACCAATCTGCTCGCCTTGAACGCCACCATCGAGGCGGCGCGCGCGGGCGACGCCGGCAGGGGCTTTGCCGTGGTCGCCTCGGAAGTGAAGAGCCTGGCCACGCAGACGGCCAAGGCGACCGACGAGATCGGCGCGCAGATCAATGCCATGCAGGGCACGACCAAGGGCGCGGTCGAGGCCATGATGCGAATCGACCGCACCATCGCCGAGGTCAACAACATCGCCGCCTCGATCGCCGCGGCCATCGAGGAGCAGGGCGCGAGCACGCAGGAGATCACCCGCAACACGCAGCAGGCGGCGCGCGGCGCCAGCGAGGTCACCCGCACCATCGCCAGCGTCGACCAGGCCGCCAACGCCACCGGGCTTGCCGCCAATAACGTGCTCACCTCGGCGCGCGAGCTCGCCGAGCAGGCGGAAGGCCTGCGCAGCGAGATCAGCACCTTCCTGGCGGGCATTCGCGCCGCCTGACGCCTCGGGCGCGCGCGCCCGCTGGTGCGGACTACCGCGGTTGCTCCGCCGCATGCGTGACGCGGTCGGCTTGGTCCCGGTCGTGATCCGCCTCGCTCAGTCCGTCGGCGAATTGCGTCCAGCGCTCCGCGAGATCGAACAGCTTGCGCTGCCGCTCGGCATCAGCGGCCCGCGCCGCGACTTGCCGAAGCTCGGCGATGTACTTCCTCCACTCTTCGGCTTCGACCTCGGTCATTGCCGCTCCCATTGTGCTTGGCTGGGAAGTAACCCTTCCAGCGGATCCAGCGCCTGTCAGCGCGGAATGTGCGGCGCCGTTGACCGGTGCTCATATGCCCGAAGGAGCAAAAGGCTAACGGCCGTCCGGGCGCAGGGCAAGCCGCGCGCCGATTTATCCACCACAATGATAAGCGGGGATAACGGGCACCGCCGGTGCGCAGCGCGCCTTGCGTCGGGCCCGCGCGGCGCGTTAAGACGGGCCGCCCGGATGCCGGGTTAGCTCAGCGGTAGAGCAGCGGTTTTGTAAACCGAAGGTCGGGGGTTCAATCCCCTCACCCGGCACCAATATAAAACAATAGCTTATGGCCTAGTAACTGCCGGTTTTCTAGACAATATCTGCCGTCGGGGCTACGGCAGCCGCGAGCAACAACAGCCGCGCTCGCGGCCGGGCAATTTTGGCGAGGAGCCTTAACATGTGGGCGGCGATCGCAGCGATCCTTCTCGGGGTACTCGGATGGCTTGTGACGAACTTCTTTGCGAAGCCGCTGCTCGACTTCCTGAACCTGCGAAAGCAAGTGCATGAGGAGATCGTCTATACCGGGAATGTCGGAGCGATGGTGGCGGAGACGCCCGCATTCGACAAAGCGGTGGATGCGCTGCGTCGTCTGGGAGCGAAGGTGCAGGCCACGGCGGTCACCGACTCCGTCATCCTCCATTGGTTTCTCGCCAAGTGCGGCTACGACCTCCACAAAGCAGGGCGCGGCTTGATCGGTCTTTCCAACACCCTCCATATGCAGCAGGACGGCAGCCGTGCGGTCCAAACAAACTGGGTCCAGGTGGGCTTGAAGCTTCCGCGTGATTACGACGATGCGGCGTTGCGGGCCATCGAAGAGCAAATCCGAAACCCCAATCGCTAGCCAAAGAAAACGGCCCGAGCTGCCTCGGGCCGTTCTGGAAGGACGCCGGTTGAGCCGGTCGCTATCGCTCGAGCGGCACCACCTCGTTGATCGCCTTCCCCGCGACTCGGCCGAGCGCGCGCCGCACGATGCGCTTGGCGATGGCGCGCGGTCCACGGTGGATCGCGTTGAGGTCGCCCAGGAGTCGAGCGAGCCGGTAGAGGGCGGAGCGGAGCGTCATGGCGCGGTCGAGGAGAAATAGAAGCCGGCCGGGCCCTCCGACGCAAGGCGCTCGACGCGCTGCCCGATGAGGAGCCGTTCCGCCTCTGGCCATGTGGACGCCTCGCCGATCCGGGCATCGTCAAGGTAGACCGGCTTGTGCGCCCGGCACGGTTGCGGATCGGGCGCGCGCTGCTCCATGGGCAGCCGCTCCCTGCTGGGCAAGCGAGCGCCCAGAGAGAAGCCCGCCGCGAAGCTGAAGCGACGCCCCCACCCATCCGACGAGGATGCAGGTCGCTGTCATGGCGCGAACACCTCCACGCCATCGGGCACGATCAGCCGGACCTTGCCATCCTCGCCCTCTTCAAAACTGAACCCGCGCGCCTTGAGCTGTTTGGCGTGCTGGCGGGCGTTGCTGGTGGTGGTGCCGATCTTCTTGGCGATCTGCTCGAAGGTGTGGGTGCCTTCCAGCATCATCGCCGCCACCTTGCCCTTCGGGCTGTCCTTGGCGATGGCGCGCTTGCCCCCTGGGGTGGGCTTCGCTGCCTGCTTCTTGGCTGCGGCTTTCTTCGATTTCTTGGACGTGGACATAGGACCTCCTTTTCTGAAAGAGAGGTCTCACCCTCGCGGGTCCTCAGCGTGCGTCGGTCCGCTGTCCGGGCAGAGCTGGCCAGACGCCTGATCTTAACCGCCGGTTAACCAAACCATAGGCAACTGTATGGGGGATGACTCGCTTGGCTAGGACGGCGTGATGCCTGCGGTGCTCCGTACCATTGGCACTAGATGATGTTGGTACACGGTCTTGCACCCACAATATGTTGACAAGCTGCCATTGAGCCCCTATGGTTTTGGAGCACAAAGCAGCCGTCACCAAGATGGAAGAGCACCCAGACCTCAAGGATCATCTTGAGTTCATACTCAGCGTAACCGATCGGTTGGCGCGGAATTCATTCTTGTTGAAAGGGTGGTCTGTGACGCTGGTCGCGGCATCGCTTCTGCTCGTGGCCCGCGGCGCGCCTGTCCAGCTTGCAGCCGTCGCCCTCCTTCCAAGCGTCTCTTTCTGGTTCCTGGATGCCTATTACCTGCGTCAGGAGCGGATGTACCGCTGCCTTTACAACGACGTGCGCAAGCAGGGCACTGCCAACGCGGACAGGTTCACCCTAAACGCGCGTCCTTTTGCCGGAGCGGTGCAGAGCTGGCTTCGGACACTTGTCACCCCAACCGTTGGCTGGTTTCACGGCGGCATAAACGTCGTGGTGATCGTGTCGCTCTTCCTTCTGTCGCTGAGAGGATGTCATGGCTCGCCAAGTCTTTTTTAGTTTCCACTACGACGATGTTCTTGCGGTCAACGTAGTCCGCCATTCAGATACCTTCCGCAGCAGATACAAGCCGTCCAGTCGCGCCTTCTTTGACAAGAGCCTCTGGGAGGAAACGAAGAAACAAGGCGACCTCGCGATCAAACGAATGATCAACCGGGGACTGGAAGGTAGCTCCGTCACGTGTGTGCTCATTGGCCAGGAGACTTGGGAGCGGCCCTGGGTCCGCTACGAGCTGTCGAGGAGCTTCGAGCGGGGCAATGGCATCTTTGGCGTGCACATTCATCAGACGGGGCCCGACAATGCGCAGTTGAACAGCCTTGCAAGCTTGTTGGCCACGCCGCCGACGGATCCGATGGTCGCTGCGGTGTTCCCGCAGAGTGCGCAGCCCAAAGGTTGGTGGGACGCCTCCATAGGGGAGCTACTCGCGTCCGTGTTCACAGAGCCGCCGCCAACGCCCGGTCCGAACCCGCTGAGCTATCTATCTGTCTACATCAACTCGTACAGGAGGGTGGCATCGCTCCACCAATGGGATGTCCCATTCTGGTGGTCGCTCAGCGAGTTCGCCGCGATCCCTGTGGACCGCGTACCTTACCGCCTCGCCAAATCGGACGACTACATCGAATTCGCAGATTTATTTCCTGTCTACGACTGGAAGGCCGACAACGGCAAAGACAATTTTGGCGACTGGATAGAGCAGGCCGCAAGGGACGCTGGCCGCTGATTCATTGTGGAGGCAAATGTGGCTCGTCGCGTTTTCTTCAGCTTTCACTACGAGGACATTCTCGCAGTAAACATCGTTCGCAACTCCAACGTCGTCAAGACGCAGTACGAGCCAAGGTCACGAGCTTTCTTCGACAAGAGTCTTTGGGAAGAGGCTAAGAAGCAGGGTGATCGCGCGATCCGCAAGATGATAGATGACGGGCTGGATGGCTCTTCCGTTACCTGCGTGCTCATCGGCCAACAAACCTGGGCGCGTCCTTGGGTTCGCTACGAACTGCTGAAGAGCTTCGAGCGGGGCAACGGCATTCTTGGCATCCACATCCATGATGTCGGTATAGCCAACAGTTTGAGCAGCCGCATGTATCCAGGTATGTCGACGCTGCTCGGACAGGCTCTCGCAATCCCCGTGGGGCCAACGAGGGGATTGGATCCTCTCGACTACGTGGGCTTTCACGCAGAACCGACTTCGCCGGGTACACTGTTGACCTCACTTCTAAGCATTCCAACGCAAAGGGCCGTGCCCTGCCACTTTGTGAACGGCACGTGGCAGCGCGACGACCGCGTTAATTCGGTTTTGATGAACGACTCCGGGCACAGGCTGTCGCGCTTCCAGACCGGCAAGAAGTTCTCATCGCTGTTCCGCGTCTATGATTGGGACGCTGGCAACGGTTACAGCAACTTTCGGCAGTGGATCGAGCGGGCAGCTCTAGACGCCAGCTGGGTGTGACAACACTTACTGCGCAGTGGTTTTCCAAGTGGAGTTTACGATGGCTGGCGTCTTTAGACAACAAGTCAATCTCATTTCCATGCCCGAAGTGCGGCCAGAAACACGAGAAGACGATCGGCTGGCTCAAGGCGAACGCCGAACTCACCTGCGGCTGCGGCGTTAACATCGGGCTCAAGACGGACGAGCTGATCAAGGCAGTCGAGCAGGTCGAGGCGCAGCTCGCGACGATCCCGCGCAAAATCAACATCAAGTTTTGAAAGCTCAGCCACCAACTCACTGAGCGCCGGGGTGGCGATGTCATCATAAACGCGGAACGTGAGCGTTACCCGTAAGCTACTCATCGACGTGCTCCTTTAGACGACCGCAGTCAGCGCCCTCAGTCCTCATCGCCCAGGGAAGAGCGGGGAGTGTCCCGCATGACGCCCGAGAGATGCGGCCTCACGTCGTCCAGCGTCGTCTCGAGCGGCGAAAGGTCCTCGTCCTCGTCCACTGGATCCCGGCTCCGCACCACCTCCGGCGCGCTTCTGGGGGACAGCCAGTTCTTCCGGTACTCACCCCAGGGCGTCTTGAGCGGCCGCTTGCCCTTACGCCGTCGCCTTGCCGCCTCGCGCACGACCGCGCGGACGCATTCGAGACATGACTTTTGCATCCCGTCCGCGACGGCGGAATTCTTGCCGAAGAATTGGGGCGTCCTGGGCAGCTCGCGCCCGCACGCGCCCTGACAGCGGTGCATGGGAGCTTCGCTCATGCGGCGACGGGCTCCTGCTCGACACGCGTCCAGCTGTTGCCCAGGAGAGGCTTGGCCTCGTCGGCACTGACCTCGACCAATCCGTCCGCGGACACGACGATGGAACGGCCCTCAATCGTGATCAGGCTCGATGGCGCGGGCGTGGGCGCTCGCAGCGTGACCAGCGCGCCAGCAGTCTTGGTCTTCATGTTCCAGCCGTGCGGGTTCTGAAGGTGACGCTCATGCTCGCGCCTGTAGAACTCGACGACGCCCCATCCGGGCACGCCCTCCACCATCAGTTCGGTGAGCGCCCAGACAAGCGCGTCTAGGCGATCCGGCGAGTTGCCCTTGCTGCGCTCATAGTCCGGCGTGAACGCGCACATCTGTTCATCTCGATCTGGTCGACCAGAATGACCGAGTTGCGGATGATCATGCCGACCAGCGCGATGATGCCTAGGATGGCGACGAATTCCATGGGCGTGTTCGTCGGCAGCAGCGCGGCAACCACGCCGATCATGCCGAACGGCGCCACGCTCACCACGATGAACAAGCGTTGGATGCTCTGGAGCTGTACCATCAGAATGGTGAGCATCAGCAACAGTGTTATCGGAAACACTGCGGCGACCGAGGCGAGACCCTTGGCGCTCTCCTCCTCCGTGCCGCAGTCTCAATCTGATAGCCGGGTGGCAAAGTCTTGGCGAAGGCACCGAGTTTGCCAGCAAGCGCCGCATTGACGGTCTTCGCTTCGACCCCGGGGCGGCGCCCCGCGGCGCGCCTGCGGTTGGGGAGAAAGGCGGGTCTGGCTGCCTATAATGGAGTACGTTCGTCGCCCGCGGGGGACCACCTTGCTGCACCCCGTCGCCGGCTGTTGACGGGAAGGAAGGTCGCTCATGGTCAAAGCAATCGCGGTCACGGCAAGCCTGATCGCCGCCGGCCTCGCATTCGCGGTGGGCCCCGGAGCGACGCCGGCTGAGGCGCGGGGATTCGTCGCCGTCGGCATCGGCGTCCCGCTCTTTCCGCCCTATTACGCCTATCCGCCGCCGGTGGTCTACGCGCCGCCCATGGTCTATGCGGCGCCCCCGGTGGTGATCTCGCAGCCCACGCAATACTGGTACTACTGCGACAATCCGCAGGGCTACTACCCCTATGTCGCGAGCTGCCCGACGCCGTGGCGTCAAGTCACGCCACAGCCGGGCGGCCAACAATAAGGAGTGATGCTCGTGAAGCGTATTCGTACAGGCGTCGCGGTCTTGGCCGCCGCAGGTCTCCTCGCCGGCTGCGCCCAACCGCCTCTTGGTCCGACCGTGGCGGTCATGCCGGCCGCCAACAAGCCGTTCCCGGTCTTCCAGCAGGAAGACGGGTATTGCCGGCAATTCGCGCAAGCGCAGACGGCGGGAACCGCCGAGGCCGCGAACAACGCCCAGGTCGGGACGGCGGTCATCGGCACCGTGCTGGGCGCCGGCCTGGGCGCTGCCCTCGGCGGCGGCCGCGGTGCGGCGGTGGGCGCCGGCGCCGGCGCGCTGGGCGGCACGGCCGTCGGCGCGAACCAGGCCGAGCGCGGCGCCTACTCGGCGCAGCAGCGCTATAACATCGCCTATTCCCAGTGCATGTACTCGTATGGCAACCAGGTCCAAGGACCGGCGCGGTATTATGTCCCCGCCTATCCGCCGCCGCCACCTCCCGGGGCTTATTACCCGCCGCCGGGTGCTTACGCGCCGCCGCCACCGCCACCGGGCCCGCCGCCGGCGCAATGAGTCGCTAGGCCGCGCAGCTGCGTGATCGAGGGCGGCGAAGTGTACGCACCCGTATCAAATTGTTCTTTTCCCTCTATCTTGCCCACAGTGCCGGTGAGGGCAGATATCCCACCCTGCACCGGCCCGAGGCCGGCTCCAAGGCGCGCCCGTCCATACGCTTTTGGCTGATGCGCTGTGGAGCTGATGTGAGGTCCCGTAGGTAGGTTGCCTCCGTAATCTTCCCCGCGCAAGCGTCGCGCTCCGCCTTCGGAAGGCCACGCGCTCTGGCTGACACTATGTCTTTCTCGTCCGTGCCATTTTGACCTCGACGGTCACCCTCGACAACTGGCCATGCGCACGCCCGAGATAGGTAAGCCGCCGGCACCCGATGGAATGCCCGATGTCTTCCACGATGAATGCCCGCGGATCGTCGAGCGCCTCGTCCGCGTCCTCGAACGAGACCTTATGCTCTTGCAAATTACTCTCGGCCTTGACCTTGCCCCAAGAGTTGCCGCGGCCAGACCGTGTGCGGTCGGTCCGCGGGATTGCGGGCGCCGGCGTTTCGTCTTTATCATCCTCCAAGGCTTTTCTCCGTGCTGCGCTCCTTGAGCTACAACGCATTTGCCGGCGGCTGCAACATGCCAGTGTCCGATGTCAACATCCACCGCTCGGCCCAACTCTGGCTTCAGCGTCACTGCAGCGAGGCTGTGGCGAAGGCGCGCGAGATGGTCGAAGAGATGCGCAAGAAGGGCGACAGCGACGGCGCCGACGTGTGGCTGCGGGTCATCGTGGCGATCGGCACGCTGGGCGAGCTGCCGACGGACACCCATCACCAAAAAAAGCGCGCTCGATTGAGCAACGACGCGATGCCGATGTAAGGCTGCTGCGGAGGGCGGGAAAAAATTTCGATCGCCGCGGATCGGCGGCGGCGATCATCGCATCAGTAGTTGACAGTGACCGCATAGGTGCCGGTGTACTGCCCAGGCGTCTGGTTGGGGTTGATGACGAGCGTGGCGCCGACGGCGAAGTT
>Ga0185299_10007262_pt1 | contig 11432 bp, 8 predicted proteins | sample PaiPotPPA55metaG_FD_128002 | JGI IMG/M metagenome (GOLD analysis project Ga0185299, IMG submission 128002) | Iron sulfur acid spring bacterial and archeal communities from Banff, Canada, to study Microbial Dark Matter (Phase II) - Paint Pots PPA... ...
CTCGTGTTGATAGACCCGGTACCCCGGCCAATCCAAGATCCTCGTGAACTCGTTATCCGTCGGCAAACTGCGAGTTTAGCCCAAACTCAGCAATTCCGGCACGTCCCACGAATTCCTGCGCAGAGCCGGAAAAACAAAGGCGAGATCAATGATCTTGTCGAGATGCCCATCCAGCATCCCGCCCTGATCTCGTCTTACCAGCATGTCCCCTACCTCGTGACAAACGGCGAAATCAAAGATACGGCCCTAAAAGCTGTGCTGTCGTCCAATGACGCATGGCACAAACGCAAATGCCCACGGTTGCGAACAATCTCCAAGGGAGAACTGCTTACGCGATTCCTGGCCGCGCATGGCAGCTACCTCCCCAATGAGATACCGGACTTCAAGCTCTTTATCGAACTGATCGTTCGCGATGGCCGCGAACCTCTAGATAAGGGAAAAGTATCAGCGCTTCTCGAATCGGTGCTGCCACTCAAGGCCGCCCGGGCGCCCAAACTCTGCGAGCTGAAACGGGCACTTTCCAGTGCGCTCCTACTCGTCGGCTACATACTGCAACGCGCCTATAGCAGCGACAACCACTGGGCGGTCTTCGAAGGCTGGATCGTCGCGGCGTCCTACGTGTTGGCGCTTGCCTCCAAGACGGACATGCCGCAAAGCGAATGGTCCAGGCAATTCAGTCTGTGCGAATTGGGCGCACTGGAGGGGCTGGCAAGTCTATCGGATGAGTGCGAAAACCGCGATCATTTTGTCGAGGGTGACCCCCTCACGGATGGCCACTTCTATGGTGCCCGCATGACCCTGCTCGTTGGCCTCTTAAGCGCCCATGCGCTCTACCAGCGGGTCGCACAGCCGGGCACGTCAACACCTTTGTTTCTTCGGGATTTCGTGCTCAAGAACGCGCAGAACATGAAGATATTCGGCGAATCGGCCATCCCGTATTTCTTCATAGCTGCACTCCAGATGGAAGCCTTGGGCCAGCAATTACCAGCGGAGGCTCATCTTATCGGGGCACTGAACGCGATACTCGAGATTAATGGACGGCGCAACGAGAATTCCGGTCTTCCATCGACATACTACTTACCGGAGGAGGCGGTGCGCGTCTTGATGCGTCTTGACGAGGATCATAGGGAAGACTTTGCCGGCGGAGCTTACACTGTGCAACCCCTAATCGATTTCCTTGTGCGGCGGTGGCGGCGGCAGGCATTACGCTCCGTCTGGTATTCGATAACCGCTACGAGCATGAGAGCGTTCAACCCAGGCGATCCCTGGGAGTGGTTTCGCTGGCGTTCAGAAAGCGGAGCGCTGAATTCGAGGCTGGCGGCGTCCCCGCAGAGCTGGACTGCGTTGCTTGAAGAAGTTGATGCCGTTGATACTTCGGCGCTGCCGCCGATACTACGCCAGAAACCAGCCTTTGCGATTCTGTTCGTTCTCGTCTATCCGCATAGATTCACGCGGGAACTGTCGAAGCTAATTGAAGAAGCCGTAGCATCCACGAGATAGCCGATCCGATACGCACAGTGTGCGACTTTGAACGCTGGGGCGAACCCGGCTAAAACCACCTGGCCGTTGTCCAAACCTTAGTCAGTGGCGGATTGGTACCGGGAAGTCGGCCAGCATCCGGCGACGCGGGCGAAGTTTGGCGCTCTCGTGATCGGCGGAACACAGCGCGTTTCTCGGGAATAGTCTCTCAAGCTGAGGCCTGTACGAACGCGAGCGTTCTCGGGATGACAAAGTGCACAGGGACATGGTGATTCCCAACAATTCGAGAACATGCCGGAGGGTCAAACGCTGCTTGATCTGGCAGCTCGAGCTTTACGCAGCCTTTTTGCGATTGGCAGCGAGTCGCGAGTCAACCAGCGCAACAATTCCGTCGATCACCGGGTGGCTTAAGCCCTTCTGCTTGGCAATCAGCTGCACCAGCATATCGGGGCGCTCGATATAAAGCGCTCCGTTGTTGAGAGCGCGCGCTGCCGAAGCCGGACGAACTAGCGATTGCGCGGCGGCGGCGTATTTGTCAAAAGGCACGAGATCGCTAGGGTTGGCGCCGAGCTTCACGCACAAAGCGTTGACGAAATCATAGACGGAGCGCGAGGTCTCGAGGTCGCTGTGTACCGCCTCTTGCGCAGTGCGTATGCCATCTGTGGTGATGCAGCGATAGTTGCCGGCAAGCAGCATCGCCCATTTCGCCAGCGGCACGAAAATAGAATCGTGAACCTTCAGCTTCACCGGTAATTCTATCTTGCCTTCCGGTGTGTCGAAGCGCACGCCTTCGATGTCTTTCTCGAGCTGGCGAAGAATTGCGGTGGATTTTTCGTCGTCGAACTTCGCGACTTTGAAGTTGGTTGGCAGCGTCACCATCAGCACGTTGACTGGCTCGTCCGGCGGGCGGATCGCCTGCGGGTCCGGACTGTTGAGTGTCATGCATTTCGGATCGAAATTCTCCCAGACGGTAGGATCGGTGTAGGCGGGCTTCAGCGCCTCGTGGTCCAGGCCAGGGATGCGCCTGATGTAAGGCAGCGGCGGCATATTCATGATCGACATGCACGGCACGCGCGACTTCGCTACTGCGTCGAGCAATTCGCGTACGCCCGTCGTGCGATATTGCGGCTCCTGCATGCACAGACCCACGAGGTCGTAGTCCTTCGGATTGACACCGGCCGCCGGTCCGGCGGTCACCTTGCCGGGCAGCTTACGCGAATCGAGCACGACCGGATCCTTGCGCCCTCGCACCGGCAAGCGCACGCGAAAGCCTTCGGCGTTGATCAGATCGGCCTCCGCCGGCAGGCAGACCAGATGAATCGTGTGGCCGCCAAACAGGATTTTGGAGGCGAGGAGCGAGCCGTAGGACGCGCCCATAAGTAAGATGTTGTACGGCATTGCGAGCTGCTCCTTGTGTCTTAGTGAAGAACCGTAAGAGGTCCGGCGATAGGCCGTTGTTCTCAAGCCTAACGCGCACGGTCATTCCTGTGCAATAGGGGAAAGGCGATGTCGATTCGCACGCGGCGGTTCGGGGCCTCCATCTTCAGGCAGCGATGGGCCTGCTAGCTTCGATTCTCGTTTCTGATATCCTGCCGATTTTCGCCATCGCCAGCGCTGGATTTCTTCTGGCGCGATATGCCAGAGTCGACGTGAAGATGCTGGCGCGGGTCGTCTTTACTCCCTCTTGCCGTGCCTGGCCCTTCGGCTTCTGGTCACCTCTAGCGCTTCCGGGCAAAACGTCGCCCGCCTGATGTTGTTGGCCGTGCTGATCATGGGCGCCATGGGGTTGGTGGGTTGCATCGCCGCGCAGGGGCTGGGCCTAGATGGCAAATATCTGCGCGCTTTCCTGATGGTGGTTATGTTTTCGAACGGGGGAAACTATGGGCTGCTGCCTGTGGTTAAGTTTGTCTTTGGCCCAGAAGCCCTAACGTACGCGACGATCTTCTTTCTCACCGGATCTGTGATGACCTATGTAGCGGGGCCGTTTTTTGCTAGGAGCCAGTGCGGGGAAATTGACCTTCGGCCCTCACGCCACCCCATGCCCGGATGCAAGCCGGGATTCCTCGGTGAAACGCCGTCAGAAATAGATGGGTTGTCGGCCCAGATATCTGTGGTCAACGTCGCCGAAACCATCAGATTTTGAAGTCTTCCGAGCGCCCCACTTCGACCTTTATATTCTTTGGCGAGATGATCAAGTTCGTTGGAAGGTTTTGGCACAAGGCCTAGGCTGCGCGGGAGGTCGTCCGCCCCAAAATCACATACCGGCTGTCGCCGAAGTCGCCGCAGCAAAATAAATTGTCCACGGCCGGCGCCTCCGCATAGGTTGCGGTATTGAGTTAACGGGCGCGAGAGTTATTGCCTCCCATTGTATTTGCGTATTCCCCAGAACGCCGGTTGAAGGAGCCCCGACGCGAGGGCTCAGTGCGCACCCGAGGCTACCATGCGGGCGCATCGCCGATGGCACTAGTCCAGGATCGCCTGAGATACGAGGCTCCGCGACAAAGCATGGATCGGCCGCGTCGTCCCGAGATTCTGGTGCTGCACCATCCCAACAAACGCGAGGTCCCTGACAGGATCGATCCAAAACCACGTGCCCGCGATGCCGAACCAGCTGAACGTGCCGTTCGAGACCGAATCGCCCGCGGCTGCGGCATCCGTCACGATCTGAAAGTCCATGCCCCAGCCAGTGCCTGGCGGCATCGTCTTGAGTGGCTCGGGATTGACATGGTTGGTGCGCATCATTTCGACCGTGCGCGGCGCGAGTAAGCGGGCGCCGTTGAGCTGGCCACCCTGCAGCAACATCTCGCAGAAGCGCGCGTAATCCATGGCGGTGGAAAAAAGCCCGCCCCCGCCTGACGGCCCGAGCGGAATCACGGTCGGGTCCGGCCGGTTCAGGTCGACCGTGAGACTCGATCCGGAGCCGGTGTGGACCTGCGCGAAGCGCGGCAGCTTCTCCTTCGGCACGTAGAACGCCGTGTCCTTCATCCCGAGCGGTTCAAAGATTCGCGAGCGCGCGAATTCGGCGAATGGTTGGCCGGAGAATTTCTCGACCAGGTACCCCTGGACGTCAACGGCGATGCTGTAGGACCAGCGCGTGCCTGGCTGCGCGAGGAGCGGGATCTTCGCCAAACCATCGATCATCGCTTGCAGCGGAGCCCCCGCGTTCAGGACGTTCGCATCGATGATCATCTTGTCAACCGGATTGTTCGCGTTAAGGACGTAGCCGAGCCCGCCAGTATGCGTCATCAGCTCGCGCATAGTCATCGAGCGTTGTGCGTCTTCCAGCTTCGGCGTGCCGTCCTGGTTCTTGCCCGCGTATACTTTCAATCGAGCGAATTCTGGAATGTAGCGCGACACGGGATCGTTCAGCTGCCACTTTCCCTCCTCGTACAACATCATCATAGCCACGCCGGTGATCGGCTTAGTCATCGAATAGATACGGAAGATCGAGTCCTTTTGCATCGGTTCCGTCTTGCGCTCGTCGAGCTGGCCGACGGCGTTGAAGTGCACGATCTTGCCGTGGCGCTCGACGAGTGTGACGAGGCCGGCGACCTGCTTGTCGTCGACGAGACGCTTCATCGCAGCGTCCAGGCGGCCCAACCTTTCCGTGGACATGCCTACCGATTCGGCCCTCGCAGGGGCGAGATCGCGAACCCGTATCTCCGCGACTTTGGCGGCGGCCGAAGTGACGGCGCGAGGTCCTTGAGCCAATGACGTCAGCGTGAGAGATGTTCCGACGAACACTGCGAGCAGAGCAAGCGCAAAAGCGTGAAACCGACGTGTCATAGATCTCCTATTTGATGTGTCATTCCTGGAGAGCCTCGGAAGGCGCTCGGCCTGCCGCGCACTCCGCTGGGCCGACGGCTTGACGGCCCGAACGAGTTCTATAATAACGTGCTATGAAGGTCGCATGGATGTTGCTGATAGGTGCCTGCGCCGCCGCGGCGCAATCATCGGTCGATTGGAACGCGCAGAAATCTGAAATCCTAACGCACTATCGCGATCTGATCCGGATCGATACACGCGCCGGGAAAGAAACCAAGGCGGTCGAATATCTACGCAAGGTGCTGGAGGGTGAGGGCATTCCGACCAGCACCTTTGCGCTCGATTCTGCGCGCGCCAATCTGGTGGCGCGCCTCAAGGGCAATGGATCGAAACGGCCGATCCTAATCTTGGCGCACACAGACGTGGTCGGGGTCCAGCCCGAAAAATGGCCGGTGGATCCTTTCAGCGCAACGATTAAGGATGGATATGTGTGGGGACGCGGATCGTTGGACGACAAGCCGGTATTGGCCGCGAATCTGATGGTGATGCTATTGCTGAAGCGGAACCATATAGCGTTCGATCGGGACGTGATCTTTTTGGCGGAATCTGGGGAAGAGGCCGACACGACCGGTGTCGGGATCAATTTCATGGTGAAGGAGCATTATGACGAGATAGACGCGGAGTACTCGCTGACCGAGGGAGGCGGGGCAACCATCGAGGGCGGGAAGGTGGTGACCATGAACATCGGTACAGCGGAGAAGGTTCCGGCGCGCGTGCGCCTCATCGCCACGGGAACATCGGGACACGGATCGGTTCCGCGCTTGGACAACGCGCTGATTCATCTCGGAGCGGCTGTGGAAAAAGTCGGCCGTTGGCAGACACCGATGCGGCTCAACGATACTACCCGCGCGTACTTCGAAAAGTTGGCGACGATCAGCTCACCCGAGAAGGCGGCACGCTACAATGCCTTGCTCAACCCGAAGACGGCCGATGCGGCGCAGCTCTATTTGCGCCAGAATGAACCGCAACTTTATTCCATGCTGCGCACCTCGGTGGTGCCTACCATGCTCCAGGCGGGCGTGGGCGCGAACGTAATCCCGTCGCAGGCCGAAGCCACACTCGATATTCGCGCCCTTCCGGATGAGGACATTACTAAATTTTACGCCGAAATGGCGAAGATTATTGACGATTCCCAAGTCTCCATCGTTCCGCTGCCTGCGACACGCCCGCCATCCCCGGCAAGCCGCCTCGATACGGAGATGTATACGGTGCTCGAACAGGTGAGCAAGCGAATGTACAACAGCGTAACGGTGATTCCGAACATGTCGACGGGCGCCAGCGACAAGGCGCAGCTTCGCGCCAAAGGGCAGCAATCCTACGGCATCGGTCCGGCGGCGACGCGCCAGGACGCCACCAACTTCGGCGCTCACAGCGATGTGGAACACCTGGCCGAGTCGTCGATCTATCCCTTTGTTGAATTCGTTTGGAACGCGGTGACAGAAATCGCCGCCCGCAAGAACTAATGAATTGTCACTACTGCGCCGGAGACTCAGCGCGCCGGATGGTTGGTGCCGCTTGCGGTGCGAGCAGATCGTCCACCGAGGTGCTGCTCAACCCGAACTGTGGTTGAATGTATTTTTCCAGGAACGCTAATTCCTTTCTCCACGCATCCAACCGATGGTCGCGCTGCGCGAAACCGTGCAGTTCATTGGGATAGGTGAAGTAGTAGAAAACTTTCCGATGCTCCCTCAACGCTTTGACAAACTGAGCGGATTCATACGGCGGAACTTGCGGATCGTTCTCGCCGTGCAGGATGAGCAGCGGCGCCTGGATCTTCGCCACTTCGAGCAGCGCGTTGGCGCGCCGGTAAACGTCCTGTTTCTCCGCCGGTGAACCGCCCATTTTCATCATCCAGCGAATGGCAGATGGACGATTCGTGCGCTCGACGAACGTCGCGCGATCCACAACGCCGTACATTTCGATGGCCGCCTGGAACAGCGCCGGATACTTTGTCACCGCGTACGCGACCATCGTGCCGCCGTGGCTACCACCGCCGATGGCCAAGTACTTCGGATCGGCGAGACCTTTGTCGATCAGGTACTGAGCGCCGGCCGCTACGTCGTCCATCTCGCCGCCACCGCTGTCTTCGACGTTGAGGTTGCGAAACTTTTCGCCGTAACCTGTGCTCCCCCGGTAATTCGGCTCCAGCACCAGATAACCCTGCTGCGTGAGGTATTGCGCCCAGGGATCGAGGCGAAACATGTCTTGGCCTTCGGGACCGCCGTGAATCCACATCACTGCCGGATAGCGCATGCCGGGCTTGAGGTTCTCCGGCTTGTACAAAAGCGCCGCGATTTGCTGGCCGTCCTTGCTGGCGTATTGGATTCTCTCTGGGACCCGCAACGCGCCATCGAAATTCCGCGGCAATGTGTGAGTAAGATACCTTGGCTCGGCTGAACCCGCGGCGTCAGCGACAAGAAGATCGCCCGATTCCAGCGGGCTATTTCGATGGAAATAAACTTTGTTGCTGTCTGGAGACCATTCGGGCATCGATTCGACTCCGGGCGTCGTGAAATGCGTCAGTTCGCGCGGTGCCGAACTGTCCACGGGTACCAGCCAAATTCCGGTCTCTTCGAGAGCCTTGCGATTCGACACTACCGCCAGCCACCTACCGTTGGGTGAGAAGACCGGGTCGAGGTCTTCGTGAGGGCCCTTAGTGAGCTGCTTCGGAGCGCCGCCGGCGGCGGATATCAGGAAGACGTTGTCCCATCCACTGTCCTGGAGCACGACCGCAAGCGTACGGCTATCGGGCGACCAGTTCGCTTTCCGAATCGACCAGCTGCCGCCACGATCCGTCGGGGAAGTATGGAGCGTCACCGGATCGCCGCTTTGCCCGGTTTGCGGATCGAACTTCACGACATTCAACTTGCCGCTGAAGTATTCGGGTGTGCGTTCGGTGTAGGAAATGCGCGCGCCGTCCGGCGCCCAGCTCGCGGATGTCGCATCAGCATTCGATTGCGTCAAGAAATGCTCACGGCGGCCGTCGTCGCTCACCACGACCAAATCCTGATGACCGCGGCGCCCGGTCTCGAACAGAATCCAGTTCCCCTTCGGCGACCAATGGGGCCCACGATCGCCAGCCTGACGGGGATCGCCCTCACCTGGCAGCGCTCGCGTTAGCCGCGTCGGCTGGCCGCCTGTAACGGGCACCGTCCAAACGCTGCCTTGGCTGGAGAACGCGATCTTGCGACCGTCCGGGGACCAGCTCAGGCCGGACTTGCCCCCGGTGGAAACGGTCAGAGTAACCGGCCAACCCCCTTCTGACGACAGCAGCGCAATTTGTCCGGCACGCACAATCGCGATCGTCTTGCCGTCCGGCGAGACCGCGCTGTCGCCGATCCCCTCGACCGAAACGATGTCCTCCAGCGTGAGGCGATGGCTGTCGGAAGGAATTGAATCTGCCAGCCCGGCCGAGACCGATAAAACCACGAGCGCCGTATTGATGATCCGCATATGTGTCCTCCTAAGAGTTTAACCGGGCGCCGGGAGTGCTAGAACGTGATGCTGCGGGTGGGCTGTGCGCTGGAATCCAGGCGCTACCGCGGCGTAATGTCGGTTACAGGAAGATCCCAGTGGCTCAGGAGAATCTCGAAACGGCGCTGCTCTTCGTGCGCATATTTTTCATCATCAGGCCAAAGTTGTTTGATCATTTTCGCCTCGTCGGGATTCTCCGTCGTCGCCAACATGGAGTTCTTGAACCGGATGGTGACTCGATAATCCCAGCGTGATTCCTCGGTCATGTGATTGGCCGGCGTCTCGATCTTCACCGAAAGCATCCGGCCGCTATCGATCACCTTCTTGAGCAGCGGGTAATGATTCTTCAGAAACAGTTGCAAAAACTCCTGCTGGTGTCCCCATTGGACCTTGTAGTAGTACTCGACCGTGTACGGCTGATTCGGAGCGACCTGTGTAGGCGAACCTTGTCCGAAGGTCGGCCTCGCCAATGCGAAGAGCAACAGAGTTGGTAACAAAGTTTTCATGCAGCCTCCTATGACTTGGCATCTAAACTATACAATCTTTGTGCGGCCGCTTACGGCCAAGGGAGGCCAATGCAGTAAGGCTGTGTACCGCGAGACAGCGCATAAATGGTGTATCCCGCGCAAACTGAACGCAGACGTCATTCTAACCGTCAAGATCGTGGCCGACACGCTGGGCGTAGGAATAGTTGATCTAGTACGGAACATCTGAAGCTGCGGACGTCTGCGGGCTCAAAGGCTGACTCGCAAAGAGAGCGAATCTGCGGCCGGTTCAAGGGGCGGAATAGCTTCCGCTAATACGAATTATGAGGGTAGGTTGAAGGTCGCCTTCTTCCGCGAACTACCTCTCGCGACGGGCCTTTGCTGGAATCATGTTGCGCCTCGAGTGCGATTTACTTCTTGCCCGGCGACACAACGACAAGCCCCGCTAACTTACCGAGCTGCGAGTGCGCGAGATACACCGTGCCATCTTTCGTGACGACGCCGTTGCGAGCGCCCTCGTGGGTCGGCACCACTGCAACCTGGCTGAGCTTGCCGGTCGCGTCGACCCGGGCCACTGTGAGCCGCGCGTCTTTGGCGGCCCCTACGTACAACATGTGAGTGGAGGGCGAGTAGTTGAGATCATCCACGCCGTCACCGGTGTCGATCGATGACAACTTCTCCCCGTTGTGACCTGCATCCAAGACCTCCGCCCGCGTGCTGCAGGCAACGAACAAGTAGCCGGCATCTTGATCCACGGACAGACCATGCGGACCGTCCTCCCCACATGACGATTGCCACTTCGCTACCGTTTTGTGTGTTTTAAGATCAATCGCGGTCGTCAGGTCCTTGTCCTCGTAATTCATGTAAAGCCGGCCGCGCTTTGCATCGACTGCATAGCCTTCGGGCCGGCCTTCAAATGTCAGTTTTTCTTTCTCGTTCAAAGTCTGGCTGTCCAGAATACGGACAGAGTTGTCGCCTGGTGCGGTAACCCAGACTTCTTTTGTGGGCGCTACATAGACGACGCCGTCGGGCGTAGAATCGATGTGGCCACAGGTCTTGCGCGCCAGAGTCTTTTCATCGATGGCGCATACACTGGAGTCGGCCCGGTCACCGATGTACACTACGCCGTCGCCGATCGATACCCCGCTGGGCCCCTGAGCGCGTTTGCGACCTTTGACTTCGAGTTCCTTTGTCGCAAAACCTGAGATCTCACGGACACTGCCGTTGCTGGTGTCCACCACATCGACTGAGCCGACGTTTATGGCTGGAACCCAAACGTATCCCGTCTTCGGATCATAGGCGATGTAATCCATTGTGATGTTTCCCTGGCCGTGATCGGGGAGGGCCAGGATGCGAACCGTGTAATTCGCGTTGTGCTCGTCGGCAGCCTGCAATCCGACCGCTATTGCACCGATGGCCACTAGCACGACTAGTAGGAGAGAATTTCGTCGTTCCATAGCGATAATCGTAGCACCGGTCTTCGTGCCGGTCATCGGACACTTCAGGCAGCCGATGCGTCTGGCTGGAAAATACCAAAAGTGTTCTCTTCGGTGTCGAGGAAATATCCTTGCCAGCAAACTTTCGGCACAGCGAACTTTGGCAAAGCTACGGCTCCGCCGTGGTCGAGTATGTTCTTGGATATTTTGTCAAAGTCATCAACCTGCATCGAACATACAAATGCATTCGTCCCCTGTCCGGGCGATGGTGCCCGAGCTGGACGTTTCAGCAATCCGCCCCGGGGCCCGTTAGTCGTGATGCGCAAATATTTCACGGGGAGCCCGGGAGTTTCCTCGAATTCCCATCCAAAGACTTGCGCGTAGAATTTAGCCGCGCGTTTCGTGTCATCTGCTTGTATTTCGAAATACGAAGGGCCATTCAGGTACCTATACTACGTCCGATAATGCAGAGGATTTTAAGCAGGGTGCCATGCCCAGAAACACGCGCGCTTGAGCACAAAGCCGACGGCACTCTGCTTAAAAGTCTATTGTGCTAAGCCGCTGTAGGATGGTTCAAGCTATGTGTTTTGAAGGGTGACGAGTGGTGAGGAAACCCGAGAGAACGCCGGATGTGGTGGTGAGGAGGAGGCGCCAACAGTAGCGGACGGTATGGTTTCGATGGAGGCGAGCTGAGATGAGGATGAATGGGGAGACGGATGGGGCTCGCCACAGT
>Ga0185299_10007264_pt1 | contig 11432 bp, 8 predicted proteins | sample PaiPotPPA55metaG_FD_128002 | JGI IMG/M metagenome (GOLD analysis project Ga0185299, IMG submission 128002) | Iron sulfur acid spring bacterial and archeal communities from Banff, Canada, to study Microbial Dark Matter (Phase II) - Paint Pots PPA... ...
GAGCGATCCGGGATACAGCGGGCCCTTTGGGTTGACGAGCGATACGTGTACGGGCAGCGGTGTTGCAAGTCTTAGCGCGCCTGGATCGGGGCCAAGCTCGAGCGTAACAGTTACTCCGCTCGCGGCCGGCTCGTGCCAATTCGCGGTGCAAGACACGACACATGGCATAACGAGTTCGCTTGTGTCTGTTACCGTCGGGCCATTCGGCGCAATTAGTCCGAATCCGACGAGCCTTACGTTCAGCGACATAACGCCGACGCAGTCCTTCACCGTGAGTGAAGGTGCGTACACGGGACTCTTCACCATAAATCAGGCACCGTGCGCTGGAATTGCAACGGTGAATCCACTCAGTGGTGACAAGACGACGAGCTTTGTCGTGACCCCGGCAAGCAGCGCTTCAGGTGGAACGTGCAACCTCAGTATCACGGATGATCATGGCACTTCCGCAGCCACAGTCGCCGTTACGGTCGGCCCGTTCGGCGCGCTCACGCCCAGCAAGAGCAGCTCATCGATCAACACAATCGGCGGCACAGACACCTTTACGGGAACGGAAACCGGTTACAGCGGATTGATTAGTGCCGCGTCGGCCAACACAGGAGTCGCAACGGTTGCGCCAGCGTCGGGGGCTGGCCCGGGACCGGTGACGTTTACGATCACGGCTGTCGCGGTTGGTAACACGACCATCACCATTAGCGACGACCATGGCGGCTCTGTGCAGGTTAGGGTTTTTGTAACGACCGGTTCGCTGATCGTGAGCCCCACCACGCTTACATTCCCGTCAGGCGGTGTTGGGCAGACGATGACATTCACCGCATCGGATGCCGCTTGCGGAGCGTTAGATATGGTCACAGCCACTCCGGATGGCACCGTGGCGGCAAGTGTTTCTCCGAGCGGCCCCCAGCCATGCCTCGGAACGACAACCTTTACGGTCACAGCCGGCGCTGACGGCAGAGGTTCTGTCAGTGTCTCGGACACCGCGGGCGGATCGGCCGTTGTAAGCGTGGGCGTGGGTCAAAGTCCGCTCGCGAGGAAGCGTCGTCCTATTCGGCTAGCTCCGTCGCGGAAGATCCCACTTCCGAGTCCAAGCCCAGTCGGCGTGACACCGATACCTCCTCCGCATCAAGTGGTCCCGCCGGAGCCGACACCTGTGTTGACCGGACCACTGATCGTGTCAGCCGCCAATTTCAGATTGGTTAGTGGTGAACCGCCCCCTACGATTCTCATATCCGAGGTCGGTTACACTCGGCTGTTTACCGTATCATCCTCTAATACGGCAGTAGTGACAATCACTGCGGCCACAGCGCTCGGTCCGAACGCCTCCGTGGCCATTGTGCCGCGGGGCGCGGGCATCGCCACCATCACTATTACAGATGACCACGGCGGCGTGCGCGTAATAACCGTGGTAGTGCGCTCGCCAGGGGTTGGTCCGCCGCACTCTTCACGGCCAGTTGCTCAGTGAAACTGCGGATCGATCTCGAGGATACCTTTGGCGATATCGTCGGCAAAGCAAGCCGAGGTACCCGAACGATCGTCGATCAATTGCGCAAACTAAGCGGCATCGACCGGTCGCGGCTTGAGCAACTGTTAGCGGATAAGGCGCAGCCAACGGACGCCGAAGCACATGCGATTGCAAAGGTCCTGGGCCTCAACCCAGAAAAACTCGCAGATTTAGGTCAGCGCCGGTGGTATCCCGCCGACTTCATCGCGCCAGACTATCTTCAGCATCAGATCAACCGGCCGCATCCCAGCAACGGATACTTTCTGATCTTGCGTGATGCAAAGGTTGGGGCCTTCGTCGACCCTGCGGGCCAGCCCTCAAGCATTATCGAGCGATTCAAAGAGGCCAACATTCAGCTCCAATACATTTTGCTGACACACAAACACCTCGACCATACCGACGCATTCGCACAGGTGCAAAAAGTATTTCCAACGGCACGCCCGGTCATTCACGAGCTCGATGCGCCCGAGGCCGGGGTAAACACGCACGACGCCATTGCCATCCGAGACGGCGATCGCTTGCCCTTTGGAGATAGTGAGATCGCAATGGGTTACACGCCGGGTCACACCGACGGATCGTCGTGCTTCATCTATAAGGGCTCGATTTTCACCGGAGACACCTTGTTCGCCGGTTCGATTGGACGCTCGTTCGGTCCGCATTTTGGGTACGATGAGCTTCGCAACAGCATTCGCACAAAAATTCTGTCGCTGCCTGAGGACACAGTCGTTCTTCCGGGCCACGGTCCGCCGTCGACGGTTGTGCAGGAACGGGCACACAATCCCTTCTTCTAATACGCGACAAGGGCTGGGCCTGATATACCCTCGAAGCCTTGCGCAATGCACTTGCTGAAATACTTCCGCTCGAATCCAGCGATCGGTATTGCGCTTTTGCTGGTGGTTACAGGTTGCAGCACGAACGCTGGGTTCGGGACCCCCGTCTCGGGCCCCAATCCCGTTAGCAACCCGAATCCGTACGGCCCCCAGCCCGGACCCAGTGCGAGCGGTTCGGTCATGCCTTACGAGGGCCGGCCCGGCGCCGAACCAACTGGTTCTCCCTACGGCTCACCCGCGCCATCGCCGACGCCAATACCGAATACGCTCTCGATCGTAGGAGCCGCGCTGCGACTTGCCTACGATGGGGCTACAAAGGACCCGGTGAAGGCGCCGCGCGTGCTTGAGCTCTCGTTTGCGTTGCAAAACACGACGAAGAATGCTGCAAAGATTACGTCGGTTGCGGCGTACGCAGACAAAACAGCCCTTGGCACGTCGCTCGTTGCGCTCACGGCGGCGGCGGGTCAGACCTCAGAGGTTGCGGCCGTTGCGCTCAAGACGACCGACGATCCAGCGAAGTATAAGGAAGTTATGGTCAACTTCCTCGACGACACCAAGAAAATGGTGGGCTCAGCGACTCTTGAGGTGCCGCCGATGGATACGAGCTTCACCTCGCTCGACGACAAGCATCCCAAAGGCCCATTCTCCATTGATAGCGCTGAGATCTCATCGATCCGAGTCGGTCAGGGACCGTCGTTTGAATGCACCTTCGCGGTGACAAACCCGACTGCCTCAAGCGTGTCCGTCACGCAATTCGAAATCAAACCGCCGAAGGGAGACGCGCTCAAGCTGGCGATTCCGCTTGCCGTTCCCCCTCGTTCGGTTTCGGGATTCATGAGCGTCGTTGTGCCGTACGCCGGAGGAAAGAGCCTTCCATCCGGCAGCTACATCATACGCGCCGTGCAAAACGGAACGACCGCTGCCAAAGCCTCGGCCGTGCTTCTCTAGCATAACATCGCATGGCGCGTGAACGCGACGTATTAGAAGTTGATGTTCTCTTCGTCGGGGCTGGACCGGCAAGCCTCGGGGGCGCGATTCGTCTCGCTCAACTCTACGCCGAGCATAATCGCGCGGTCAAGGCGGGGACCAAGCCCGGTCCAGAACTCTCCACCGAAAATATTCTCGTTATCGAGAAGTCGCGCGCCATTGGCGACCATGGCATTTCCGGCGCTGTCCTGGATCCGATCAGCTTCACCGAACTCTTCGGCGACTTTCTGGCTGCCGGCTGCCCCGTGGAAGGTCCGGTGACGTCAGACCAGTTTTGGTTTTTGACGAAGGCCGAGCACATCAAGGCGCCGATTCTGCCGCCGCCCATGAATAATCGCGGCAAGTACGTCGCCAGCCTCAACAAGATTGTGAAATGGCTCGCGAGCCAAGCAGAGGCGCTCGGCGTTCAAGTTTTTGCGGAGACGCCTGGTCAGGAGCTGCTCTTTGACGGCGATCGCGTCATCGGTGTGCGCGCGGGTGACAAGGGGCTCGACCGCAACGGCAATCCGAAGCCGAACTATGAACCAGGTCCCGATCTTCATGCGAGGGTGACCGTGCTCGGCGAAGGTCCGCGTGGCACGCTAGCCAAGAAGCTCGAAGGTAAATTGCATCTCTCCGCAGGCCGTAATCCCCAAGTATACTCTATCGGTATCAAAGAGTTGTGGCAAATGCCGAAGGGCTCGACGCGGGAGGGCACGGTGATCCACACGCTGGGGTTTCCGCTTGACGATCAAACATTCGGCGGCGGGTTCATCTATTCGATGGCGGACGATGTTTGGGATATCGGGCTTGTCGTCGGCTTGGACTATCGCAACCCGCTGCTTGAACCGCATGCAGAATTTCAGAAATTCAAAATGCATCCGAGCGTCGCCAAGCTGTTGTTGGGCGGCACGATGTTTCGATATGGAGCCAAAGCGATACCAGAGGGCGGCTACTGGTCGATGCCGCGGCCGTACGCGGACGGCGTCCTGCTTGCGGGTGACACCGCGGGCACGCTCAATCCCATGCGGCTCAAGGGCATCCATCTTGCGTTGAAGTCCGGTATGCTGGCTGCAGAGACGTGCTATGATGCGCTGATCGCCGGCACGACGGATGCAGCTGGTTTGGCTTCCTATCAAGAGCGCATCGAGCGCTCGTGGGTGCGCTCGGAGCTGTACAGCGCGCGCAACTTCCACCAAGGATTCGATCGCGGTCGCGTTGCCGGCATGGTCAATGGGGCGCTCGGCATGGTGACCGGCGGCCGTGGTTTCGGGATCTACGACCGGCTGCCTGGACACGAAGGCTATGCCAGGATGGAAAAGTTGGTCGATTATTTCGGACGTAACGTGCCCGGCTTCGAGCGGCCGCGCTACGATGGCAAGCTCACGTTCGGCAAGCTCGACGACGTGTTCCGCAGCGGCACGAAACATGACGAGAACGCACCCTGTCACCTGCTGGTGGCGGACACCAATATCTGCGCGACCCGATGCGCGGCGGAGTACGGCAACCCATGCCAGTATTTCTGTCCGGCGAACGTCTACGAAATGATTCCAGCGGCCGTCGGAAGCGCGCAGATTACGAAAGACGGATTTTCGGATTCAGGGAAGCGGTTGCAGATCAATTTTGCCAACTGCGTGCACTGCAAGACGTGCGATATTATGGATCCGTATCAGATTATCGATTGGGTGCCGCCCGAAGGCGGTGGTGGCCCCGTGTATACGGGATTGTAGCTTAACGGGTCAGGAAGGTCTGCTCGAAGAGCGCGTTGACCCAGCCAAACTTTGGCCGGGTATAGCGGTGCGGATCGTTGACGTCGAAGGATTCGTGCAGCGCGCCGTCACCGGAGTTTGAGAGCGCCAGTTCGCGGACAATCCGACCTTTTTCGGTGCTGTTGGCGGCGGTGCGGTACTCCATGATGAGGCTCATCGGCCATACGAAGTTCGACGGCGTGTGCTGGCTGCCCACGCCCGATGCGTAGCGACCACGGAAGTAGTACGGATTGGATGGACTCAGGACAAAAGCTCTGGTTGCAGCATAGGCTTTGGCGTTGTAACCATAGCCCAGCAGCGGCACGGAGAGCAAACTGGGCACGTTGGCATCGTCCATGAACTTGCCGGCCCCCAAGCCATCGATTTCGTACGCGTAGATGTGGCCGCGCTTTGTTGAAAAGATGGCCCTGCTCTCGATCGCTTGCTCGATCCGCTCCGCAGCGAACGTCGCTTTATGAGCGCTCGACTCGTCACGGTATTGCTTGGAAAAGAGCTGCGCCATATCGCGCAGCGTTGTCGCGGCGAACATGTTTTCGGGGATGTTATAATTGAAGGTCTGCGGATCGTCGCTGGGCCGATACGCGCTCCACACAAGGCCAATGTCGTCTTTGATCGGGCGCTCGTTGCGGTGATAGTTCGAGCGACTCTTGTGGTGCTGCTCGACGAGAATCGTGCGCAGAATGATGTGAAGCTCGGCATAAAACTGTCGGTCGTATACAGATGTATCGTTCGTAGCTTGCACGTACTGCTGGGCAAGCCTCACCGGATAACACAGCGAGTCGAGCTCAAATTTGCGCTCGGCGACACCATAGTCGCGGTGAAACGCGTTCGCGTACGGATCGATTGCAATGAGACGTTCTTGACGCGCTATGACTCCGCGCACGAGTCCCTGCTGGTGCAGGCGCGACATCGCTTGAACGCTGGAATCACGCAGCCACATGGCGTCGATATCGCCCGTGCTGACGTACGTCGTTCGGTCGGCTGCCCGGAAAAAGAGTTGAGAGTTCACTTCGGCTGCGTGCGCATACATTGCAGCGATGTCAGCTGTGCTGCCGGCGGATGTCAAAAGAATCAGCGCTATAAAAGAGCCGAGGATGGATCGCAGCGCCAACCGTGGCGCGATTGCGGCAGGCTGACAGCCCGCCGTCGAACGATTAGGTTCTATTATGCTCGCCTCATTGGAGCCCACGTTCTAGTTATCGACTCGTTGCCCCCGTTTTTCACTAATACTTAGGACGGCCAATCGTCAAGACGGCCATAGATCCACGATAGGTGAATCCTCGACGACGCCGATATGGGCAAGTGCCGCACCCGGATAGGCCAGCACGCCGTCTTCGATGCTTATCACCCATGACTCGGCGTCTACGGAAACGACACCCTGACCAATCGGCCGCCCCCAGATGTCGCGAAAATCTGCGATCACTCCGCCGGCGGCCAACGTGTCACCCGGCTGCACGCGATAGTCGAGGATGCCCGTGGCCGGTGGGTAGGGCCCATCTTCACGCCGGAGCCGATGCTTGCTTGCGGGCCTTGGCAGGGCTGGCATAGGTTCGCGATCTCCGGGCAGCATGCCGGCCCAACGGAGTAGATTGCGCAGCCCAACGACAGCGGCGCGCACGCTCTGCTCGTCGACCACGGTGTGCGGGCCTAACTCGACGGTGAATGCTGGCAGCCGCAGCTCTTGCAACGCGGCACCTGTGGTCGACCGGTGGAGCTCCCGCGCAATGTAACCGCCGGTTCGGTATTCCATAACGGCGGGAAAGCCAAAGGCCTCGACCATTTCATCCAGCCGGTCGGACAACGCCATGGCTGCGGCTTTCTCCGACTCTTGCTTGTACAGCACGCGATCGCGAATAGAAAAGGGAACCGACCTCACGGATGCAGTGTGCAAATCGACATAATAATTCGCGGATTCACGAATCGCGTCAAGCAGCCGCGAAGTCAAGCGCTCGTATACCGTGGGTTCTCGTTTTTCACCGGTGTCGCGACGCATGCCGGGGAACGTGCGGTTCGGGTCGCGATCGTCATAATAGGGATGGCGGCGATTCGTTCTGAGCCCTGCTGGATTCAAGGTCGGCATGGCAACAATCGTGCCGCGCAGGTCGCGAGCGAGCTCTTCGTTCAGCAGGCGGTGGACTACTGAAATTCCGGAGACTTCATTGCCGTGAATATTTGCCGTGAGCCACAAGACAGGGCCGTCTTCTTCGCCTTGTGCAAAGATAACGGGCAGCGAATCGGAGCCGCCGGTAGGAAGCTCAGGGCCGTCAAAGGTTCCGTAGCTGAGCTTTCCAGGAACTGCGCGGCATGTCCCGACGCGTAGTGCTGTCCGGGGCACGTCAGACCTCCTTTGACGGACCTAAAGGTCCGCCGCCACGTTACAAAGCACCGATCCAGCGAACGATGGCGACCTGTTCGTCGTCGATTTCCACACTCACGACGCCGGATGGAAAGCGTATTTTTGTGGGTTCGCCTTCCCGCAGGCGGACCGTGAGCTGCGATCGCTCGATGCGTTCTCCCTGACGTGACGTCTCGCGGATGACGAGCGTGTTGCCCTCGACGCCCATGTAGTCGTACACGACGCTCTCGACAAAGGGCGCGGTCATCCGTGAGGTGGTGCTGTCCATATTATCGGTGCGGACGTTTTCGCGCTCTTGCTGCAGTCTGACGTCGATGTGCACTTCAGCGAAGAGACGATCGCCGAGCGTCGCGCGGTGTGCACCTGTCTTGGGAAACGCGAGCGTGGGCTCCCACTTCGTGGACCCACGGCCTCCGGCGCCGATCGATTCCTGCGCACTGACTTCAGTAGTCCAGCGTCGTGATCTCGGCACGTACAATATCCCCTATCGTTCCGCCGCAGATGGCGTGCGCTAAATGCCCGAGCGCACAAAGGTTGTACTATCATTATCGGCATACTTTGAGCCGTAACGGAGACCATGTTTGCCGATGCTTCCCTCGTCCCTGCGCAGCCAAGTTGTGGCCCGGACTTTTAGTGCGCTCCGCCACCGCAACTACCGACTCTATTTATCCGGTCAGATCTTCTCGCTCATCGGCACGTGGATGCAGATCGTGGCCGTTGGCTGGCTGGTTCTGCGTATCACAAACTCGCCACTTTTACTCGGCGTCGTCACCGCTATGGAAACCTTGCCGTCCCTTTTCTTCTCGCTCGTTGCAGGCTCCATTGCCGACCTCTTTGACAAGCGGCGCATCGCGATCGTCACGCAGTCACTGGCGGCGGTGCAGGCGCTCGTGCTCGGCCTGCTCGTCGTCACCAATCACGCAACGTTTTGGAACATCTTTTGGCTGGCGCTTTTTGCCGGCCTCATCAATGCGTTCGACTTGCCTGTGCGGCAGTCGCTTGTCTTTGACATCGTGGGCGTCGAGGATCTGCTCAACGCCTCCGCGCTCAATTCCGTGGTTTTTAATATCGCCCGGATCATCGGCCCAGCTATAGCAGCCATAATCATCGAGAGCGCTGGGGAGGCGATTAATTTTTTCGCAAACGCCGCATCATACGTGTTTGTGGTTGCGGCTCTGGTCGCTATGCGCACCCAACCCGTTGAGGCGCGAGCGGGCGCGCCTGTGCCGCTTGTGCGGCACACACTCGACGGCGTTGCGTACGTCGCTCGACACCCATTACTCTCACGGCTGTTTGTGGCGCTTATCGTCTTCAGCGTTTTCGGCTTCAACTACATTTTGCTGATGCCGGTTGTGGTGAAGCTGGAATTACATCGAAGCGCGGGAGCGCTCGGCATGCTGTTGAGCAGCTTGGGCACGGGTGCGCTCATCGGCGCGTTGACGCTCGCTGGCCGCGGCCGCAGCCGTCTCGCGTCGCTCACGGCAATGTCGTTTATTTTTCCGGCATCGGTTGTCGCATTCGCGCTGGCGAAGAACCTCATAGCGGCAGTCCTACTCGTCGCCTTCCTCGGTTTTGCCATGGTGCAATTCGTCGTTCGATTTACCACGTTCTTGCAGCAAGAAGCGGGCGAGGCAATGCGAGGACGCGTGCTTGGCCTTTACAACACGCTGCTCATGGGACTCTCGCCGCTCGGTGCGCTCCAAGCCGGCGCGCTCGCGCAGCGGTTTGGGGCACCTGCTGCACTGTGGATCGGAGCAGACATCTGCATCCTCGCATCCTTTTGGCTATGGATGACAAGTTCGACGGCTCGGCGGCAGGTCGAACCACAGCCGGCGCAAACGCTAGCGGCGAAGTAGATGAACGATAAGAGCACCGGAAAGCCGACACCCGTCGTGGTAGTCGCCGAGCCGCTCGCAGAAAGCGGACTCGCCGTCTTACGTGACGACGGGCTTGAAGTTCACGAGGTATCGGGCGGCGAGCAGTTGGGGCAGCTCATCGCGCGCGCGCACGCGCTTATCGTGCGCAGCAAGACCAAAGTCACGGAAGCCCTGCTCGACGCTGCTCCGTCGTTGCAGGTGGTCGGCCGCGCTGGGGTTGGGGTCGACACGATTGACGTCGAGGCTGCCACACGCGCCGGCATCGTTGTGCTCAACACGCCCGACGCGAGCACGCTAGCAACCGCGGAGCATACCATGACGCTTATGCTCGCGCTCTGCCGTCACGTTGGAGCCGGTCAAAAGCGCATTGAAAACCAGCGCTGGAGTGCTCAAGGTCTCATGGGCGAGGAGCTGGCCGGAAAAATACTGGGGATCGTTGGCCTGGGCCGCATCGGTACGGCAGTGGCGGCCAGGGCTCGCGCCTTCGGAATGACGATTCTGGCGCACGATGCAGTTGTAAGCGAGGCCCGCGCGGAGAGCCTCGGGGTGAAACTTAGCCCGCTGCCTGAACTGCTCGAGCAGTCCGATTTTGTCACGCTGCATACCCCGCTTACGCCTCAGACGCACAGCCTCGTTGGCGAGAGCGAACTCGCGCGCATGAAGCGCGGTGCGCGCATTATCAATTGTGCGCGCGGCGGCCTCATCGATGAACGAGCGCTGCTGGGTGCCCTCGAGTCCGGCCATATTGCAGGAGCCGCGATCGATGTCGTCGCCGAAGAGCCGCCAAAACCAGGCGCGGCGGTTTGGACGTTGCTCAATCATCCGCGCGTTGTGGCCACACCGCATCTGGGCGGTTCCACACGTGAAGCGCAAGACCGCATTGCCACGGATCTTTGCCGCGATGTCGTCGCAGTTTTGCACGGCCGGCCGCCATCGGGTGCAGTCAACGCGCCGATGAAGGCTCCACCCGAAGTGCGACCGTTCGTGGAGCTTGCCTACCGCTTAGGATCTGCGTTTCCGCAAGTATCCGATGCAGAGAATCTATCGCACTTCGACCTTGTCTTGGAGGGCGAGCTTTCAAACTATGACGGGCTGCCTTTTGCCGTATCGTTTTTGGTTGGCCTTTTACCACATCTCACGGACGAACGCGTCTCGGCAGTCAACGCGCTTGAGATTGCTCGCCGCATGGGCGTCGTTGTTGAAACATTGGGTGCGGCCTGCGAACGCGGATTTGCCAAAGCGCTCGCCGTTCGCGGTCATCGCACCTCGTTTGCGGGAACCGTCGTCCACGGCGAACAGTTGCGGCTCGTTGACATCGACGGATTCGAGATCGATGTGCTGCCGCTGGGTCACTTGCTCCTGACGCGGCATCACGATGTCCCCGGCATCGTCGGCAAAGTTGGCACGATGCTCGGTGAGGCGCGCATCAATATCTCAACCATGCAGGTGGCGCGCAACGACCGTGGCGATGCGATCATGATGCTCGGTATCGATCGTGCGCCGGACATGTCGATCATCAAAGAATTGCGCGAGATCGAAGATGTCGAGCGCGTCACGGGTATCGAGTTGTGAGGTTAGTGCTCATCCGCCACGGCGAGAGCACGTGGAATGTTGAGGGCCGCTATCAGGGAAGGCTCGACCCCCCGCTGTCGCCTCGCGGACGAGAGCAAGCACAAATGCTTAGCGCACGCCTTTGTCGCGAACAGCTGGGCCGTGTTGAGGCGGATCGGTTCGCCAGGGTCGTTTCAAGCCCGCTGTTGCGAGCGCTCGACACGGCACAGATCTGCGCCGCGGCGCTTAGCCTCCCCGTTGGCATCGATAAACGTTTGACCGAGATCTCACACGGCGACTGGGAGGGGAACCTCCGTGAAGAAATTGCAAACCGTTGGCCTGAGATGGTGGCCGCATGGAGATCCGATCCTCACACTGTGACGTTCCCCGGTGGCGAGAAACTCGATGACGTTCGCACACGCTTTGAATCTTTTTTGAGAGACCTACAAGGCGATCGCGGAATCCTTGCGTTCACCCATGACGTTGTTATTCGCATCGCGATTCTGTTGGCTCAGGGGAAGCCGCTTGCAGCATTCAACGATGTGCGGGTGGACAACGCTGCGCTCAACGATTTTTCTAATAGCG
>Ga0185299_10007266_pt1 | contig 11430 bp, 14 predicted proteins | sample PaiPotPPA55metaG_FD_128002 | JGI IMG/M metagenome (GOLD analysis project Ga0185299, IMG submission 128002) | Iron sulfur acid spring bacterial and archeal communities from Banff, Canada, to study Microbial Dark Matter (Phase II) - Paint Pots PPA... ...
CGGTCCACGGCTTGGTGCGGCTCGACAAGGACGGGCGCTGGCAGACATATAGCACAGCCAATACTAAGGGCGGCCTGCCGAGCGATTACGTCCAAGCGCTGGCGCTCGGCGCGGATGGCACCCTTTGGATCGGAACTTTTGATGGCATGGCGCGGCTCGACAAGGACGGGCGCTGGCAGACCTACAGCAGATACAGCACCAAGGGCGGCCTGTCGGACGATCAGGTCCAAGCGCTGGCGCTTGGCGCGGATGGCACCCTTTGGATCGGGACTTCCGGTGGCCTGGCGCGGCTCGACAAGGACGGGCGCCTGGGTGAGAGTAGCAGTGGGATCGTTAACCTCCTCGCTCAGGCTCTCAACCAGGGTCGTGCTCGGCGTTCCAGTCTGTTGCGCGAAGCATTGGGCACCAAGGCTCCAAACCAGCAGAGCCAGAGTCAGCCCGAGAGATCGCGTACTCACCCTGATCAACCTTCGCTCTCCACCAACAGAGCCAAAGCCTGACGACGCGTAACCACGACCCGATCGCAGACTTTGACATTACTGAGCTGCTCGGGATTGGAAACCATTATCCGGCCACGTATCTGGATGTTAGCGTTTGGTGCGAGGAATAGAATAGCGTCGACGCTGAATAGTGGAAAGCACAAGGAGGTCACCGATGAGAATCCTAGTGGAGATCGCCGTATGCATGGCACTAAGCCTCACTTATGAGAGGTTTGCGATTGCGAGTCATCAACCGCGACCGGGGTCCGCCGCAGATACCCGGGTTTCGTCCACCACACTCAGCGTGCTGACGGGCTCTTCCTACGATCGCCGCCAATTGCACCGATCGCGGCACCACCTGCAGCGTCGCGCAACAACCCGCCTTTTGGGCGCTTCGCGTGTTGGAGGTGGACTCGGAGCGGTGATGCGCGCCGCCGGATCGAACATACGGGTTCTGGGTCCTGGTGGGAAGGCGGAAGCCCTATCGCCGTCGTGATAATGACTGAGCAGCTGGCGGCGCGTTCGGTTGCTATCGTCGCTACAATATATTAACTCAGCGGGCTGAACGGGCGATCGAACATTCTTCTGATGGTCCGCAGCTCTTTTGTCGCGCTTGGAGAAAAAAGAAATGAAAATCTCGCCGAAGCTCAGTTTTCCCGTGTGTTTATCCTTCAGCCTCTCAGTTTTCCTAGTCCTCTGCGCTCCAACAGCAAGCGCGCAAACTGACATGTTTATCTACCCGGGGAAGGGACAGGACCAACCACAACAGGATAAAGATCGCTATGAGTGCCATTCCTGGGCGGTCCAACAAACGGGATTCGACCCGAGTAGGCCGCAGAGCGCAAACTCCCAACCCTCTCAGCAACGTCAGACTTCTTCCGCTCCAATCCTACAAGGAGCAGGTCGAGGAGCCGCACTCGGAGCAGTTGGCGGTGCGATTACGGGTAACGCCGGTAAGGGCGCTGCTGCCGGAGCAGCAATGGGAGGCATGGTAGGCGGTTTTCGCCGTCGCGACGAGAGAATCCGGCAAGCAGACGTTAGAGCAGATGCGGAGTCGCTGTCTAATCCCGGAAGACCGGCATATATGCGCGCGATGTCGGCTTGTCTGCAGGGACGTGGCTATACCGTCAATTGACGGTTGCTGAAAGGTCTAGTAAGGATATCGCCCGCCAAGTTATTACCCAAAGTCAAGGCGTTCTGGTCGGTGACGATGTACGGCCTCGACAACAATGTTAGTAGCCAACCCGATCAGCCGTTATCAGCTCGAAGTTATCCCAAAAGCGAAATAAAGCTGAATACTGACGCCGACCTGACGATTTATATTCAGAACGAATCGCCGGGAAAAAACAAAGAGAGCGAGTGGCTGCCGGCGCCCAAAGATGCGTTCTATCTTATCCTTCGCACCCACGCGCGAGCACGCGAACTCGTCCAGCAGGAGTGGGTCCCACCTGCTGTAACCAAAGCCAATTCGGAGTAACCGAACTGGAAGTGTAAGCGGGAACTAGCGCCGCCTTTTGGAGTACGTAGAAAATCGCGGCTCAAACTAGGCCAAACCGCGCCGGCCGAGACCGACTTCCGCGAGGCGAGTGCGCTCGCTTAAACGATAAAGGCAAAGACTTGGGAGTTGCACGCAACGATGAGTATCGGAAGATTACTCGAACGTCAGGGTCGTCGCGACGAGGCGCGCACGATGCTCGCGATGATCTACAACTGGTTCACCGAGGGCTTCGACACCGCCGACCTGAAAGATGCCAAAACGTTGCTCAATGAATTGAGCGGGTGGCGGCTTAGCTTTATCGGCGCGTACTCCGGATCCCTTCAGCGACGGTCACGAGCCCTTGCGCTGCAGGGCGCGGTTGAGTTATCAGGCATTCAGATACGAAGCGAAGGCAAGGGTGTTACCGATATGCCATTCATCCTAAGGGACCGAAGAATCTCAGATTCGGCCCGCAGCAGCAGATATATGCTCGATTCTCTCTGTCGAGAACCGAGCCGGTGCCCTTTCGCATCAGATATAAGACCGGTCATGCATTCGCCTATGCAGCAGGAATTTCTTGGCTCGCTTCGAATGTCGCGAGTGAGATCGGCTCTCGCATACCCAGGACCTGAAAAGGACTGTCTTTCAGATCAAAGACAACTAGACCAAGCTGCCGGCGTTCATGCCGCGCGGCCGCTGGAAAACTTACAGTGGCGCTTCCACGCCCTTCTCGACTCCAATGCAACGCGGAAGATCCCCTTCTTGCGAGGGCCCGCAAAAATGGCCGTCTGTTTTACTGCCAGCGCGGTTCGGCTGAGCCAAGCTTGCCGGCGGGATAGGCCCAGCGCATCGGGACACCGCCGATCGTGATCGGCGGATTCACACGCAGAGCCTGCCCCCAATCAGTAGCTTCGATCGTCGGGGACAGATCGGCGGATGTCTCTGGTGTTAGCGCAGGCGTGGTGTGATTCGCGCCTAGGTCGACAAGCAGCTTCGCGGTTCGTGCCAGCGAAAGGCGCGCCTCAGTGCCATTTCCTTGCACCAGGCGCTGAGTCACGGCACGGATCGCCACCGCCGCCATGAGATAGCCTGTCGCGTGATCGAGCGCCTGAACTGGAAGCGGCACAGGCTGGTCCGCGTTGCGCCACCACATACCAGCGTCCGCTATCCCCGTGCTCATTTGCACCAAGCTATCGAATCCCCGGCGCGCTGCCCATGGCCCGGACCATCCGTAGGCGTTCAGGCAGACGTCGATGAGTGCCGGCGACAAGGTGCGGCGTGTGACAGACTCGAGACCGAGATGATCGAGCGCACCGGGACGGTAGCCGTGTAGAAGAATATCGGCCTCTGATAGCAGCGTCTTGAAGGTAGCGCGATCTTCCGTGCGGCGAAGGTCGAGCCGAGCGCATCGTTTGCCGAGCGTGACCTTCGGGACCACGCCCGGCTCCTCCCAACCTGGCGGATCGATCCGCAAAACGCTCGCGCCATAGGCGGCGAGGAAACGACTCGCCACAGGACCAGCGAGCACGCGCGTCAGGTCCAGGACTCTCACGCCCTCCAGCGGGCGCGACGGCGGAACCGCCCAGTCCGCAGACGGACCGACGTCGGGCGTTGCAATGTGCGCGAGCGGCTCGGCACCGACGGCGACGCCGTGCGCATGCTCAGCCCATTCGTTTACCGTTCGCATCTCGGCGGCGCATCCCCCCGCCTCAACGATCGTTTTTTCCAGGTCGCTTTTGGTCCAGCCTCCAACCGTTCGCGCCATGGCGTCTTTATCGGCGTGAGCTCCCAACACGCGTTCGGCTGCCGCGCGATGATGCGGTGCGTTCGTGTGAAGTCGAATCCAGCCATCGCGCGTGCGATAGTCGCCGGCGATAGGATCCCAAGGCGGTGGGAGCCGCCACCCGACAGGACGAATGGATGATCCAAACCAAAATGACGAGAGGCGACGATCGACCGTCGCCGATAGCGGCTGACCGCTGCGCTTTCCGAGCAGTTCAATGATCGACAGCGCCGCCGTCGCAATCGCCGCGCTAGCGAAGTCGGTCACAGAATAAGCGGATGGCAGCCCGCCGGTGCCGACGAAAGATACGGCGTCAACGGCATTCTCATTTCCGCCAATCGCGTTCCAAGCAGTCCGGGTGAGGGCATTCGACACGGCACTCATGATGTCCTCTCGCTCTATCACCACTATCGGAGCACGCGCATGCTACGTAGGAAACCTCGGCATCACCTCTTTCGCGAAGAGCTCCAGCGAACGAGTCGCGACCACCGGGTCCATCCCAGGAAGCTGCGTCGCCATAATGAAATGCGTGCAAGCGTAAGCGGCGCGGAAGTCTGCGAGCTTCCGCGCGACCTCCTCCGGCGTGCCGATCATTAATCCTGCGGCTACGGGCGAGTCCCGCAACTGTGAGTGCGGCGAAACCTTCCAGACCGCCTTGTCGCCTTCGGCGTCGTTCGCCTCAGCCAACCACTGGTCATAATGCGTCATCATGTAGTGGAGATGCGGCGCGGCTTCATCCCACGCCTGATCGGCGTTGCGCGCGACATGCACAGCGCGGAGTTGCGCGATGTTAAAGTTCTTCGGGTCGCGCTCGAACTTGCGCAGCGCCGCCTGATACGGAATCGCCGGATCCGGTCCGAGCGTCGCCAGCAGATGGAAACCCATCCGCGCGGCGCGTTCGGTCGCCTTCGGCGTGCGGCAGCCGATCCAGATTGGAGGTCCGTCGGGCTGCACCGGCCGTGGATAAAGCGTCATCCCATTTACATGATTGTACTTGCCGTCGAGCGTGACCGCTTTTTCCGTGAACAGGCGATGGATCAGCTCGATCGCTTCGGCCAGACGTGCCGACCGCTCTGCACGCGGGATATTCAGCGCTGCAAACTCCTCGGCACGATATCCCTGGCCTACTCCGAGATCGAACCGCCCGCTGGATAGAATATCAATGCAGATCGCGTCCTCCGCCACCCGCACCGGATCATGAAAGGGCAGCAGAAGGACAAAAGTCCCGATGCGAATGCGGCTGGTGCGGACCGCTATCGCAGCCGCCACGGGCAATACCGACGGATTATAGCCGTCCTCGACGAAATGGTGCTCGGTCAGCCAAACATTGTGGTAGCCAAGCTCCTCGAGGCGCACGATTTCATCCAGATGCGATTTATATAGCACCGGATCCGGCCGTCGCCATTGCGCCGGATTACGAAAATCGAACATTACGCCGAATTTCATGACGCGCCTCCCCGAGGCTGATTGATGCTTTGCCGGTAGAGCTCTAGCTGTGATCTGCCGTGAGCGTCAAATGAACGAGTGTGTCGCCAGAGATAAGCGACGCGAGACTGTCTCAACAAATTCGGGACGGTAGTTGAACAACAACGGCGCCGGAAACCGCCGCACCAGAAACGGAGGACGCCGATACACAAGAAGACGCCCCTGGGGGAGAGGATTCTCAAGCACTGGCAGACGCACCATCGGCAGATGGTCGCCCAACTGAGAAAGGACCATCGGTTGGAGCAGACGCTCGACGAGATGGAGGAGGCACCGCGGATCTCCTCTGCGAGCTGACCAGCGTGAAGAAGAGGCGGCGTGGGAGACAGCGATGGCAGAGTGGGCATTCCCGTCGAACGATGACCGCCTGCCCCAACCATCGTCCGGAACCTCGAACCATCGACGCAAAAAACACCCGCCGCCCGGCGCCCATGGATCGAACCATCCTCACCTCAGACACATGATGGGCGGCACATGCCCGCCAACCCGCTCTTCCTTTCAGCGCCGCAGGGCGCAAAGTCCGAGAAATCGTGTCGCGCTTGAACAGGGCGTGCAGGGCAGAGCCCTCCCGCGCGCCGCATCGCAAGCCGTTTCCTGTCGAAAGCCACCCAGCCCCTTAGTCGCTCAGCCGGCCCGCGCAAAAAGCAGAATCACTTTTACAGTTTCCAAAAGTGCTCTTGTTGAAATGGATTGTCCCGAAACCAGTCGATGAATTTACCCGCTGCGATGTCAAACTGGCAGATAGCGAGAAACTTGTACGCGCTGTCCGAAGCGGAACACAAAATGTCCCAATTCTGAGCGCACAGACGTCTCAGGTCTTCCGGGATCGGATGAACCGTAACAAGGATGCCGCCCCTCGCTTCAAGTACTTCTTTGTACTGTTTGGCCTGATAGACATCGTCCAGAGTCAGGCTCTTCGCCTTGACCTCGGCGACAACGAGCGGGTTCAAAACGCCCTCGCCCTCGATCACGCCGATGATGTCGGGACGGTGCTGGCGAAGAAAGCTAAATACGATCTCCTTTCCCACGGGGATCGCTCGCTTGACTTTCTCGCTCAGTCCCTTGGTCGCGGCGATCTCAAGATGGACGCTCTTACCGACTGCCGCGAACGACCCTCGCAGGCAGGACATCACCGGCTCGTACAGTTCTGCTTCGGTCATTTGTCGCTGTCCCGTGTGTCGAATTCAGTTAGGAAAATCGAACACTCGACGCAAAGATTTTCAGTGCCCGATCCTTTTGATGGAGCATTCGCATTGATGGAGCATTCGCAGCCGTGCTGGCGCAATTTTCAAGCTCGGTTTTGAGTCCAACGGGCTTTCCACGCCCGCGCAACTTTAGCCTTTCGTTCTCGCCAAAAACATACCGATAAAGCCGTGTCTTCAGGGGCTTAACCGTTCCTCAAAACTTTCGCCTCATAATATTCCGCGTAAGCAACAACGGTGAGTTTCTCAACACCCGTCGCGGCTCGGCTCTTGTTCCGGAGCTGACGGAGGGAACTTCCGACGAATGGCTTCGACTCCTTACGAGCGCAGAGGGTTCCGCCGGCCGCCGCGCAACTATGCGCAGCTTGACCTTTTCGCGAGCAGGACCGCAGATTCCACCAAAGAGGCGGCTCCGGAAACCGCCGCGCCAGAAACGGAGGCCGCCGATGCACGAGAAGAAGACGCCACTTGTGGAGAGGATTCTCAAGCACTGGCAGACGCACCATCCGCAAATGGTCGCCCAGTTGCGCAAGGAACATCAGCTGGAGCAGATGCTCCACGAAGTCCAGGAGCGAGCAGGGGACCTCCTGTACGAACTGACCTGCGTGAAGAAGATGGACTACCAGGCGGCGTGGGAGACAGCGATCGCAGAGTGGGCATTTCCGTCGAACGAGGACCGCCCGCGACGATCGTCCGCGGACTCGAGACCGAGGAAGAAAAAGCCCCCGCCCGCGACTTCCGGATAACAAACGCCCACCACATCGGCGAAGGCAGCCTCCGCGAAAAAGCCCTCACCAACATCGACGCCATCCGCATCCTCAAAGAGATCGAATCCGAGAACCGCGACGCCACCCAGGCGGAGCAAGCCGTGCTCGCCAGATACACCGGATGGGGAGCGATGGCGAACGCCTTCCGTCCCTATCCGCCACAGGAATGGCAATCCGTCGCACACCAGCTCCGCGAACTCCTGACCGAAGAGGAGTACGCCTCCGCCCGCGCCTCGACCCCGAACGCGCACTTCACCTCTCCGTTGGTCGTCGAGGCGATGTGGCAGGCAATGCGGCGATTCGGTCTTCGGGACGGTGCGCAGATCCTCGAACCTTCGATGGGCGTCGGCCATTTCTTCGGACTCATGCCGGATGACTTAGTGCCGGGAAGCCGCAGGACTGGCGTTGAACTCGACAGCATCACCGCGCGGATCGCGCAACGCCTTTATCCCGACTCGACCATTTTCGCCAAAGGGTTCGAGGATACCCCGCTGCCCGACAATTATTTCGACGCAGCGATCGGCAACATTCCTTTCGGCAACTATCCCGTTTACGACCCTGCCTACCGCCGCCAACCGGCTCTGACGCGGACCATCCACGACTACTTTCTCGCCAGGTCGCTCGACAAGCTCCGGCCCGGCGGCGTCATGGCCGTCGTGACCAGCCGCTACACCATGGACAAGCAGGACTCGACAATCCGGCGCCACTTAGCCGGCCACGCCGACCTCGTCGGCGCAGTGCGACTCCCCAATACCGCCTTCAAGGCCAACGCCGGAACAGAAGTCACGACCGATATCCTGTTCCTGCAGAAACGCCCGCCAGGAGCGGCGGCAAGCCCGAACGCATGGCTCGACCTCGCGCCCTTCGAGACGCCGGATGGAACTGTCCCGATCAATGAATATTTCGTGCGGCATCCCGAGATGATGCTGGGAGAGATGCGCCTCGAAGGCACGATGTACCGAAGCGGCGAGCCCACTCTCGCGGGCGAGCTGACCTCGGCGCGTCTGGCGCAAGCCATATCCTCGCTTCCCGGCGGCATTTTCATCAGGAGCGAGAGAGCGCGCGCGCCGCCCGACATGTCGCCGGCGGCGCCGACCGATATCACGGCGATCAAGGACGGAGCCTTCGCCGAGCGGGGCGGCGCTCTCGTCGTCCGCATCGGCGAGCGCTTTGAACCCGCGAACCTGCCTGATTGGGTTGCCGGGCGCGTGCGCGGCATGCTCGGTGTGCGCGACGCCGTCCGCCGCGTGTTCCAGACCCAACTCGAAGACGCGCCCGAAGATCAGATCATCGAGGCGCGTCAGCGCCTGAACGCCGACTACGACGCCTTCGCCCGCCGGTTCGGTCCCGTTTCTTCCCGCGAGAACGTCAAGGCGTGAGCGCCTCGTAAATACGGATCTGCTCTTCGACCGGCAATGACTGCCAGACCCGTTCATTCTCGAACTGTTCGGCCGAGATTTCGTCGCCACCGCGTTTGTAGATGCCGCTGACGTCGAGTTTCGTCGGCGCATCGAGCCCCAGAAGCCGGGCGCGGCGGGTGTGAATGCGGTTCAGGGAGCCGGAAAGCGCAGCGACCGCCTGCCAGTTCTCTTTGTGCGTGTCGAGCGCCTGCCAATACCGCGTCTCCTCCATTTCGAGCTTGGCGAGCTCGCTCCGATGATGGGTTGAAATGTCCTGGTCGGTGTTGCAACGGAGCGCCTTGTAGAAGGCCTTGATCGCGGCGGTCTTGGACACCCCAACGGCACGCCCGATGGCCGCGAACGAAATGTTCCGGAGCCGCAACTCCACGATCTGATTTTCGCGTTTTGCGATATCGACCTTGGCCTGCGGGCTGTGGGTATCGCCGCCACGGCCTCGCTTGGGGGTATCAAAAGGTAATTGGTCCATGTGGTAATTGAAAACTAAGTTTTCCTATGCTGACTAATGACCGGCGACTTCCGCAAGGCCGACGCTTCCTGAACACGGTTGCTGCTAGATTTGCCTCGGGGATTTATATGAAAGAACAACTGGAAGAGATTCGCGCCCGCGCATTGAGCGAACTGTCCGACAACGCCACGGTCGAGCAAATCGAAAACGTCCGCGTGCGAGTGCTCGGCCGCTCGGGCGAACTGACCGAGATCATGCGCGGTATGGGTAAGGTGCCCGCCGAAGAACGCCCCACAATCGGGCGTCTCGTCAACCAAATCAAAGCCGAACTGGAGGGCCGCATCGCCACTCTCGATGAAAAAATGCAGCGCGCCGAGATGGAGCGCTCGCTCGCCGAAGTGCGCATCGATGTCACACTGCCCGGCATGCGCATCCCGCGCGGATGGCTCCATCCGGTGACGCAGAGCCTCGAACGGGTTCTCGATCAGTTTCGCCGTCTGCGGGCTTCTCAGTTTCTCCTCCGAGGCTAAGCGCTGTAGTAATTAGGCCGAGAAGAGCAAAGAGCAGATCGTTTATTCGGAACTTCCATTTCTCCTGGTATTGATCGATCCACGATCTGAGGTCGCCAATCGAACCTATAATTCGATAATCCTCTGGCGGTACTGTATTTCCCGGCCAGTCCTTATATAGCAAAAGAATGGGCGTCGATGGCGCAGTCCACTGGGCAATTTGCCCTTTACCGACGGGCTCCTGCGCGGAGAATACAGCTTGAGACCTCGCGATCACTCGCGGTTCTTTGTCTTTGGGGAGATTGGCTCTTGTATAATCTTTTATGAGTTTCAGTGTCGGCCCCCACTCCTTGTCGGATGGTTTTATCGGGCGTGAGGCATCCGCTCCATACGAAAGCTCAAACCTTCCGGCAGCACCTTCGAGGACACGAATATTCAGCAGGTAATCATGTCAGTCGGTCCGGGCAATTCATCTTCCTTCAAAATCCCGTAGCGCCTGAACTGATCAGCTGCACCGGCTGCATCACCGGGCGAGAGATATACATAAACGCGACCCGGCATTTCAGGATCCATCCAGAAAATTCTGTGATTCGTTTCATCGTCGATACATTGACACTCTGCGTGTTCATTCCTGAAGGTAGCCATCGCAAAATCTCCTCAATGAAATTTTCTGCCCCGCCTCTTCTACCTAACTTTCCACGCCAAGGTCAGTTTTATAACGTCAGTACTCCGCGTTCCTTAGCCATCGTTAGACTTGGCCATCTGGCAGGTCTGCTTTTACGCTATGCCGACGCAGGCTGTCGCGATGGTCAATGGCCATGGTTTTAGCGAGGCTGATTTCGGTTCCCCAGAGTACACAAGTGGGGATGCTTTTTTTAGTAACCATCAGTAGGATAATGTCCAACGTGTCTATAACTTAGGGGGCCAAATGCAGAACGCGGAATCTGGTGTTATCCTGCCGAGCCAATACTTTGGCGGGATGTTTGACGGCGCATTGTGCAGTGAGCAGCGGCTGATGTTGGCAGTACTGGCGGACGCCATCAACATTTTGCAGGATGAGGACTCCATGGCCACCGCGGGCAGACGAAAAGCTTTCGCCGAAGCAGCAGAGTGGGTCATCATGAAGGGAACCCATGACTTGTTCTCGTTCGACACCGTGTGTGATGCGCTAAAGATCGCCCCAGAATTGCTGCGTGAGCGTCTCAGCGGCCTCACCCTCAGGCACGGATCGACCGGCTGGGACGGGCCACGGCACTTGAGCTTACACGGGTTGAACCGCATGCTGCATATGATGGCGAATCGCGAACGCTAGAAGCACAGTACCTCCTCTCGGAACGCTGATTACAGGATCGACGCAGCTAAACGCGCGTCCCAGGAGGAGCTGTGCATGTCAATGAATTCACTCAACCGCATCGTCATCTTCATGATGGGCGTCGCATTCGGCATGGCCGATCTGGCTTTCGCCCAACATTACCGTCACGAAAGGTAGGCTCGCTCTCTAACACGATACTCGCACACTTACGTAGAGCTTCGTCGAATCGCGCAAACCTATGAATCATGTTGAGGTAACACAAGGAAGGAGCACAAGTACAAAAGCGAAACCGGAGGCATTATGGGAAAAGCAGTGTTTGGAATAGCCAAAAATGAGGGCCAGGCGGGTGGTATAATGTGCCTATTGAGGGCGGCTGGCTTTTCCGATACCGCCGTTTCGGTTCTTTATCCTGAAGAACGGAGAAACGCAGATTTCTCTAACGAGCAGCATACTAAGACTTTCGTGGGCGCGGCAGCAGGTGCGACTGTCGGCGCGCTCTTCGGCATATTTGTAGGTTGGATGGCATCTATCGGAGCACTTGCAATCCCAGGTC
>Ga0185299_10007267_pt1 | contig 11428 bp, 10 predicted proteins | sample PaiPotPPA55metaG_FD_128002 | JGI IMG/M metagenome (GOLD analysis project Ga0185299, IMG submission 128002) | Iron sulfur acid spring bacterial and archeal communities from Banff, Canada, to study Microbial Dark Matter (Phase II) - Paint Pots PPA... ...
GCAACAAATGCCTGGACCCCGAGAATGTCTATTTTCATAAGAAATATAAACCAATCAGAACAATAAATTCATTTTACGCAGACATCAACTGTGCGCAAACTGACGGCACCCCACACCCCTTCCCACAGAGGAAACCACGATGTCTGCTCGAGACGAATCCCCCATCGAGATGGCTGCGCGCCTTTACCCCGAGATGGTCCGCAAGCCCGAGATCGTGCGCCGGCGTATCGTTCCGGCTTAGCCAAGCCGGTCAAGCCGCGTTGCGCACCGTCATTAATCTTTTAAGGAATTACACAATGAGCTGGTCTGCCAAGCAATATGTCGTCTTTGAAAGCGAGCGTACGCGCCCGATACGCGATCTGCTCGCGGCCGTTCCGGACATCGACGCACACTCGGTCGTGGACATAGGGTGCGGTCCCGGCAATTCGACCGAGGTCCTGATGGCGCGTTTTCCCAACGCGGCAATCAGCGGGTTCGACAGTTCACCGGACATGATCGAGGCTGCGCGCAAGCGCCTGCCGCAGGTTCACTTCGAGACGGCAGATATCCAGGCATGGAACGCCCCCGGCCCCTTCGATGTGATCCTGGCCAACGCCGTTCTTCAATGGTTGCCCGATCACGCCAGCTTGTTACCCGCGCTCGTTGCGAAACTTTCGCCCGGGGGCAGTCTGGCTATCCAGATGCCGGACAATCTCGATGAGCCGGCCCATAGGCTGATGCGCGAGATTGCTGCGAACGGGCCTTGGGCTAGCAAGCTGTCCGGGGCGACGAAGCTCAGGACGCCGAGGGCGAGTGCGAGTTGGTACTACGAACTGCTTCATTCGTGTAGTGCAAAAGCGGATGTCTGGCGGACTACTTACCATCATGTGCTGGCGGGCGGAGCGAGCGCGGTCGTCGAGTGGTTCAAGGGAAGCGGTCTGCGGCCGTTTCTGGAACCGCTTACTGAAGATGAGCGCCTGGCGTTTCTGGATCGCTATAAGACCGCGGTGGGGCTGGCTTACCCAGCGTTGCCGGACGGTACGGTTTTGCTGCCGTTTCCACGATTGTTCATAGTCGCCAGCCGCTAGGGCTGAGGTCTGCTCGCACCAGTGGACGGGGCCTCTGCCGGCGCGAAAGATACCCGAAACCTTAGTAGTACCGCACCTCGAAAACCCTAGCGCAAGCCATCTCAAAAAGAGTATATACTGTTTGCACTATTACCCTACCTGGAGACTCCATGTCCGGACCCACTACGAAGGCCCCCAGCAAGAAGGCTTTTCATTTCCCCAAGACGGCGGAAACGGCTGCTGCCGAACCGGCAGTAAGCAAGCGTAAAACGACCAAGGCAGCGGCTGAGGCCGCGCCGGAAACCAAGGTTAAGGCCACGCAAGCGCCCGTCAAATCGAAGACGAAAGCGGCACCGGCAGAATCCGCCGCCCCCGAAGACAAAGTCAAACGGCCGAAAAAAGAAAAGGTGGTCCGTGACAGCTTTACCATGCCGAAGTCCGATTACGAAAAAATCAGCCTTCTGAAGCAAAAATGCCTCGCTAACGGCGTGCACGTCAAAAAAGGCGAGCTCTTGCGAGCCGGTTTGCTCATACTTGAAAAAGCTAACATCGAGCAACTTACTGCGGCTGTCGCCGCCGTTGAAACAGTCAAAACGGGAAGGCCAGGCAAGTCCTGAGCGTACCAAGCGTCCTGATGCGGCCATTCTTGTTTCCGGCCACCCCAGGACGCATCGAAAAAACAGGCCGCGGGCATGAGTACATTACGTTTAGCCTCCGCATCCGCAAGCTTTGCGGAGTTCGATGACCTCAATGCCATCCTCGCGGCCGGCGCCTCGCGCTTCGACCTGCGTACGGTCGGTGAAGTGCGCGTCGGTACAAACTGCTTTCCCATATTGACCGCGGCCATCGGATCGAATGATCCTCAAGCGCCCGCAATCGGCTTTTTTGGCGGCGTGCACGGCCTGGAACGCATCGGTACGCAGTTGATCCTCGACTACATGCGCGCGCTGCTGCGGCGCCTCGAATGGGACGAACTGCTGCACGAACAGTTGCGCTCGGTGCGGCTCATTTTCATGCCCATCGTGAACCCCGGCGGCATGTGGGCCAATACCCGCTCGAATCCGAACGGCGTCGACCTGATGCGCAACGCCCCCCAAAACGCCGAAGGACGTGTCCCCTTCCTTGCGGGCGGCCAGCGTATCGGTTCATGGCTGCCGTGGTATCGCGGTCCGGCCAGGGGTTCGCTGGAACTCGAGAGCGCCGCCTTGCTCGACGTCGTGAAGCAGGAGTTGTTGACACGCCCGCTCAGCCTTGCTCTTGACTGTCATTCAGGTTACGGCTGGGGCGACAGCATCTGGTTCCCCTACGCGCGAACCAGACGGCAAATGCCTCATCTCCCCGAGATGTACCAGCTCAAGACCATGTTCGAACAGGCATACCCGCATCACGGCTACGCGTTCGAGCCGCAAAGCCACCAATACCTTCTTCACGGCGACCTGTGGGACTGCGCATACGATCAGACGCCCGCGCCCAACGTGTTCCTGCCCATGACGCTGGAACTCGGCTCCTGGCGCTGGATCAAGAAGAACCCCAGCCAGATCTTTTCCCGCTTCGGCATGTTCAATCCGGTCAAGGCGCACAGGGTTGAACGGGTCTTGCGCCGTCACGCCAACTTCCTGGACTTCCTGACACGCGCGGCGTTCGCATCGAATAGATGGCTCCCCAAGGGCGATATGCGCAAGCAGATCCTCGAACGCGCCATGGAACACTGGCAGCGAAAATCCTCGCGATGAGCACGTGGATCTTGCTGCGCGGACTCACGCGCGAGGGTCGTCACTGGGGATCGTTTCCGGAACAACTGGGCGTTGAAGCGGGCTTCAATCGGGACGCGAGCGGACTCACGTTGCTCGACCTCCCGGGAAACGGCCGCGAGAACGCGCTGCCGGCGCCACTCAATGTAGAAGACATGGTGAAGTTCGTCCGGTCGCGAGCGGCCGATGCGGGACTGCCGCCGCCGTACCGGCTGGTCGCGATGTCGCTCGGCGGCATGGTGGCGACCGGCTGGGCGCAACGCCATCCGGAAGAGATCGAGCGGCTGGTGCTCATCAACACCAGCATGCGGCCGTTCTGCGCCATGAGCGAGCGCCTTCGACCCGCGGTTTGGCCCGCGCTGATGCGTGCCGCCGCTTCGTGGTCCGATCCATTGCGATGCGAAGAGATCATCCACGACCTCACGTGCAATCGCGTGGACACCCAGGCCGGCGACATCGCCGCATGGGCCGGGATTCGCGGGACTGCCGGGGTGAGCGCGGCGAACGGTCTGCGCCAACTGTGGGCGGCGGCGCGTTTTCGGGCCGATAGTCACGCTCCGGCCTGCCCTACGCTGCTGCTTTCATCGAAGGCGGACCGGCTGGTCGATCCGGTCTGCTCCGCTCGCATAGCAACCCGATGGGGCGCGGCTCACGCTGTGCATCCGTGGGCCGGCCACGATCTGCCTCACGACGATCCGGTCTGGACCAGCAAGGCTATCGCCGACTGGCTGCGTACGCTGCAAAGACACGCGGACGAACCGCCGGTGGCATCGGATGGATATCCGGTTTTGTAAGCGAACCTGGCGCGAATCATCTCCCGCGCCTTGACCGGACCGATCGATAGGGTTGCCTATCAAGTATTGACGACATCCGCTTCCTCCGTCATCTCGCTCTTGACTTCCGGCGGTCCTGCGAACCGCGTCCTCACGCCAAGCCCATACCAGAAGACGGCCATCACGACGATGAGCAACAGGCTGATGTAAAGCACCTTCTCGTTAGGGGGCTGAATTCCGACATAAACAAGCACGGCACCGCCGAGCACTGCCAGCAACGCGATGGGCTTCGACCACATGCCAAGGTTAAACGGCCCCTTGCGCACCCACGTCTTGCCTTCGGCGCCTAAGCCCGCTGCGACCGGCATCACGTACGATACGTACAGGAACACCGCACTGCCCGTCGAGAGCACCGCGAACGCATCGCCATACAACGTCGCGGCAATAGCGAGGATTGCGCAGACCCAGATTGCGGCACCGGGCGTGCAGTGGATATCGTTGACCTTCTTCAGCCAGTTCGATGCAGGCAGCCCGCCATCACGCGCAAACGCATACATCATCCGCGAGCACGATGTCAGGCACGCAAGGCCGCACAAGTAGTTCGACAGGAAGATGCCAACGCCAAGCGCCACGCGCAGCCATGCCGGCAAGGTGCCGAGCAGCGCATTGAAGAATCCGCCGCCCTGCTTCACGCCTTCCTTGATGTCCGGCATGACGAGCAGGAATGCGCAGACCATGATGTAGCCGAACAGCGCCGACCAGGCCACGGAGCGCAGCATGCCCTTCGGTACATTGCGCGCGGCGTCGTGCGTTTCCTCCGAGGTGTGTGCGGAGGCGTCGAAGCCGGTGATGGTGTAGATGGTCAGCAGCAGGCCCGACAGGAACGCGGCCAGCATGCCTTGCTTGGGCCACGCGCCACCGTCGAAACCGGTGAAGTTGCTGAAGTCGATGAGTCTTCCGAAGTCAAGCGGCGTCTTGGAAAAGCCGAGCAGCGCCAGTGTCAGCAGCACGGCGATCGCGAAGATGAGGTAGCCCGAGAGATCGGTGAGAATCGTCGTGATCCTGATGCCGCTATGGTTGAGCCACGCCTGGCTCAGCGTCACCGCCGCGATGAACGCGGTCTGGTGCCAGAACGTGAGCGAGTCGGGATTGATGCCGAACAGCGGCGCGATCAGCGTCTTGAAGAACGGATCGTAGACGCCGAAATTCACCGATGCCACCACGAAGATCAACCCAAGCAGGTTGAACCACGCGGTCGCCCAGCCCCAGCCCTTGTTGCCGAGAATCGAACTCCAGTGATACAGGCCGCCTGCGGTCGGATAAGACGACGCGATCTGCGCCATGGAAGCCGCGACGACCACCGCAAAGAGCGCACCGACCGGCCAGCCGATACCGATGGAAGCCCCGCCCGCCGCGCTCAATGCCTGCGGAAACGCGGTAATGCCCCCCGCCAAAATACAAATGATTGAAAACGATATCGCGAAGTTCGAAAAGCCGCTCATGCGGCGCGCGAGCTCCTGGGTATAACCCATGCTTTTTAGTTGCCGGGCGTCGTGGTCCAGCGCGATTGAAGCGTCGGCCTGATTGACTGGTTCCATGATTTTCCTCTTGCTCGGTTTGACTTCAAAGGTTGAAGGACGGGTAAGGCCGGCTTAAAAACGAGCCTGGAGGCCGCGGGTTTTGCGTCTTACTCGAACTTCGCCATCACATGGCGCGCGCAGGTGTAGTCCTCCAGCGCGTAGACCGACATGTCCTTCCCATAACCGGAGCGCTTCATGCCGCCATGGGGCATCTCGCTCACGAGCATGAAGTGGGTGTTGATCCAAGTGCAGCCATAGTGCAGCTCGGCCGCGACCTTGAACGCGCGGCTCACGTCCGCGGTCCACACGGAACTCGCAAGTCCGAAGTCGGAGTCGTTGGCCCACGTGATCGCCTGGGCGGGGTCGTCGAAACGGGTCACCGAGACCACGGGTCCGAACACCTCACGCCGCACGATCTCGTCGGTCTGCAACGCGCCGGCGATCACCGTCGGCTCGTAGAAAAACCCACGCGATGCACCCGCCTTGCCGCCTGCGGTAACTTCAATATGACGCTGGCTCGCGGCCCGCTCGACGAAGCTCGCCACGCGGCTTCTCTGGCGCTCCGATATCAGCGGCCCCATCTCGACGCCGTCCATATGCTGCTCGCCAACACGGATCGTGCTCACCGCGCTGGAGAGGTCAGCCACGAGCCTCTCGTAGATTTTCGGCCCCGCGTACACGCGGCATGCCGCCGTGCAGTCCTGCCCCGCGTTGTAGTAGCCGAACGTGCGCAGGCCGGCTACGACCTGCTCCAGATCGGCGTCGTCGAATACGATCACCGGTGCCTTGCCGCCCAGTTCCAGATGGGTGCGCTTGACGGTGCGCGACGCCGCTTCAAGAATCTTCTGTCCCGTCGATACATCGCCAGTGATCGAAATCATGCGCACGTCCGGCTGCGCGATCAGCGGCGCACCGACGGTGTCGCCACGTCCGATCACCACGTTGATCACACCGGGCGGGAAGATCGCGGCTATGAGTTCAGCGAGCTTCAGCGTGGTGAGGGGCGTCTGCTCGGACGGCTTGAGCACGACCGTGTTACCCGCCGCCACGGCCGGCGCGATCTTCCAGGCGGCCATCATCAACGGATAGTTCCAGGGTGCGATCGATGCCACCACGCCGAGCGGATCGCGTCGCACCATGCTCGTGTATCCCGGCAAATATTCGCCTGCAAGCTGTCCGTGCTGGGTGCGGCATGCGCCTGCGAAAAAAACGGAATACATCGCCACCGCCGGGATCTCGTCATTGAGCGCACCGAGATAAGGCTTGCCGCAATTGAGCGACTCGAGCCGCGCAAATTCAGTCGCACGTGCTTCGATGGCATCGGCGAGTTTGAGCAGCAGGTTCGCGCGATCCTTCGGCACGGTCTTCGCCCACGCGGGAAACGCGCGGCTCGCGGCAGCCACCGCTGCTTGCACCTGATCGAGCGAGGCCTCGGCAATACGCGCGATGGTGTCGCCCGTCGCCGGATTCAGGACGTCCTCCACATCCCCCGCGCCGGGCACGAATTCGCCGCCGATCAGAAGGCTGGTTTGCACGGTCTGTTCCATATGTCGGTCTCTCTTGTTGGAAGAAGCAATGCCGTGCCCGGTTGCTGCGTCATGCGGGCGCATTCTCGGCAATGGGCTCGACCTGCATTTACATCAGCTAATGCAGGAGTCGCGAGGAATGCAGGGATTTTAGAGTCGCGTTTTTTTTGACCGCCAGCCAGCATCGTAGATAGGAGCTATCGGTAATTCCGAACGGAACGCATGTTTAGCGCACATTTGGGCATTTCTGGGGTGCACGGTTGTTGAGCGACCGGAGGATGACAAGCAGGTTGCAACGGCCTTTCGCCATTGCCAGCCTCAGTCGCGGCGCAGGACGCCGCATTGCGGGTCTTGGGGTCCATGCACGGGCGTTACGGGATAACCCTCTCCCGGCACCGTCCATAATTCCGTAAAACAGAACGCATGCACGGTTATATCGGAAAATCAGATCGAAATTTTGGCGTGCCCGCGCGTATGTTCGCGCGCGACCACGAGGAAATTTTGAGCTGTCTCGGACTGTGTGAGCCCGCGACGCCATGCAATGCCAATATCGATCTTCGGCATTTCTTCCAGGATGTTACGTACTTCGAGCCGATCGCCATCGAGCGACCATGGGCGATACAGCACATCGGGCAGGATCGACAAACCCGCGCCCGTCGCAACGAGACTGCGCACCGCCTCTACCGACGCCGTGCGCATCACCACGTTCGGCTTGAGGCCGGATGCACGCCAGTAAGTATTGGTGTTGTCTTCCAGCTCATCGACCTTGAGCATGATCATCGCCTCGTCAGCGATCTCGCGCAGAGAGATGCTGCCGAGCCCGCGCAATGCATGGTTCGCCGGCAGCCATAAACGCCATGCAGCCGTGATGAGCGATTCGGTTTCTATCGCCTGTGCGTTCTCGATGTTCGACACGATCAGCACGGCCACATCGAGCTCGCCATTCACCAGCAAATGCTCGATGTAATCGCGCTGGTCCTCGATCACGTTGACCTCCACCTTCGGGAACACGCGGCGGTAGTGGTCGAGCAGATAGGGCAGGAAGTAGCCCGTCATCATGGTCGTGACGCCGATATTCAGCCGCCCGGTCATGGTGTCGGGCCGCGACGACATCGCCTGCTGTGCGTTGCGCACCGCAGCGAGGATCTGGTGCGCATGGCGCAGGAACTGATGCCCTGCGTGCGTGAGGACCATGCCACGCGCGTGGCGCACGAAGAGCTGCGCGCCGACTTCGGTCTCGAGTCCCTTGATGGCGTCGGTGATGACCGACTGCGAAATGTTCAGCGACTGGGTCGCGCCCGTCACCGATTCAGCTTCGGCGACGGCGATGAAATAGCGCACGCTTCTGAGTGACAGGCTCATGGGAATCCGGCGTCGAAACGGTTAAGCCGCGACTATAGCTGAGCCGATAAAAACATGGACCCTGGCGTGTCACGTAGTGGAAGCCTTCGCCGGTTCCGATGACTACGTGATCACGCTGGCGCCTGATCAGCACGATCACGTATCGTCATGGCGTGTGTTCGAGAGCATCAAACGTCTGGAGGGACGTCCCGCCACCGATACGAAAAAGCTCAGCGTTGCACGGCCGGATACGAATGAATCTAGCCGTCGCACTGCCTGCCAGAAAGGCTTATTGTGCGGAATATCGCTAAAGTCTTCCGTCGATCTGCCGATACCTTAGGGAGCAGCTTCGGACCCATTTTAGGAGTTCAAAAAAAGCACTTACACGCCGGCGGCGTCACTATTCGACTTCATATGTTGCAAAAAAATAAACCCCTCACGCTCGCGGCAATCCTGCTGGGCGCGTTTGCATCGGACGTCTCGCCCACGGAACTGGCAACGCTGTCGGTCAGCCTCGTCGTGCAGGAAAGCTGCGTGATCCAGTCGGCCGCCGAGCCCTCGGCCATCGCGAAGCCCAACGTGTCCTGCCTGCACGGCCAGCCTTATGACATCGCACTCGTGGCGGTGGATCCAACGCAAACCCCTTCTACCGTGCAGTACGCCAATCGCGGCGCCGCGCAGTCCACGGTGTGGATGGTGGGCTTCTGAATTCTGAAACGCACGCGCTGCGCTGCCGCAATGCGGTCTCAAAAGCTGATTGTGGCGGTAATCGTGTCCGTATACGCGCCCGGCGCGGGCGTGTTTTGCGCGGGCACCACGCCATACACGGTGAGTGCCTGCGAATTTCCCGTGCCGGTGCCGGTCGCCTGAGTGGTGCCCGCGGTGCCGTCGCCCCACGCGGTGGTCAGACCCGCATCGAGGTAGAGCTGATAGTTCACCGTGCCCCCTCCTCCCGTGCGTGTCATCTGCCGCGCCGCTACCGTGCCATTCGTGCCGCCGTTCAATGCGATCCGATACGCATCGCCGTTGGTGCATTGCGCCGTAATTGAAGCAGTGGCGTTCAACGCGCTGCTCAGCACGCCGGCGGCCGAAAAATTAAGGTTAGTTGCACTGATGTTGCAGTTGTTCACGACCGTCGTGGTAGCGCTGAACGCAAACGTGCCGGAGGACGCAGTAAGCGAAGCGCAAGTCGGGGCCCCGAGTAAATAGAAGCCGGTATTAATCGATGTCTGGCTGCCGCTAAACACTTGGGTGTATATCGTGCTGGCGTTGCCGACAGTCGGCACCGTGGGTTGATTGGCCGCGATCTGCCCGTAGATCGTCACGGACTGGGTCGCGCTCGTGCCGACCGCGGGCTTGACCAGCGTGAGCGAGATCGGCGTGGTGCCGGAAGTGATCGCCCCCCACACCTGCGAGTGAGCCGCGTCCTGATACAGGTCGTACTGCAACTGGTTGGTACCGTTAGTCATCGCGCGGGGACTGGTGCCCCCCAGGTTCAGGCAGACCTGGGCGTTCGGCACCAGTGTGATTGCGGGCCACGTACACGTCACGCTCACGCTACCCGTCGTGGCGACAGCCGCGCGGCTGATCGGACTCACCGAACCGAAACTGATTGCCGATGCAACCGCCGAGCAGCTCTGCGCGCTCGCGCGGTTCGGCATGCCCAGCACCAGCGCCACGACGAACACAAGGAACAGGATCCGCCTCATCGCGCGGCCCCTGCTTGTGGACCGCACGTCAACGGGCCTATCGTCGGCAGCGAGCCATCGCCCGGACGCGCATAAGCAAATTCCACTGCGCAATGCAGCGGACCGCTCTCGATGACCAGGTGATTGTCGTGCTGCAAGCCCTCGATGAAGGTCAGCCCGTCATAGCCCACGATCGTATCCTTGCCGCTTTCCTCGTGATGCACGGCCGCTCCCGGCGGCAGCACGCGACCGTCGGGACCCTGCAGGATCACCGATGCGGCGCTGTAATGCGTCACCCCGAAACGGGCGAGCACGCCCGACTGCGCCTGCGGCACGAGATTCATCGAGGTGGTGTCGATGCGCGCATCCGCGGGCAGCTTCATGCTGTCGATGGCCACCTGATTGTCCTGATACGAGTTGAGATCGGGAACCAGGAAATGGCCGCCGCGATCGGTGACACCGATCACGCGGTTTTCATGCAGCACGGGAATGCCGGCGACACCATCGGTCGAGACCAGCGCGAAGCCGTCATAAATGCGGCGCGACGGCTGCACGCTGCCGTCCATCAGCACCACGGTGCCGGTGACATCGAGCGACGCGGTACCGTGTCCCGCGATGTCCTGCGCGACGGCCGTCACCTGTCCGCCCTTGCCGAGATATTGCACCTGAGCCTGCCGATAAGGCGCAGCACCCGCGTCGCCGGCCTGCACGCCCCAGCCCCAGCCGCCGTCGTAATCGGGTGGCCGCGTTGCGTTGACGTTGTAGTTCGACTGCCCGTTCTGTCTGCCGACGTTCGCGTTGACGGAGGTGTTGTTGCCCAGTCCGAAGCTCACGCTCAGGAACACGCCGCGCGAGTCGTGCTGCTTGAAATCCTTGTAGGCGCTGAGATTGAGCGAGGCCAGGTTGCCGATGTTCAGCGTGTACGACGCGGATCCAATCTGCGAAGGCTGCGCCTGCGGAAACTTGAAGCCGATATAGCTGAGCGAAAAAGTCTGGCTGTTGAAGATCGGCAGGGCCAGCGTCACGCGGTCGGTCGTGGTCGGCACAGGCGTGCCATCCCGGGCAGCGAGATCGCCATAGTTGCCGAACGCGCGAATGGTCTGTGCATCGATGGAAAAATGCGGCTCGATCAGTTCATAACCGAAGCTTGCCTGGGTGCCTGCAAGACGCCCCGCACTCGCCGACAGCGAGCCGTTGACAACGCCCGCCATGCCAAGCCGCACGAGCGCCCCGCCACCGGCGTTGTAGACCCCGCTGGTGGCCTCCGTGTGCGCTTCGACCGTCAGGAGATCATTGACGCCATAGCGGGCCGAACCGCTGACCGCGGGCCGCGGATCGTAGTCGAACGAATTCAGGCCGTACGCACGGCGCAGGAAACCCGCCTCGAACGAATAGCTGGACAGTCCGGTTGCGAGAAGACGTGTGTCGACATAAAGCGGCACCGACGTCGCAACCGTGCGGCCCAGCGCGTCGCGCGTGATCACGGTCGCCTGGCCGCCCCCTGTGATGCCGGGCACGTTGTTGACGATGAACGGCCCGCTTGGCACATTGCCACTGAATTGCCGGATGCTGTTGATATACAGGTCCACCGACGACGGCACCACCGCCGACCCCGCGAACGCGGGCACGGGAAACGTCACGAGGTCCGGGCGCAACGCGAAATTGCTGCGCCACTGGAATCCGCCGATGCGCACTGAGCGCGACCACGCGAGCGACGACGAGA
>Ga0185299_10007268_pt1 | contig 11428 bp, 9 predicted proteins | sample PaiPotPPA55metaG_FD_128002 | JGI IMG/M metagenome (GOLD analysis project Ga0185299, IMG submission 128002) | Iron sulfur acid spring bacterial and archeal communities from Banff, Canada, to study Microbial Dark Matter (Phase II) - Paint Pots PPA... ...
GCCGAAGACGACCGGGACCTGCTGGGTCGTGCCGTCGGTGTAGGTGACGGTCAACGTCCCGGCCGAGCCGGAGCTGGCGGCGTTGGTCGCGCTGCCGATCAGTCCGATCTTCGTAGCGGTGATCGGCGCCAACGGAATCGTCTGGCCGGTGGCCTCGATGTTGTCCGGCTGGCCGACGGCAACGTTGGGCCAGGTGTAGGTCACGCCGTCGGATACGATCGTTCCGCCGGGCGTCACATTGTCCTTGGCGAGGGCGTTCGCCGAGTAGCTGAAGCCGTCGCCGTCGAAGTCGGCCGCACTCGAACCGCCGTCCGTGGAGACGCCGATGTTCGTGTAGTACGGCCACAGCTCACCCGGCTTGGCCACGTCGACGTTGAGCGTCGTCGGCGCGATGGCCTTGCCGCCGACCGTCATCGTGATCGAGACCGGGAACGCGCCGTCCGTCTGACCACCTGTCACCGCCAGGGTGGCGGTCGCGGAGGAATGCGCCGGGATGCTCAGCGTGCCCGAGGATGGGCTGACGGTCACTCCGCTGGCGCTCGCGCTCCAGCTGATAGTACTCGCGCTAGAGGAGAGGTTCGCGGCCACCAGCTTGCCGTTCGCGCTCGCCCCAGGTGCCACGATCAGGCCGGAGCCCGGCGCGGTGGACGCGATCACAGACTGCTCGCCGGTCGAGTCCGACGGCGGTGCATCCGTGGGCAGACTCGCCCAACTGGTGTTGGGCGTGGTGCCGAGCTTGAAGGCGAGCGTGCCGCCCTTACTCAGCGCGGTGCCCGGCACGTACGCGTCAGTCCAAGACGCGCTGTTCCACGTCGCGGACTGCACATACGGGCTCGCGTCGCCCGCGCCGTTCCCGTTGATCGTGAGGGTCTTGCCGTTCGGCAAGGACACCACGGCCTTCGTGAACATCGGACTGCCGAGGGCCAGCGTCGAGGTGCCCGGGGTCTCCGGGTACATGCCGAGCGCGGACCAGACGTACCAGGAGCTCATCTCGCCCAGGTCGTCGTTGCCCGCCAGGCCGCCGGGCGCATCGGTCCAGACCTGGTCCTGAATCTCACGGACCATGCTCTGGGTCTGATACGGCTTGCCGGTGTAGTCGTACTCCCAGGGCAGTTCGAGACTCGGCTCGTTGCCGAAGTCGGCCTCGTTGCCGCTGCCGCCGCTGAGCCCGGCCATCACCTTGTCCAGGTAGTTGGCGTTGTAGCCGGCCGCGCCTCCGTCGGCTGCCGCGAGGCCGCCGATGTTGAACGGGATCATGCCCGTGTACTGCCAGGACGTGCCCTCGACGAAGTCGGTGCCACTCGATGCAGAAAATCCTCCGAGCCACGCGCCGCTCGTCAGCTTCGGCTGCATGAAGCCGGAGGCCGGGTTGAACACGTTCTGCCAGTTCTGGGCGCGGGTGGCAAAGGTCGTGTAATCGGACTTGTCGCCGAGCATGTTGGCGAATGCGGCGATCGAGTAGTCGGCGGAGTCGTACTCCAGTTGCGTGGACACCGGGCCGTAGAAGTTGCAGCAGCCGTATGTGCCATCGGCCGGCAAGTAGCCGAGCGAGCCGGAACCGTTGATGTAGTTCAGGCCGGGTCGGTTGCTGTTGGCGGTGGTGGCCTCGGCGATCATGTCCTTCAATGCGGTGGACGCGCTGAAGTTGGTCGCGCCGAATGCGTAGTAGTCCGCGAGAATCTCATCCGACGGGTCGCCGACCATGACGTAGGTCTCGCCGTTGTTCTCGGACCACTTGGGGAACTGGCCGGTCTGCGCGTAGTCGTCCAAAATGGACTCGGCGGTGTCAGATGCGGCCTGAGGATCTGTCAGGGCTTCCAACTGCGCCTGGGATCTGTATATGTCCCAGCCGGAGTAATTGCCGTAGACGGCTGCGTGACCCGTGTCGACCGTGTGGACCTTGCCGTCGAATCCGGAGTACTGGCCGTTGACGTCGCTGACCACGTTCGGGTGCAGCGAAGCATGGTAGAGCGCGGTGTAGAAGACCGAGTCCTGGGCCGCAGTGCCGCCGGAAATCTTGATCTTGTTGAGCTGAGTATTCCAGGCCTTCTGCGCGTTGGCCTTGGTGGTGTTGAAGTTCCAGCTCGGGTTCTCAGCGGCCCGGTTGGCGACCGCGTTGGCCGTCGAGACATAGGAGATGCCGACCTTCGCCTGGACCACCTGGCTGCCGGTGGTGTCGAAGGTGACGTATCCGTCGTTCGTCGTACCGGAGGCCGCGGCGGACGAAGAGCTCTTCGAAGACTTGGTGGCCGTGCCGTGCAGAACGGGCTTGTTCTTCGCCTCGGACGAGTTCTTCGAGGCCTTCGTCGACGCCGGGGCCTTGAGCGTCGCCGCGACCGCGTCGGTGCCGTCGGTGGTGAACGGGTGGTCGAACACCATGTCGAAGTAGACGGTGTACGTGTTCGTCGCGCCGCAGAAGTCGCCGCTGGTGACCTGCCCACTGACCTCGGTGTCGCTGACGACGTTGAACTGCGTGTTCGTGTCGCCGTTAGCGCTGCCGTTGAGCTTGAAGATCAGGTTCGACTGGGTCGAGGACGGGAAGGTGAAGCGGGCCATGCCGGTTCGCGTCGTCGTTGTGAGTTCGGTGGTCACGCCGTTGTTCAGCTTGACCGAGTAGGAGCCGGGCGACGCGCTCTCCCCCGTGTGCGAGAAGGCGTCGGTCGCGCTGGTGTCGACGGCGCCGACGGTCGGCAGGACCGGGATGTCGCCTGCCGCCGGGCAGCCGGGCCCGGACAGGTGGGTGAGGCTGAAGCCGGTTATGGCCGAGTCCATGTACTCATAGCCCCCGCCGTCCGGGCGGCTCGGCGTGTCCGGGCTCCACTGCACCATGCCGAAGGGCACGTCGGCGCCGGGGAAGTCGTCCGCCGTGTTCGTCGTACCTATGAAGGGATTGACGTACGAGGCGGGGTCGGCGACGAGGGCGGTCTTGGATATCGGGGTCGTGGTGACCGCGGACGCCGCGGGGGCGAGGGCCGCGAGGCCGAGCGCCAGGGCGGTGACGGCCGGGAGGGTGGTGGAGCGTGATCTACGGGCTGATGCGCGGTTTCGTGGGTGAAAAACTGACACGCGGTGATCTCCTCAGCGATCTGACAACGTTGTCATGTGTCGGTGTGACGATCGCGCAGAACCGATTCGGTGTCAAGAGCGCCGGATGGCAAGGGAAGACACGGGAAGGCACAGGATGATCAGTGCTCTGCCGACGCCCCGTCAGTGCCCTGGCGTGACCGTCCGGCGCGTCGCGGTTCCGGAACTTCCGAATCTCGTTGACGCGGGGGCCAGGCCGTTCCACTATGCGCCGTAAGCGTTTCCGGGCCGTGGACCTGCGGCCCGCTCCCACGTGGAAGGCCCGAACCAAGGATGTTTCGAATACCCATAACCCACCCCGTCCGCGCGAACGGACCCACCCGTGCGCGCACCCACCTGCTCCGCCGCGTCCTGGTCTGGATCGCGGTACCGGCGATGCTCGTCGCGCTCACCGACGTGCTCGCCTCCACCACCGCCTCGGCCACCACCGTGCCCGGGCCGCCGTCCGGCTGGTCCACCGTCTTCAGCGACGGCTTCAGCGGCTCGTCCGGCAGCGGCGCGGACTCGCAGTGGATGTACGACACCGGTCCCGGCGCCAATTTCGGCACCGGTGAGATCGAGACGATGACCAACTCCACCAGCAACGTCCACCTCGACGGCAACGGCCATCTGGACATCACGGCGCTGGGCAGCGGCAGCAACTGGACCTCCGGGCGGATCCAGACCACCAGCGCGAACGTCGGCGCCCCGGCCGGCGGCGAACTGGAGGTCACCGCGTCCATCGAGCAGCCCAGCGGCGGCCTCGGCTACTGGCCCGCGTTCTGGATGCTCGGTCCGGGCCAGTGGCCGGAGAACGGCGAGATCGACATCATGGAGGATGTCAACGCCCTGTCCGAGCTCTCCGGCACGATCCACTGCGGCGTCGATCCGGGCGGCCCGTGCAACGAGCCCAACGGCATCGGCAGCGGGCTCGTCGGCTGCGGTGGTTGCCAGTCCGGCTACCACACGTACTCGATGATCCTGAACCGGACCAACACCGCCGCCGAGTCGATCACCTTCTACCTGGACGGCAACCAGTACTTCAGCGTCTCGGAAAGCCAGGTCGGCACGAGCACCTGGCAGGCGGCGTTCGACCACAACCTCTCCATCATCCTCGACCTCGCCATGGGCGGCGCTTACCCGAACGGCGTGTGCGGTTGCACCTCGCCCTCGGGTTCGACGGCTTCCGGCGGCACGATGAGCGTGGCGTACGTCGCGGCGTACAGCACGTCCAGCGGCTCGAGCGGCGGAGGCGGCGGCGGCAACGGTCAGTGGACCGGTCAGATCACCGGCTACCAGGGACTGTGCCTCGACGACCGGTCCGCGAGTACGGCGCTGTTCAACCCGGTGCAGGTGTACACCTGCAACAACACGGGTGCGCAGCAGTGGACCGTGGTCCAGGCAGGCAGCACAATCCGTGTCTTCGGCTTGTGTCTGGACATCAACGGAGGCGGCACTGCCGACGGTACAAAAGTTGATCTGTATACCTGTAATGGCACAGGTGCACAGGTATGGGAACCGCAAAACGGAGAGCTATACAACCCGCAGTCGAACAAGTGTCTCGATGACACCGGCTACGGCGGCTCCGGAACGCAACTGCAGATCTGGGACTGCGCCGGGACTTCGAACCAGTTGTGGACGCTCCCGGCCGGCGCGATCTAGCCACTCGGCGCTGGGAAGGATCGCGGCATAGGCCGGTGTCGGCGGTGCGCACACACGTGCGATGTCTTTGGGCATCGCGCGCGTTGCGCCCGCCGACACCGGTAGCCGTTCGGCGGGGCTGATGGCACGTCGGCGCGGTCCGGATGGTTGACTGGACGTCGTGACCACTAGCACCATGACGAACAGTTCCGCAGCTCTCCGGGTCGGCCTGATCGGCTACGGCACGGCCGGGCGCTTCTTCCACGCTCCCCTTCTCGCAACCACCCCGGGCCTGTCGCTCGCGGCGATCGTCACATCCGACGCCGAGCGCGGGGCCTCGGCCCGCGAGGCGTACCCGGACGTACAGGTCGTGGCCAAGGCTGATGAACTGTGGCCGCTCGGGCTTGATCTTGTAGTTGTGGCCTCGCCGAACAAGTCGCACGTGCCGCTCGCCTCGGCCGCTCTCGAGGCCGGCGCGGCCGTCGTGGTCGACAAGCCGCTCGCTGTCGACTCGGCGGATGGACGTTCGCTCATCTCACTCGCCGAGCAGCGCGGATTGCTGCTCAGCGTGTTCCAGAATCGACGCTGGGACGGGGACTTCCGTACCGTCGCCGCACTGATCGCCGCAGGTCGGCTCGGCCGCGTACACCGCTTCGAATCGCGCTTCGAGCGCTGGCGCCCGCAGCTCAAGGGCGGCTGGCGGGAGCTCGGCGACCGAGCCGAGGGCAGCGGGCTGCTCTACGACCTCGGCAGCCACCTCGTAGACCAGGCTCTCACGCTGTTCGGTCCCGCAGTGCGCGTATACGCCGAGGCTGACGTGCGACGCAGCGGCGCCCAAGCGGACGACGACACCTTCCTCGCGCTCACCCATGCCGACGGGACGCGCTCGCACCTGTGGGCCAGCGCGACCGCCGCATCGTTCGGACCGCGCTTCCGCGTTCTCGGCAGCGAGGCCGCCTACGTCAGCTATGGCCTCGACGGCCAAGAGGACGAGCTGCGCGCGGGCCGCACACCGGCCGACGCCGACTTCGGAGTGACGCCGCAGAGCAGGTACGGCAAGGTCGGCTCCGAGGGTCAGTTCGAGACGTACCCCACGCTGCCCGGCCGATACACCGACTACTACGCCGCGGTCGCCGCCGCACTGCGGGGCGAGAGGCCGGTGCCGGTGGATCCCCGGGATTCGGTCGCCGCGCTCGAGGTGATTGAGGCGGCGCGGAAGTCGGCCGACGAGGGACGGGTCGTCGAACTCTGAACTCAGTGCTCCCCGGTGAGGTGCGCGTAGACGATGGTGTTGCCGAGGTACTCGTGCGACTTCTTGTCGAAGTCGCCGCCGCAGGTGATGAGCCGCAGCGCCGGGTAGTTCGTGGCCGCGTACACCTTCTCGGTCGGGAAATCCGACTTGAGCGACGCCTGCACTTCGTCGATGGTGAACACGGCTACGGAGTGGTCCGAACGGGTGATGTCCACCTGCATGCCCGGCTTGGTCAGGCCGAGGTAGTAGAAGGCGCCACGGTAGTCCGACATCATCGCCGAGTCCACGTGCGCGTCCATGATGGCCGAGCCCACCTCGCCGGGCGTCGGGCCGCGGTCGTACCAGCCGGCCACCTTGGCGTTCTTCAGCGTGGGAGTGCCGATGCTGTCGTCCGAGTTGAGGTCGACGGTGATGATGTCCGCGTGCAGGTTGACCGCGGGGATGTCGATGTGGGTCGGGACCGAGTAGGACAGCGGAGTCGCGGACGCGGAAGGCGAGGCGGAGGCGGTGCTCGGCGGCAGCGAGCCGAGGATGTTGGCCGAGGGCCGCGGCGGTCCGGAGGAGGCGCTGGCGCGGCTGAGCTCGGCCAGCCCGGCGGCGGCGAGCACCACCGCCCCGAGGATCAGCATGCGGTTTCCGCGTAGGGCGTGGGCTTTCGGCGCCATCGGCAAGCTCCTGAGATCGGTACGGCGGTGCGGCAGTGCGGCGGTGCTGGGCTACTGAAGTGCTGAAGTACTTGAAGAGCTGAAGTACTGAGGCTCTGAGGTATCGCGGAACGGCGGGACGAAGGTCCCTGCGAACTCGGGCGGTCCTCGCCGTTCACCGGCGCGCCCCGACACGGCGGACCGTGCCGGGGCGCGTGAGCCGGCGAGCTGCACGGAGACAGCCTGCGGCCGACGGGATCAGCCGCCGACTTGGGAACTAGCGGTCGGCCTTGACCTTGCGGCGCACCACGACCGCGCCGACGGCCAGGGCGCCGCCGAGCAGCGCGATGCCGGCGGCCTCGTTGCTGCCCGAGCCGAGGATCGACGCGCCGTCACCGGTCCGGGCGGCGCCGCGTGCCGAGACGACCAGGTTGAAGGTGCCGGGGCCGGAGGAGCCGCCGCTGGCGCAGGTGATCGAGACCGGGTAGGTGCCCGGCTTCCACACCGCCTTGCCGGTGCCGACCAGCGAGTGGGTGCCGCGGGTCAACTTGATCGAGTTGCCCTGGAAGCCGTTGGAGTTGGCCGTGGCCCACGTGTCGGTCTTCGGGCACAGCATTGAGCCGAAGCCGTCGTTGACGGTCACGGTTCCGCCCGGCCTGACGGGGTTCGGGTTGACCTCGACGGCGGCGAAGGCGGGGCTCGCGGCCACGACCAGAGCGCCGGTGGCGAGGGTCAGGGCTGCGACACGGGTTGCGAGCATGATGGAGCGGATCCTTTTCTCTAGGTTCCACCCGCGCGGTGCTCCGCGGGGGCGAGTGAGTCGATCCGCTGATGCCCGGGAATTCTGACAGATGATCAGAAAGTGGGCTGAACGACTGAAGGGAACCTGAGAGGTTCACACTCTCGGCGTACTGACTTACCGGGCCCTACAGTGTCGACCAGCCGCCGTCAAGAATCAACACGCTGCCGGTCATGTATGAAGAGTCGCCTGATGCAAGGTATGTGCACGCGGCCGCGACCTCCTCTGGACGGCCGAGCCGTCCGAGCAGAGTCCGGTCCTCGAGGGTTTTACGCAGGGCGGCAGGGTCCGGTACGACAGCGACGGACTCTTCGAAGCGCTGCGTGGCGATCACGCCGGGGCACAGACTGTTGACGCGTATCCGGTGCCCTGCATGTTCCGCCGCGAGCGAACGCGTCGCATCGAGGAGCATGGCCCGCGTCCTGCTGACGGCCTCAGTATTCGGCGAGCCGACGAGCGTGAGCTCGGACGAGACGTTGACGATCGCGCCGCCGCCTGAGGACATGGCGAGTATCGCCGCCTTCGTCCAGAGCAGGGCACCGGAGAGCCCGACCCGCGCGAGTCCGTCCGCCGATATCGCAGTGTTGGGTATGGCGTTGTTCACCAGCACGTCGATTCGGCCGAACTCGCTTTGCACCTGCCCGACCAGCTCCGCGACCTGCGCCGCATCGAACGGGTCGGCGCGGATGAAAACCGCGGTCGCGCCGCTCTCGACGAGCATGCGTGCTTCGGCCGAGGCGTCCTCGCGGTCAGTCAGCACGACGGCGGCGCCTTCCGCCGCGAAACGCCCGGCCGTGGCCAGTCCTATGCCGCTCTTGACTCCGGTGACGACGGCGACTTTCCCGGTCAAGCGCATCAGGCCCCGGCCTCCGGTGGTTCGACACGGTTGGATTCCACACCGTTGGACCCGACCTTGTACCCGGGCACTGACGGCCAACGGACGATGAGCACCACGCTCTCCTCCTCGGCCACCCACGAGTGATCCACGCCCTTGCCCCAGACCACGTAGTCGCCGGGCTCGGCCAGCAGCGCCTCGCGATCCGGGAACCGCAGCCGGAATCGACCGGAGATCAGCACGGCGACGGCGGTGCGCTCCTCGCCGCGCACCCACTCGGCGCGGCGTTCGCCCTTCGGGTGCACGCCCCACTTGATTTCCACCTCGTCGCTGTGACGCGGGTCGCCCGGTGGGTGGAAGTGCCCGAGCAGCCAGCCGGCGTTCAGTGCACCGTCGACCGGTGCGTTGCCCACGTACACCTCGTCCGCCACAACGGGCAGGCTAGCGCAGAAACATGAGCGAACGTTCGGCCGTTGCCGAAATGTCCGCGCTCTACGGTCGATATATGCAGACGATCACACCGAAGATCCTCTACTTCGGCACGCCGGTGGTTCTACTCACCACCCAGAATGAGGACGGGACCGCCAACCTCGCGCCGATGTCCTCGGCCTGGGCGCTCGGCCAGACCGTCGTACTCGGCGTGGGCGTAGACGGACAGACCGCACGAAACATCCGCGAGCGACGAGATATTACGATCAATCTGCCCGGACCGGAATTATGGCCGCAGGTAGAGAGGCTGGCTCCGCTGACGGGGCGTCACCCGGTGCCCGAGTCCAAGCGCGGCACCTTCCGCTACGTGGCGGACAAGTTCGCGGAGGCGGGCCTGACGGCCGAACCGTCCGAGCTGGTGCGACCGCCGCGCGTGGCCGAATGCCCGCTTCAGCTCGAGGCGCGCGCCGCACGCGTGCAGCCGGACGCGGCCGGCGACTTCCTCATCATCGAGGCGCTGGTGCTGCGCGTGCACGCGGCTTCGCGTCTCGTCGTTCCCGACACCGACTACGTGGATCCGACTGAGTGGAGTCCGCTGATCTACAACTTCCGGCACTATTTCGGCCTCGGCGCGGAGCTCGGACACACCTTCCGCTCCGAGACTCCGCGCGAATACGAGGCCGCATAACTCGGCCGTATATGCGGGCGATCAACCGAACCGCGCGTTATGGTGCTGACATGCTGGCAGCACCACTGGGTCTGACCGACGAAGCGCTGGTCGCGGTGCTCGCGCGCAGCTGGGGGATCGAGGTCGCGGGTCTCGAGTACCGGGCCGTGGGCTTCGGCAGCCATCATTGGGAAGTCGTGGAGGCGGGCGGCGCCCGCTGGTTCGTCACCGTGGACGAGCTCGGCAAGCGCAGAGTCCATCCGCAGGAGGAGAACGCGCAGGTCCAGGAGAGACTGGCGGCCAGCCTCGGCGCCGCGCGTGCACTGCGGAACCTCAGCGCACGCTACGACTTCGTCGTCGCCCCGATCCCCTCGCTCGACGGCAGCATCGTGCTCGAGGTCGCCTCGGAATTCTGCACCGCGGTATATCCGATAGTGGAGGGCGAGAGCTTCGCGTGGGGCGAGGCGCGGGACCCGGAACAGACGAGCGCGATCCTCGCCATGCTGATCGACACACACGACGCGCCCGGCGGGCAGAACCTTGGCGCGCCGGTCGACGACTACGCCATCCAGATGCGCGGCGTACTCGAGCAGGCGCTGGCGGACGGGGTGAACACCGTCGACCGCGGCCCTTACTCCGTTCCGCTCGCGAAGCTCCTTCGGGAGAACGAGGAACCGCTGCGCAGAAGTCTGCGAAAGTATGACGAACTCGTCAGCTCCGCTGCGACAGCGACGGCCGGTGCGGGCGCCGGTACGCGCAGGGTACTGACGCATGGCGAGCCGCACCCGGGAAACACGATGCTCGCGCCGGAGGGCTGGAAGCTCATCGACTGGGACACGGCCGCCGTCGCGCCGCCCGAGCGCGACCTTTGGATCCTGGATCCGGGTGACCGTTCGGTGCTCCAGGCGTACTCCGAGGCGACAGGCTACGCGCCGTCCGCGGGCTTGCTCGAGCTGTACAGACTGCGATGGGATCTCACGGACTTGGCCCTGTTCGCTGCGGAGTTCCGCGGTGTGCACATCGAGGATCCCAACACGACGAAGAGCTGGACGGCAGCACAGGCAGTCGCGCGCAGCATCGCCGACGCGGTCGCCGGGTCGAGTTGAGGCCGGGCGGTCACCCATGACCGGATCGTTCCGCTCCCGGACCGGATCACAGCTACCGCCCGCACCGCATCGCAGCTCAAAATGTGTTTATGTCCACCAGAGCGCTGATCGTGATCGACGTCCAGGAATCCTTCCGCGGACGTCCCCTGTGGAGCCTGATCTCCAACCCCGACATCGTCGACGACGTCAACCGGCTCGTCGCACACGCCCGCGCCGCCAATGACCTCGTCGTGTGGGTCATGCACTCCGAGCCCGGCAGCGGCGGCGTGTTCGACCCCGCCTCCGGCCTGGTCCGATACCAGGAGGGCCTGGCGCCGCTGCCCGGTGAGCCGGAGCTGCGCAAGACCTCGCACAACGCCTTCACCACCACCAACCTGCAGCAGATCCTGACGGAGCGGGGCGTGCGCGAGGTCGCGATCTGCGGCATCCGCACCGAGCAGTGCTGTGAGACCACGGCTCGGCTCGCCTCCGACCTCGGGTACGAGGTCACCTTCGTCATCGACGCCACGGCGACGAACCCGATCCCGCATCGTTCGCTGGCCGAGTCCGTCGCGGACCCTGACGAGCTGACGCCCGAGCAGATCCTGGCCGATCCGCGCACCCTCCCGTCGTCGGCGGTGCTCGAGCGGGTCGACTACGCGCTCGCCGGGCGCTTCGCCCGGATCGCGACCGTGGACGAGGTGGTGTCCAGCGCCGCTGCGGAGACGGTAGGCTGACCGGATTGTGAGGGTCGTCTTCCTGCTCGTGCCGAAACTGCACCTCCTCGATCTCGCCGGTCCCGCCCAGGCGTTCTCCACCGCCGCCGAGTTCGGGCATCGATATGAGTTGTCATACGTATCGGAGCAGGAGGACGTGCCTACCGCTCAGGGTGTGGTGCTGCGCGCCTCGACGACGTGGCCCGCACTCACCGAGGACGACCTCATTCTGGTTCCCGGCTGCGGGCTGCCGACGCTGGCGACCGGACCACGCCCGTCGCCGGCTACGCTCGGCCG
>Ga0185299_10007269_pt1 | contig 11425 bp, 8 predicted proteins | sample PaiPotPPA55metaG_FD_128002 | JGI IMG/M metagenome (GOLD analysis project Ga0185299, IMG submission 128002) | Iron sulfur acid spring bacterial and archeal communities from Banff, Canada, to study Microbial Dark Matter (Phase II) - Paint Pots PPA... ...
GGGCTCGAGCGCGAGCAGGATCGCCACTTCGAGCTTGCGCTGGTCGCCGTGCGGCAGGGACGCCGCGCTCGCCGCCGCGCGCGCGCCGAGCTTGACGCGTGCGAGATAGCCCCAGGCGCGCTCGATGAGATCGTCATGGCGCGCCGCCATGGTGAGGAAATCGAGCCCGATGCGGGCGCGCGCCTGCACGGCAAGGCGCACATTCTCGAGCACGGAGAGGCTCGGGAACAGGTTCGTGAGTTGGAAGGCGCGCCCCAACCCACGCCGCGCGCGCGCCGGCGCGGCGAGGCCGGTGATCGGCTCCCCCTTGAGCAGCACGGCGCCGGCGCTGGCGCGGAGCTGCCCGGAGATCAGGTTGAAATAGGTCGTCTTGCCGGCGCCGTTCGGCCCGACGATCGCCGTGAGCGTGCCGCGGTCGAAGGCGCAGGAGACGCGGTCGACCGCGACATGGCCGCCGAAGCGGATGGTGAGGTCGCGCGTCTCGAGCAGCGGGACGGCGCCGGCCATCCGCGTCCCCCTCGCCGCTCCGGCGCCGCTCCTTAGCGCCCGTTCCGGATGGGGATCTTCATGTCCTCGATCTTGATCACCCGGGTGAGCTCGGGGATGCCCCAGGCGACGCTCGGATCGACCTTGATCTTGAACGCATACATCTCCTGCAGCGCCTGGTGGTCCTCCTTGCGGAAGGTCATCTTGCCTTTGGGCGTGTCGAACGACATGCCTTCCATCGCGGCGATGAGCTTCTCGGTATCGGTCGAGCCGCCGGTCTTGGTCAGCACCTCCACCACCGCCATCGCCGCCGCCATCCCGCCGCAAGTGAAGAAATCGGGCGGCGCGTTGAAGCGCTTCTTGTGCTCGGCGACGAGCCACTCATTCGCGGGGTTCTTGGGTATCTCGTAATAGTAGTATGCCGCGCCCTCGAGCCCCGGGAACTCCTTGTAGGCGGCGAGCGCGGGGAGGATGTTGCCGCCGGTCGAGACCTCGATGCCGAGCCGCTCCGGGTTGAGCGCCTTGATCGCCGGGAACGGGTTGCCGCCGGCCCAGACGACCCAGAGGATCTTACGCCCCTGCTCCTTGCCGAGCGCGTCGAAGATGCGCTGCAGCGGCGCGGTGAAGTCCGTCGTGGCCTGCGGCGCGTATTCCTCATGCACCAGCTTGGCGCCGGTGCCGGCGAGCGCATCGCGGAAGGCGGCGACGCCATCGCGGCCAAAGGCGTAGTCCTGCGCCAAGGTGGCCACGACGACGCCCGGCTTGCCGATCGCCAGGGCGTTCGAGATTGCGTCCTGGGACGAGTTGCGTCCGGTGCGGAAGATATAGCGGTTCCACTTGTCGCCGGTGATGGAATCGGCGACCGCCGGCTCGACGATCAGTACCTTCTTGAAGTCCTGCGCGACCGGCAGCATGGCGAGCGCCACGCCCGAATTGGTGCCGCCGACCGCGAGATCGACGTTATCGTCGCCGAAGGCCTCGGAGAGCAGGTTACGGCCGACATCGGGCTTGGTCTGGCTGTCCTTCTCGACCACCTCGATCTTGCGCCCGGCGACCGTCATCGTCCCCTTGGTGGCGTATTCGAGCCCCATGGCGAAGCCGGTCACGGTCTGCTTGGCATAGGCCTCGAGGGGGCCGGTCTTGTCGGCGATCAGCGCCACCTTGACCGGCTTGCCCTGTTGGGCGGAGGCCGGGACCACGAGGCCCAGCACGAGGGCCGCAACGAGCGGCAGCAGACGGCGATGCATAGGATTTCCCCCAATGGAATTTTGTTGCCGCGGCAGTTTCCATCGGGTTTGCCGTCGGCGCAAGCGCCGCAACGGCTCAGGCAGCGAACTTGAAGGCCGCCATGCTCATGCTGCCGAGGGTGAAGCCCTGATGCAGCCGCTCGCCGCGCGCCCCCTTCCCCGCCGCGCCCAGCGCCACGAACAGCGGCAGGAAGTGCTCGTCGGTGGGCTGCGCCTGACGCGCATGAGGCGCGCGGCGCCAATCGAGCAGATCGGCCGCGCGCCCTCCGGCGAGCGCGGCGGCCAGCCACTCGTCAAAGGTCCGCGCCCAAGTCGGCGCCGGGCCGCCCTCCCAGGCCACCTCGCGCAGATTATGAACGGCGCCGCCGCTGCCCAGGATGAGCACGCCTTCCGCGCGCAGCGGCTCGAGGGCCTCGCCCATGCGATAGTGCCACGCCGAGTCCCGGCCGGGTTGCACCGAAAGCTGGATCGTCGGCACGTCAGCCTTGGGATACATCAGCCGCAGCGGAACCCAGGCGCCATGATCGAGGCCACGCGCGCGATCGATGCTTGCGGCCATGCCGGCACCCGACAGCAGGCGCGCGACGCGCTCCGCCAGCGCCGGATCGCCGGGCGCCGGATAGGTGATCTGATAGAGCGGCGCGGGAAAGCCCTGGAAGTCATGGATGGTATCGTTGCGGGCGGGACTGCTCACCGTCGGCGTCGCGGTGGTCCAATGCGCGGAGACGCAGAGCACCGCCTTGGGCCGCGGCAGCCCGCGCGCGAGGCTCTGCCACGCCGCGCCGGTCTCGCCGGCATCGAGCGCGAGCGTCGGCGCGCCATGGGACACGAAGAGGCTGGGGAGCTTCGGGTCAGGCATTGGGAACCTCGTCTGCGACCGCCTCTTAAATGGATCGCACGGTGGCCGCCCGCAACCCTCAGCGCCGCCCCGCCAGCTTCGGCGGGATGATCAGCACGCGGTCGACGCGCCGGCCATCCATGTCGACGATTTCGAAGCGGATTCCGTCGACGCTGATGTGGTCGCCCACCTTGGGCACGCGATTGATGCGCGCCATCATGAATCCGCCGAGCGTCTGGAAGTCGTCGCTCTCCTCGCCCGGCAGGCGCGGCAGGCCAGTGAGGTCCTTAATCTCGTCGACCGTGATCATGCCGTCGACCAGCCACGAGCCGTCGTCGCGGCGCACCACGGCTTGGCTGTCGGCATCGGCGGGATCGGCGATATCGCCGACCAGCGATTGCAGGATGTCGTGGAGGGTGATGATGCCCTCGAAATCGCCATACTCGTCGACCACCAGCGCCATCGGCGCGCCCGATTTCTTGAAGATCTCGAGCGCGCGCAGCGCGGTCACGGTGTTGGGCAGGAAGAGCGGCGCCGCGAGCGCGCCGCGCAGGTCGAACGGGCGGCCCGCCAGCGCCGCAGTATAGAGATCCTTGACCTGGACGATGCCGACCACGTGCTGCGGGCCGCCCTCGACCACGGGAAAGCGCGAATAGGCGCTGTCATGGATCTTGCGGCGGTTCTCGTCCTCGCTGTCGGTCAAGTCGAGCCATTCGACCTGCGTGCGCGGCGTCATCACTGCGCTGACCCGGCGGTCGCCGAGGCGGAACACCATCTGCACCATGGCTGTCTCCGCCGCCTGGAAATGCCCGGCGGCGGTGGCCTCGCGCAGCATCAGCGTGATCTCCTCCTCGGTGACCGGCGACGGCTCGCTCGAGCGCATCGGAATGATCCGCAGAACCAAGTTGCTCGACGCGCTCAACAGGCGTTCGGCCGGCGCGGTCAGCCAAGCCATGATCTGCAGCAGCCATGAGAGGCGAGCGGCGATGTATTCGGGGCGGCTGAGCGCCAGGCGCTTGGGCACCAGCTCGCCGAGGATCAGCGTGAAATAGGCGATGAGGATCACCACCGCGGCGAAGCTGACCGACGTCGCGTAATGGCCGACCCAGCCGGGGAACGCTTCAAGGTAATGCGCCAACGTCTCGGCGAGGGTGGCGCCGCCGAAGGCGCTGGCGAGCACGCTGATCACGGTGATGCCGATCTGCACGGTGGAAAGGAAGCGGCCGGGATCGCGCTTCAGCTCCAGCGCCACCCGCGCGCCCTCGCGACCCAGCTCGGCGGCATGCTGGAGGCGCGCCTTGCGCGCGGACACCACGGCCATCTCCGCCATCGCGAAGAATCCGTTCAGCAGGATCAGCAGGAAGACGACGGCGATTTGCAGCCACAGCATGGCGTATCCGCTCGGTTGGCAAGTCCCTCGCCCTAGGATACGCGCCATCGGCGAATATTGCGCGGCTTAGGCATGGCGGGTGGCATATGACCCGGATGAGCCTGTTGACACGGGCCAATGCCGCCCTCGCGGCAAAGATCCGCAACGTGCTGAGGGCATGGTATCGCCAGTGAAGTGAACGCCGACCCGCGCTCTTGTCGGCTTATCGGCCGACGCGTCCGGCGACGGCGCGCACCTTGCGCGGCGCGGCAAGCCAGATGGCAAGCGCCGAGACGGCGGCACAGCCGATGGCGATCGCGAAGGCGAGCGCGTAGCTGCCGGTCGCGTCGTGCAGCGCGCCGGTCACCCACGGGCCGAGGGCGCCGCCGAAGATGGATGCCAGCATCAGCGTGCCGAAGATCGTGCCGTAGTGTCGGCCCTGGAAGATCTCGGCGGGGATGGCGCCGATCACGGAAGTGAGGCCGTAGCCGAGCACACCCTGGGCGGCGACCATGACATAGAGCAGCGTGGGTGTCGGCGCGTAAGGCAGCAACAGGAGGGCCAGGTAGCACAACGCGAAGCCGAAGCTGCCCACCGTCCACACCCATTCGCGGCCGATGCGGTCGGAGAGATGGCCGAGCGCGATCTGCCCGGGGATGCCGGCGAGGCTCACGAAGCCAAGCGCCCAGCCGGCATCGGTTGCGGTGAAGCCGATCTCGACCAGGTATTTCGTCTGGTGCACCTGCACCGCGTACCAGGCATAGAGCGCGCAGAAATAGCCGAGCGCGATCCACCAGAAGCGCGCCGTGCGTAGGGCGCGCGAGAGCGTCCAATCGATCGCGACCCAGGCGCTGTCCACCACATTGGCGTCGTGCGCCATGGTACCGGCAGCGAGCGGTGAGCAATCGCCGTCGGCCACGAGCCCGAACTCCTCCGGCCGCCGCCGCAGCAGGAGATTGAGCGGCGCCAGTGTGACCAGCACCAAGATGCCCAACGTCCAACATGCGGCACGCCAGCCGGATTGTGCGATGAGGCCCTGCAGCCAGGGCAGCAGGATGATCGAGCCGACGCCCACGCCCGAGAAAGCGATGCTCATGGCGAGGCCGCGCCGGCGTACGAACCAATTCGGCAGGAACAACGCCTGGCCGGTGTATCCAAGGCACACGCTGCCGCCGCCGACGAGCACGCCGAGCGTGGCGTAAAGATGCCACGGCTCGCGCACCAAGGTCGCCAGCAGCAATCCCGCCGCCATCATGGCGGCGCCCAGCTCCATCACCAGCAGCGGCCCGCGGCGGTCCATCAACCGCCCGAGCGCGGGGCTGAGCGCGGCCGAGACGAGAAAGCCGAAGGAGAACGCGCCAGCCGTCACGCCACGCTCCCAGCCGAACTCGTCGAGGATCGGCGGGAAGAGCAGCGAGAACGCGGTGCGCGCGTTGACGCCGACGCCCATGGTGACGAAGGCCACCGCCACCACGACCCAGCCATAGAAGAACGGCAGGCGTCTCGCCAGCGCCGGTATCGCTGGCACACCGTTCATAGAATGGGAGCGAGATCCGCCACGGAACGATGATTGTGGCAGGTCGCCATCGCCGCTTCAATTACCCGCGGCGTAATCGGCGGACGCGGTCGGCGGGCGACCGCCGAGAGGCCGCTCGCCGGCCGCTTGCGACGCGCCCGCCTAGCGCGAGTAGAACTCGACGACCAGGTTGGGCTCCATCGACACCGGATAGGGCACGTCGGCGAGCTTGGGCGCGCGCACGAAGGTGCCCTTCATCTTGTCGTGGTCGACCTGGAGATAATCGGGCACGTCGCGCTCGGTCGATTTCACGGCCTCGAGCACGAAAGCGAGCAGCCTCGACTTGTCCTTGACCTCGATGGTGTCGCCGTCCTTGACGAGATAGGAGCCGATGTTGACGCGCTTGCCGTTGACCCGCACGTGCCCGTGATTGACGAACTGCCGCGCGGCGAAGACCGTCTGCACGAATTTCATGCGGTAGACGACGGCGTCGAGGCGGCGCTCCAGCAGCTCGATCAGCCGCTCGCCGGTGTCGCCGCGGCGGCGCGACGCCTCTTCGTAGAGGCGGCGGAACTGGCGCTCGCCGATATTGCCGTAATAGCCCTTGAGCTTCTGCTTCGCCATCAGCTGCGTGCCGAAGTCGGAGGGCTTCTTGCGCCGCTGCCCGTGCTGCCCCGGCCCGTAATCGCGCCGGTTCAAGGGGCTTTTCGAGCGGCCCCAGAGATTGACGCCGAGGCGCCGGTTTATCTTGTATTTCGATCCTGCTCGCTTGCTCATCGCTCGATTGATCCGTCTTGTGATTGTTTTTGTCCCAATAGTTCCAGCCGCGAGGGCGGGACGGGGCCAAAGGCCCGCATTCTTGGGAGTGAAGCGCGGGACTATAGTGGCCGCGCCTCTGCTGTCAAACCTTAACTGGCGGTCGCCGCGCGGCGCGTTTCGGCGCCTTTTGGACCCGGCTCTCCGGCGCGGCGGGTGCTCGGCGCTCGCGCGGCCCGGCCAGCGCCGTGACGACACCGTGCAGCGTGCGCAGCTCCTGCTCGGTGCATTGCGCACGCTGGAACAGGTTGCGCAGGTTGCGCACCATGCTCGGCCGCTTCTCCTTGGTGCGCATGAAGCCGCTGCGGTCGAGCTCCTCCTCGAGATGGGCTAGGAAGCCCAGGAGCTCCTCCTTGCTGCCCGGGCGCGAATGCCCGGTCTGCATCAACTCGGCCGGCGCCGCCTCGCCGGCGGCGAACCATTCATAGCCGACGAGCAGCACCGCCTGCCCCAAATTGAGCGAGGAAAAGGCCGGGTTGAGCGGCACGCTCAGCACCGTGTCGGCGAGCGTGACGTGGTCGTTGACGAGGCCGGCACGCTCCGGGCCGAAAAGGATGCCGCATCCCTCCCCGGCCGCCTCGAAGCGCCGCATCTCGCCCGCGGCCTGGCGCGGCGTGACCACACGCTTCACCATCATGCGGTCGCGCGCCGTGGTGGCGTAGACGCGCCGCAGATCCGCGATCGCCGCCGCGACGGTGTCGAAGAGCTGCGCGTGGTCGAGCACGATGTCGGCGCCGCTGGACATGGCGACCGCCTTGTCGCTCGGCCAGCCGTCGCGCGGCCGCACCAGCCTGAGCTCGGTGAGCCCGCAATTGTACATGGCGCGCGCCGCGGCGCCGATATTCTCGCCGAGCTGCGGCTCGACCAGGATGATCGCCGGCCCGCCGCTCGAGCTGCGGCGGCGATGGTCGGTGCCGGCCATGCTATCCCCGGCGCCCGCCGCGCCAGAGCTTGTAGGTGATGCTGTCGTGCAGCGCGTTGTAGGAGGCGTCGATGACATTGGTCGAGACGCCCACCGTCGACCAGCTGCCGCCGCTGGCGTCGCTCGTCTCGATCATCACCCGCGTCACCGCCTTGGTTGCATCCTGCGGCGTCAGGATGCGCACCTTGTAATCGGTGAGGCGGATCTGCTCGAGCTCCGGGAAGGCCGGGATGAGCGCGTTCCTCAGCGCGCTGTCGAGGGCGTTCACCGGGCCGTTGCCCTCGGCCACCGTCATCAAGGTCTTGCCGCCGACATCGACCTTGATGGTCGCCTCCGACAGCGTGATGAGGTCGCCGCGCGCGTTCCAGCGCCGCTCGTCGATGACGCGGAAGCTTTGCAGCCGGAAGAATTCCGGCACGCTCTCCAGCGCGCGGCACGCCAGCAGCTCGAAGCTCGCCTCGGCGCCGTCATAGGCATAGCCCTGGAACTCGCGCTGCTTCACCTCTTCGAGCAGCCGCTCCAGCTTCGGGTTCTTGGCGTCGAGGGTGATGCCAGCCTCGCGCAGCCGCGACAGGATGTTGGAGCGCCCGGCCTGATCGGAGACGAGGATGTGACGCTGGTTGCCGACGGTTTCCGGCGCGATGTGCTCATAGGTGCGCGGGTCCTTCTCGACCGCCGCGACGTGCAGGCCCGCCTTGTGCGCGAAGGCCGACGCGCCGACATAGGCGGCATGCCGGTTGGGCGCGCGGTTCAGCAGCTCGTCCAAGAGCCGCGAGAGCTGGGTGAGGTGACTCAGCCCTTCCTGGCTGATGCCGGTCGCGAAGCGCTCGGCATAATCGGGCTTGAGCATCAGCGTCGGAATGAGCGAGACCAGGTTGGCATTGCCGCAACGCTCGCCCAAGCCGTTGAGCGTGCCCTGCACTTGGCGCACGCCGGCGCGGATCGCCGCGAGGCTGTTGGCGACCGCGTTCTCGGTGTCGTTATGCGCGTGGATGCCGAGCTTGTCGCCCGGCACCTGCTTCACCACCTCGCCGACGATGCGCTCGACCTCGTGCGGCAGCGTGCCGCCATTGGTATCGCACAGCACCATCCAGCGCGCGCCCGCCGCCTCCGCCGTCTTGAGGCAAGCGATGGCATAGTCGGGCTTGGCCTTGTAGCCGTCGAAAAAATGCTCGGCGTCGAACATCGCCTCGCCGCCGCGCGCCACCGCCGCAGCAATCGACTCGCGGATGAGGTCGAGGTTCTGCTCGAGCGAGATGCCGAGGGCGAGCGTGACGTGGAAGTCCCAGCCCTTGCCGACGAGGCACGTGCCCGCCGATTTGGCGCCGAGCACGGCGGCGAGGCCGGGATCGTTGCCGGCGCTGCGGCCGGATCGCTTGGTCATGCCGAAGGCGATGAGCTTGGCGTGCTTGAGCGCCGGCGGAGCGGCAAAGAAGCTGGTGTCGGTCGGGTTGGCGCCGGGCCAGCCGCCCTCGACATAGTCGATGCCGCTGCGGTCGAGCGCCTGGGCGATGGTGTGCTTGTCCTGAACGCTGAAATCGACGCCCTGCGTCTGCGCGCCGTCGCGCAGCGTCGTGTCGAAGAGGTAAATGCGCTCCTTGGCCATCACATTGTCCTAAGTAGCGCGCCGCCAGGTGGTGCCGTTTGGTCCATCTTCCAGCAGAATGCCGCGGATGGCGAGCGCATTGCGGACGCGGTCGGCCTCGGCGAAATCGCGCGCCTTGCGCGCGGCGTTGCGTTGAGCAATGAGCCCTTCGATCTCCGCCGCTTCCCGATCATCCCCCTTGAGCCATGCCTCGGGGTCGCGCTGCAGCAGCCCGAGCGCCGCGCCGCTCGCCAGGAGTTCGCCCTTGAGCCGCGCCTGGTCGGCCCTGCCGGTCGTCTTGTTGAGCTCGGTCAGGAGATCGTGCATTGCGGCAATGGCCAGCGGTGTGTTGAGGTCGTCCTCGAGCGCCGCGCGCACACGCTCGGGCAGCGTGGTCGCGCTCGGCGCAACATCCCTCACCTGTCGAAGCGCCCGGTAGAAGCGATCGAGCACGTGCTTCGCCTCCGCCAGCCGCTCGTCCGTCCAATCGAGCGGGTCGCGGTAATGGCTCATCAGCATGGCATAGCGCGCCGCCTCGCCCGGCGCCTGCGCGAGCACGTCGCGGATGGTGCGGAAATTGCCGAGCGACTTCGACATCTTCTCGCCATTCACCAGGAGCAGCGCGTTGTGCACCCAGTAGCGCACGAAGGGCTTGCCGTGATGAGCCGAGACGCTCTGCGCCACCTCGTTCTCGTGGTGCGGGAAGATGATGTCGAGCCCGCCGCCATGGATGTCGAAGGTCTCGCCGAGATGCGCCTCGCTCATGGCGGAGCATTCGATGTGCCAGCCGGGCCGACCGCGCCCCCACGGGCTCGCCCAGCCCGGGAGATCGTCCGACGACGGCTTCCACAAGACGAAGTCGGCGGGGTCGCGCTTGTAGGGCGCCACCTCGACACGCGCCCCGGCGATCATCTCGTCGCGCGAGCGGCCGGAGAGCCGGCCGTAGTCGCGCATGCTGGCGACCGCGAAGAGGACGTGGCCGTCCGCGGCATAAGCGTGACCCGAAGCGATCAGCCGAGCGATCATGTCGATCATCTGCGCGACGTGCTCGGTGGCGCGCGGCTCCACATCGGGCGGCAGCGCGCCGAGCGCCGCCACATCCTCGTGGAACGCCTTGGCCGTGCGCTCGGTCATCTGACGAATGCTCTCGCCGCTCGCCTTGGCGGCGGCGTTGATCTTGTCATCGACGTCGGTGATGTTGCGGACGTAGCGTACATGCGCGGCGCCGTAAGTGTGACGCAGCATCCGATACAGCACATCGAACACGATGACCGGCCGCGCATTGCCGATATGCGCGAAGTCATAGACCGTCGGCCCGCAGACATACATGCGGATATTCTTCGGGTCCAACGGCTCGAAGATTTCCTTGCGGCGGGTCAGCGTGTTGTGCAGGACGAGCGGCACTGAATTCTGATCTATCTCAACCGGCCGCTTTGTCCCTACGCCGTCCTGCCTTTCAGGCGCCTGACGGCCCGGTCGCGGCCGATGAGGGGTAGCAGATTGCGCAGCTCCGGTCCATTCTCGCGGCCGGTCAAGGCCTTGCGCAACGGCATGAACAGCGCCTTGCCCTTGCGCCCGGTCTCCGCCTTGAGCCGCTCGACCCAGCGGTCCCAGCTCGTCGTGTCGAGCGGCTCGGGTGGCAGCGCGTCTGCCGCGTTGGCGAGAAATTCCGCGTCCTCCGGCGCGCAAACCGGCACCAGCGGGCCGCAGCACACGCGCCACCAGGTCTCGACCTCGGCGAAGCGCTCGAGATTCGGCCGCACCGCTTCCCAGAACGGCTGCCCAGCGCCATCCGGCAAACGGTGCGCCACGGCCTCGTAGGAGGTCAGATGCAAGAGCTTGGCGTTCAAGGCGGTGAGCTCGGCGGGATCGAAATGCGGCGGCGCGCGGCCGAACTTGGCGAGGTCGAAATCGGCGATCAGCTCTTCGAGAGTGAGCCGCGGCTCGATCGGGTCGGAGGTGCCGAGCTTGGCGAGCAGGCTGTTGATCGCCATCGGCTCGATGCCGCCGTCGCGCAGACCGGCGAGACTGAGACTGTCGAGGCGCTTCGACAGCGCCTCGCCCTTGGCGCCGACGATGAGCGAGAAATGCGCGAAGGCCGGCGGCTTGTAGCCGAGCGCTGCGAAGATCTGGATCTGCGCCGCGGTGTTGGTGACGTGGTCCTCGCCACGGATCACATGGGTGATCTCGAGCTCGACGTCATCGACGACCGACGAGAAGGCATAGAGCGGCGTGGCATCAGCGCGGATCAGCACCGGGTCGCTCAAATGCGCGCCATGGAATTCGACGCGGCCGCGGATGAGGTCGTCCCAGACGATCGGCACATGATCGAGCTTGAAGCGCCAATAGGGCCGCTCGCCCTTGGCCCGGCGCCGCTCGATCTCGTCGGGCGAGAGCGACAGCGCGGCGCGATCGTAGATCCATGGCTTGCCGCGCGCCTGGGCGAGCTTGCGCTTCAGGTCGAGTTCGTCCGCGGACTCGAAGCAGGGATAGAGCCGCCCGGCGGCCTTCAGCCTTTCTTCCGCGCCGGCATAGAGGGCGAGCCGGTCGGACTGGCGCGCGAACAGATCCCAGCCGAGGCCGAGCCAGGCGAGGTCGTGCTCGATGGCGCGAGCGAATTCCTCGCTCGAGCGCTGCTGGTCGGTG
>Ga0185299_10007273_pt1 | contig 11422 bp, 6 predicted proteins | sample PaiPotPPA55metaG_FD_128002 | JGI IMG/M metagenome (GOLD analysis project Ga0185299, IMG submission 128002) | Iron sulfur acid spring bacterial and archeal communities from Banff, Canada, to study Microbial Dark Matter (Phase II) - Paint Pots PPA... ...
TCCAGCCACCCCAGTGGCTGCATTGGCGGCAACCAAACCCAGAGGAAGCATGAAATCGTTAGCGGTGCTTCCCGAAGTGCTTCCGGGGATCACCGGGTTGGTGGCGCAGGTCGGCAATGTGGCGCCTCCGTTGTTGTTGCTGGCGCAGCTGGCGCTGGTTCCATACTCGGTGGTGCCGCTGCCGAACGTCAGCACGTGCAGGATTGCTCCGATGTTCGGGTCATTCTCCACGAAAGAGATTCCTGTGCCGCCAACCGAAAGGCTGGGCGAGGTAGCGACCGGTCCGACACCGGAGGCGTAGGAAAAGATGAATTCCGGATTCGTGTGACCACACAGCGATGTCCCGGACCCGCTGTAAAGCTGATTGAAGGCGACGATGTTGGCTTGGGAACCGTTCGCCCCGGCAGTAATGGCGCCCCAGTTGAAATTTGTCAGCGCGTTTGCATCACTCAGCGTGACGCGGCTCCCTGGCGTGAGCGCGTACACCATAACTGTAGCTCCCGACGCAACCGCCACGAGACGGTCGAGAGCGGTACTACTGAGATTACGATTAATCGCTGCTGCCAGATTGGCCGCATTGGTGGGAACCGTGCTGGACACTTCGAAGTCTAGCCCTGTGTTCGAGGTGTTCGATGCGGTCAGGGTCAAAGTGACCGCGGTTCCACCCGTCGGAGTTATGGTGATTGACGTAGTCTGGCCAGACGTCGGTTGGCCGGTGAACGTGCCAACTACATTCGCGCGCGTGTTCGCGGTCGGCGCGTTAACGGGGAAGACTACGAAATCGGCGCTGCAACTCGGTGGCGCGTTCACGTTGAAGGAGAACTTGGCGGGCCACATGCCTTGCGCAACGCCGCCGGCGCCAAGCGAGATAGCCCAGTCCTTCTTCATTCCCCTTGTATGCCTTCGCGGTGTTGGCCTTGGCCGCCTGTGCACCAGGCCTGAACGCACCAGGCCTGAACCTGCCGTCGCATTCCCATGCAACAGCCACTGGGCATAGGCCCGGGGCTCGTTCCACGTCTTCACCGCCTGTTCTGGCGTGTAGTCGCCGGTGAAGACAACATGCTTTGAACTCCAATCGATCGGCACCGGGAGCGAACCATCCGGCCTCGCAAAGGCCTGCCCGAACAGCGATGCGGTAAAGGTAGCCGCCAGCCCAAACGCCGCCAGCAGCAGCGCGGCGCACCTGGCAAGAAACGTTACATTCCGGTTTCGTGGAGTTCTAAATCTATTCACAGTTAACGCGCCTCATCTTGAAAAGCGTGATCGGGGATGAGTTTGCTAGGGTCTGGATCTGAATCAATGGACCCGCGGAACCAACTCGCGTTCGTGCCAGCATGTTCGCCGAAGGGATCCCCGTTCTCTGAAAAGACTTCTCGCAATCTGCCGTGGACGGCCCGCGCATGTTCCCCTCCATGTAAGCCAAACCGGGGCAGCGCGTGCACGTTCCCACGTGGGCACAAGTCGAACAGGTCGGAAGATTACGCGCACGGATCGAACGGACCTCCTTCAACTGCGCGGAATTGCGCCAGATGTCGAGGAATTTCTGCCGCCGCACATTGCCGCTGGGAAGAGGGAACTGCACGCAGGGGAATACATCGCCGTACGGAGAAATGTAGCAGGCGGTGTGACCGGCGCTGCATGGGAAACCATCCATGATGTCTTCGTCCGGTGCGGGCGGAGGCGCGCAGAATTCTTCCACGTTGCCTACGAGTTCCTGGTTATTGAAAACCTGCTTCAGGTCCGATCCCGGGATTCGCAGCGCGACGGTGGATGTGTCGCCGTCCATCTTTGGCGTGATGGTCGGATCGAGAGTGTAGGCAACTCCCAGTTCCCGGGCCAGCGCGATCACGCCCGGCTGGTCTGAGAAATTCCCCGCCATGAGAACGTTCGCAATGGTGACCTTCAGCCCCTTGGATTTCAAGAATCGAATTGCCCGGATGGTTCGCTTCAGCGACCCCGGCAGTTTTGTGATGGCGTCGTGAACTTCCATCCGATGCGAGTAGACGCTGATCTGTATCTGTTCCACGCCCAACCGGCGAAGTCTCGCGGCTTCCTTCTCGTGGATCATCACGCCGTTGGTCTTCACTTTCACGTTGAACAACAACTGCCGCGCGCGCTCCACGATTTCAAAAAAGTCCCGGCGCATTAGAACTTCACCGCCGCTCAGGGAGAGGAAGAAGACGCCGGCCTCGGCGAGTTGCTCCAGCACACCGGTGATTTCCGCCGTCGTCATCTCGCCATGGTCGTCGTGGTCCAGATAGCAATGCACGCAGCGCTCGTTGCAGCGGTAGGTGATATCGAGGTGAACGCTGATGGGCAGACCCAGGTTCAGCGCTTTTTGATTCATCTCGGCGAGAAGGCTCACCGGCTCTCCGAGGACGGGAGGGAATCCGTCTCCCCCGTCTCCATCAGCGGCTGATCTGACACGAGCAGGATGCCGTGTTGTGAGAGTTCGTCGACGAACCGGTCCGCGCCGCGCTGCGCTTGTTCCCGATCAACATCGAATTCCTCGCAGACTTTCCCTGCGACGATTTCCGACAGTGGCGTGCGCCCGTCCGCTGCCTGCCAAATCGTGGAAGCGACTTCATTGAGCGTGAAGAACGTCGAATCAGCCGCCGACATTACCATCATTTCGCCGCCCAGCATGCGGGCGGCAATCGCCGAGCTTCGCGCAATGTATCGTTCAGCCGTCATGATTCTCCTTGGGCCTGCGTAATCGCGACTACCGGTCCGCGCCACATATTCGATTCGTATCAGGGCACGCATTCATGCGTGCCACAAGCATCGCGCTATCAGAGCGCCTTTAGGCGTGGCCTCCTAACGTATTATGTCCCACACTCGCTGGTCGGGGAGGAATACTAAGCGGTGGATGGGAACCAAACTTGCAAACTCGCACGCCGACTGAAAAACCAGTTTCACCAGCTCCGGATCATCGGCGAAAAACAAAATGTTCCTCAGCAGCCGCTGGATAGCTTCGGTTGGACTGATCGGTTGGATCCTGTTTTGCGGACCCTTCTCGAGCAAAAAGAATGCGCTCACGGGAGCCGAGCAGTTCTCGCCGACCCGCGCCAACTCTCCGGCGAAAGGCGTTCCGCAGGCCACATACCGATTGCCCTCCCGCCGCACGTAGGAGATTTCGTCGGTGAGCAGCGTCGTATCAGGAGGCGCCAGGCGGGAAATCGTCGTCTTGCCCGCGCCCGAAACCCCGGAAAACAGAAAAGCTTTTCCCCCACGAATCGCGCTGGCGGCATGAACCAGAAAGCCTCCCTGCCTTGCCAGGACGAGACTGTGAACGATGCGCAGAACGCAATCGATTGCGTAAGGACTGCGCGATTGGCGAATCTGACCCTGGCTGGTTTCCGGATTCCAACGCGCGCGAAAGTCGCCCCGCTTCAGCAGCCATTCGCCTGCTTCGATCTTCACCCCCAGTTCATCGTCGGCCGGAGCTGGTTCCGAGGGCTCGTAAAGGTCGATGTCGAACTCGAACAGCGATCTTGAGGAGGTCCCGACGAAACCCGCGTAGCGATTCTCGATCAGCCGCTGAAATGACGGATCGTCCGTGCGGAGGGTAATCGCCATCCCGCCAATCTGGACGGATACGCTCGTCTTTTCCGCAATTGCGAGAGTAGTCGTCATGGATGAGAAGTGCCCGATTGGAGGCGCGCAGTCTGAATCCGCAATGCGAAACCGCGGAATCGGCCCCAGCGGCATAGAGCCCATGCCAGCGCGGAATGGAGCAGTGAGACGCGCCGGCTCGGAACGAAACTGCGATCACCCCGGCGAATGCCGGCCACCCGGCCCAACAGTTCGAATGCACCCGCGGGTGGATCATTGGCCGGCATGGCATCCCCTCTGGTAATCCACGAAAAACAATCCCCGCACCGTCGCATTTCGACCAGTCGATGAACAAAGAAACGGTTATCGCGCAGAACCAACACGATGTCCCCGGGAACGACTTCGTCATGTGCTGCGCCATGAATCGTGAGCAAGTCGCCCGGCCACAGGGAAGGAAGCATGCTCGTTCCCCATGCTCTTAAGTGAACCGTGCCGCGGCCGCGAAGCATCTCAGCCGCAAGATCAAGCTTGGGATTCTCGTCAGCTTCCAGCATGTTGGCGGCAGACTACGAGGCATTCCGGTGAAAATGGCACTGAAATTGGGTGGCGCTGACTTTGCCGCAGGAGAGCGCCATAGTCTCGAAAACCCGCTCGTGCCGGAATGCAGGATCCTGATACTGCTTCTTCGCGGCACGGTGGCTCTCGCTCGAATTTTTCTCGTTGGTGTTCCAGTCCTGTTCAGCCATAAGCAAGAATGATTGAACCCGCACTTAGAGTCCGCGAACCGCGCGTAACTCCGGACCACTTCTTTCGCCAAGCGTACAACAAAAAACCGATAAAGCCGATTGTCAGGTCTGGTACTCGCAAACGCGCCAGGTGCAGCGAGTATTTTGGTGAGGGGGTACCCAATTCAGGAAAGAATGGAGCCGACAAGCGGACTTGAACCGTGTTCAAGAACGAACTCGGCATTCCAATCTCAAGTCGCCGCGATTGATGAGGTGTGTGCTTTTCCGGTGAGATAAAAATGTACGGCGGGGGTGATGATCAGCGACAAGACCATCGAGATCAAGACTCCCCCGATCACCGCGATTGCCAGCGGTTGCAACATCTGCGATCCCGCTCCAAGGGCGAACGCCAGGGGTAGCATCCCCGCGACCGTGGCCAGCGCCGTCATCACGATGGGCCGCAGACGCCGGCGGGCGGCTTGCAGCATGGCGTCCTCTGCGCTCATTCCGAGCCCGCGCATCTTTTGGTCCGCATCCAGCAGCAGGATGCCGTTCTTGGCTACGATTCCGATCACCATGATCATCCCCATGAAGGACGAAATGTTGAACGTGGTGCGCGTGAAGAGAAGGGCGATGAATACGCCAGAGGTGGAGAGGAGGGCGGACGCCAGAATTGCAACGGGCGCGGCAAACGTGCCAAATTCAAAGAGCAGCACAATGAACAACAGCAGGACGGCGAGCACGAGTACGATCACCAGATCGTGGAACGAGCGTTGTTGCTCCTGATAGGTGCCGCCATACTCCACGCGGATGTTCGAAGGAAGGTGCAGCCCGCTTACAACTTTTTGTACCGTGGCCATTCCGCTGCCCAGGTTGGTTCCCTCCAGACGCGCGGTCACGGCAACCTGGCGCTGAAGATTCTCCCGCCGGATCTCGTTCTGCCCCGGGGTCTCGACTACTGTAGACAGCGCGCCCAGCGTGGCCGTATGTCCGCTGCTGCTAATGAGAAGCGTGTCGCGCATGGCCTCCAGTGAGGCCCGGTTCGCCGCCGGGAAGCGCACGCGCAAAGTGTAGGCGCGGCCGTTGGTCACCACTGGCGTCGGCGCCGGTTCGCCCTCGAGGATGGCGGACGCGTCGACCGCGATTTCTTCCGCGGTGAAGCCCGCCCTCGCGGCCACGCTGGGATCCACCTGAAAAGTCACGGCCGGACCGCTGATGGTGTTGTCGATTCCATTCAGGACGTCGACTACACCAGTGATCTTCCCAATTGCGTCCGCGACCTTCGGCGCCCACGCTTCCAGTTGCTTGGGATCTTGCGAAAATAACTTTATCTGGATTGGTTCCGGCGCTGACGTCAGGTCGCCAATCATGTCCTGGAGAACCTGGATGAAGTCCAGGTCGAGCGCGGGTTCCTGCTGCTTAATCTTTCCCCGCACCTCGGCCATTATTTGTTCTACATCGCGGTTGCGCTTGGATTTCAATTTCACCAGAACGTCGCCGGTGTTGGCTTCGGTTACTGCGGCCAGGCCCAACTGCAAGCCGGTCCGGCGTGAAGTGCTCTCCACCTCGGGGGTCTCGCGCAGAATCTGTTCCACATGGCCGACCACCCGGTTGGTTTCCGCCAGTGAACTGCCGGCGGGCATGATGTAGTCGAGAACGAATCCGCCTTCGTCCATCGCGGGCAGCAGGTCGGAACCGGAGAAGTGATAGCACAAGTAGGCAACCGCGATCAGCACCAGACTGAACAGAACCAGCATTCGAGGCCGCTCCAGCGCCCGGCGCAGCCAGCGTTCATGGAAGTTGACCACGCGCAGGAAGAATCCGCTGAGATGCGCATCCTCGGCGGCCAGCAAGCGCTGTGCGTCGACTTCGGATTGCTTCTCCGAGGCGGCGGGAGCTGCTTCTTGCGGGTTCTCCTTCTCATGCCGTCCACGAATAAAGTACTGGCTCAGGTTCGGAGTCCAGGTCAGCGCGAGCGCAAGCGAAGTCAGGAGGGAAACGCTCATCGTCACGGCCAGCGCGCGGAAAAACACGCCGGTCACGCCGGTGATGGCGATCAAAGGGATGAAAACAACGACGGGGGTGATGGTCGAGCCGATCAGCGGCACCGTGATTTCCCGCAACGCACTCTCGATGGCCTCAAAGCGGCCCTCGCCCGCGTCGCGATGCAGCACAATGTTTTCCACTACGACAATCGCGTCATCAATAACCAGGCCCACGGCGGCGGCCAAGCCGCCCAGCGTCATCAAGTCGAAGGTCTGCCCCATCACCTTGAGTGCGATGAAAGTGACCATGACCGTGACTGGAATTACGAGACCCGCCACTAGAGACGTACCCCAGTCCCGCAAGAAGACAACCAGAATGATCGACGCCAGAATCAAGCCCAGCAGAATGGCATCGCGCACGCTTTTGATGGATTCGCCCACGATGATGGACTGATCGTAGAACGGCTGAATGTCCACGCCAGGCGGGAGAGTCTTGCGGATGCGCTCGATTTCGGTGTGGACCTCATCCGCTACCTGCACGGTGTTGCCATCTGGCTGCCGGTTGATGTTCAGAAGCACCGCCGGCTTTCCATTAGCGGTCACGACGGTGTAAACCGGCTTCACGTCGGGCGCGACCGTGGCCACATCCCGTATGCGTACCGGGATTCCAGCGGGCGTGTTCTTGATGACGGAATTGGCGATTTCTTCCGGCGTCTGGACCTGGCCATTGACCAGGCCGAGAAAAAGTTGATGATTGCGTTCCAGCAACCCGGGTGAATCCACCAGATTGGTGCGCCGGACGGCATCGAGAATGTCGGTAACCGTCACACTCGCAGTCAGCAGCTTGGCGGGGTCGGGTGTGATTTGAAACTCAGGCTCCTGCCCGCCTTGAACTATGACGGTTGCAACGCCCTCGAGGCGGTTCAACCGCGGCTTCATCTCGTATGTGGCCATCTCCCACAACCGGGTTTGCGGCACCGTCGCCGACGTAATGCTGTAACCGACGATCGGAAAACTGGCGAAGGTCATGCGGTGCGCCTCCACCTTGGCTGTGGCTGGAAGCTCGGGTTGCACCCGTGACAGCGCCGCATTCACATACTGCAAGGTCTGGAACATGTCCACGTCCCAGCGAAAGTAAAGATCAACTTCCGCCGAGCCGCGGCTGGTAATCGAGCGCACCGTCAGCAGCCCCGGGACACTGTTGACCGCCTCTTCGATCGGCCGCGTCACTGTAACCATCATCTGATCGATGGGCATGACGCCGTTGTCCACAGCGACCAGTACCCGGGGAAAATTCGTCGAAGGAAACACCGACACTGGGATGGTGAAAGCCAGATATCCGCCCAGCAGAGCCAGGGTGAGGATCAGAAAAATCATCGGCCGGGAGTGGCGCGCTGTCCAGTGCTCGGATTTCTTGTGATTCACGCAGTCGCTCCGCAGTTATTTCTCACTAGAATTGTCCTTGGGACTTTCCTTGGGATTTTCCTTGGATGGCTCCTTCGGAGTTTCAGCGGGCGCTTCCACTTTGATCTTGGTGTTGTCGGGTAAGCCGTAAGCTCCAGTCGCAACCACTTTGTCGCTGGCGGTGACGCCTTCGAGAATCTGCACATCGTCGTCCTGACGAATACCAAGCTTCACAGCTTTCTGATGGGCGCGCCCATCACTGCCCACGACCATCACCGCGGAACCTCCGTCCGGTGCGCTGATCACGGCGGCCGCAGGAACGACCAGCGCATCTTTCACGGTCTTTGCGGTGAGAGAGAGCTGCACGCTGGTTCCGGGTTTCAATTGTTGTTTCGGATTCTTTGCCTCCAGCCAGACTTCCACGGTTGTGCTGTTGGGGTCGAGCGCCGGGCTCACTACCGTAATCGTGCCCTCGACGGGCTCATCGAGCCCCGGCACTGTGATCGTTCCTTTGTCGCCAACCTTCAGCAACGCCGCGTCCGCCTGCGGTATGTGCGCTTTGGCAATCACCGCCGAGATGTCCATGACGGTGACGATTGCGGTTCCCGCCGCTGCCATTTCGCCGGGATACAGCGGGCGGTCGGTGACCACGCCGTCAATCGGGCTGCGAATCTCGGAATAGCTGAGCTGCGCTTCCGCACCCAGATATTTCCCCTTGGCTGATTCCAATTGCCCGGCAGCGGCCTTGAGTTGCTGCTGCTTTCCGATGGCCTGCAGGGTATCGAGATGTTTTTTCGCAATCGAATATTGATTGCGTGCCTGGATAATTTCAACTCCGGACTGGTCAAGTTCCTTCCGCGGGAGTGCGCCCTCCTCGTAAAGATGCTGGCGGCTTTGATAAACCTTTTCCTGTGCCTCCAGCGCTTGCTTGGTCTGCTGCGCCTCCGCTTCCGCTTTCTGTATCTCTTCCGGCAGGCTGGCTGCCATGGTCGTCTCGTAGGTAGCTTGTGCCTGCTCGAAGCTGCCCTTAGTGTCCTGTGCGGCGGCGGCTAGGTCGCGGTTTTCGAGGACCGCCAGCAATTCGCCCTTGTGCACGGGGCCGCCGCGCTTCACCAGAAACTTCTGCACCGGGGCGCTGATCTTGGCCACGATCGCCGCCTGTTGCCGCGGAAACAGAATGGCTTGGGTTTTTATCACGTGCTGAATCGTGGTCTTTTCCACCGGCGCCACCTGCACGCTGACGATAGGCTCTTTCTCGCCTTTGTCTCCTCTGCAGGCGGCGGAGATCAGTAGACCTCCGATTACGGCCATCGTGAGGAGCGAGTTGAGGACGCGGGAGCTTCTCGCGTACCTTTGGGGGGGGATGTCAGCGAGTGGGCCGTGGGTCATCGGCTAAAAGCTCCCCGTCAGAGTTTGCAAATTGGCGACCGCGACCCGGTACCGCACCTGACCATCGTCATAAGCATTGCGCGCTTGCGTGAGCGTGTTTTGCGCATCGACAACTTCCAGCACGGTCGATTCGCCCGCCTGATAGCGGAGATTGGTAAGGCGGAGACTGTCGGCCGCCATTTCGGCGGAACTGGCCAGCGATTCCATCTCTGATCGCGACGTTCTTGCCTCTTCATAGAACTGCCGCAAGTGCGCCAGAACCTGGCGCTGCTCGTGGCTCAACTCTAATTTCACCTGATCGCGGCGCAACTCCGCCTGCTTCAACTTGCTGCGATCCGCGCCCCAACTGAAGATAGGGATCTGCAAGGTCGCCACCGTGGAATAACCCAGATTGCGCACTCCGTCCGTCCGGATGGCGAACTGGTTCGAATCGATGCCGTAGAAGTAGTCCATACTCAAGCTGGGCAGCAACCCTCCCCAAGCCGCGGTCACCTGGTGGTTCGCAACCTCCAGAGCCGCCAGCGCCGCCCGCAACTGGGGATTATTCTTCTTGGCCGCGACTTCCACTTCGGGGAACGCGGGCAGCGGCTCCAGAGTCTGAAGGTCGTCTACCACGGTAAAATTCTCGTTCCAATCGGGAAACACAAGCACCGCCAGATCCAGGCGGCTGTGCTGCATGTCGAGTTGGGCTTCCTGCAGATCCCGCTGCCGCTGCTGCGTCTGAATGCTGGCCTTGACCACGTCCGCGCGCGCCACTTCGCCGCCATTTTGCAATTGCTGGCTGATTCTCAGAAAGCCCTGAGCCTCCGTCGCCGCCCGTTGCGCGGTCGCATACTTGCGCTGCGCCGCGACCAGTCCGTAATAGGCTTGGGTTACGGTGACGACCAGGCCGCGCGTGGCGATCTCCGCCTTCGCCCGTGCTTGCGCCAGCGCCGCCGAAGAGCGGCGGTAGTCCGCGAAATTCGTCAGGGAAATTGCCTGATGCGCATCCGCCTGGCTGATGTATTCGTGCACGCCGTTATTGGCAATGTAACGGCTGGTCGGGCAGGTGGCCGTGACTGCGCAACTGAGAGGCTGGCCCGTGCCCTGCGTGTATATGAAGGAATTGTTGTAGTTGACATTTGGAAGCAATCCGGCGCGCGCCTGCACGCGGTCCTGTCGCGCCACTCCCAGATCGGTCAGCGCTGCATGATATTGGGGATCGGCAACGCGTGCGCGCTCCAGCGCATCCTGCAGCGTGATCGTCAAAGGCGGCGCGGCGGGCGTGGACGTTTGCTGCCCGCACAAGATGCCGGTCAGCCAGAGAATGATCGCCACGCAATCCCGCACACTAGCAGAAAATTTTCCAGGTAAGCCCATATCAGACCTCCAGAACCGGCCAAGCAGCAGGCTCCGGATGACTAAATTAGCGATTGGAAGATAAACGTGCGATTAACGGCTGAGTTACTGCTGCGGGCAGATAGACCCTGAACGTGCTGCCATCCTTGTCAGATCGTGTTAATTCGAGCTTGCCGCCATGCGCCTGCACAATCCATTCGCTGATGGAAAGGCCTAGTCCGGCGCCGCCTCCGTCGTTGCCGGAACGCGACCGCACTTTGTCCGCCCGGAAGAAGCGCTCGAAGATACGCGGTTGCAGGTCCAACGGAATGCCCTGCCCGGTATCACTGACGGTCATCATGTATCGCGCATTCTCAGCGTCGCAGCTTACCGCCACGCTGCCACCCGGCGACGTATATTTTATTGCGTTGTCCAGCAGGTTCACGATCATCCGGCGAAGCAATGCCTCGTCCGCCTCGATGGGCAGCTCTTTCGATGCATTGCAGGTGAGGGTGATCTGTTTTGCGGCAGCCAGCGTCTTCATACTGCGTGCACATTCTGCGATCAGTTCATCAAGATAAAAATTTGAGAGCGTCAACGGATGCTGACCGGCGTCCGCTCGCGCCAGCGTGAAGAGATCTTCCACAATGCGCTTGAGGCGTTTGGCTTCCGCCCGAAGAATGTCGAGCGATGCCCTGTAGTCTTCGGGGGAGCGGCTGGGCTGCGACAGGGTGACATCCGCCTCTCCGCAAAGGATGGCTACTGGAGTTCGCAGTTCGTGAGATGCATCCGCCATAAATCGCCGCTGGTGCTCAAACGAATGATCCAGCCTGTCGAGCAAATTGTTGAAGGACCCCGCCAGGTGGCCGAGTTCATCCTGAGCGTTCCTTACCAGCAGACGCTCGTGCAGATTGTCCGCTCCGATGCGTCCTGCCTGCGTGCTCATCTCGACTACCGGCGAGAGGCTTCGCCGCGCGAGAAAATACCCGGCCCCACTCGCGAGCAAGATCGCCAGCGGAATGGCAAGCCCGAAAGCGCCGATGACGC
>Ga0185299_10007275_pt1 | contig 11418 bp, 15 predicted proteins | sample PaiPotPPA55metaG_FD_128002 | JGI IMG/M metagenome (GOLD analysis project Ga0185299, IMG submission 128002) | Iron sulfur acid spring bacterial and archeal communities from Banff, Canada, to study Microbial Dark Matter (Phase II) - Paint Pots PPA... ...
AGCTCATCTGGTCGACGCTGCCGTTGCCTGTGCGCATCGCAACAAGCGCCAGATGATTTTCGAGCGAGGCCTCGCGCGCTGTGGCGACCGGCAGCGGGAGCAGCATTTCGCGGGTCAGGGGCTTGCGAGCGGTCTTTCGGCTGCCCTGGCGGGATGCTGAACGGGGCATGAGAAACGAGGGAAAAACACAGGGATGCAGAGGTCGGTGGCGCAGCCGCGCTGGCGGGCGCGTCGCACCCGCCGGTCACAGCAAAACTCAGTGTGTCTTCGCGCCATTTACAGCGTCTTTAAAGCCCTTGCCCGCCGTAAACTTGACGGTCTTCGCGGCCGCAATCCTGATCTCCTCGCCAGTCTTCGGGTTGCGACCCGTGCGTGCCGCACGTGTGCCGGTACTGAAGCTGCCAAAGCCGATCAGCTGCACCGTCTCGCCTTTCGTCACGGCCTCTGTGATGGCGCCGATAATGGCGTCCAGCGCCTCGCCGGTTTGAGCCTTGCTCACCTCTGTTTGCGCAGCCACAGCATCAATCAGTTCGCTCTTGTTCATGTTTACTCAACTTTAGACACCGGCATCGCTCCCTCACCAGCCCCAATGCGTGGCAGTAATCAAGCGATACCAACGACAAACCGCGATGAACCGTGAAGAGCGTCGGACCGATGCAGGGCTAAAGCCTCAAGCGGGGGTCGTTGCGCTGTTCCGGGAAGACGAATTTCTGGGACTTGCGGTCGAAGCCGTCGCGAAAGGCAAGTCCGGTAAATTCCATGCGCAGCCATTGCGCCACCAGACCGGCGGTGAGCGGGTGCTTCATGCGCCAGGGTGCCACCGCCTCCATCGGGAAGGCATCGCGGGCCGCCAGACTCAGCAGTTGGGCCAAGGTCCAGGCCGTCGAGCGAATCTGCATCCACAGCTCCAGCGCGGTGCGGGACTGCTGCCAGAGGTTGCTGATACCCCACCAGCGCTTCAGATTGTGAAACAGCGGCTCTATGCCCCAGCGGCGCGCGTACAGGCGCACGATGGCTTCGGCCGTCAGCTCGGTCTCCGTGGCCAGCAACAGACGGGGTTTCGTCCAGGTCTGCTTCCTGGCATCGAAGAACTGGCACCAGACGGCACGCACGGGCGTGCCCTTGAGGAAGCGCGCCAACGCCACCACCGAGCGCAGCCGGAGCAACTGGTCCTGACCATAGAGCGACAAGGACAGCTCGGTGACCGGCAAGTCCGCTACCGCCTCGGCGCTCAGCGCTCGCCATAGATGCGCTTGCGCCCGCGCCTGGGGGTCGTCGGTGCCACCGGTGGCAGAAACAGTGCCGTGTCGATGCGCGCCTGACCGATCACGCGAATCTGTCGGCGCAGCAAAGGCAACACCAGACGGGCGCGCATAAACCAGGAATCGAACAGCACCCGCACCGGCTTGTCGGCCACGCCCGCCAGTGCACGCAGCAGCGCCAGCGCAATCACGAGCTTGTTGCGGTTGCCGGTCGTCGGCACCAGGCGGGAGAGAATCGGCAGCACCAGGTTGGCTCCGCCATGGCCGAGCACGCTCACCCCGACGGTGACCCAGCACTGCGCGAGCAGGAACGGTGGCCGGTTGGTCTTGCGACTGTGGTCGTGGCGATACGCGCAACCGGGCGCCGACGCCGAGGAACGCGGCACCAGCGTGTCGTCGAGGACCAGGGTCAGCACATCGGAGGGCAGCACCGCCAGCACCAGACGAAACAGGGCGCGGGCCAGGCGCACGGTGCGCACGCTGCCCCGCTCGATCAGCTTGTAATAGGTGGTCCAGTGTTTGCGGCGCGAGATGGCGACGATGGAGCGCGTGACCCAGCCTTCTGGCGAGACGAGGCAGCCACAGAGCAGTTCGATGAAGGTCGCGCGGGAGCGGATCGGGACGGCGGGAAGCAGGAAGCTGATCCATTCGGACAGGCACAGACGGACGAGGTTGGACAGGGACATGAGCAATCGCATGGGGATCGAAAACGATCCTCATTGGCCGCCGCGCTGCTTGCGCTAAACCCGCGCAAGCAGCGCGGCGGCCTCGCGATTCACGTCTCATGTCAAGTTCTATTTAGGATTTCATAAGAAATTTTTCAGCACCCGTGCGGTCTGGCGAAGGGCGCGAATGTCTAAAGTTGAGAACACAATCTTCGTGAGAAAAAGGTCGATGTGGTGCCCTCGTGTTTTGGCTGACACGTTTCCTGGCCTCGCCGGGACGCCGGCCGTTGTCCGGTAGCCATTCGTTAGCGGACATAGCTGCGCTCGTATCGATCGACTCTATAATGGGTCGATTCCGGACCTACAATAACAATTCGAGTCACTTCTTACTGAGCAATCAACCGTGCGATGTGTCCGTCCCTATCTGCGTCATGCGCGCCTCCGCTGTGGCGACTCCAGCGCAATGGTCGACAGATCCATCTCCCTTCGCTCTGCCGCGGTATGCCGATCAGTGTCAGGCATCGGCTTGGACGTTGCTGTGCCTTTTTTAACATACGCACGTCCCGGTCTGGCAAACGTCATGTCCGGACAGGGGCCTTCCCATTTGACGTCGACACCGTGTTCGCGCAGGACTGAAACGATCTGTCCTTCGCGAAGACGTGAGGCCTGCGTGAGGGACCACGCCCGAAGATACGCGTCAAGTTCAATGAACTTGTAGTACCAGAGGCCGGCCTGATGCCAGACTTCCGATGTCGACGCCCCGTCCGGAAGATGCGCCAGCGTCCACAGATAACGCCGCGCATAGAAATGCCACTGCGTCTCGGCGAACTCATCGAGCACTTGGTTGCACTGCGGGTAAGCTGCGCGCGCACACACCACATGGGCGAGCTTTGCGGCTCGCCCGATGCTGTACCGCGAAATTTTCGCGGGCCGATCGGTGCTTGCATAGAGTCTGAGTGCAGCTTTCCGAAGCTGATCGGCGCGTTCGCCGTCAAGCCGATGCGGCGAGACGATCCGCGCAACGGTCGGTCGCTTACCGCGTGACTTCTGTGCGAAGTCACGAATTTGAGCGAAAGCCTTCCGGTCCCATTTCAACAGACGCGTGAGCGTGCCGCGATACCGGCTCCACAGGTCTTCGAGGGTATTGCGCGGATTTTCCTCCAGCGCCCGACGTAGCTCGTTGACCGCACGGCCAACCTTGTCATTCGCCTTTTGAGCGTCGCCATTAAGGTCCAGGGCGGCCTGCCCCTGCATCGGTGGCGTCCGGGCTTCTGCTGCGGCGGTGTCGAGCGCCTGTATGAACCGGCTCGCGTCGACGAACAGGAAATGCGCGGTGAGCAGATGGCGGCTGAGCGGGACATCCGGCGTGCCACTCCTGCTCCCCATACGGAACCATTGATCGCGCTTGCCTGCGGCGTAGGCGGGGTCCATCTGTCGGAGCAGGCCTGTGCCATAGTAGTCTTCCAATGCCGCGGCGGCTGCGTTACGGTCGATTCCCCGTTGTCCACGGGACAGGCCCAGTTCCAGCAGCTTTTTCCGGCACGTCGAGGCGATCACCGGCGTGGAATACGAGCCTGGTGCCGCGAGCAACAGGTCCCTGACGAACACGGAATAGCCACGCGCAGCGTCTGCCGCTTTGATCGCCTCGTCTATGGGATCAGCGTCGCTACCCAAGCGATAGCCACACGCGCATGGCTTCCAGGGAACCTCAAGGAGTTCGCGAGGTTGCTCGAACGGGCAGGAACACTCTGGACACCGCTCGATCAACGACGTCCCGTGCCGCCAGCAACATATCACGCCAGGTACCTGATGCGCACGGTGTAGATAGGTTGTTCCGAGCGTGTTGAAATCATCTCGTAGGCAGTGTTCGCATATCTTTGTCAAGCCGGCGAGACCAAGCGTGCGCCGCCGTATCGTAGTGGGCCTGGCTGCGGCGCTCAGCCAGTCGGTCGGCGGCGTCCAGCTGCTGAAAAGCGTGACACGTCTTTAGCCAACGCCCCTCTACCTAAGAGAACGGAAGCATCATCATATCGAGCCAAGGAAACTGCGCGCAGACCGAAAGGCTCCAATTAGCCTAACAGCTTTTTTCGACACTTCCGCCAAAGTGCGGAAAGCAATGCTCCCAACCCACTACGCGCAGGAGTCGCGTTAGGCTGCAGCGTTACCGGCGGCAACTGCGGAGCTTCCTCCGCCACTTGGGCCGCTTGCGCTCTCGCCGCGTAGTACCTTTTCGTGGCCTGTCGGTCACGTTCCCGGCCTTCTTGTACGGCCCATTGCGGCATATCGGCGTCCCAGCGGACGCGGCCACCTTCGATCCAGTAGTGAGATCTGCAGGGATAGTTCCAGTTGCCAATCGATGGCGTAAGGCTGACGCCCTGTCCGTCGCAGCGAAATTGCCAGCCGATCGGCGAAATCGGCGTTACCACCTCGCGACCACATCCACAAGCACAGGCGTGAGACGCGGTGGCGAACTCGGTCGATATATAGAGAATACCTTTTTCGATCTGGTCGGGAACGTACTCCACAAACTGATGCCTGAATCGGTTGACTTTCACGACCCACCTTCCTCGTTAGTCAGCTGGTTCAGATTGACGTTGTAAGTCGAATCATACTCAGCGCGGTCATTGATGTAGAACTCACTCAAGCGCTTCCATTTCATGACCGCCAAGGTTGCGTTCAGGCAATTCAGGTCAGCGATTTGGATATTCGAGCCGTACACTTCGTCGTCGCGATCGACCTTTGGAATCCGGGCAGTAGCAAGTGCGCGAGTTTCGGGCGTGCTTGTTGTCACACGACAGGTACCCCAAAGTTGGCTCCTGTCGTCCGTCAGGTTAATACCCATTCCGACATCAATGAACCGCGTGGGTTGCAGTTCGAGTGCATTGACGATCAGTTGCCGCACGTCGCCCTTGTCGACGCAAACGAAAACGAAGTCGTAGCCGCATAGCTCCGCGACATTCGTTTCGTTGATCATCATGTCGTGCGGCACGATGCCCTTGCGCATCGCCGAGTACACTTCCACCCAGTACGCGACCTTGCTGAGCCTCCGCTCGAGCATCCCGCGTGATGCGGCGCCTGGCGATCTGAACGCATTGTGCTGTCGATACGGATCTCCATCGTAAAGATGGATTTCCTTGACGTGCGTTTTTGCGACCAGGTCCAGCACATATGCGCCGGTGCCACCGAGCCCGACTATGGCGATCCGCTGGTGCTTCAGGCGCGCTGCGATCGCCTGGATGCCGGCGCGACTCGACGCGGTATCCTCATAGAGAAAGACGGACTCCTCCTCGACTGAGTTGACCGTTTTCCATGTCCGCGCATCCGCGGTTGCCTCAATGGCCTTTGCCTGGTTCGAAATGACGCGAACGTAGCTAGTTACCTTTTCGTAGTAGTTTTCGTACGCGCCGGATTTCGGTTTGTTCGAGAAGTAGTGATTCGCGACAAGGTTATCGCCTAACTGGTAGGTGGTCGTTCCATTCTTTATCTGAACAAGCTCAGATCCGTCAGGGTTGCACGGATGCTCCCCGACGAAATAAATCTGATGAGTGTTTGGACGGTCGAGAACCCCTGGCGACGCCATGTTCATTTCCGATACGAGGATTCCGCGAACCACTTCGCACCGCGAATTCACATACGGCACCGAATGAACGAGCAGGTAGTTCGACCTTATCTCGAGCTCATACCCTTCGTCGCGCAGGCGCTGCAGGTCGGAATTAAGAGCGATCAGTCGGAGTGACATAGAACACCATATTGTCTTTGATCTTCACGTTCTGGCCTTCGACCATCGATCCCTCTGGATTCGCGTGTGGACCGCGAGCATAGTTAATCGTATAGATGATGTTCTCGCTAGGCACCGCCTCGGGGAACGCCAGCTTGACGACTTCCCAGTACGACTGACGGCGGCGGGACACCTCTTTGCGCTTGCCGTTCACAACGATAACGAACCCAATGGGCCTGGAGATGAAACGCTCAACACCAGGCGCAGCGAGGTCGGCAAAACCATCGTCCTCGATCAGCACGTCAGTACCGCCCGGCGCGTCCTGCCAGACATCGTGACTTGAAATGTCGACGCCCGCGAGGTGTTTGAGGGTCACGCCTGAAATCCGCGATGCGCCCCAGTCGAACGCACGCTCATCCAGCAGGAACCGGAAGGCGCGATCACTCCGGAATACCACGAATTTCTCCACGCCGTCTGAGCGCAGATCCACTGCACCATCGGGACGAAGTTCTTCCGTTACGCCGCTTTGCGTGAACCTGAAGAGCAAGTGCTCCTCGACCGGGAACGCTTCGGCCGCCTCCAGGATCGCCAGGCCGGTCACCACTGGATGTGCAAGGACCACCTTGCGGAAGTCGAATCCACCCATCCCGATCCGCACATGGTACGGACCGTACTCGCGGATTGCACGGCCGGCTGCGAACGCGTCCTGCAGATCTTCTATCGTCGTATTCATACCGCTCTCCCAGAATCAGGCAACCGGCCATCCGGCAGCTTGATCAGGATTATATAGCTATTTTTTAGCTAGTAAATAGCTTTGACATGGCTATTTTTTACACCTAAAATTGTGGAAACAGTAAGGAGCGAACTATGGCCACTTCAAAAAAGACTATGACCCTAAATCTCACGGATGCAGAGATGAGTGCGTTGGAGGAACTTTGCGAAAAGAAGGATCTAAGCAAGACGGCCGTCCTTCGGCAGGCGCTTCGGCTTTACCAGGCCGTCGAGGTACGGGCTGAGCGAGGCGATAAATTCTTTTTCGAGGATGAGAAAACCAAGGAAAAGGCGGAAGTCGTGATGCTATGAGCGAATTCCAGATATACCTGCTTGAGGTCGCCTCGGACGCCCCCATCGAGGGGAGCCTGATCGAAGGCATTACCGAAGCCAACGTCAACGATTGGGAAGACGCCTGGATGCCCGCGCTGGCCAGGGCGCTTCAGCAGTTGAAAGAGAAAGGCGTGGACCGGCGACTCTGGCCACAGAGCCGTCATTGGGACTGGCGCAGGAAGGCCGAGGCCTTCAAAGGCCTACTTGCAGCTCCGTCATTCAGCATCGTGTGTCAGGGGATGACCCAGGGCCTGATGATTGTCGAAACCCTGGAGTCCTGCCGACTGCTGCAGCAGAAAGGCAAACCACTGGTTTACATCCAATACCTTGAGACGGCGCCGTGGAATCGCCCTGGGCTGACCACAGAACGTCCACGTCTGACGGGAGTGGGAACGTTGTTGGTCCGGGCTGCTATTGAACTTAGCCGCAGCGAAGGTTTTGGCGGGCGAATTGGCCTTCACTCGCTCCCTCAGGCCAATGCGTGGTACGCAAATGTTTGCGGTATGTCGGATCTCGGCATTGATCCCACCAAGGAGAACCTTCGCTATTTTGAGATGACGCCTGAACAGGCGGACGCGTTCATCGCCAAAGGAGTCTAGTCATGAAATTTGAAGTAACGAAAGAATGGTGCATGAAAATGGCGAGGCTTGAGCACGAGCACGGAACCGACGTCGAGATCGGCGCCGGCTTGTTTGCCGCGGATCCATCAACGCAACAGCCAGAGTACACGGTGCAGGAATCCGCCGATCCCAGGATAGCTTTCGGCCGATTTGTCCGGCTCATGAGGAGAGGTCGAAAGCAGACTCTGGAGAAGCTCGCCGAGGATGCCGACATTGACATCACCGAGCTGGTAGAAATTGAGGAAGATTCGCACTACACGCCGGAGCCGCGCACGGTCTATCAACTGGCGAGCTATTTCGCGATTCCCAGTGCGAAGATGATGCAACTGGCTGGTCTGTCGCAACAGAGAGATAGCCATCTTGTCAGCGAAGCGATACGGTTTGCCGCGCGATCCGAGAAGGTAACTGACCTAAATGAAACGGAGCGCTCTGCTCTGGACGCGTTCGTCGCAGTACTCAGCGAGCAGAAGTAAACAAAACTGCATGAGGTAACTATGGCCAGAAATCTTATTCTTTCAGCCAGGACTTCGAATGACATCGACGGTCGGGTCGAGCGGGTGCTCCGGGGCCTCGGCAATCCTGAGCCGCCGTTGCGACTTGAAGATGGTCGTGAGCTCCTCAAGATAGATCTGGCCTTCTACACCTTGGACGATCCCGGCCTGGCTCGAGAGGCCATCAGCCGGATCCGTGTCGCGGCGGTGCAGATATACAATCGGCCCACACTAATTCTGGATGCAGTGAAGAAGTTTTCACTGAAAGCGTTGTACTTGCCGGATCGCAAGCGGATCATGCTCGACAGCGCCGTCCCAGCGCTCAAACATCGCTGGAATGAAGCTCACGAAATTGGGCACAGCCTCATTCCGTGGCATCAGGACATGATGCACGGCGACAACGAGAGTACGGTTTCGAGAGAGTGCGCCGAACAGATTGAAGGGGAGGCTAACTACGCGGCCGGTCGACTTCTCTTTCTTCGCGACCGTTTTGTGAATGAAGCGCGGTCCTCGTCACCCTGTCTTCAGTCAATAATCGACCTGAAGAATACTTACGGCAATACGCTTTCAACGACGCTCTATCGCTTCGTCGAGAGCGTCGGCCAGGAAACTCCCGTCGTGGGACTCATGAGCTGCCATCCGCATGTCGATCGCCGGCCGATCGATTTTGATTCGGCTAAGCCTTGTCGCCATCTCATTCAGTCTCCCGCTTTTTACACGAGGTTTTCCAAGATCAGTGAGGTAGACCTCTTCAACGCCGTAAGCAGCTATTGTGGGCGGCAAAAGGGGGGCCTGCTTGGCGAACGGGAACTTATTTTGACGGACGACAATGGCGATACGCACCGGTTTTTTTTCGAGACGTTTTTCAATCGCTACGACGCCTTGACGTTGGGCGTATACCTAGGCGCGGAAGCACTCATGCTTCCGGTCGGTGCGTGAGTGGTCAAACCTCTCGCTTCGCATTTTCTTCCCTAGGGATCGTGAAATGCGCCGCCATTTGCTCAAAAACGCCGGCGTCGCGGGCAACCGACGATAACGCTCACGGGTCTGGATTGAGACTATTGTTAGGTGCGACTGGCAACTGTTTGCCCTTCAGGCATCCGACATGTCAATTGCCAGGATTCGTGAAAAATCCGTCGTTGAATTTAAACGGATCTTCGCCCATCTGGCCAAGCAGTTGGGGGAGTACTGGCAAAACACGATCACCAAGAGAGACGGCATGTACTACAACTGCAACGCTCATAAGAGTCAATAGACCCTTCCATCATCGATGGTCCCTATGTGCAACTACTGCGGCCCGATGCCTAACACGCTAGCGACCATTCGCGGCCAAAGTTATTCACCGATCTCGAATGATGGAAACGACCGACGAGAAGCAGGTGGGGCCGCGTAGGCGAATGGCCGTTAACCCGCAAGTCCGGTCCTTGGGGTCGCCCCGATCCAAGTGACGGCAATGGGTCGATCACGGCCTGTCGCGTCAGACGGGGCACCAACCGAGGACACGGCGAGCGGCTCCTTATCTGCCTCACGCTGTGTTGCCGGCGGTGTACAAGCGCGGCTAGATGGCGGCAAGGAATAAAAGAGAAACAACCGAGGCCGATGTCGGCCCACGGTTGGGGTTAAAAAGGATCGTCGATGTCGTTCAGGTGAGCGTTCACGGGAGGGTCGCGTTGCTCTCGCTGCAGTTCATGCAACGCGACCTGGTAGTGCGTGCAGATCCGCTCGCGTAGATCGTCGAGGAGTTCGATGACGGCGAGCGCCTGATCAGCGGACCAGTTGTCGGGGATCAGGAAGTCGAGCCCATGCGTGGTTCCGGAAGGTAGGTGAAGGCGCGTCATGATGTCTTCTTCTCGGCTTTAGCTGCACTGCGTTTCCTCGTGCGTTGCTCGGCGCGTTCGCGTGCCTCCTTGACACGATAGGACTCGCCCTCGATCACGACGACCTCTGCACGATGCACCAGTCGGTCAACAAGCGAGACGACGCAAGCGGCGTTGGGAAACACCTCATGCCATTCTCCGAATGGTCTGTTTGTTGTAACCACTGTCGACGCGACACCGTACCGCCGGCTGACGAGTTCGAACAGCAGATCGGCGTGGCGGTTCGAGTACGAGAGGTAGCCGACTTCATCGACCACCAGGACGTCGGGTGAGGCATAGCGGTTCAGGCGGCGGCGCAAGGCCGAATCGCTGTCGAGCGCGGCCAGTTCGCCGAGCATCTGGCCGGCGGTAGTGAACAAGGCCGTGTGGCCATGTACGATTGCCTGATAGGCGAGATTGAGCGCCAGTGTCGATTTGCCGACGCCGTTCGGACCGATCAGCACGACGTTCGCGGTGTCCTTGACGAACTCCAGCGCCATTAGCTCTTCAACGGCGACACGATCGCACCGCCTGGGCCAGGCCCAGTCGAAGTCGCACAGTGGTTTGAAGGTCCCCAGATGCGCATCACGAATACGCCGCTCCAGAGAACGGCGACCGCGCTCGTCCTCTTCCCACTGCAGCAGAGGCGCGACCCACTGCTCGGCCGCAATGTCGGGCCAATGCGCCAGCAGTCCATACAGGCGCAAGGCGTTCGCGCGATTTTGCAGCTCATCAGGTGTGTTCATCAGTGTCTCCCGTGATCTGGTCGTAAATATCGAGCCGATGGGGTGTCACTTGCGTGTCTTTCTTGCGCACGTGTTCGGGCAACGGGACCGCGACCGGTGGAGGCGCATGGCGCGCCTCGCGCCGGCGCTCCAGGGCCAGACGCACTGGATTCGGATGAGGTGCCGCACCACTGGCGAGGGTCTCCTCGATAGCCGCCTGCAGTTCGGCCGCGCCATAGCGATCGAGCAGGCGCAGCAGATGAGATGTAATGTTGCCCAGATTGCCACCGCGTTCAGCGGCGCGTTGCATCAGGGCCTGACTGGCCGGCGCGGCCCGGCTCAGATGATCCAGGCCGCGATGATGACGGGCTTCGCGTTTGCGCTCGACGAGGCCGTCGATGTGCGCGGCAATCTCGATCTGTGCGCCGCGATCGTAACTGCGCTCATGGGTGGCCACCAGCGTGACTCCATCGAGGATGCGCACCTGACGAGGATCGGCCCGTACCGTGAGGGTGCGGCGCACGTGGGTGTGCGGAATTGAGTAATCGTTCAGGTCAAAGCGAACGTACGGGGTCTTGCCGACCGAGACCGCCAGTTGCAGTTCGCACGGATAGGGATTCTCCGGCAAAGCAAGCAGACCTGGCCGTTCGCGTTCGAAGGCTTCTCGCACGGTAATGGTGGGCTCTTCGCGGCAAGGGCGATTCGCGGCAGGACCGCTGCACCAGATCGCAGCCTGAGCATTAAGGTCGTCGAGGTCGATGAACTTACGCGCAGCAAAGAAGTTCTCGCGTACGTACCGGATAGCGCGTTCGACGCGACCCTTCTCGTGGTTATGGCCTCGAGGCCATAACAACGAGTATGGTGCGGTAAAAAATATGTCGCAGTGGTTCTCAACAACCCCGCATCGCCTATCGCGTTGACGTTTCCATGACGACATAATTTCAGGCTGATACTGATATTCCACTGATCAACGATGG